>Ga0316204_10000926_pt1 | contig 91524 bp, 68 predicted proteins | sample 6monrhotite_MG_2_FD_205661 | JGI IMG/M metagenome (GOLD analysis project Ga0316204, IMG submission 205661) | Microbial mat bacterial communities from mineral coupon in-situ incubated in ocean water Damariscotta River, Maine, United States -... | ecosystem: Environmental > Aquatic > Marine >... | reverse complement strand
TGGCCGTCGCCGAGAATTCTCCGGCCGATTTCGTCGGCTGGAGTTTGAGGCGATGGACATTGAGTATTGCCGGGGAAACCGAGGCCATGCTGGTTGACTGGAACGCCGTCCTGGATGCGGCCGAGCCGAGGGAGTTATTCCTTTTCCTCCATGGCTCTCTCCCTGGCGCGCGCAATGATCCGCGCTGGGAAGCCCAGATCAGACGCACCGGCACCCTCGCGCTCTGGCGTGAGCGCGGCTTTCCGGCTCAATGCCGCCCACTCGAGGGTGATGATTTCGAGTGCGACGCCTGGGAGGGCATTGATTGACCAGTTTCCTTGCCGAACTTCGCCGCCGCAACGTCTTCCGCGTCGCTGCCGCCTATCTGGTGGTCGGCTGGCTGCTGATCCAGATCTCGGCGCTGCTGGAGGCGAGCCTCGGCCTGCCGGTCTGGTTCGACGCCGTGGTAATCGGCTTTCTCACCGTGTGCTTCCCGATCGCGGTCCTGCTCGCCTGGGCCTTCGAGATGACACCGGACGGCATGAAACTGACCGCTGCCGTGCCCGACGGCCAGAGCATTGCGCAGACCACAGGCCGCAAGCTCGACTTCGCCATTGTCGCCGCCCTGGCGCTGATGATCGCCTTCATCGCCTGGCAGCAATTGGCCCCGCGCGGCGCGGCGCCGGCTAATCCAATTGCTGTGGCGCCGGTCGATGAAAGCGCCTCGGTCGCCGTCCTGCCCTTTGTCGATCTGAGCCAGGCCGGTGACCAGGAGTATTTCTCCGACGGCATCTCCGAGGAAATCCTCAACGTTCTGGTCCGGATACCCGGGCTGGGCGTGGCGGGCCGCACCTCAAGCTTTGCCTTCAAGGGCCGCAATGAGGATTTGCGCGTGATCGGTGAAGCACTGGGCGTCAATCATGTCCTGGAGGGCTCGGTGCGCCGCTCCGGCACCCGCCTGCGCATCACCGCCCAGCTGATCCGCTCATCCGACGGCTTCCACATCTGGTCGGAAACCTATGATCGGGAAATCGCCGATATTTTCGATATCCAGGACGAGATCGCCGGTGCCGTCGCGGGCGAACTTGCTGTATCTCTGGGCCTCAGCGCGGAAGGCCTTCAAGTCGCCCGAACAACCGATATCGCGGCCTATGAAGCTTATCTTGAGGCGCGCCAGCTTTATTATGCGCGTGGGCACGACAACTTGAATATTGCACTAGCCCTGCTCAATGAGGCTGTCGCGCTTGACCCGAACTACGCACCGGCCTGGTCGACCCTGGCCAGCGTCTATTCGGTCTATGACTTCTACACTGACAATACGCAGGCTGACGCAGAGAGATGGGGCCGGGCCGGAATGGCAGCGGCGAGACGCGCCATCGCCCTCGACCCGCTATCCGGCGAAGCCCAGGCGCGACTCGGAAGCTTTCTGGTCGAATCGCGCGATCTGGTCAGTGCCATGGAGAGGTTTGATCGCGCCCTCGAACTCTCGCCGAATGATGCCTCGGTCCTGAATACTATTGCCCAACATTATTCCGAGTTTGGCTATTTCGAATCCAGCCTTGAACTGGCGCGGCGCGCGCTGGAAATCGATCCGGCAGTTCCCTTGTACAACAATTCAGTTGGCGGGGTTTTGAGCCGCACGTCTGAGTCCAACCTGGACGAGGAAGTGCGCTATTTTCGCGCCGGGATCGCTATCGACCCGCAACTGGAATTTCTGTGGTCAAACACTTACAAGGCCTATCAGCTGCGCGGGCGACGCGAAGACGCGCTGCGTGTTCTCGAAGAGCAACAGCAATTTTTTCCGGATAGTCGATTTCTGTCACATCGATTGCGACTGGTGCGTGCCTGGGGCGATGGTCCCGACGCCATCAGAGCCATTCTGGATGAGTTGATGCCCTGGGTCCGAGTTGATGCTGCGGAAATACTCGATGACCGGGCCGTTGCAATCGAGGCGTGGGGCGCCATCTGGGATCGGCGCAACTACGGTTCGCCCTCCTATTTCTGGGATAGTTCAATGCTCGGTCTGAACGAACCGCGCGCGCGCGAACAAGCGCGGCGCGAGGGCCTGCTTGCTCTCTGGCAGGCGCGTGGGTTCCCACCGCAGTGTCGCGCCGTCGGCGACGATGATTTTGAATGCGACTGGAGTGCGCCGGAATGACCAAATTTCTCTCCGAGCTACGCCGCCGCAATGTGTTCCGTGTGACCGCCGCCTATCTGGTGGTTGGCTGGCTGGTGATGCAGGTGATTTCGATCATCGCCGATGCCGCAGCCCTGCCGGACTGGGCCGATAGTTTCGCCTTGATCCTCCTGCTCGCCGGCCTGCCGGTCGCGGTCTTCATAGCCTGGGCCTTCGAGATGACACCGGAGGGGCTCAAGCCGACCGCCGATGTTACCGAAGGCGAGAGCATAGCGCCGCGCACGGCGCGCTCCCTCGACTATGCCATCATTGCCGGACTGGTGATTCTGGTCGCTGTGATCGGTTGGCAGCAAATGGCACCGCGCACCGCCGGCCCGGTCCGCACAATCGCCGGCGACGGCACGGGCGCGTCGGTCGCCGTCCTGCCCTTCATCGATCTAAGTCAGGATGGCGATCAGGAGTATTTCTCCGACGGCATCTCGGAAGAAATCCTCAACGTTCTCGTCCGCATTCCGGGCCTAGGCGTGGCCGGCCGCACCTCCAGTTTTGCCTTCAAGGGCCGAAATGAAGACCTGCGGGAGATCGGCGAAGCGCTCGGCGTCAATCATGTGCTTGAAGGCAGCGTACGCCGCTCCGGAACCCGTCTGCGCATTACCGCCCAGTTGATCCGGTCGTCAGACGGATTCCACATGTGGTCGGAAACCTATGACCGCGAGATCGCTGATATTTTTGACATCCAGGACGAGATCGCCGGTGCCGTGGCAGGCGAGCTGGCGATCTCGCTCGGGATTGACTGGCATGCCGCAGCACATGACCGCACCGGCGATATCGAGGCCTATGAATATTATCTCCAGGCCCGGCAGCTTTATTTCCGGCGCGGTCAGCGCAACCTCGAACAGGCGGCTCTGCTGCTGCATGAAGTCGTCGCCCGCGACCCCGACTATGCTCCGGCCTGGATCGCCCTGGCCGGGGTGTATTCGGTGTATGAGTCGTATCAGCCGGCTGACAGGGTTGGTGATTTCCCATATTGGCGCCGCATCGGGCTGGCCGCGGCGCGGCGGGCGGCGGCGCTGGATCCACAGTCGGGCGAAGCCCAGGCCTATATCGGCAGCTTCCTGATCAACCAGCAGGACTGGGCCTCCGCGTTCCAGGCCTTTGACCGGGCCGTCTTGCTGGAGCCGCAGAACGCAGCGGTGCTCGACAAGTTCGCCCAAGTTCTGGTCGGTATCGGGTATTCTGTCGAAGCACGGGAGCTGGCGGTTCGCGCCGTCGCACTCGACCCGCTGGTCCCGATCTATCACTACACGCTGGGCTGGACCTCGATCCGTCACCCCGACTATGGCAGTGACGCCGCACTTGAGGAGTTTCGACTGGCCCGCCAACTCGGACCGGACATCAGCATTGGCTACGGCCACGCGCTGACCGTTTTGATAAGCCGTGGGCAGCGCGCCGAAGCCGGCGAGATATTTGAAGAGGCCTTTCGTCTGGGTGTCTATGAATCGCAATACCGCGAGCCTTTCCAACGTTTTCTGGAAGCCTGGGCGGCAGGGGACACGGCGCTCCGCGCCCTCGCGGAGGACAGTCCCGTGTGGCGCGGCTGGATTGCCGTGCTGATTGACGATGTCGAGATGGCGCTGGACGCGGCCGAAGCCGGGTGGTCAGCAGAGCGCCAGTCCAATCCCGCCCTCTTCCTTGGCCTCGAGAGCAATTACCGCAATCATCCGCGCTGGCGCCAGCACATCCGCGATATCGGCCTGCTTGAGCTCTGGCAGGTGCGCGGCTTCCCCGAGGGCTGCCAGGCGCTTGGTGCCGATGATTTTCAATGCGAGGCCTTGCCGATCCGATGATTCTCTCCCGCATTATCCATCATCTGAAGACTCAGAACTGGACCGCCGTCGCGCTTGAGTTCGTGATCGTCATTGCCGGCGTGGTGATCGGTTTCCAGGTTACCGCCTGGAACCAGACCCGCGAAGGCGAGGCCCGTGGGCGCGGCTATCTCGAGCGGATCGAGGCTGATCTCACCGCCGATCTCGCGAGTTATGATGACCGGATGGCGTTCTGGGCCACGGTCAGTGATTACGGGCTGCGCGCGATCTCTGCCACTCACGAAGAGGACCGCATCGCCGGTGTCGAACAGGACTGGCCGATTGTGCTCGCCTTTTTTCAGGCCAGCCAAGTCAGCGAATTCAACGCGATCCAGACGACTTATACCGAGATCACCAGCGTTGGCGAACTTGGCCTGATCGACAATCTCGATCTCCGCGAGGGTCTGGCCAAATATTACTCCCTGACCGGAAATTTTACACTGACCGAACGGCCAGCCTATCGCGAAACGGTGCGCGGTATAATTCCGATCCAGCTGCAGCTGTATATCTGGGAGAATTGCTGGAGCGCTGACTTCGAGGGACGTCAGGTTCTCACCGATTGCAACCCGCCTGAGGATGGCGCAGAGATCTCGCAGACCGCCAGCACGCTGCTCACCGATCACGACCTGCACAGGCAGCTTCGCTACTGGGTCTCGACGCTGCAGGTGTTGGCGACGATGGGGCGTGACCGGCGAGGCGCCGCCGCCTTCCTGCTGCACGCCATTGAAGCGGAGCGGGAATCCGCCCGTTGAACTTGAAGCTGCGGCCGGCTCCGCTTACGACGCCCGCATTGTCTGCGCCGGCCCGGCATTGAGTTGCCAATCAAGGTCTGTCACGACATCGGGTATCGGGCCGTAAGCCGCGAGGAAAGCGGCGTATCCGGCCTTGTTTCGGATGAAACCTGCCCGCGTTTGCGGTGCGGCGGGATCAAGCCCTTCGGCGATGGCCCAGCTTTGTGCCCGGCCTTGCGCATCGGCCAGCTCGCGGAACTGCATGTTGAGCAGGGCGAGGCAAAGCGCCGGATTGTCCGGCCGGGCATCGCCATATTCGTCGAACACCGTGATGCGCAGGGCCGCATTTTGCGGCGCGGAAATAATGAGCACGACACCGCCAATTCCACCCAGACCGGGCTCGGGCGGAGCGGTCGTGATCTCGAGCGCGTGATCGACGATAAAGGCCTGGAGCCTGCGGGCGGCATGTCCCTCGGGCACGGCCATCAGATCAGCCCGGTCAATTGCGGCCCGTCGCCGGGCTGGGTCAACCATTCGCCGTCGGTGCGGACATTGCCGACCGCCTTGTTGGCGGCATGGATCCACAGCGTCTCGGACGGCGCGCCCTTGAGGATGAGATCGATATCGGCGGTCTGGGGTTCCAGCCAGGGCTGGCAATCCTCCGGGCGCAGCATCACCGGCATACGGTGGTGCAGCCGCTGCATGGCGTCATTGGCCGGGATGGTCAGTATGGTGAAGCTGTCGATCACCGCGCCCTCGATCTCGGCCCGGTCCCACAGCCCGGCCATGCCAAACCAGTCACAATCCTTGAGCCCGATAAACCAGGGCTGTTTGGCCCCTTTTTCGCCGGTCCATTCGTAAAACCCGACTGCCGGCACGATGCAGTGACGGCGGCGGAAGGAATGGCGAAAGCTGGGCAGGTCGGCGGCGGTTTCGGCCTTGGCGTTGAAAGTCGAGTATTTCATCTCGCTCAAGGGCTTGTGCCAGAAATGCGGCACCAGACCCCAACGCGCCATCGCCAGTTCATTGCCAATATCCTCATCCGAACGTTGACGGATGATCGGCGCGCTCTGGGTCGGGGCGATATTCCAGCGCGGCTCGAGATTGGTCGCTGCCTGCTGGAGCTTGAACGTCTCCTGCAGGATCCACCATTGCAGCTTGCCGATCGCATAACGTCCACACATGGGGAGAGGTTAGCGCGGGTTTGGGACAATTGCAGCCCGGCCAACACAAAATCCGCCACGGCAGAACTGCCTGGCGATATTCGGGAATACGGGCGGGCCTCAAGACCCGGGTTTTAAGCGCTTTAGTTTAGAGAGAGCCTGGTGGCCCGCCCGTACGCGGTGGTGTCGGCCCTTACCAACGGGCTCCTATCTTACCCTCGAACAAATCTGGAGCCGGCGAAGAAGCGCAGGATATCATTTCAGCCTGCCGTCATGTCCACCGGTTACCCGTATCAGCCCACCCTCGGCTCTGGTTCCGCTGAACCGGGCGTCACCCCGATCCTCACCATCCCCAAGGGACACCGCACCCACCCACGTCACCGAACGGTCCGGAACGCCCCGATGCGGGAGGAGATGGCGGGATTATGCGCCGAGCCTAGCGGGGGGAGGATAAACTTGCCCGTTTTGCGTCATCCTGACGACGATCAGGACCTCGATGGACCGGGCTCCGCGCTTGCCACGTCGGGGTCCTGACTGTCGTCAGGATGACGTGGCTTTATCGGGCGAGGCGGGGGATAGTGCAGCCCGGCTGACGCGCGTCGCGCCTGTCATCCTCACCAGCTCCGTCCGCTTCGCGGCCACCTCTTCCTGAGGAAGAGGAGGGCGTTAGGGATAATCTCGCAGCACGTGCCCCTTGATGTACCGCCCAGATCGATCACGCCCCCTCCTCTTCCTTGATGGAAGAGGTGTCGCCGGAGGCGACGGAGCTGGTGATGGCCTCGCGATGCCGTCTGCTCGCCGTCACCTTTCTTCCCCGCTCGCGGGGAAGTGCGCCGCGGCAAAGCCGTGGGGCGATGGGGCGGCGAAGCCGGAGCGCCGCAAGTCGCGCTGCCGCGCCCCTCCACCATCCTTCGCCAAGGCTGCGGATGGTCCCCCTCCCCGCTAACGCGAGGAGGAAAGTGACAGCGGCCCACACTCCGCCCTGAAACCCATGCCGGGATCCAGCCAGAGCGGAGACGAGCCTAGCGCGAGTTGGGCGCGATTGCAGCCCGGACGGTGCAAGGCCTCAGTGAGCGGGCCGGACCGAGAGGGCGTAATCGATGTAAAATGTGAGCTCCATCGCCCCGGCTCGTTGCCAGTGGACGCCGCCTTCCAACCCGTCGACTTCAATCGTGAAGCCCTCACCGAAAGCGGCGGCCGTGCGGTGGGCATCCGCAGCAATAGCGCCGATCAGCTCATCGCGGTATCGCGCCGGGCCGCCAATTACCGTCAATTCCCAGTCATTCGTGTTGAGAATTTCGGTGCGGCCCACCACCCGCGTGCTGTCAATGAAGGCATTGATCCGGGCCGTCGCCGCATCCACCGTATCGGTCGGTGAAATCGCGGTTGTGGCCATAATCACCACCTCGCTCGTATCCGCGCGATTACGCCCGGCTCCAATCGCAATCGTCTCGATCATGCTCTCTTCGAAATCAACAATCGACTGATCACCGAGATCATTACGGCTCACCAACAAGCCGATATTGATCCCGGAATTTTGCCGGCCGGCCCTGACGAGATTGCGCAGGGTATCACGCAACTCCCGCTGGCGCAGCGCATCATCCCGGGTATCTCCAACGACGCGAACCCGCACCGAAATCGCGTCGGCGCGCCGGTCCAACCGGACGTAAGGGACGAAATCATCCTCATAATCCTGGATACGCGATCCGGTCACCACGATCATGTCCTCTGATTGAAGGGCATGGCTGGGCGCCGCGATGGCGAAGGCCAGAAGCATCATTGTTAGAAATACGCGCATTTTCTCGCTCCCCCACTTCAGGCTGAAACAAGCTAGTGGATCGCGCTGCCCTTGTCAGTCCCCCCGAATGGCGGAACTCGCCCCGGTTGGACGCCGGCCATCTCCCACACCCCTCACCGATTCCCCACTTGACTCTCCGCGTTCCTGAACGGAACATAAGTGGAACATTCAACAGAGGCCATGACATGCCAACTGCGCCGCGCGTCCGAACAGGGCGGCCGCAGCTCGAGGAGCTGCGACGCCAGATCCAGGCGATTGAAACGCCAATTTCCAGCCCCGCCCCGGCGGGTCAGGACGCGCTGGCGCTTGGGCCGGGCCTGCATGAGGTCTGTCCGGCGAGCTATCTCGACACGCCGGCGGCCCTGGCTTTTCAGATCGGCATGCTGGGCCATGGTCTGGCCGAACAGGACCGGCTGCGCCCCGTGATCTGGGTGCGCTCAGCGGGCCATCGTGCCCATGATTTCGGCCGTCCCTATCCGCTCGCCCTGGCCCGTTGGGGGCTGGAGCCGGAACGGGTGCTGCTGGTCGAGGCGCGCGATGCCGGCGATGTGCTCTGGGCGATGGAGGAGGGGCTGAATGCCGGCGCGCTGGTGATTGGCGAGATCGGCGCATCGCTGCGCTATGACCTCACCGCCTCGCGCCGCCTGCACCGTTCGGCCCAGGCTCGAAGCGCGCGCGTGCTGGTTTTGCGCGGCCATCAAGATATCCAGCCCAGCGCGGCCCTGACCCGCTGGCGATTATCCGCCCTGCCGTCACCGGACCGGCCATGGCGCGGGGCGACAGGCCTGCCGGGATTGGGGGCGCCGCGCTTTTGCGCCGTGCTCGAACGGGTCCGGGGCGGCCCGCCGAAAAGCTTTGAGATCGAGTGGAAAAATGCGGCGTTTCATGTCCTTGAGCCTGCCGAGATGGCCCGTCGAGCGGCGCAATTTGCGCCCCAACGCCTCGCCGTCTGATGATCCCGATGCGCCCTTCGCTCTGGTTCACACCAGCACCGGCGGTGAGCGGCTCTATGCCCTCAATAATGAGGCGGCGCGGCTCGGCTTGCGGCGCGGCCAGGCGCTGGCCGATGCCAAGGCGCTGGAGCCGGGCCTGCGCATTGCCCCCTTCGCGCCCGATGCCGACCGGCGCCTGCTCGGTGCCTTTGCCCGTTGGTGCGGCCGCTGGTCACCCTGGACGGCGCCCGATCCCGGCGAGCCAGGCGAGGACGGCGTGATGGTCGACATCTCCGGCTGCGCGCATCTGTTCGGCGGCGAGGACGCCCTCGTCACTGCCGCCCTGGAGGCCGTGCGCGGTCAGGGCCTGAGCGCCCATGCCGCCATCGCGCCGACTATTGGTCTCGCCTGGGGTCTGGCGCGCTTTCCAGCGCGGCGGCAGGCGTCGGGTTGGCTGATCGCCCATGATGTCAGCGCCAGCCTGCACGCTTTGCCGGTCGAAGCCCTGCGCATCGGCGACACGGCCGCACGGCTGCGCCGTTTCGGACTCAAGCGCGTTGGCGATATTGCCGGTCTGCCACGCGCCAATCTGGCGCGTCGTTTCGGCCCCGACCTGGTGCGCCGCCTCGATCAGGCGCGCGGCCAGGACGATGAGACCCTCAACCCGCTACAGCCAAAGACGCCGTTTCGCGCCCGGATGCGTTTTGCCGATGCCCTGCTTCTGCTGGAGGGGATCAAACAGGCGGTGCGTGAGACCGCCGATACGCTGTGCGCTCATCTCGAAACCGAGGGCCGCGGCCTGCGCCGGGTCGAGCTCAACCTGTTTCGCGTCGACGGCAAAATCCATCTGCTGATTATCGGCACCGCCGCCCCGGCCCGCGATGCAGCGCATATCGCGCGCCTGTTCAACGAGAAACTCGACCGCGCCGAGATCGATATCGGTTTCGGCATTGATGTCATCGAACTCAATGCCACCGCCACCGGCGCCCTGTCGGGCCGGCAGTCAGGCCTGATCGGTGATGCCAGCCTTGATGATAACCGCCTGGATAGCGAGGATTTCGCACGCCTGACCGACCGTCTCAGCGTTCGCTTGGGCGAAACCCGCGTCAAACGCGCCGTCCGCCGCAACAGCCATATCCCCGAACGCGCCGCCGGCTGGAGCACAGAAGCAAGCCCGTCCGGTTCAGCCCTGATGGTGCGCGAGGCGGGCGGCCAGCAGGCCTTTCTGCTGATGCCGGAGAGGCCCCTGCTCATCCTCGCCCGTCCGGAACCGGCCGAAGCGGTGGCGGAGATTCCCGACGGGCCGCCGCGCAGCTTCGTCTGGCGCCGCACCCGCCACCAGGTTCACCAGGCCGAAGGCCCCGAGCGCCTCGCCCCGGAATGGTGGCGGCCGCAAAGCCGCGCCAGTCCGAAAACGCGTGATTATTTCAGGATCGAAACGATCGAGGGCCGCCGTTTCTGGCTCTATCGCGACGGGCTCTACGGCCCGGAAACCCGTAACCCCCAATGGTTTGTCCACGGAGCATCATGATGGAAATGACCCAAACACCCCACACCATTACCGAGATCGCCCGCCACCGCCGCAAGACCATGCCACTGGCCGCCAGAATTCTCTGGCAACGCCTGCGTGCCGGCCGGATTTGCGGCCATAAATTCCGGCGCCAGCATCCGATCAGCGGCTATATCGTCGATTTCGCCTGTCTCAAGCACAAGCTGGTGATCGAACTCGATACCGGCGCGCGTCCGACCGACGAAGCGCTGCAACGTGACCGCCGCCGCATGCTCGATCTGATGCATGAGGGCTGGACCGTGCTGCGCCTGGGCGAGGCCGATGTCCTGGATCGGCTCGAACAGGTGATCGCCACTATTACGCGCCATCTCGCGCCTCCGCCCGACCGCCAGTCCGCGTCCGCCCAGTCCGCACCGACAGCGTCCCGGGAGGCTGTGTGACCGCATTCGCCGAACTGGTCGCCGCCAGCAATTTCACCTTCCTGACCGGCGTCTCGCATGGCGATGAAATGGTCGCCCAGGCCAAGGCACTCGGACTGGCAGCGATTGGTCTGGCCGACCGCAATTCCTTTGCCGGCGCGGTGCGCGGCCATCTCGCCGCGAAAGAGGCCGGGATCAAATTCCTCGTCGGGGTGAGGCTGGTCACCACATGCGGCTTCGAACTTGTCGCCTATCCGAAGCATCGCCACGCTTATGGCGCGCTGGCGCGCATGCTGACCGACGCCAATTTCCGCTCGAAAAAGGGCCAGTGCGAACTGTGGCTGGAACAGATTGTCGAAGCCTCGGCGGAGCAACATTTCATCCTGCTGCCGCCCGATCCGCCATGCGCGGAGTGGCGCAGCAAGGCGGCTGATTTCTGCGCCCGCTCGCAAGCCCATCATGTCCTCGCCCTGACCCGGCGTTTTGATGGCCGCGATGGCGAGCGCCTGCATCAGCTCGACCAGTGCGCGACAGAACTCGGGCTCGCCTGCATCGCCACAAATGATGCGCTCTATCATGTCCCCGAGCGCAAGCCGTTGGCCGATGTGGTCGCCTGTATCCGCGAGCATGTGACGATCAAGACCGCCGGCTTTCTCCTCGCCGCCAATGCCGAACGCCATCTCAAACCGCCCGCCGAAATGGCGCGCCTGTTCCGCGGCTATGAGCGCGCCGTCGCCCATACCCTCACCCTGGCGGGCAGCATCAATTTCAGCCTTGAGGAACTGGTCTATCAATATCCCAGCGAAGTCGTCGGCGATCATGAAACCCCGGCCCAGACCCTGCGCCGCCTGACCGCCGAGGGGCTGGAGCGACGCTATCCCGACGGCCCGCCGGACAGGATCGCCGCCGCCATCGCTCATGAGCTGACCCTGATCGAAAGCCTCGATTTCCCGGCCTATTTCCTCACTGTCCACGATATCGTCCGCTTCGCGCGCAGCCAGGGCATTCTGTGCCAGGGACGCGGCTCGGCAGCCAATTCAGCGGTGTGTTTCGCGATCGGCATTACCGAGGTCGACCCCAATCTGATTGACCTGTTGTTCGAGCGTTTCGTCTCGGCGGAGCGCGGCGAGCCGCCCGATATTGATGTCGATTTCGAGCATGAGCGGCGCGAGGAGGTGATCCAGTATGTCTATGAGAAATACGGCCGCCGCCGCGCCGCCATGACCGCGACGGTCAATTGCTACCGGCCGCGCGGCGCTATTCGCGAGGTCGGCAAGGTGTTTGGCCTGTCGGGCGATGTCATCTCGGCCCTGTCGAAGACGCTGTGGGGCTGGTCGACCGATGATCTCACCGATAACCGTATCCGTACCGAACTCGGCCTCGATCCCGATGCGCCCGATATCGCGATGACGCTGCATTATGCCCGCGAACTGATGGGGTTTCCGCGCCATCTCTCCCAGCATCCCGGCGGTTTCGTGATGATGCAGGGCCGGCTCGACGAGATCGTGCCGCTGCACAATGCCGCCATGCCCGACCGCACAGTGCTCGAGTGGGACAAGGAGGATATCGACGCGCTCGGCCTGATGAAGGTCGATGTGCTTGGCCTCGGCATGCTCAGCTGTGTTGCCCGCGCCTTCGACCTGATCGAGCGCCATTACGGCCGCGGCCTGACCATGGCCTCGATCCCGCAGGCCGATAGCGCCGTCTATGACATGATCTGCAAGGCCGACACGGTGGGGGTGTTCCAGATTGAAAGCCGGGCCCAGATGACGATGCTGCCGCGCCTGCGGCCGCGCACATTCTATGATCTGGTGATCGAGGTCGCCATTGTCCGGCCCGGCCCGATCCAGGGCGATATGGTGCATCCCTATCTGCGCCGCCGCTCGGGGCTGGAGGCAGTGGAATACCCGTCAAAGGCACTTGAAGACGTGTTGGGCAAGACGCTCGGCGTGCCCTTGTTCCAGGAACAGGCGATGCGGATCGCCATTGTCGCCGCCGGTTTCACCCCGACGGAATCCGACCAGTTGCGCCGCTCCATGGCGGCCTTCCGGCGCTCCGGTTCGATCCATGAAATGGGCGAGAAGCTGATGGCCGGCATGATCGCCAAGGGCTATGAGCCCGATTTCGCAGCGCGCTGTTTCAAGCAGCTGGAAGGCTTTGGCGAATACGGTTTCCCGGAAAGCCATGCCGCCAGCTTCGCCCTGATCGTCTATGTCTCCTGCTGGCTGAAGCATTATTATCCGGATGTCTTCGCCGCCGCGATCCTCAACTCGCAGCCGATGGGGTTTTACGCCCCGGCGCAGCTGGTCCGCGATGCGCGCCAGCACGGTGTCGAGGTCCGCCCGCCAGACATCAATCATTCCGACTGGGACTGCACGCTGGAGCCAACGAAAACGGGTCCGCATTTCGCCCTGCGCCTTGGCCTGCGCCAGATCAAGGGTCTGCGCGAACCCGCCGCTGCGCGCCTGATCGCGGCGCGCCAGACAAGCGGTGCCTTCGCCAGCGTGCCCGATCTCGCCCGCCGCTCACGCCTCGATCGCGGCACAATGGACCGTCTCGCCAATGCCGACGCCTTCGGCTCCATCGCTCTCGACCGCCGCCAGGCCGGCTGGACCGCCCTCGCCCAGGCCGGCAAGCCGCTGCCGCTATTTGAACATGCCGATGAATACGGCCATGAGGCCGCCACCGCCCTGCCATTGATGAGCGCCGGCGAGGAAGTCGCCCAGGATTACGCGACGCTGCGGCTCTCGCTCAAGGCGCATCCGATGGGCTTTTTCCGCACCGAGCTGGAGGAGAGCGGCCATGTCCGTGCCGAGCAGCTGGGCGAGCTGCGCGATGGCCGCTGGGTGACGCTGGCCGGTCTCGTCCTGGTCCGCCAGCGCCCCGGCTCGGCCTCAGGCGTCATTTTCGCAACGCTGGAAGACGAAACTGGCGTGGCCAATATCATCGTCTGGCCGAAATGCTTCGAGCGTCACCGCAAGATCGTGATGCGGTCCAAGCTGATGAGCGTGACCGGGCGGCTGCAAAAGGAAGGCGAGGTGATCCACATCATCGCCAGCCGCATCACCGACCAAAGCTGGCGCCTCGAGGCTCTCGCCGATGGCGAGGAGTTCGCCGAGGCCCTCGCCCATGCCGACGAAGTCGCCCGCCCCCAGGACGATCCGCGCCTGATCGCGATCTATCGCCGCGTGATGCAGGGGGAAAGGCTGGAGGATATCCTGCCGAAGAGCCGGGATTTTCATTGAGGTGGAAGAAGGAGAGAAACTATCAGGTGATCCAGGACGATGTGACTTCAACCTCATATTCGCCGGCCGGATTGCGGTGGATATAGAATTCACCGCCAACCCATCCCGCACTCCAGATCACATAGACCTGTGATGCATCAGCATTGGGCAGCACGGCCGACATGCCGACCGGATAGAGAATGCCGTATTGCGAGCTGATCCGGGCAAGCGCCGCATCATCCAGCACGATGATCCGGTCGCTTGTCATCAATCCGGCGAAGATATCCGGGCGGCTGCGCATGATCAGGGTTGAGCGCACTGCGCGCGTATCCGGGCGCCCGTCCAGCGCGGTCGCGACCATTTCCTCCAGCCCCTGCGCCGGCGCCGAGATCGGCAAGCGGATCGCGCCGGCATCATAGCCGAACACCTGTTCGAGCATGATCCGGCCCAGTTCACCCTGCCCGACCCGGGACGGATCGAACGCCGTTAGGGGCAGGCCGTCCACGCCATCTTGAAACCCGTCACCATCCGTATCCGGGTTGAGCGGATCGAGACCGATCCGGTGCTCGAAAATATCCGTCATCCCGTCCGCATCCTGATCGCGCAACAGCTCGGCGAAACTGGCCTCGATCATCAGACCGTCCACCTCGCGGCTGGCCTGCAAACGGATGGGCGGGAAGGTGATTGACTCCGGATCAAGCTCACGCACCGCGACCGCGATCTGCAGATGATCACCATCGACCAGAGGCAGCGTCGAAGCTGGCAGCACGACATAGGGAAAGAATTGCTGCAGGCCGAGATAGATGGGGGACTGCCAGCAACCGCCAGACTCGCTGTGAACATACCAATAGCCGCCGGCGGAGATCTCGCCGGTGGGATCAAGTTCCGTCGACGTATAGATCAGGTCCCAGCCATCGCCGCGCGGCTCGATACGCGCAACCTGCCAATCCTCGACAGGCAGTTCGGGCGCGCCGGTGAGATCGGCAGACTCGGCAAAACCGCGGATCGGCTGCGCGGTGAAGCCTGCAGGCAGGACGCGCTCGCGAAAGACATTCAATCTGCTCGCTGTCGCTTCGCGGGCTTCGCTGGCGGGGTCGGGACTGTCGGACCGGGCAAGGCGTGCATCCCGAATGGCGGTGAATGCCGGCAAGTCAAAATCCAGGGCCAAGCCAGTTGCGCGCCGGCGCTGCCGCCTGGCTGCCTCGCTGCCAATATATCCGGACAAGGCCATGGTCTCCGGCGTGTTCAGATAACCGGCCGCCAGGGTCCGGATTTCGACGGGCGCTGCGATGACCGGCCATAACCAGCCCGCCGTGCTCCACTGCCCCGCACGTTCCGGCCTGCCGAGCGTCCCGTCGGTGTTTCCGAGCAGAAAAATATTGTAACGCTCGGCCGGCGAGAATTGCGGCGCGAGCCATTCACGCAGGAAGCGGGCCGTGTCGGCATCGCCTGGACTGGCGATCCTAGTGCGAAGATTTGGATAGCGGGCCAGCGACGCATGGGCCTCCGCCACCTGCCGATCTTCCTCGGTAAAGACACCGATCGCATCGGCCCGGTCGAGCAGGGCGGCGGCGCCAGCCCTGTCGTCCTGTGCCGCGAATGCCCCGGCGAGCCAGACCATGAGTTCAAAGGCCTGTTGCCGCGCACGCTGAGCCTCGGCCGCGTCCTGCGGTGCGGTCGATACCAGATTCCACAGGCGCTGCCGGGCAGCGTCTGTCAGTGCGACATAGAGATCAACGGCGTCATATCCGGATCCCAGGCGGAGCGCCTCGCGCATCCGCAGGGCCGTCACGAGCAGGCCGATATCGGCAGCAGCATCCTGATCGGATCCACGCATCGCCAGCCAATCGAAATAGGTGAGTTGGTCTTCAGGGCGAATTTCGCCGGGCGGGCGCGTGAACACGGTCTGCAACAGGCTGATCGTGGGGGGCTGGGCCCGGGTAGCGAGGACAAATATGCGAAAGTCCAGTGTGTAAGCGTAGCGCTCCAGAAGGAATTGCGCGCCGGCAGGGCTCTGGCCCCAGGCCTGCGGCAGGCGCAACGCATTCAGATCAAAGCTGCCATCGGCCAGATCGGCAAGCAGGGACGGCGCGAGAGGCGAGTGCTCCGCCTGTGTCCACAGCGCCAGCAACCGGCCATCCTCTGGCCAGGGGCAGCCGAGATAAGCATTGCTGCATGCCCGGGCGACCCGCCCGGATTCAAGCATAAAATCGACGGCAAATCGCACTTCATCTGGCGCAATATCAAACTGCCGGGCCAGACGTTCGAAGATCGCCGGCTCACCGCCGCCCTCGATAATGGCATCCAGCAAGGCGTAATAGAAATCGTCCGGCCCGTCGGGCTCACTCGCCGCATAACTCGCCTCATGTCCGGCGCATTGTTCGGATTCCCCGACGGTCAGATCACCAGCATAGAGATGGCACTCATAGAGTGCGCCCGCCGTTGAAGAATCCTCCTGCCAGTAGCGGTCGAAGCGCTCGGAACCGGAGACGGTTTGTGCCTGCGCCTGCGCCGCCGACAAGCCCGAGGCCACAAAGGCCAACATCATCCATCGCATCTCGCATCCCCACGCTTGCTACCCGCTTCATCCTCAGCAGCAAGAGGGCGAAATCATGGTGGCTCTGGACTTTTCTAAGGCGCCCGGATCCGCTCCACCATCTGCCTGACATCCTCCGGCGGCGGCGGCGTCGCCAGTGTCACACCAATCGAGACCGCGAAGCTGATCAGCATGCCGATTGTGCCGAAGCCTTCCGGCGAGACGCCGAACAGCCAGTGCTCGGCTGTATTGGGGATCCAGCCGAAGATTTTATAGGTGAGGATATAGGCGCCGGTGACGATCAGGCCGGTGAGCATGCCGGCGATGGCGCCCTCCCTGGTCGCGCGTTGCCAGAATATGCCCAGCAGAATGGCGGGGAAGAAGGTCGCAGCCGCCAGACCAAAGGCCAGCGCGACGACCGAGGCGACAAAGCCGGGCGGGTAGATGCCGGCGAGGATCGCGACCAGCACCGCCCCGAGCGCAGCGAGCCTTGCGATCAAGAGTTCCTGCTTGTCGGTGATATTCCTGAACAGGACTTTCTTGCACAAATCATGGCTGATCGAGGACGAGATCACCAAGAGAAGGCCGGCCGCCGTCGACAGGGCTGCAGCAATGCCGCCGGCCACCACCAGTCCGATCACCCAGGCGGGCAGATTGGCGATCTCCGGATTGGCGAGCACGAAAATGTCGCGATTGAGGGTGGTGACTTCATTGGTCTCCGCATCGGCGCGGTATTGGATGCGGCCATCGCCATTGCGGTCCTCAAAGCCTAGCAGGCCGGTATTTTCCCAGCGATGGAACCAGGTCGGGGTCGCAGCTTCGCCAGCCTCCAGGACAGTTTCGGGCTCGTAGACGGATTCATTGACCGTCTCGATGAAATTCAGCCGCGCGAACACGGCGACCGCCGGGGCAGTGGTGTAGAGCAGCGCGATAAAGAGCAGGGCCCAGCCGGCGGATTTGCGCGCGTCGGAGGCGCGCGGCACGGTGAAGAAGCGGATGATGACATGCGGCAGGCCGGCCGTGCCCGCCATCAAGGCCAGGGTGATGGCGAAGACGTCGAACAGGCTCTTGGAGCCCTCGGTATAAGCCTGGAAGCCGAGATCAACGAGGGTGCGGTCGAGCTTGAGCAGGAGCGGTGTGCCGTCGACGGCATTGCCGACCAGGCCCAATTGCGGGATGGGCGAACCGGTCAGCTGCAGCGAGATGAAGATGGCCGGCGTCATGAAGGCAAAGATCATGACGCAATACTGGGCCACCTGGGTGTAGGTGATGCCCTTCATCCCGCCCATGCCGGCATAGAGCAGCACCACCAGCCCGCCAACCACCACACCGGTCTCGACGGGCACGTCGAGGAAGCGCGCGAAGGCGATGCCGACACCCTGCATCTGACCGGCGATATAGGTGAAGGAGATAAAGATGGCGCAGATCACCGCCACCACGCGCGCGGTGTCGGAATAATAGCGATCGCCGATGAAGTCCGGCACGGTGAATTTGCCGAAGCGGCGCAGATAGGGCGCCAGAAGCAGCGCCAGCAGGACATAGCCCCCGGTCCAGCCCATCAGGAAAACCGAGCCGTCATAGCCGGAAAAGGCGATCAGTCCGGCCATGGACAGGAAGGAGGCGGCGCTCATCCAGTCGGCGGCCGTCGCCATGCCGTTGAAGACCGGATGGACATGATGGCCGGCGACGTAGAATTCACCGGTTGAAGAGACGCGCGAGGCGATCGCGATCGAGATGTAGAGCGCGAAGGAGCCGATGACGAAAAAGCCGGTCCAGAACAGGGTCGGGGTCATGATGCGTCCTCGCCTTCGGAGTCAGATCCGTTCACGTCATCGCGCACGCCGTATTTCGTCTCGAGCCGGTTCATCGCATGGGCGTAGTAGAAGATCAGGATGACGAAGGTGAAGATCGATCCCTGCTGGGCAAACCAGAAGCCCAGCGGCGCACCGCCGAGCGAGACCAGGTCGAGCCAGGGGCGCAATAGAATGCCAAAGCCGAAGGAGACCGTGAACCAGATCGCCAGCAATATCCCCATCAGGGTGAGATTCGCGCGCCAATAGGCTCGTTTGCTTGCACTGACCGGTTCTGACATGGATTTCCCCCGCTTCATTTCCCGTCCGGCGCGAGCTTTGCAAACAAATCCCCAAGACGCCAGACCTGTTGCGAAGCGGGTCAGTTGATTGCAGACCGGGAGCTGTCATGAGCAAACCGCAAAGCCTGAGCGAAGACGAAGCCCACGCCATGCGCCTGTTATGGGATCGTGGCAGCGTATCGGTCAGCGAACTGGCCCTGGCCAGCCGGCAGCCTGCCAGCGAAACGCTCTCCATCCTGCAGCGCCTGCGCCGCAAGGGCGCGGTCGAGCGCCAGCAGCAGGGCCGCGATATCCGCTACCGCCCCTGTCTCAATCGCCAGACCGCAGCCACGCATACGCTCGGCCGGCTCCTGAGCGAAACGACGGGCGATGGCCGCCCGGGCCTTGGTGTGGTGGTATTGCGCGAGAGCGATATCGATCCGCAGGACTGGGCCGATCTGCAGGCGGAAATCGCCGCGAAATCAGCCGCAACACCCGACCGCTAGCCCAGGCTTATTGGGCCAGGAAAGCCCGGACATCCGCAATCGTGCGCGCCGGGTCTTCCTCGTGCAGGATATGGCCGAGATCGTCATAGGTGATCAGTTCGGCCTGCGGCAGATCGCCGGCAAGGCGCTGCGCCTGGGTCACCGGGATGATCACATCGCGTCCGCCCCACAAAACCAGCGCCGGTGCCTGCACCCGCGCCAGATCAGCGGTCGGATCCGGCAAGGTGAAGACTTCCAGCCGCTCAACCAGTGCCTGGCCGACGCCGGGCGTCTGCATCATGGCGTGAACACGACCGGGCAGAGCCGGATCCATCCGACTGGCATCGCCAAACAGGCCGGCCGAGGCTGCCGCGACCATGGCTTCCGGCGCGCTGGTGAAATAGAATGAGATACCCATTGGCACCGCGACCGGCTGGTCGGTGACGCCATTGATCGAATAGGCCCCCGGCGCGACCAGAACGAGGCGATCAACCAGATCGGAACGTTCCGCGGCCAGACGCCAGGAGACCAGCCCGCCAAGCGAATTGCCCGCCAGGGTGACATGATCGAGGCCCAGCTCATCGAGCAGGGCGCCGAGGAAGTCGACGGTCTGTGGCACGGAATAGCGTTGCTGCGGGTCGGGGCCGGTGAGGCCATGGCCGGGCAGGTCCATACGGATTACGCGATAGTCGGCGCGCAAATCCTCGGCCCAGCCATCCCAGCTTTCCAGGGAATAGGAAAAACCGTGCACCATGACGATGACCGGCGCGTCGGCCGGACCCTCGCTGCGCACGCGTGCCATCACGCCATCGATATCGACCAGGCGGTCATCGCTGGTCCAATAGGGCGAAGCGAGCCGGGCGGCCTGATCCAGCGCCGGTTCGGCACCCGGACGGGTCAGCATCCAGGCCAGGGCCCCGATCAGGACCAGGGCAATCAGGACGATGAATGCGATCACGGTGCGAGACATGGGATTTCCTCGGTTTCAAACGAAAACGGCCGACGACCCCTGATGCTCAGGAAGCGCCGGCCGGTCAAGTGCGGCGAGAGCGGGCGTGGGAGGTTCACGCCCGCTCTCCCCCATGCGCCTAGAAGCGGTAAGCCAGCGTTGCCGTGACGGTACGTGGATTGCCGTAATAACCGATCAACACAGCGGAACTGCCCAGTTCCGGAGCGAGGGTCGTGTTGTTGACGAAGTCATAGCCGGAGACCCGGTATTCTTCGTCAGTCAGATTGCGGCCATGCAGACCCATCTGCCAGGTGCCGTCTTCGCTGTCCCAGACCACCGAGGCGTTCCAGAGCGAATAGGCTTCCTGATCGAGTTCCGGGAAAGGAATCTCGAACTGGCTCGAATCGCCGCGGTAGGAAACCGTGGTCGAGGCGTTGAGATCGCCGCCGGCAAATGGTGCCAGATAGCTCAACGTCGCGCTGAGCGTGGCTTCCGGCGTATTCTGGATCTGCACCTGGTTGGAAATATCAACGCCGAAGGCATTGATGAATTCAACGTAATTGCCATCGAGAATGCCCAGCGCCCAAGAGAAGTTCAGCGCGTCGCCACCGGTCAGGACATCACGACCCAGATCGAGCGTGCCCTCATATTCGATACCGGTGATGGTTGCGGCACCGGCATTGGTGGTGACGCCGGTGAAGCTGTCATTGATACCGTCAGCATCGGTATCGATACCAACGGAACCGGGAACCTGCATGTCGGTATAGTCCATGTAGAACACCGAGACGGCATGGCTGTAGCTGCCGCCCTGGTATTTCCAGCCGAGCTCGAAGCTGTCGACCGTTTCCGGATCGAAGGCCATGAATTCGAAGACTTCGTCGGGCGTAACCGTGCCGCTGAGATCGAAATCAGGTGCGCCGGTGGTCTGCGCCCGCGGATCGAAGCCGCCGCCTTTGAAGCCCTGGCTATAGGTGAAGTAGAAATTGTTCGAGCTGGTTGGCTGCCAGGAGACCGAAACCGTCGGGCTGAAATTATCCCAGGAATTGGTTCCCAGGAAATCAGACGTCGTTGCGATCGGGAAACCGGCACCACCGAAGAATTCGGAGAAACCGCCCAGATAGGTCCGACGCAGGACGCGCGATGTACGCTCGTCTTCAGTGTAGCGGCCGCCCATGGTGACGCTGACGGTGTCGGTCAGGTCATAGGTGAAGTTGGCGAAGACGGACCAGGTGCTGGTATCGACATCGCCGAAGGTCTGGGCGTTGAGACCGGCCAGAATATTGTCGAGCAGGACGTCGAACACGGTCGTGGCGTTCGCCTCGAGCGAGTAATAGCCCATCATGCCGGCGAGACGCTCGCCTTCATACAGGAGCTGGAATTCCCCTGAAGTCTGCTCATTGGTGTAGATCGCCGGAACGTCGAGATCGCCTTCGGGCAGGTTGTCGAAATCGATCGGAGTCGTTGAATCATCCTGACGACGCGACAAGATGCCCCGCGCGCTCCAGTTCTCATTGATGGTCCATTCGCCCGTCAGGGCCAGACCCTCGCCTTCAACGCTTTGCTCGACGACGTCGAGACCAGCGCGGGTATCGAAGACATCGGACAGAACAGGGTATGAAGCCGGGTAGCCCGCAGGCGTCGGCAGCAGACGGTGGCCGCCGCGGGCGCTGGAATTGTCTTCAACCGAGTCATAGGCGAGGCGGAAGAACAGATCAGCCGTTGGCTCCCATTCAGCGCTGACGCGATAACCGAGCACGTCCTTGTCGTAATTCTCGGCACCCGTTGTCAGATTGTCGCCAAATCCGTCGCGCTGCAGGTTCGCAACCGCGGCGCCGACACGGAAAGTGTCGGAGAATGGCATGCTGCCGGAAACGATCTGGTCGAGCTGTCCGTAGCTGCCGACATTCAGGCGGGCCGACAAGGTTGGCGCATCTGGATCCAGACGGCTGGTCACATATTTGATCGCGCCGCCAATGGTATTGCGACCATAGAGCGTGCCCTGTGGGCCGCGCAGAACTTCGATCCGTTCGATGTCGTAGATATCGAGAACCGCGGCTTGCGGGCGATTGAGGTAGACATCATCGACATAGATACCGACACCGGCTTCAAAGCCGGCAACCGGATCCTGCTGGCCGACGCCGCGGATGAAGGCGGTCAGGGTCGAATTGGTGCCGCGCGAAGCTTCAAGCGTCACATTCGGTGTCGTCTCGGCAATGGCGAGGATGTCGACAGCGCCCATCGCCTCGAGTTGATCACCGGAATAGGCGGTGATGGCCAACGGCACGTCCTGCAGCGATTCCTCGCGGCGGCGGGCCGTGACAGTGATGACGTCTTGAGTGACGGTATCGCCACCTTGTTGGGCATGGACCGGAGCTGCAATCAGCATGGTCGATGCAATCGTGCTGAGCAGAAGCGCTGCCCGCGTCATTTTCTGGGTCGATTTCATGATTGTTTTCCCTCGATGTGGTGGTTTGTGACCGCCGCCGCACGCACGCGGTTGGCGAATTGTGCGACCGCTCTGACGAACTCTTGCGGTTCTTCCAGGTGCGGAGCGTGTCCCGAATTCGCAAACGTGATTGATTGCGCTTCAGGTAAGGCTTCGACGAGATACCGGCTCGTCTCCGGGCCGTAGGCTTCACTGCGCGCGCCGGAGATGACGAGCGTCGGCAAGTTCATTGTGGGCAAGGCTTCGCGCAGATCCTGGCTGGCCATTGAAAGCCAGAGATCGGCCATTGCGCCGCCGTCACGCCGGCTGAGCCGGGCGACGATATCTGCAATCATTTCAGTTTCGCGGGCGGCGCGGCCGCGGGCGAACATGCGCGGCGCGAATGCGGCAGCATAGGCTGGCCAGTCATCACGCATCGCCTCGATGGCGCGGCCGCTGCCGTCAATATCCATCCCGGTTGCCATACCCAATGCCCAGTCGGCGGTATTGAGAATGCGCGGGCTCATATCCTCGATGATCAGGCCGGCAAACCGGGCATGGCCATTGCGGACAATCATCTGCCACAGCACGGTCGCGCCCATCGACCAGCCCAGCGCGGTGATGGCGGTGAGATCCAGTTCCTCAACCAGGGTCTGGAGGTCGCTCGCCAGCAGGTCGATATCGAGCGGGCCAGCACCGGCCGGCGTTTCGCCATGGGCGCGCAGATCCGGGATGACGATACGAAATTCTGAGGCAAGCTGATCGGCGACTGAATCGAAGAAGTCGCCCGATGCGGCCCAGCCGTGCACCAGCAGCAGGACGGGTCCGGCGCCAAAGTCGCGATAGCGCATCATGGAGCCATCGCTCAGGCGACAGGATCGCTGCGCCGTCTGCGCGCCCTGGGCGCTATCTGGTCCGACATTGAGCACTGTGCCGATCTCTCCTGAACACATCACACGCCACGGCTTTCATGCCATATTGCGTTATCGGCAATTTTGTGAAAACTGAATCATATGTCAACTTCACTTTCTTCGACGCCCTCGAAAAGTCCGAAAACCGCTCGCGGCGAACGCACTCGAAATCGATTGCTTGTTGCGGCCGAAGAATCCTTCGGCGAGAACGGATTTCACACCAGTTCGATCGGCGATATTACCCGCCGCGCCTCGGTCGCGCTCGGGACTTTCTACGTCTATTTCGACTCAAAAGATGAGATATTCCGAGCGCTTGTAGCGCATATGGGCGAGATGACCCGGGGCTGGATCGCGGAGCGCGTCAAGGGGGCAACAGACCGGCTCGATGCCGAGCACAAAGGACTGGTTGCCTATATCGAATTCGCCCGTGCCCACCCCAATCTCTACCGCATCATTGAGGAAGCACAATTCGTCGCGCCTGATGCATACAAGGCACACTATGACAGTTTTGCCGAACGCTATCGGCGCAATCTGGACGAAGCCGCGGAGCGCGGCGAGATCAGCGAAGGCAATCAGGAAACCCGCGCCTGGGCCTTGATCGGGATGAGCGTCTTTCTCGGCCTGCGCTTCGGGATCTGGGAGCCTGCGCGCAGCGCCGACGAGATCGCCCGCGAGGCCTCGGATCTGATCGCGAAGGGGCTGGCACCATGACCGGTACCGCTGCGAATGGTGAGATTCAGATCTCACAGCGCAGCGGCGTGCTGCGCCTTACCCTTAACCGCCCGGGACGGGGCAATAGCCTGACGACAGGCCTGCTTGGCGAGTTGAGCCGGGCCCTGCAAAACGCGGACACAGCTCGCGCCGTTATTCTGACGGGCGCCGGCACATGCTTCTCCAGCGGCGGCGATGTCGCAGCGATCAGGGAGCATGGCAGCAGCGCCGAGAGCCTGGAAGAATATTGCGACGCGCTTGTCGGGACGCTCAACCGGGTCTTGCTGCAGATCCGCGCCCTGCCCTGCCCGGTGATCGCGGCGGTCAACGGGCCGGTAACCGGTGGTTCTTTGGGCCTGGTCCTAGCGTCCGACCTGTCGCTGATGTCGCGCTCGGCCTTCATCCAACCCTATTACGCGAAACTGGGTTTCGCCCCCGATGGCGGCTGGACTGCGCTACTGCCCGACCGGATCGGACGGGCCAGTGCTGCGAGCTGGCTGACCCTGGATCGACGGGTGACCGCCGACGAAGCGCTGGACATGAGACTGGTCGATCGCGTCGTCGATCCGGCCGATCTTGAAGCCGGGATCGCGGCCATGCTCGCCGAGCTGGACACACTTGATGCGAGCGCGATCGCCACCAGCCGCCGCCTGCTGGACGCTCAGTGCGGCGCCGATGAGCTGGCGGCTCGGCTGGATGCCGAGCGCCGCGCCTTTCTGGTGCAGATTGCGCGACCGGAAACACGCGCCCGTCTGGACCATTTCCTGGCGCCGTCCCGGCAGGCACACAGCGGGGAGACACACGCATGAACAGCTTGCTCGACATCACTGCCCGCCGCGCCGCGATCGATCCGGATGCCATCGCCTTCCACATCGTCCACACCGATGAGCAGATCGATTACGGAACACTGGAACGCCGCAGTGCCCGGGCAGCCGGCCTGCTTGCAGCGCGCGGTGTCGCGGCAGGTGACCGGGTCGCAATCCTGTGCCGCAACCGGGTCGAATTCTTCGAACTTCTCTTCGCTTGCGCCAAGCTGGGCGCGATTCTGGTCCCGCTGAACTGGCGCATGCCGGCGAGTGAACTGGTGCAACTGATCGAGGATTGCGCGCCGGTCCTGTTCATCGCCGGGGCCGAGGATTGCGAGACGGCCCGTGCCGCGTCGGTGCCGAGGCAATTGCCACTGCTTGAACTCGACGGCGACTATGCTGCCCAGCGCGCTGCGGCACCGCTACATCCGGGCCGCGCCGCCTGGCCGTCATCGGAATGCTGGTATCTGATCTATACGTCCGGCACGACCGGCAAGCCAAAGGGCGTGATCCAGACCTATGGCATGGCGCTGGTCAATTCGATCAATATCGGTCAGGCCATCGGCCTGCGCGGTTCGGACTCGACCCTGAATTTCCTGCCACTCTTCCATACGGCCGGCATTAATCTGCATACCTTGCCGGTCCTGTTCGGCGGCGGCACGGTTCACATTCTGCCAGGCTTTGAGGCCGGGCCGATGCTGAAATTGATCAATGCCGGCGCGCTTGATGTCTTCATCGGGGTTCCCGCTGTGTATCGTGAGCTGACCCTGCACCCGGATTTCGCCCGCACCGATCTCACCCGGCTGCGCCACTGGGCCTGCGGCGGCGCGCCGCTACCGGACATTCTGGTCGAGAAATTCGCCGCCCGCGGCGCCATTGTCTGCAACGGGTTCGGCATGTCGGAAACCGGCCCGACCGCCTTTCTGGTCGACGCGGCCCGCGCCCTCGACAAGATTGGCTCGGTCGGCAAGACCCAGATCCTGGTCGAGGCGCGCATTGCCGGGCCCGACGGACGCATTCTTACCGACGGCGAGATTGGCGAAATCCAGTTTCACGGACCCGGTCTGACCCCGGGCTATTGGCAACGCCCCCAGGAAACAGCCGAACTTTTCACCAGCGATGGCTGGCTCAAGAGCGGTGATCTCGGACGGTTCGACGCGGACGGGTATTGCTTCGTCGCCGGCCGGATCAAGGAAATGTATATTACCGGCGGCGAGAATGTTTATCCGGCTGAAGTCGAGAATGTCCTGGCCGATCACCCGGCCGTGCAGGAGGCGTCCGTCGCCGGAATGCCCGATGAGAAATGGGGCGAGATTGGTTGTGCCCACATCATCCTGCGCCAGGGCGCGAATTGCGATGCCGCCGCCCTGACCGCCTGGTGTCGCGATCGGCTGGCCCCCTACAAGGTGCCGCGTCATGTCATGTTCGCTGACGACTTTCCACGCACCGCCGCCGGCAAGGTCCAGAAACATCTCCTGCAGCGTCCGGAATCGGTGAAATGAACCAGACGGCCTCACTCGAGCGCAGCTTGTCGCAGTCCGATTTCAATGCCTTCGCGCACCTCTCGGGCGATAATAACCCGATCCATGTCGACCCGGATTTCTCGACCCGTACCCGGTTCGGACAGACCGTCGCCCACGGCGCCCTGCTGTGCGCCGTACTGCGCGGCCTGATCGAGGACCTGGTGCCGGGCGGGCGGCAAATCCGCCAGGCGGTACAATATCCCGCGCCCGCGCCGGCGGGCGAACCGCTTCGTTTCGAAGCCGAAATAATCGCCTCGAGCGGCTCTGTCGCGACAATCCGCCTCCAGGTCACGCGCTTGTCAGACATGACGGTCACCTGCAGCGGTGAAACCGAGGTTGAGCGATGAGCAATCCCACAGGCCCGGCCCTGGTCTTCGGCCAGTCGGCGCAAACCATCCGCACCTTCAGCCAGACGGATGTAGCGGCGCTCCACGCCCTTTCCGGTGCACCAATGGGCCACGATACTGTGCCGGAAGCCCTGATCAATGGCCTGTTCTCATATCTGCTTGGCGTCGAACTGCCGGGACAGGGGACAAATTATCTCAAACAGGAAACCCATTTCCTGCAACCGGCCCGCATCGGTATGGCCCTGACCGCCCGGGTGGAAATCACCCGCCTGCGACCGGAAAAACATCTCGTCGACCTCGCCACCACTTGTCATGACGCCGCCGGCACCATCATCGCCCGCGGCCGCGCCCTGGTGCTGGCCCGCGATGTCGCCGGCGCTTTCGGCTGAGGCACAACCTTCGATTTGCATTTACCTTTCCGGTTTCATGTGGAAACTGACGCCCATGTCAACTGCGCGCAGATCCACCACATTGCCGGCCCCGACCCAGGACGTCATCATCGTTGGCGGCGGCCATAATGGTCTCGTTTGCGCGGCCTATCTGGCCAAGGCCGGCCTGAAAGCCACAGTGCTGGAGCGCCGGCCTGTACTGGGCGGCGCTGCGGTGACCGAGGAATTCCATCCGGGCTTTCGCAATTCCGTCGCCGCCTACACGGTGTCCTTGCTCAATCCGAAAGTCATCGCCGACCTCGATCTGCACCGCCACGGTCTGAGAATCATCGAACGCAAGCTGGGAAATTTCCTGCCGCGCGAAGACGGCTATCTACTGGCAGGTGAAGGGGTCACCCAACAGCAGGTCGCCAAGTACTCAACACGTGATGCACAGCAGCTGGACGCGTATGAAGCGCGACTCGAAACGATCGCCGACACGCTGCGCGCCATGGTGTTGCAAACACCGCCAAATTTGCGCGATGGCGGCTGGGCCGGGGCGATGCCGGAATTGTTCAAAGCCCTCAATCTGAGCACGAAACTTGGCGCGCTCGACCTGACCGGCAAGCGCGATCTACTTGATTTGTTTTCCAAATCCGCTGGCGACTGGCTCGATGGCTGGTTTGAGAGTGAGCCGATCAAGGCGCTGTTCGGCTTCGACAGCATTGTCGGCAATTATGCCAGCCCCTACACACCGGGCAGCGCCTATGTCCTGCTCCACCACGTATTCGGTGATGTGAACGGCAAAAAAGGCGTTTGGGGTCATGCAGTTGGGGGGATGGGCGCCATCACCCAGGCGATGGCCGCATCCTGCCGTGAACGCGGTGTCAAGCTACGTACCGACGCTGCAGTGAAAGAAATTCTCACCGACGGCCACACCGCCCAGGGCGTATTGCTGGAGTCCGGCGAGACGCTGTATGCCCGCGCCATCGTCTCAAATCTCAACCCGAAACTCCTCTTCGGCTCCATGGTCGATCCGACTGTATTACCAGCGGATTTCCGCGAGCGCATCGCCCATTACAAATGTGGATCGGGCACATTCCGGATGAATGTCGCATTGTCGGAATTGCCCAGTTTCACCTGCCTGCCAGGCCCGGGCGACCATCTGTCCGCCGGTATCATCATGGCCCCCTCGCTCGATTACATGGAACGCGCCTGGAGCGATGCACGCCGCTATGGCTGGTCGCGCGAACCGATCATCGAAATGCTGATCCCCTCAACCCAGGACGACACCCTCGCGCCACCGGGCCAGCATGTCGCCAGCCTGTTTTGCCAGCACGTCGCCCCTGTCCTGCCGGACGGCCGCAGCTGGGATGATCATCGTGAGGAGGTCGCCGACCTGATGATCGAAACGGTCGATAAATGGGCGCCAGGCTTCAAGAAATCCGTACTCGGCCGCCAGGCCCTGTCGCCGCTGGACCTCGAACGAATCTTCGGTCTTACCGGCGGCGATATCTTCCACGGCGCCTTGAGTCTGGATCAGCTCTTCTCGGCGCGTCCGGTGCTGGGGCATGCCGATCACCGCAGTCCGGTGGCCGGGCTTTACCAATGCGGATCGGGAACGCATCCGGGCGGCGGCGTAACCGGCGCGCCCGGACATAATGCGGCTCGTGAAATCATCAAGGATTTCAAACGGCACTAAGCGAAATTCAGGCCTTGCCGGCTTTCTCGCGTTCGATCGCCTGCAGGATGAGTTCGCGGGCCCGCGCCGCATCGCCCCAACCTTCGACCTTGACCCATTTATGGGGCTCCAGGTCCTTATAGTGCTCGAAGAAGTGGGTGATGCGCATGATGAGTGGCTTCTGGACGTCGGTATAGTCGAGTATCTCGTCATAGAAGGGCGTGAGCTTGTGATGAGGTGCGCACAGGATTTTCTCGTCCATGCCGCTTTCGTCTTCCATCAACAACACGCCGATCGGGCGAGCACGAACGACGCAGCCCGGCATCAGCGTCGTCTGGCCGAGCACCATGACATCAATCGGATCACCATCCTCAGACAGGGTGTGCGGCATGAAGCCGTAATTGCATGGATAGCTCATCGGCGTGTGCAGGAAACGGTCGACGAAGACGGTGCCGGCCTCCTTGTCCATCTCGTATTTGACCGGTTGGCCACCAACAGGGACTTCGATGATGACATTGATGTCTTCTGGCGGGTTCACACCCGCGGCAATCTTGTCGATTCGCATGTCCGTGCTCCTGTCGGCGAGGATTTGGCGATCTCTTACGCTGATAAGGCCCGCGATCCAATCCCGTGCTGCACCGCAACACGAAACTTCGGCATCAGGCCAGCATGGAGGCCGGCAAGCTGGTCTCGACCGGCGTCTCGCGTCGCACGACTTCCTCGCCGCGAATGTGGACGAAATCCTCGCGCTCTATTTCCCAGTCAGTGAGCAGACGCTGCGCCTCGACCGAGCCGGTCTGCCGCGCGTGCTGTTCGATCAACTCGCGGCATCGCGCCTCCGATTCAGCCGTCAGTCCCAGCGCGACAACTGTATCGGTATTGAGCCGCGCATCGAGCCGGCGTTCCGGATCGTGGACGAAAACATCGCCGCCCGTCATGCCGGCAGCGAAGTTGTCACCGACAGGGCCGATGATAACGGCAGTTCCGCCGGTCATGTATTCGCAGCCATTGGCGCCGCAACCCTCGACCACCGTCACGGCACCGGAATTGCGGACGGCAAAACGTTGCCCCGCCAGGCCAGCAGCAAATAACTGCCCCGATGTCGCACCGTACAGACAGGTATTGCCGATGATGGCGCTCCCCGTTGTCTGTTCGCGCGATCCGCCGAACGGCCGCACCACAATAGTCGCGCCCGACAGGCCCTTGCCGACATAGTCATTGGCATCGCCATCAAGCTCGATGCGCAGCCCCCGGGTCGCGAAAGCCCCCAGCGACTGGCCGGCCGAGCCCCGCAGTTTCAGGGTCAGATAATCATCGGCCAGACCGGCACCGCCAAACACACGAATGATCTCGGACGAGGTTCGCGTTCCGACGGCGCGGTCAGTATTCTTGACGACATAGTCGAGCTGCATCTTCTCCGCGCGGGCAAAGACCGGCGCCGCGTCCTTGATGATCTGCTCGTCGAGGCTGGGCGCCACCGGATTGCGCTGTTCCCGGGTCGAGCGGGCCGGGCGCTCGGTGGCATCGGCGCGCGCCATGATTGCGCTGAGGTCAAGATCGTCAAGGGCTTCTGAACCGCGTGAAACCTGGTCGAGCAAATCGGTGCGGCCGATCACATCCTCCAAATCGCTGGCGCCCAGCCCGGCGAGGATTTCACGCACATCCTGCGCCAGAAAACTCATCAAATTGACGACGTAATCCGGTGCGCCGCCGAAGCGCAGGCGCAGATCATCATCCTGGGTACAGATACCGACCGGGCAGGTGTTGGAATGGCATTGCCGCACCATCAAACAGCCCAGCGCCAACAGGGATGCCGTTCCGATACCGAATTCCTCGGCCCCGAGCATGGCTGCGATGACGATATCGCGACCCGATCGCATGCCGCCGTCAGCACGCAGGGTAATGCGTTCGCGCAAACCATTCAGCGACAACATTTGATGCGCTTCCGCGAGGCCAAGCTCGAGCGGGCCGCCGGCAAATTTGATCGAGCTCAGCGAGGCCGCGCCCGTCCCGCCGACACTGCCCGAAATATTGATGATATCGGCATTGGCCTTGGCGACGCCCGCCGCAACAGCGCCGACGCCGGCGGAGGCGACCAGTTTGACGCCGACCCGGGCGCGCGGATTGATCTGTTTGAGGTCGTAGATCAGCTGCGCCAGATCCTCGATCGAATAGATATCATGGTGCGGCGGCGGCGAAATCAGCGAGACGCCCGGCGTGGCCAGCCGCATCTTGGCGATAAAATCAGTGACCTTGAAGCCGGGCAATTGCCCGCCCTCGCCGGGCTTGGCGCCCTGGGCGATTTTGATCTCGATTTCGCGGCACTCGTTGAGATATTCCGCGGTAACGCCGAAGCGCCCGGAGGCGATCTGTTTGACCGCGGAATTCATATTATCGCCATTGGGTAACGGCTTGTAGCGGCGCGGGTCTTCGCCACCCTCTCCGGACACCGATTTGGCGCCGATCCGGTTCATCGCAACATTCAGCGCCCCATGCGCTTCCGGCGACAGCGCCCCGAGCGACATGCCCGGCGTGACGAAGCGGCGGCGAATACCATTGATTGATTCAACGCTGTCGACGGGGAGTTTCGGTCCGAGCGGACGCATATCGAGCAGATCGCGCAGCTGAATGGCGCCCTGCCCGGCCAAGGCCTCGCGATAGCGTTTCCACGCCGCAGCATCACTGTGTTTGACCGCTTGTTGCAACTCGGTGATGGAGCTTGCGGTAACGGCATGCCGGTCGCCGCTGGAGCGCTGGCGATAGAAGCCCCCGACCGGCAGGCGGGCATCTCCGCGCCAGGCGGATCGATGCAAATCCACTGTTCTCGCTTCGAGGCCGGGCAGGCCGAGGCCGGAAATCCGACTCACCACGCCGGGCAGATAGGCCTCGATCAGGGCACGCGACAGCCCGAGAACCTCAAAATTACACCCGCCACGATAGGAGGAAATGATCGAAATCCCCATTTTGGAGATCACCTTCAACAGGCCGCCATCGAGCGCCAGTTTGAGCCGTTTGGCACGGCTCCGTGCCTCATTGCCCTCGCCGGGATTGTCGCGATTGGCGGTCACGGTTTCAAACGCCAGATAGGGATTGACCGTTGTGGCACCGAGCCCGATCAACACGGCCGCATAGTGCGGGTCGAAGCACTCCGCTGAGCGGACATTGAGCGAACAGGCATTGCGCAAGCCGTGGTGGGTCAGGCGCGAATGCACCGCGCCGGCGACCAGGATCATTGGCAAGGCGCAGTGTTTATCGTCCGAGCGATGATCGGTGAGCACAAGATGAGCGGCAGCATCGCGGACCGCATGGACCGATTGCTCGATCACACGGTCAATCGCAGCGCCTAGGGCGTGCCCGTCGCCGGTCGCCTCGCCGACTGGTAGAAGACAATCAATCTCCTTGACTGCCCCGCCCATCATCTCGCGCCAACGCCTATAGGCGCCATTGGTCAGAATCGGGCTGTCCAGCACCAGTACGTTCGCGCGGGTCTCGCCCTTGGCGAGGATATTGCCGAGATTGCGGAAGCGGGTCTTGAGCCCCATCACCCGACCTTCGCGCAGGGAATCGATCGGCGGATTGGTGACCTGGGCAAAGGTCTGCCGGAAGAAGTGGGACAGGGGCCGGTAGGATTCAGACAGGACGGCCAGTGGGGTATCATCGCCCATCGATCCCACCGCTTCCCTGCCATCTTCGGCCATGGCGGCGAGAACCAGCTCGATCGCTTCGAAACTGAAGCCCGCGGCAGCCTGGCGCCGTAGACGTTCGGCATCCGTGAATTCAACCGGTTCCGGTCCCAGCCCGATGGCGGGTTCGATATCCTCGACCTCGCCAAGCCAGCGTTGATAGGGATGGGTTTCGCTGAGCGTATCGAGAATTTCGTGCTCGCGATAAAAACGCCCCTCCTCGAGATCGAGCGCAATCATACGCCCCGGCGTGATTCCGCCGCGCTCGATCACGCGATCCGGAGCAATGGGCGCCATGCCGGTTTCCGACCCGGCAACCAGAAGACCATCGCTTGTGAGGGCGTAGCGCATCGGGCGCAAACCATTGCGGTCGAGACCGGCAATCGCCCAGCGCCCGTCAAAAGCGGCGATCGCGGCTGGCCCGTCCCAGGGCTCCATCACCGAGTTGAAATACTCATACATCGCACTCCAGCCATCGGGCATGACGTCGGCGCGCTTCGACCAGGCTTCCGGGATCAGCAACGTCTTGGTCATTGGTGCATTGCGTCCGGCGCGGACCAGGATTTCGAACACCTGGTCGAGTGCCGCCGAATCCGATGCGCCGGGTTGAATCACCGGCGTCACATCGCCCCGCGCGTCCTCGAACGCGGTTTCCGCGATGTGGATTTCGTGACTCTTCATCCAGTTGGTATTGCCGCGGATCGTATTGATCTCGCCATTATGGGCCAGCATGCGGAAAGGCTGGGCCAGCCGCCATTCCGGGAAGGTATTGGTCGAATAGCGCTGATGGAAAATCGCGAAGGGCGAGATGAAACGCTCATCCTTCAGATCGAGATAGAATGAATCGATATCTTCGGCGCGGAACAGGCCCTTATAGATGATGTCATGCGGCGAGAGTGAGCAGATGTAGAGCTCGCGCAAATTCTCCTCGCGGGCGCGCCGCTCGATGCGGCGGCGGATGAGATAGAGCGTATGCGCCACGCTCGCGGCGTCACGGCCCTGGGAGTCCCGGAACAGAACTTGTTCAATCTCGGGCAATGTCGAGCGTGCCTTGGTTCCCAGCACTGATGTATTCGTTGGTGTCTGGCGCCAGCCGTAAAAGCTGAAACCCTGACCGAGGATTTCCGCCTCAATGATGGCGCGTGCCCGTTCGCGCGCCGCAAAATCCGTACGTGGCAGGAAGACCATACCGACGATGACATCGCCGCGTTGCGGCTCATGGCCGGTGCGCGCGACAGCAGCCTTGAAAAAATCCTGCGGCACACCGACACGCAAGCCGGCACCGTCCCCGGTGCGGCCATCGGCATCGACAGCACCGCGATGCCATACCGATTTGAGGGCATGGATGGCCAGTTCGACGATCTCGCGCCGCGGCTCACCCTTCATGTCGGCGATCAGGCCAACGCCGCAGGCATCGCGCTCGTCTTCCGGTCGGTAGAGCCCGGACGCTTCAAGCAGTTCCAGACCCTTGCGGTGCCGGGCTTCAGACCAATTTGGTTGGTTCATTCGGCGGCTCCAAGCACGGCAAGGCGATTGTCGAGATAATTTTCAATCGAGCGGGCGGCATCGAGCCCGTCGCGGATCGCCCAGACGACCAGCGAGGCGCCGCGCTGGATATCACCGGCCACGAACACGCCGTTCAGACTGGTCATGCTCGAATCCGGATCGGATTCGACCGTGCCCCAATTGGTGAGATTCAGATCGGGCGCCTCAAAGCTCTGACTCAGGTTTTCCGGCCGAAAGCCGAGCGCGGAAATAATCATATTGGCCGGCAGATCGACCGTCTTGCCCGGATCCGCTTCCGGCATACGGCGCCCGGACTGGTCCGGTGCGCCCAGACGCATGCGTTGAACCCGCACACCGGTCACATCCGCGCCATGGGTCAGGACCGCAAGTGGGGCAGAGAGCCATTCGAATACGACACCCTCTTCCTCGGCATGGCGCACTTCGCGAGCCGAGCCGGGCATGTTTGCGCGGTCGCGGCGATAGAGGCAGGTCACCGAGCGTGCATTCTGACGGATCGCGGTCCGGACACAGTCCATCGCCGTATCGCCGCCGCCGACCACGATGACGTCCTTGCCCTCGGCCGACAGCCGCTCATTGGCCGCCTGCGGATCGCCAAGCCCGTCACGATTGGAGCGGATCAGATAATCAAGCGCCTGGATGACATCCTCGCCGGCACCAGGGCAGACGAGCTCGCGCGCCGCATAGACGCCGGTCGCGATCAGGACCGCATCATGCTGCGAACGTAGCAGACCGAGCGAGGCTTCTCGCCCGATCTCGAAATTCAGCTTGAACGCGACACCGCCCTCGGCGAGGCGATCGAGCCGACGCTGCACGACATGCTTGTCCAGTTTGAAGCCCGGAATGCCATACATCAACAAGCCGCCGGCACGATCAGCCCGCTCATAAACAGTGACCGAGCAACCCGCTTCGCGCAGACGTTCGGCGGCCGCCAGACCTGCCGGGCCGGAGCCGATCACACCAACGCTCTGGCCACGCGGCACGCCCGGCTGAATCGGGGTGACCCAACCCGCATCCCAGGCCGTGTCGGTGATGAATTGCTCGACAGCGCCAATGGTCACAGCGCCATGGCCGGACTTTTCAACCACACAACTACCTTCGCACAGGCGGTCCTGGGGGCAAATCCGGCCACAGATTTCCGGCATGGTCGACGTCGCCGCCGAAGCTTCGTAGGCCTCGCGCATGCGACCGGTCCCGGCCAGCATCAACCAGTCGGGAATATTGTTCTGCAAAGGACAGCCGGTCTGGCAAAACGGTATGCCGCACTGCGAGCAACGCGAGGCCTGCTCCGTCAACTTCGGGGTTTCAACAGATTGATAGATCTCAAGAAAGTCGTTGCGACGTTCCGTTGCCGGGCGTTTGCCCGGATAAGCTTGGTCGATATCCACAAATCGCAGCAATGGACGTCCTCGTGGCTTCAAATCCTTTCGCAGTGCAGCACACTCTCGATCGTCACTCAAGAGGCTGGTCAAGTCGGGATCGGGCAAATTATTTCGCTTGGTGCAGTAATTATAGCATTTTTTGATGCCGTAGGCAAAAATTTCTGTCCGCATTGGGATGTTTTGTCGAATACTGGAGTGTGAAATTTTGCTGCAGCGCAATAAAAACCGCCCTGCCAATACCGACCGGGAACGGCGTCCGAACGCCGATGCCGGCGGAGGGCAGCCGAGTCGGGTTGCGCCAAGGTGACAGGCCACGACCGCCGGGTTAGCGTCTCGGCAAACAGGCGAAGCGGAGTGGGTTGCATCATGACAAATTTACGCAAATTGGCGGTCGGTCTGGCGGCCATGTTGATCACGGCGTCGGGCGCGCCGGCCCTGTCGCAGGACGACGCGCCAGGCTATTCCGAAATGATCGCTGGACTATCGCAAGCCTCCGGCCTGTTCACCCTTCATGTCGATCATGCTGACGGTCGAATTCTTGCGGAACTGACCCCGCAGGATGACGGCTCCCTGGGCCGGGTGATCTACACCGCCTGGCTCGCATCCGGTCTCGGTTCGAACCCGGTTGGACTGGATCGTGGCCTCGGTACGGATTCGGAAATCCTGCGCTTTTTCCGGGTCAATGACCGGGTCTTCGCCGAGTTCGAGAATAATCGTTACCGGGCTGTTGGCGCCGAGGCCGACGAGCGGCAGGCGACGGAACAGTCCTTCGCCCGCTCCATCATCTGGAGCGGCGAGATTGTCGCCGAGCAGGAGGGCCGCGTGCTGGTCGACCTGTCTGGATTTCTCACCCGTGATCCGGTCGGGACCATCGCCCAGCTCGAGGCAGCGGAACAGGGCAGTTTCTCGATCGATGCCGACCGCAGCGCCGCCCTGACCGGCAGCGTCCGGGCCTTCCCGCTGAATGTCGAAATCGATGCCCTGCTGACCCTGCAATCAAGCGAGCCGGGATCTGAGGTGCGCGCTGTGACACCGGCCGCCCATTCGGTGACGCTGACCATCCATCACTCCTTCGCCGCCCTGCCAGAGGATGGCTATCAGCCCCGGGCAGCCGATGACCGTTCCGGCGCAATTTCGACCGAGATTTACGACATGGCCGCGCCGCTCGACGCGCCGGTGCGACGTTATCTTGCCGTTCGGCACCGGCTGGAACGGGTTGATCCGGCAGCGGCCTCCGGTCCGGTGGTTGAACCGATCATCTATTATGTCGAACGCGGCACGCCGCCCCTGATCCGCGATGCGCTGATTGAGGGTGCGACCTGGTGGGCCGATGCCTTCGCGGCCGCCGGATTTGAAGACGCCTTCCGGGTCGAGCTTCTGCCCGAGGGCGCTGATCCGCTCGATATGCGCTACAACATCATCCAATGGGTTCACCGCCAGACGCGCGGCTGGTCCTATGGCGGCGCGGTGACGGATCCGCGTACGGGCGAAATCCTCAAGGGCCATGTCATTCTTGGCAGCCAGCGCATCCGCCAGGACCGGATCATTTTCGAAGGCCTGCTTGGCACCGCCCAGACCGGCAGCGGCGGCGCTGAAGATCCGCTCGAGCTCGCGCTGGCCCGCATCCGCCAGCTCTCGGCCCATGAAGTCGGGCATACGATCGGCCTGATGCATAATTTCGCCGCAAGCGCCAATGACCGAGCCTCGGTAATGGATTATCCGGTGCCGCTTGTATCGCTCGATGTCAGCGGTGGCATCGACGTCAGCGACGCATATTCCCGCGGCATTGCCGCCTGGGATCGCGCCGCCATCAGCTGGCTCTACGCCCAGTATGCCGACCCGGCTGACGAAGCGGTCGGGCAAGAGGCAATCCTCGCCGGCGCGCGCGCCGATGGCCTCCTCTTCATCTCCGACCGGCACGCGCGCGGCAATGATTCCGGCCATCCGCTGGCCAATCTCTGGGATAATGGCAGCGACCCGATCGAGACCCTCGACGACATCATGGCCGTACGGGCCACGGCGTTGGCGAATTTCGGACCGCAAGCCCTCGCTCCCGGCCTGCCCGCGAGCGAATTGCGCGCGGTGTTTTCACCGATCTATCTCTATCACCGCTATCAGGTCGAGGCCGCGGCCAAGACGCTGGGCGGGGTATATTTCGAATATACGCTCAATGGCGCAGGCGTGGGTGGCCTCAGCCCCGCCACAGCCGTAGACCAAAGGCGAGCCCTGCGGGCACTGACGGCGACGCTCGATCCGGCGGTGCTGGATATCCGTGACACCACCCTGTCGCTGCTGACCCCGTCGCCCTATGTCGATTATGACGCGGCGGCGACGCGGGAGATGTTTGCCTCCTCGCAATACCCGGCCTTCAGCCGCAGCGATGCGGCGGCGGCAGCGGCACGCATCACGCTTCAGGCCATGCTGTCACCGGCGCGACTGGCACGGATCGCCGAGCAGAGTTCGCGCGATCCAGGTCAGCTTTCGACCGGCGAAATGCTTGAGACGATGGAGCGTGCGATCTTCATCGCGCCGCGCGATGAAGCTGCGCGCCTTACGCCGCTGCGCAATGCCGTCCAGGGCGAATATGTCGCCCAGCTATTGGCGGTGACCGCGAGCGGCCCGCGCGCGGCAGCCAGCCAGGCCAGGGCCAGGCTTGAAACACTGGCAACAGCCCTGCCAAGTGGCCGTACAGTCGCAGCCGGACCGCGCGAAGACCGTCTCGGCCTGGCGCGGCAGATCGAGGCCGGGCTTGCCCGGATTGATCGTGGCGAAGACGTCGGCGGGTTCGAGACCGAGATTCCGCCGGGCAGCCCGATCGGGGCGGATAGCTGCTGGCATTGCGACAGCGCCGGAATTCTCGGCCTGTGGCAATGAGACGCTTCAGCGGCGCGGCGCTGGCGGCCGTTGTGATCACCCTCACCGCCTGCCAGCCGGCACCGCCGCAGCAAAACGTCCGCATTGACTGGGTCGCGCAGGAGAGCGGCGTCAGCAGCAGCCTGCGCGGCCTCGCTGTCGTCGATCCCGAGACCGCCTGGGTCGGTGCGCCCGATGGTGTCGTATTGCGTACGATCGATGGCGGCGCGAGCTGGACCCAAAGCCGGATCGAGGCGGCAGCCGGGCTGGACCTGCGCTCGGCGCATGGCTTTGACGCCGACCATGCCCTCTTCTTCACCGCTGGTAGTCCGGCGCGGCTGTTCGAGACTCGTGATGGCGGCGCCTCCTTCACCTTGCTCTATGAAGACGCCTCCGACGCGGCTTTCTTCGATGGGCTGGCCTTCTGGGATGAGATGCGGGGCATCGCCTTTTCCGACCCGGTCGACGGCATTTTTCACATCCTGCTGACCGATGATGGCGGCCAGAGCTGGACAAAAGCAGCGGACCTTCCCGAGCCGCTCGAGGGTGAGGCCGGATTTGCCGCCTCCGACACCAGCCTGGCGCTGGGCGCGGACGGCCGCGTCTGGATCGGCACCGGCGGCGGCGCGCGGGCCCGCATCTTGCTGAGCACGGATTTTGGAATCAGTTGGCGCGCCGTCAACACGCCCTTGGCCAGCGGGCAGGCCGGAGCCGGAATATTCTCGATTGCCGCGTCCGGAAACACGTTGGTCGCGGTTGGCGGAGACTATACCCGCGCTGACGAACGTTCAGGCGTTGCTGCCTATTCGCTTGATGGCGGACATGTCTGGTTCGAACCGGAAACGGCCCCGTCAGGCTATCGTTCCGCCGTCACCGCGATTCCAGGCCCCGGCGGGTATTTTCTCGCCGTCGGTCCGAATGGCGCCGATTTGAGCCGCGATGGGGGGCGTGCCTGGGAGGCGATATCCGAGACCGGCTATAATGCCATCGCCCTTCCGCCGGACTCACAGCTTGGATGGGCCATCGGCACTGATGGCAAGATCGCTCGGCTGACAATTCGCCGCAATCGCGGATAGAAACAGGACGGCCCGTCGGGAGAGCAACAGGCCGTCCTGCCGCCTTCAGCTAGCCGCCGAAGGATTGGGAGATGGTCAGGACGACGCTGTCATCGCCATCATCGGACAGGGCGTGATAGCGCACATCCCAACCGAGCGTTTCGAGGATCGTGCCGGATACGCCGATCTGATAGTCCTCGTAATCGGCTGCCGGAACGTCGTCGAACGAGCTGGCTCCGATACGGGCATCGATCGCGGTACCAGCAGCAAATTCATAAGTGAGGCCGGTCTCGATATAGGTGGCCGAACCACTCTCGAGATAGAAATCCGGCGACCAGGAGAGTTTGGCATCCCAGGCCAGAGGGCCTAGCGCGTGGCCGACACCGGCATAGAATTCCCAGAAGTTCTGATCACCACCGGCACTGGGACTATCGGGATAGCCGTAGAAAATCCCGCCGATATCAAGATCCCAGCTGCCAAGGGTTGTGGCATAACCGCCATAGAGATCCAGCTCCATCGTGGTGTCATCGCCGAAATCGACACTCGAGCCCCAGACACCAGCATAGAGGCCGCTGTCATCGGCGACATCGAAACCGCCGGAGATCGCCGGGCCGCCATCGGTCTGGCTGACGCCGCGGTAAATGTAGTTGGAGGTCAGGGCGATATTCCCCTCGACAGATTGCGCCGAAGCGGTGGCTGTGGCGGTCGTGCCCAACAGGGCCGCGAGGGCCAGGCTGGCGAATTTTGCGTTGACAGTTTTCATGACAATTACTCCTCAAGGGTTTTTTGTACTGGCTCACGGTCGCCTCTGATGCGGCCGTGATCTGGGTGTCTCCGGTGCGCGCAAGGCGACCGAAGGCGATTTCAGGCTTGGCCCGGCAGATGGTCCGGACCGCCTGAGCGGAGAGCGTCTTCTGGCGGGCGTTGGGGCGAATGCGGTCCCGAGTTCGCGAGCCGCGGCCGGCACCGCGGAGGTGCCGGACACGCTCGCCAAACCCGCTATTGAGCCGAGACCGGATACTTTCCCTCGGGCGATGAGAAAATGCTGCCCGCGGCATGTCCGAGTTCGGACAGATCACCGCCGACAATCTCCTCGTCGGGGGACAGGCGGATACCGAAGGTCAGTTTCAGGATCAGCCAGACGGCGAAGCTGGCGGTGAAGACAAAAGCGCCAATCGCTCCAACCCCGACGGCCTGACCGTAAAAACTCGCATCACTATTGGTCAGCGGTACGGCCATCGTGCCCCAGATGCCGGCGAACAAGTGCACCGGAATGGCGCCAACAACATCGTCGATCCGGATCATCTCCAGAAATCTGGCGCCGAACGTGGCGATAACCGCACCGACCGCGCCGATCAGGATGGCGTCCATGATGGTCGGGGTGAGCGGTTCCGCAGTGATCGAGACCAGGCCGGCCAGCGCCCCGTTGAGGCAATAGGCGAGATTGGCCTTGCCGCGACCGAGAATGAGCGAGAGCACATAGGCCGTCACGACACCGCCGGCAGCCGCCATATTGGTGTTGGCGAAGACCTGGCTGATCGCGACCGCATCGGCAGCCGAGCCGAGCGCGAGCTGGGAAGCCCCGTTGAACCCGAACCAGCCGAACCAGAGCAGGAATGTGCCCAGGGTCGCCAGTGGCAGGGAGGACGGCTGCATCGGGCTGGCATTGGGCCCAAAACGTCCCGAGCGAGCGCCAAGCAGTATGGCACCGGCCAGGGCGGCCCAGCCACCGGTAGAGTGAACGAGGGAGGACCCGGCAAAGTCGGAGAAGCCGAATTCGGCATCAAGCCAGCCACCGCCCCATTCCCAGGAACCCTGGATCGGATAGATCGCCGCCGTCAGCACGATAACAAACAGGAAGAAGGGACCGATCTTGACGCGCTCGGCGACAGCGCCCGAGACGATGGAGGCTGTGGTAGCGACGAAGACCATCTGGAAGAACCAGTCGGAGGCCGAGGCATAGCCGGTCGATAGATCGATCTCGGCATCACCGGTCAGTTCAGACGGGGTCCAGACTCCCGGCATGCCGAAGAACGCGGTCTCACCGCCATACATGACCTGATAGCCGACGAGGTAGAACATCACCCCGGCAATGGCATAGAGCGCGATATTCTTGAGGCAGATCGCGGCGGCGTGCTTGGTGCGAACGAAACCGACCTCAAGCATGGCAAACCCGGCCGCCATCAGCATGACGAGAAAGCCGCCAATCAGGAAAAGAAGGGTGTTGAAGACAAAAGCGGTCTCCTCGCTTACCTCGGCCGCGACCGGCGCCGTGAAGGCCAGTCCCGCACCGATCGCAGCGCAGGCAATAGCGCCCATCGCTCCATATTTCATTTTGATGCCACGCATGGCGATCCCCCTGTCCAGGTGTGAAATTCCCGATCGACGTGACGGATTCACGCCATTGACCGGCCTGCCCCATGGCAGAACAAAAAATTTCTCTTGGATCTCGGGTCGTCCTGGGCCCTTGCGAGCCCGGCCCCGGCTCTCGCCGGGCATCTACCCATGATCCGCACTGCCGGTTGGCAGCGACGGATCCCATGTGTGCGATCTGTGGTCGGGTGCGTTTTTGCACCTCTTGATATCGTCAGGCTAGAACAGGAAATATTGCAGTGCAACATTTTTCTGTGATTGGCGCGCACTTGCCGAATTATCACAATTTATCGAGGCAATATGACGAATGCGCGCAAATATATTCTGTAGATGAAGAAAAAACTGGCGTCGGCCGCCGCCAGCAGTTCAATCCACAGAGTCGCGACAAAAAGGATGCCGCCCCGGAATTGCTGCAGCTGCACAAAGGTAGGTCAAGCCAAATCTGAGGATTTGCTGACAGCATGCAATCGGCGCCCGGAAATGGGCAGACCTGCCCGCTTTTGTGGCAGGACACGGCGCGACTGCGCGCTCGGCGCCAAAAACACAACCGGGCCAGTTTGGGCAAATTTTTGCGTTTTGGAACACCGTGCTGTGACCGAACACACATTTTGTGCAGATTTGCGCTTGCCATAGCGGAAACATCGCGCCACCTTGCACTGCAACACAAGTCAGGAAATGCCCGCATCATGCGTAACAGCGTCACCCATCAGCCGATTTCATCGGCCGCCGTCCTGCCGGACGTGCGGGTGCTCGGCAGCGCACTCCTCCTCGTACTTGTGATTATTCTTACCTCCATAACGGGAGCGGTTTCCGCGCCTGCCAGTTAGCAAACGCAATCTTGGCAGACATGAAAAACCCCGCTCCCGGAACCCGGAGCGGGGTTTTTCGTGTCTGTCACACGGGAAATTCCTATGTCGACCGAACGCCCCAAGACTTCTGACACCATCACGCTCGGCGCGGCACGCGCTCCGGCTCGCGCCATGTTGCGTGCGACCGGCATGGCGGACGAGGATTTCGACAAGCCGATGATCGCCGTGGTCAATACCTGGACCACGGTGACGCCTTGCAATATGCACCTGGCCGATCTGGCCGCGCCGGTTCGCGAGGCGATCCGCGATGCTGGCGGCGTACCGGTCGATTTCAATACCATCGTTGTCTCCGACGGCATTTCCATGGGCACGCAGGGCATGCGCGCCTCGCTGATCTCGCGCGAGGTTATCGCCGATTCAATCGAACTGGCCGTGCGTGGCCATTCGCTGGACGGGCTGATCGTGCTGGTCGGTTGCGACAAGACCATCCCCGCCGCGGCAATGGCGCTGGCGCGGATGAATATCCCGGGCTGCATCCTCTATGGCGGCACGATCATGCCGGGCCGGCAGGGCGACAAGGATTTGTCGATCCAGGATGTGTTCGAGGCGGTCGGCGCCCATGCCTGCGGCACGCTGGATGATGCCGGCCTGGCCGAAGTCGAGAAATCGGCCTGTCCCGGCGCCGGCGCCTGCGGCGGCCAGTTCACCGCCAACACAATGGCGATGATCCTGTCCGTCATGGGTCTGTCGCCGATGGGCGCCAATGACATTCCTGCCCCGCATCCCGACAAGGCTGAAGCCGCGGCGCGATGCGGCCGGCTGGTGGTCGATCTGGTCAGGGCAGGCACTCGCCCGCGCAGCTTCATCACCGAGATCTCCCTGGGTCTAGCGGGTGTGGAAAAGCGGGGCGCGCTTCATCTCTACCCGCTCCTCTGCGAGCTCAAGTCCGGGTCGGAGCTGGTGACGGCCCCGCTCTAAACTGCCAGCCAGACCAGCAGTCCAACCCCCAGCGCGACGCGATAGATCACAAACGGCAAAAACCCGACCCGGTCGACCAGGCGCATCAGGACGGCGATCGCGACCAGGGCCGAGATGAAGGACAGGGCGGCGACGATGAGGCCGTCATGGAGATGGGCTCCGGCGTCGGTTTCGCCCATCAATTCGATCACGGAGAGCACGGCGAAGGCGGCGATCACCGGGATCGACATCAGCATGGAAAACCGGGCGCTTTCGCTGCGGCCAAGGCCCAGTGCGCGGCCTGCAGTCATGGTGACGCCGGAGCGTGAGGCGCCGGGGATCAGCGCGATGGCCTGGGCGAGGCCGATCAGGGCCGCGTCCTTGAAGGTCATTGTCTCGATGGATTTGACGCTGGCGCCATGGCGGTCGGCGAGCCAGAGCGGCAGGGCGAAAACCAGGGTCGAGATCGCAATCACCAGGGGCGAGCGCAGCGCGTCGACCAGATTGAGCGCGAATAGCGCGCCGCCGAAAATCAGCACGGGTGGCAGCGAGGCGGCGACCAGCAGGGCGAGACGTCCGCCCGGCGTGATGCGGCCGGTGAGCAGGGCGAATTTGCCAATCGCGACATCGCGGATATCGCGCCAGAAATACACCAGCACGGCCAACAGCGTGCCGGCATGGGCCATGACATCGATCAACGGGCCCTGATCGGCCTCACCGAGGAAGGCGGGAGTGAGAATCAGATGCGCTGAGGAGCTGATCGGCAGGAATTCGGTGATACCCTGAACCAGGGCAAGGATGATGAGATGGATCAGGGTCATGTTGGCCGTTTTGCTTGATTTGGCGGCATATTCGATCACTTGCCGGAACTTGGCCAGTGGATTGTCACGCCCGGGCCCGGCGCCACTGGCGGCCGGTCGATGAAGGTCTGGATTGATACCGATGGCGGCGTCGACGACGCGCTGGCGCTGGCCTGCGCTTTCGCCTCGCCGCGGATTGAACTGGCCGGCATCTCAACCGTGTTCGGCAATGTCGCGCCCCGCAAGGCGGCGCGCAATGCGGCGCTGGTGCAATCCTTCTTCCCGCCGCCGCATGTCAGCATCCGTGTCGGCGCGGTGGCACCCCTGACCGGCAGCTGGCGCGATGCGCACCTGATCCATGGCGAGGACGGGCTTGGCGGAGCCAGCGCCGGTCACGCGCTCGGTTATGAAGTCGGCCATGTGCACGAGGACGGGCCGGAGCTCTGCGCCCGGCAGATCGCCGCCTATGCGCGCCAGGCGGGGCGGGATGATGCGATTATCTGTATCGGGCCGCTGACCAATCTCGCTATCGCCCTGCGCCTTGATCCCGGCGCCTTCGACAATCTGGACCGCATTATCTGCATGGGCGGCGCGCTGAGTATTCCGCCATCACGGCGCGGCACGGTGGAATTCAATTTCGGCTCCGATCTGGAAGCGGTGCGCGGTGTGCTGGCTGCGGCGCCGCGCCTGACCGTTATACCGCTCGATACCTGCCGCCAGGTCGTGTTGCGACGGGCGCGCCTGGCCGCCATCGCCGAGCGGTCGGGCTCGCCGCTGACGCGCTTCCTGCAACGGGCGCATAATCACTATATGGATCGCTATCGCGCCAGTGACGGGATTGATGGCTGTTACCCGCATGATGCGCTTGCCATCGCAGCGCTGGCCGAGCCCGGCGTGTTCACCTTCCAGACGCTGGCGCTGGAACTGGCCGGGGATGCGAGCTTTCCCGGCCTGCTGCGGCAGAGCCTTCAGGGCCGGCCGGTACAAATCGCCACCGCGGCGAACCAGCGCGCGGCGCTGGACTGGATCGAGGCGTGTATTTCCACCCCCGCCTCGCATTGACGCGCCTCGTCAGTGCGCCATAAAGCTGGCTGAGAGGTTTTACGTCATGCCCCACGATCTTCAACACGATTCCGGCGGCCCGGGCCGTCTGGCACCGTCCGAGGCGCGCCGCGTCACCGGCCTGGCGACCTCGGCCTCGGTTGCCGTAGCCGTGGTGCTGGTCGTGACCAAGGCGGTGGTCTGGTATCTGTCCGGCTCGGTCGCCCTGCTCGCCTCGCTGGCCGATAGCGCGCTCGATCTGACCGCCTCGCTGACCGTGTTGTTCGCCGTGCGCTATGCCGCCGAACCGGCCGATGCCGAACACCGTTACGGGCATGGCAAGGCGGAGGCTTTTGCCGGCGTGATGCAGGCGATCTTCGTGGCGGCCTCGGCAGCGCTGCTGTTCCGCGAGGGCATTCAGCACGTATTTGAACCGGTCGTGATCCAGGCCAGCGGCTGGGCCCTGGCGGTGATGGTCCTGTCGCTCGTGCTGACCATTGGCCTGGTCATCATCCAGACACGGGCGGTGGAACAGACCGGCTCGATCGCGGTCGAAGGTGACCGGGCGCATTACTATTCCGATCTCGGGGCCAATCTGGCCGTCATGGCCGGCATTGCCGGATCGGTCTGGCTCGGCTGGCTCTGGCTCGATGCCGCTGTGGCGCTCGGCGTTGCGGTCTGGCTCGGCATCACCGCCTGGGGCGTCGCCAGAGGCGCGCTCGATCAATTGATGGACCGCGAATTGCCCGATGAGGAGCGCGAGCGCATCCGCCAGCTCGCGCTCGGCGAGGATCCACGCATTATCGATCTGCACCAGTTGCGCACACGGGCCTCCGGACCCTTGGTGCACATCCAGTTCCATCTCAGCCTGCCCGCCGATCTCAGCCTGCGCGAGGCCCACGAAATCGAAGTCGATTGCGAACGGCGTTTGATGGCGGTTTATCCGGCCGCCGACATCCTGATCCATGCCGACCCGCACGGGGCCGCCGAGCCGCACGGCGCCGCCTTCTTCCGCGCCGGCGTGGCGCCCAATCATGAACATTAGTCGTTAAGCGAAACCGGATTAGTCTGACGCCATGCGCGTTCTCCATTTCTGGCCCCTCGATCCCTTCTCGCGCCAGGTCCGTGTGGCCCTCGACGAGAAATCCCTGAAGCACCAGCTTCAGCTCGAGACGCCGTGGGAGCATGCCGACCATCTGCTGTCGCTCAACCCGGCCGGGACCACGCCGGTACTGGTTGATGAATCCGGCGGCGGGCGGCGCGTCATCATCGAAACCCGCGCCATACTGGAATATCTCGAAGAGACCTCGCCCAGCCCCTGCCTGTTGCCCGGCGGTCCGGCCGAACGCGCCGAAGCACGGCGGCTGATGGACTGGTTCGACCGCAAGTTTGACGGCGAGGTCAATGCCTATCTCCTGCACGAAAAACTGGAGAAACGCGTCCAGGGTCTCGGTGCACCTGACCCGGCCGCAATCCGCCAGGGCAGAGAGCATTTGCGCTGGCATCTCGATCACATGGCCTGGCTGCTGGAGAGCCGCGATGGCCTGGCCGGGCCGCGCTACACTCTGGCTGATATCGCCGCGGCGGCGCATCTGTCCTGCGTCGACTATCTCGGCGATGTCCCCTGGGACGAGTTCGAGCCGGTCAAACAATGGTATTTGCGCGTCAAATGCCGCCCGGCCTTCCGCACCATCCTCACCGACAAGCTTCCCGGGACCCAGCCTTCGGAGCATTATGCGGAACTGGATTTTTGAGCGAGCCCCACATGGACGCCGATACCGTCAAGGCCCTCGCCGTCTCGTGCGGCTTTACTGAGGCGCGCATCTGCCGTGCCGACGAGGCCTGGAATGCCGGCGAGCGGCTGGCGGAATTCGTCGCCGGCGGGCAGCATGGCGAGATGGGCTGGATGGCGGACACGCTGGTCCGGCGTCAGCATCCCACGGCGATGTGGCCGGACGCGAAATCAGCCGTCGTGGTGGCGCTCAATTACGGGCCCGACATCGACCCGCTCGCCGCGCTCGAGCGCAAATCCGAGGGCGTTATCTCGGTTTATGCCCAGAACACCGATTATCACGACCTGATGAAGAAGCGGCTGAAGCATTTCGCCCGCGCCTTCGTTGAAAAAACCGGTGCCGAGGTGAAAGTCTTTGTCGATACCGCGCCACTGATGGAAAAACCGCTCGCGGCGAAGGCGGGGATGGGCTGGCAGGGCAAGCACACCAATCTGGTGAGCCGCGCGCATGGCTCCTGGCTGTTTCTCGGCGTCATGCTGACGGCGGCCGAGCTGGAGCCGGACGCGCCGGAAACCGATCATTGCGGCTCGTGCACATCCTGTCTCGATATCTGCCCGACCAAGGCTTTCCCCCAGCCCTACAAGCTCGATGCGCGGCGTTGCATCTCCTATCTGACGATCGAACACAAGGGCCCGATCCCGCTGGAATTTCGCGCCGACATGGGCAATCGCATCTATGGCTGTGATGATTGTCTCGCCGTCTGCCCGTGGAATAAATTCGCCGCCGTAACCGCCGAGATGGCCTTCCATCCGCGACCCGAACTCAAAGGACCGCTCCTGAGCGAACTGGCGGCACTCGATGATGCGGCTTTCCGCCAGGTCTTCACCGCTTCGCCTGTCAAGCGAATCGGACGCGGCCGATTCGTGCGCAACGTGATGATCGCCGTGGGAAATTCAGGCGATAAGGGATTGCTCCCAACGGTCCTCGATCGGCTCAGCGACGCGGAGCCGATCGTGCGCGGCGCGGCTATCTGGGCGCTGTCGCGCCTGGCGCCGGAACAGGCGCGCACACGCGCCAAGTCCGGTCTGGACGCCGAATCCGACCCGGGGGTCGAGGCCGAATGGCAGACAATTTTGACGATTGATGCGACGGATTGAGGGGCTGTTATCCTTTGGACGGTAAACCGGAACCAGCCTTGGCTGATGCCGGGCCAGACCACGCTGGGGAGGGCGGTCGAAAATGGCAAAACGGTCAGGAGATCGGGCGCAATGAGCAGTCCGGACGTGATGGGAGACACGCTGGCCTATGGCGACCGGCTCTCCGTGATGATTTGCGAAAGCAGCCAGGTGCAGCTGCGTATCCTGACGCAAGCGGTCGAGGATGCGGGATATCGCGTCGACAGCGCCCATAGCGGCGAGGAAGTCCTCGCCCTCCTGAAATTGATGCCATCGGACATTCTCCTGACCGGAATTGAAATCGGCGAGATGAACGGGCTGGAAGTCTGCTGGGCGCTGAAAGCCAACCCCGAAACCGAATCCATTCACACCATCATCATCACGGCATCAGGCCAGGAGCGCCGGCTCGAGGAATCGCTCGATGCGGGCGCCGATGATTTTATCCGCAAACCGGTCAATATGACCGAATTGCGCGCCCGCCTGCGCGCTGCCTCGCGCCTGGTGCGGATGCAGAAACAATTCCGCCAGCTCGCCGAAACCGATGCCTTGACCGGCGCGGCCAATCGCCGGGCATTCATGCATTGCCTCGAAATGGAAACCGAACAGGCGCGCCGCCATGGCAGCAATGTTTGCGTGGTGATGATCGATCTCGATCATTTCAAGCTCGTCAACGACACCCATGGTCATGCGATTGGCGACCGGGTTCTGATCGAGACGGTCAAGGCGGTGCAAAAATGCCTGCGTGACCGTGATTTGCTCGGCCGGCTGGGCGGCGAGGAATTTGCCGTTGTGCTGCACGATACGACGATCGAACAGGCGGCGAACGCGGCAGAGCGTATCCGCGCCGCGATCGAGGCGATGCAGATCTGCAATGATCAGGGCCAGGCCGTGCCGATTACCACCAGTCTCGGCGTTTCCGCCGCGGCCGCTGATACCGGTCTCGACACGCCCGAAAGCCTGTTGCTCGCCGCCGATGAAGCGCTTTACGAGGCCAAGCATTCAGGGCGAAATCGGGTCGTTCTGGCGCGCCCCGACGCCCCGGTCACACGGCTCGCCGCCGGCTAGTTATCCAGCGCACCCAGTCGGCGCGCCTCATTGACCCGGCCACGCAAGACCAGGATATCAATATTGTCAGGCGCGATCTGGCGCGCCGTTTCCATGTCCTGCCAAGCCGTATCGAGCGCCCCGGATTCGAGCCGTGCTGCCGCGCGCAGGCGCCAGGCCTCGGCCAGATCCGGCGCCTGGGCGATAGCGGCCGAGGCCGCGGTTGCGGCCAGCGGCCATTCCCCCAGTGCCAGCGCGCTCTGCGCCTGACCGAGCAGGGCGTCCAGATCGGCCGGTGCCAGTTCAAGCGCCGCCGTGAAGGCGCGCTGCGCCGCTGCGCTCTGCTCAATCCTGAGCCAGGCCTTGCCGGCCTCGACCAGCATTTCGCTGCGGATCAGCGCGTCGCGGCCACCGGTGGAGGTAGCGGCGAGTTCCTCCAGGGTCACGGCACCGCCCGAGATATCACCCAGCGCGATCAGGGCCCGCGCCTCGCAATGGGCCGCCGGCCAGCCGCCGCCTTCCATCCGCCAGGCCAGGGCATCCTCGAACGCCTGATCCTGTTCCGTCTCGACGCGCTCGAGGCAAGCCAGGTAACGCGCCGTCTCGATCTCGATCGCCTCGGCCTGGGCCGAAACCGGCGTCTGGGCCTGGAGCGGAGAATTCGCAATCATCAGCAGGCAGGCGGAAATCAAAACACGCATCGGGACATCCGGGTTCTTGAAGTGGGGGGAAGCGGCAGATTAGTCGCCGGGCATCGCGCGGTCCATCGCCGGTTCAGCGTCGGAGATCGGCGTGGCTGGACGATACGGGTCGGGCCGGCTGACTTCCATGGCACGCTCGGGTGATTTCAACGCGGTATAGCCGATCCTCGCGTAGAGCGGCTGGGCATCGGCCGTCATCAACATCAAACGCCGGCAGGCCGTAATCTCGGGCAGGTCGTGCAGACAGGTCACCAGCCATTGGCCCAGGCCGAGCCCGCGATGGGCCTCATCGATGATGACGTCGGCCAGATAGGCGAATGTGGCCTTGTCAGTAATGAAGCGCGCCATGCCGACAAACCGGCCATCGGGCGCCAGCAGACAGAAGGTCCAGGCATTGGCCGCCGCCTTCGCCACCGTGGCCGGCGGGATGCCCGGCGACCAGTAGGATGTGCTCAGCAGCTGATGGGCAATGCCCAGATCGAAGGCATCACGCCGGTCGGTGAGCCGATAGCCATTTCGCTCGAAATTATTCTCCTGCACGCCCTGAACTCCAGTCCGCAATACCGGGTTTGAGCGGTAGCATGGCGGCGCGGCGGGTCCATTCAAGATTTCCGACATTGTGTAACCCTGCCCGGCATGAGCCGCTCCGGCGCGCTGCGGATTCGTTTGTCACAGGCGCGCGCTTGTGGAAAAACCCGGCCCTGTCCTTGATTTGAAAAACCCGGTAACGCTGCAACGCCATGAATATTCTCCAGGTCATTCCCCAGCTCGAAGCCGGCGGCGCTGAACGCACCACGCTGGAAGTGGCGCAGGCGATCGTTTCTGCCGGCGGCCGTGCGCTGGTCGCCAGCGAAGGCGGGCGGCTGGAGGGCGAACTGGCGGCGCTTGGCGGCGAACTGGTGCGCTTGCCGATGAGCAGCAAGAATCCCTGGACAGTCTGGCGCAATGCCGAACGTCTGGCCCGGATCGTGCGCGCCGAGAAGATCGACATCATCCATGCCCGCTCACGCGCCCCGGCCTGGAGCGCCAAATGGGCTGCCGACCGGACGGACGCGCATTTCATCACCACCTATCACGGCACCTATAATGGCAAGACCGGGCTGAAGCGCTGGTATAATGCGATCATGGCGCGCGGTGAGCTGGTGATCGCGAATTCGCAATTCATCGCCGCTCATATCCGGGTGCAACACCCTTTCGCCGCCGAGCGTGTCCGGATCATTCCACGCGGTGTCGATCTGGACCGGTTCGATCCGGCGGTGATCGAGCCGCAGCGCGTCGCCGAACTGGCCGCCAGCTGGGGCCTGCAATGGCCATCCGACCGGCTGATCGCACTTTTTCCCGCCCGGCTGACCGGCTGGAAAGGTCAGCGGGAAACGCTTCGCGCACTAGGCCGGCTCAAGGCTGACGGTCTGGCCCTGCCCCTGACCCTGCTGGTTGGCGATGCCCAGGGCCGCGATGGCTATCTGGCTGAACTCGAAACCCTGATCCGCCAACATGAATTGTCGGCCGATGTGCGCATCGTCGGACATTGCAGTGACATGCCCGCCGCCTTCGCGCTGGCGGATATCGCACTGACGCCCTCGATCGAGCCGGAAGCCTTCGGCCGCACCGCCGCCGAGGCGGGCACCATGCATGTCCCGGTGATCGCCGCCGATCATGGCGGCGCCCGTGAAGTCGTCCTGCCGGGCGAAACGGGCTGGCGGGTCGAGCCTGGAAATCCCGCCGCCCTGGCCGACGCGATCCGGGAGGCCGTGTCGATGACCCCAGCGCAACGCAGCGAAATGGGCGAGCGGGCCGCCTGGCATGTCCGGACACAGTTCTCGACACGCGCCCTGCAAGCTGCGACTTTGCGCGTCTATGAAGAGGCACTAAGCTCGCAGCCATGATCGAACCGGAACGCGATACCATTTATGTCCTGCATTGGGGGGATTTGACGTCGACCGTGCGCATGCTCGCATCGGCAAAGACGCTCCGCCAGGCGCACAAGCGTGACCGGATCGTGTTGCTGACGACGCCGGAATTCGAGTCATTCCTCAAACACAGCCCGTTCTTCAACGCGATCGAGATCGACGCCAGGCCCGAGGGCCGACCGCAAACAGTGGCGCGCGACAAGCGGCTCAAATCCGCGCACCCGGCACGGGTTTACGATCTGGTTGGCGATTCCGCATCGCGAAAGCTCAAGGGCTTGTTCCGTTTTTCCAAGTGCGACTGGCTGGAAATCCTGCCAACACGCAAATCGGGCGAACATCCCGTCGACGAGCTTGCGGGCTTGCTCAACACTGCGATCGGCATCGGGCCAACGCATTTCCCGCTCGGCGGCGCACCCTCGCCGGATGCCAGCTGGGTCGATTTCCTGGCGCGCAAATCGCGCATGCTCGATCCGGAATATTTCGGTCTCAACGGGCCCTTCGCCCTGCTTGCCCCGGCGGGCGAGGAGGTCAAGCCGGCCCTGCGCTGGCCCAAGGAAAAATGGGCCAGTCTGGCGCATGAATTATTGCAGGCGGGAATTACACCCGCATTGGTCGGCGGCCCGGACACACGTGAAATCGGACGCTATGTGACGCAGGTCGCGCCCGGCGCGCGCGATATCACCGGCAAGGCCAAACTGCCCCAACTCGCCGGCCTGGCGCGGCGGACCCGTTTTGTGTTCGGCGAGAATACGCCGCTGCTGCATCTACTGGTCGCTGCAGGCGCCCCGGCGCTGGCGCTTTATGCCGGTGTCGAGGACCCGGCCATGAATGCACCGCGCGGCGTCGCACCGGTCATTTTGATGCATGCGCCCGTTCTGGCGCAGGTCGAACCCTCCGAGGCGGTCGCGGCGATGCGCTTCGCAGGCGGGTTTTCTGATCGCACAGCTGCGGCGTGAACCGCGTGCGGCGCTTGCTTAATGTGTTCATTTCACCATAGTGCGCGGCTCTCCGGCAGGGTGGTGGCTCAATTGAGCTGATTTGGACTTGATCCAGCTGCGCCGCCGGACAATTACTAAGTATTGCTCGCAGGCCATAAGGGAGAAGCGGCCATAGCCCGTAGACCACAATCTGCGCAACCGCCGAAAAAAGACGGACCGCGTATGAATTTAGACATCCGCGTACCGCGGGTGCTTCTTATCGACGAACACGGAGAGAAGCAGGGGATCGTGCCAACCGAGGCCGCTCTTGAGGCGGCCGCACAGGCTGGACTCGACCTTGTGGAAGTCTCCCCCAACGCTGATCCTCCCGTTTGCAAAATCATTGATTACGGCAAGCTGAAATATCAGGAACAGAAGAAAAAAGCCGAAGCTCGCAAGAAGCAGAAAACGGTCGAGATCAAAGAGATCAAGATGCGGCCGAACATTGATGTGCACGACTATCAGGTGAAAACCAAAGCCATGCACCGCTTCTTCGAATCCGGTGACAAGGTGAAGATCACCCTGCGATTCCGGGGCCGTGAAATGGCTCACCAGGATCGCGGCATGGATATCATGCGCCGCGTCAAGGAAGACTTCGCCGAAGTCGCCAAGGTCGAATTCGAGCCCAAGCTCGAAGGACGACTGATGGTGATGGTAATGGCACCGCGCTAGCTGTCGCTTCGTTTCTCATATGCCCGTTGAGCTGGTCGCTGAGCCTTTTGGCTGGCGATCGCTTGGCGGGAACAGGGCGCGGCTTCACGACACTGAATCGAGCGAGCGCACGAGATGGATTTCGGCTGTCCGATAGGCGGCGGAGGATGGCGTCACTCCCTTCGCGGCTGCGGTGCGCCACTATGAATCACGGGCCGGCGTCGGCTTTGCAACGGCGCCTCGTAGGGTGGGTCGGCTCACCATTGTCCCGACACAGGGCACTGGCCGCGTCGTGCTCCCCTGCCCTGCACGCGCGCACCTGAACGCAGCCGACATCCGTGGGGCCCCGCCTCACTCCCCCGCTCCGGCCTGAACTCGACGAATGCGGACGGGTCTGTGGATTCTGGAATCGGGAGCAATGCCATTTCCACCGGAGCCCTTGGCGGGCCCCGGCGGGAATAGACTCAACGATTGATGGATCAGAAGCGCATCCTGACATCGAAACCGGTTCGGCTCTGCTCGGTTTCCTCACCGAACTCGCCCGAATACCCGAACTGCACGCTGACGCGGTCGCTTTCGACAATCGTGATGTCAGCACCAAGTTGATAGACGACCTGGTCGAGCACGGTTCCGATCATCCCCGGATCGGCGTTCGGATTGGCACCGGTGAAGCGGATGGGGATTTCCATCCGATCCTTCGAGCTGATCCGGGCGCCCATCGTAAGAGAGACGACGCCTTGGCCGGTGTCGCTTTCGTGGAAGACGTGACCCAGACGCATGACCGGGTTGAGCGAGGCGATCAGCTGGGTGTCGCGGATCACCTGGACACCGAGCCCGTCGAGGCCGGTTTCCGTCAAACCATCATGGCGCAGTGCTGTCAGCCCCAGGCCCAGGGAGGGATTGGCGAAGACAGAGCCGGTGCGGAAAGTATTACCGACATGGCCGTCAAGCCGCAGATGGCCGGTTTGCGGCTCCGACAGACCAAGGCCCGGTTGGAATACCGTCACGGCGCGTGCCGTCTCCAACCATGACCAGCCACCGGAGACCGAGAAGCCGTAATAATGCCCGTCGGCATGCTGACGCTCCAGGCCCAAACCGGCCGTGAACCCCTGGCCGTCAAAGCTCGCCCGGCCGCCATCGATCTCTGTTTGATCGATCTGTTCATAACCGATCGCGATCGCCAGCGACCAGTCATGGCCCAGCGGTTGTTGGAAACCGCCGCTAAAGCGCGTCGAACCGGAATCAACTCCGAAACTCTCCTCGCTCGACGTCCGGTCGCGTGAGGATTGCTCCAGACGACTCCAGACACATTGATCGTCGCGCGAGCTGATCGCGGAGCCGCAATTGAACAGATCGCTGGCCATCGTATTGGCCGAGGCGAGTTGACCCTGAAGCGCTGCGACATGCGGTTCCGGATTGAGCTCATTGAAGACCGCTTCGTAAAGCTCGGTATCGCCTTGCTGCATATTGCCGAGGAAGGCCAAAAGTCGGCCGACGCCAGCGGCCCCGCCCGACTGGAGTGCCGAGTCCATATACGCGCCCAAGGCCTGACCATTGCGGTTCAGGCTGGAAATTCCGAAATCGGTATCGATGAGCAGATGAATCCCGGTGCTATCAGCGGCGATCGAGAAATCGACCGCCATCGTGTCGGTAATCTCCAAGCCGTTATCGATGCCGCCGCCGGCTGCGGCAAACAGTGTCACCGGATCGTCATTCTCCAGCCAGGTCAGGGTGACATCACCAGTTCCGTCCACCGTGGCCGTCCCGGTCACATCGACGCGGTCGGAGGCATAGGGACCAAAGGCAATGTCGAAGGCGAGATGACCAGCCGCCGTCTGCTCGAAATTGCCGTCCAGAGTGACGGTATTGATCACCCGAGTGCCATAATACAGGTTGAGCTCAGGATCGCCCTGGCCATCGAGATGGCCGAACTCGGCCCCATTGAGGAGATCGATCGGCAAGCGAGACGCCGACAGGCCCATCAGGAAATTGCCCGAATTGTTGAAGGTCGCGGCCGCGATTGCCGGGGCAGCAAAGGCCGGGGACGCGGCGTCAATAATCGGAGCCGGCGCCGCACTCGGTTCGAGCACGTCCATCACGACAAGCTCAGCATCCTTGGCGATCTCGACGCGCGCAGGCTGAGCCGCTTCGGCACCGCCATCGATCAGCATCGCAACCGAGCCCGGCGCGAGAGCATCCATCACCGCAGGCTCCGTGCCCTTGGTGATTTCGACACGCTCGGGCTGCGCCTCATTGGCACCGCCGTCGATCATTATCCCTGACGCGCTCGGATCGAGCACAGCCATCACCGCAGGCTCAATGTCCTTGGTGATTTCGACACTCTCGGGCTGCGCCGCATTGGCACCGCCATCGATCAGCATCGCAACCGGGCCCGGATCGAGAACATCCATCACCACAGGCTCAGCGCCCTTGGTGACATGGGCATTGTCCGGTGGCGCAGCCTGGGCACCGCCATCAATCATCGCCAGGCCGGAATCGCCCGCCAGCGGATCCATGATCGGCGGCAAATCCATCACGGCGATCATAGTGCTGGCCGGCACGGGTGCCGTCATCAAGTGGTTCAGGCTCGACATCGCCTGATCGAGATTGACCATGACGGGTGCAGCAGGCGCTGCGACCTGGTCCAGATCCGCCATCGCCTGGTCGAGATTGACCAGAGGGGACGGGGCGAGTGCCGCGCCGACGACGTCGCTCGCCTGACCCAATTCGGACGGATCAAGCGCTTCCATCACCGCAGCGCCAGCCCAGGCCGCGGCGACTTCCGCCGCGAGTGCAGACGTGGCGACCGGCGGGGCCGATCGCAGCACGAGCGGCGCTTGCGTCACCGCCGCCGCATCGCGCAGATCGATCGTATCGATGGCGATGAAGGTCGACCCAGCGCGATTGTCAAAGGAATTGACCCCGGAGCCGAGGTCGATATTGCCGACGACGAGTCCGGTATTGATCACCGCATCATTGCCCGTCGTGGCCGTGATCGCCCAGCTCGACACCGCCGAGAGCGAACCGGATGAGGTGAAGACATTATCGGCCCCGCCATCAATCCACAGGCCGCGGCCCGTGCCGCTGCCGCCGCGAATCAGACCGGTCAAGGTGCCGAGAATATTGCCAGCGCCGTCACGGCCGATGCTCTGGGCAAATACACCCGTGGAATCAAGCCCAACGGCCCAAATCCGTCCGTCGATCGCGAAGTCGATGGCGCCGCCGCGGCCTGCACCGCCTGCGGAGCCCGCAAAAACACCATCAACCCAACCGCCGCCGCCGCCGAGTGATTGCATGACGGCGCCGAATGTGCGCGCCCCATGCGTGATGATGTCACCGGATTGGCTGAAGCCGATAGCGCCGCCATTGCCGGAGTTGTCGGCATTGAGGCTGAATTGAACATCGCCGGCATCGGTCATCACCACGCCGCCGCCGCCGCCAATCGACTGCAGCAGAACGCCGTGCGAACGCTCGCCCGCGGTCTGGATAATGCCTGCATTGCTGATCGAAACACTGCCGGCATCGCCGGCCGCATCATTTTGGCCGCCGAGCGAGACCGTCACGCCAACCGCGCCAAGGACGCGGGTTTCGCCACCGCCGGCACCAATCGACTGCGCGAGCAGCGCTACCGAATTGGATCCGGTCGTCATCACACCGCCGTCGAACAGGCCGCTGACATCGGCGCCGGAGGACAGTGTGCTGCCACTGCCGCCCAGCGTCACGTCAATTTGGGCGTTCGCGGCTTCCTCACCCGAGAGGATGACGCCAGCCGAACCACCGCCGCCGCCAATGGATTGCAGGATCGCGCCTGGAGCCATGGCCCCCGTCGTGACCAGTTGACCGGTATGGATCCGGCTGACCGCGCCGCCATTTTCATTGACGCCATTGGCACCACCCAAGCCCAGATCAACCAGGCCCAGCAAGGACCCGACCGGGGCATCAATCGTCACATTGGCGCGGCCACCGCCGCCACCAATGGATTGCATGATCACGCCCGGCGAATGGATGCCAGTGGTCAAGATATCGCCGACATGGTCGTGGGTCAGGCTATTGCCGTCATTATTCGTTCCACCCAGACCACCGAGGCGTATCTGGCTGTCCACCGCGCGCAGCTCGTCTTCAGCGGCCAGCTTGCCATCAAGGCTCTGCGACGGCGTTTCGATAATCGGCACGCCGAGCGTCAGCAGAATCGAGGCAACACCCCCGCCGCCACCGATTGACTGCGCGACGCTGCCCGCAGCGCTGTTGCCCGCTGCACCGATTGTGCCCGTCGATCTGATCTCGACCAGACCGGCATTCATGTCGGAAACGTCTTCGCCACCGAGCCGGGCCTCGAAAACTGGCCCAATCTCCGTAGGATCCGGAAGGGGGGGAAGAATATCCGGAATCGGAATATCCGGGATCGGAATATCCGGGATTGTAATGGGGTTCAGGAGGCTTGGCAGGGCACTCAAGCCATGGAAACTCAGAGCGAGTGAACCGCCGCCGCCATTGATGCTCTGGGCCAGGAAAGCCTCGGAACCATCGCCATAGACGGTAATATCGCCATCATTCTCGACCAGTACCCTGCCACCCATACCGCCATCGCTTGAGGCTGCCGCGCCGAGCAGGGCGGAGAAACCGTTCGACGCGATTGTGCCAACCGAGCCTGACAGGCTGATGCCCATATTGGCATTGCCGCCACCGCCGCCAATCGACTGCGCGACAATCCCGTGGGAGCCCGCGCCGCGGGTGACGATATTGCCGAAATTGCTGACCGAGACCGTATTGGCATCGCCGCCGTCACCGCCCAGGCCGCCGACCGCGATCACCGGCGAATTGCTGGGTGCGCCGAGCAAGGCGGTGATCGCGAGCGCGAGGCCGCCATTGCCGCCACCGCCGCCGATCGATTGCGCGAGGATTCCGTGCGCCGCATCGCCGCGCGTCTCGATCAAGCCATAATTCTCGACATCCACTGTCCCGGCGTTGCTTCCAGCCCCACCGAAACCACCGACATTCAAACCAACGGCAAAACTGTCCGAGGTGCTCGCCAATCCGATAATCGAAAGCACTGAACCGCCATTTCCGCCGCCACCGGCGAGGCTCTGGGCGAAAATTCCATGGGCCTTGTCACCGGTTGTCGCGATCGTGCCGGAATCGGCGAAGCTGCCAATACGATTGATCACCGAGACATTGCCCGAGGCACCACCGCTGCCACCACTACCGCCGATATGGCTGGTGAAGCTTCCGGTCGTCGATGCGCTCGAACCACCGATCACGGCATTAAAGGCCAGTCCGCCATCGCCGCCACCACCGGCCAGGCTGATGGCGCTGATACCAATGGATTCGTATCCGGTCGTGAGGATGAAGCCGTCATTGATCACATTGACCGAACCACTCGTGCCGGCACTGCCGCCAGCGCCGCCGACATTGGCCTGGGTCGAGATATTATTGCCCGCCACCTGGCGCCGGCCGCTCAAGGCCGCTCCGCCATCGCCGCCGCCGCCGCCAATGCTTTGGGCGCGGATGCCGAAGGAGCGCTCACCGGTCGTGGTGATGATGCCGGAATTGATGATATCGACAGCACCGCCGGCAGATGCATTTCCGCCGCGGCCACCGACGCTGAGATTTATCGTGGTTGAGCCATTCGGATCGCCGGCCGCAAATCCCCCGAAAATGTTGGCCATCGACGCTGAATTGCCACCAACACCACCGCCACCGCCAATGCTCTGGGCGAAAATGCCGTCAGATTGATCGCCCGTGGTGGCCAATCGGCCCGAAGACGCCACCGAGACCGTCCTTGAATCATTGCCCGAACCGCCCGCGCCGCCGACACCGGCCGTGATCGAGACGGCCCGTTTGCCCACCGGACTGCTCGCCGAGCCGCCGGCACCACCGCCGCCGCCAATGCTCTGCGCATGAATAGCGTGAGATGCGAAACCACCGGTCGTGATGTCGCTCTCTGACCTGACATTCACCACGCCGCCTGTTGATCCGCTTCCGCCCTCAATGCCAACCGACAGGCTGGTCTCAAAGACGCGTGTTTTATTGCCAGGCTCAGGGGTATTAGAGCCGATTACCCCGATGGAGCGGGTGCCGCTATTGCCGCCGCCGCCGCCGATGCTCTGCGCGAGAATGCCGGTCGAACGATCGCCCGATGTGGTGATCGAGCCCTCGGAGTAGACGGTGACGAGGCCGCTGGCACCGCCTGTTCCGCCGCTGCGCCCGAGAGCAATATTAATGCTGCGCTTTGGTTTTTCCCCGATGCGGCTGCCAATCGTTCCGATGGCTGTCCCGACGAGATCGAAAACCAGGCTCGTGGCAACACTGCCGCCGCCGCCGCCGATGCTCTGTGCGACCAACCCGCTGGAATCATGGCCCCAGGTGAAAATGTCACCGGAATTATTGACCGTGACGTCGTCACCGGAACCGCCATTGCCATTGGCGCCGCCAATATTGAGTCCGAAGGCGAATGTGGCCTTCGACGCACTCAAGATGTCCAGCGTATAGCTGCCGCTGCCGCCGCCGCCGCCCACGCTCTGAGCGAACAGACCCGCCGATGCCGCGCCGCGCGTGTCGATATTGCCGCGATGATCGACCGTGACGGCATTGCCGGAACCACCCGTTCCGCCATCGCCGCCAATCTGGATCAGCGCTGCACGCGGGGTATTCGACGTGCCCGACGCCTTGGTCGCGACCATGCCGAGATTCATCCCGGCATTGCCGCCTCCGCCACCTATGCTCTGGGCAATCAAACCGGCCGAGTTTACGCCTTGGGTCGATATCCAGTCCTGCTCCAGCAGACCGCGTGTCACGAAGACAGCATTGCCATCGCCGCCACTGCCGGCAAAACCGCCAATGCCGAGCGCGACCGGGCTACCCTCCTTGGCGATAGCGCCAACGATATTCATCCCGCCCTGGCCGCCACCGCCGCCAATGCTCTGGGCGATGATCCCCGACGAGAAGCTCGAGCCGAACATCTCGATCCGGCCATTGCTGTCCAGGGTGACGATGCCAGCATTGGCACCCTCACCACCTGAGCCGCCGACGCCGACTGAGACGGCAAAGCCCGTGCTTTCGGAGAGGGCGATATTGCTCGAAACATTGAGTCCGCCTGCACCGCCGCCGCCGGCAACGCTCTGGACGAGAAGCCCGACAGACTGATTGCCCCCGACACGCACATCGCCATGATGCGCGATATCGACAGTGCCGCTGCGATTGCCGTCGCCGCCAAAGCCGCCCATGCCGAAAACAAGGGACGGGTCATTATCACTGGCATTGCCGGTGATGCCGGCACTATTGACGCCCGCTGAAATATTGATCCCGCCCGAACCGCCGCCGCCGCCAACGCTCTGCGCCAGCAAGCCATGCGCGCGCAGGCCATCGGCAAACAGGTCGGCGCGAATATCGCCGGAGACCGCCCCGCCAACACCGCCGCCGCCGCCGAACCCGCCGACGCCGGCAACCAGATTGCCGGAGCTCGAGATTCCGCCGGAAATATTGATCCCGCCAGCACCGCCGCCGCCGCCAACCGATTGAACGATGATCGCCGAATGCTCATCGCCATTTCCGAGCACCGCGAAATCAGTGTCCGCCGCGCCAAAGGTCAGATGCGCGGTGCCTGCATTTCCGCCGGCGCCACCAAAACCACCAATACCGAGCGAAACGGCGCGGCCGGAATCGCCGGAGATCGACAGCTGGCCGGTGATATTCATACCGCCATTGCCGCCGCCGCCACCCTGGCTTTGGACCATCACACCATTAGCGTATTCTGCACTGACATTGCCCTGAATATTGGCCGTGACATTACCGGCATCGCCGCCTTCGCCGCCGAAGCCACCGAGTCCGAATCCGAAGCTGACGCCCTCGCCCTGGGTCGCCGACATGCCGCCGGAAATATTGATCCCGCCATTGCCGCCGCCGCCGCCAATGCTCTGCGCTGTCACCCCGTCGGAGCCATCACCATGGGTAAAGGTCGAACCTTCGCGCACGAGGATGACATCGCCAGCCCTCGATGCCGCGTCGCCACCGAATCCGCCGATACCAACCGAGGCGGCACCGCCTGCACCCATTCCAAGCGTCACTGCGCCAGCGAAATTGAGGCCGCCATTGCCGCCACCGCCAGCGAGACTCTAGGCAAGCACGCCGAGCGCATTGGCGCCGAAAGTTTCATAATCGCCTTTAATGGTGACGCTGACATTATCCGAAGCCCCGCCATCGCCGCCGAAGCCACCGATTCCTACCGCGAGTGATCCGCTGGCCGCGCCGCCCCTATTGGCCGTGAAGGCGCCGGTAATGTTCAAGCCACCATTGCCGCCGCCGCCGCCCAAGCTTTGCGCAATGGCACCGAACGCACCGTCACCATAAGTGACCACTTGCCCGTCGAGCATGCCGGTGACCGCACCACTGCGGCCGCCGCCGCCACCAAAGCCGCCGACGCCAACGCCGACCGAACCGGCCGAGCCTGATGCGAGCGAGACGACACCGGTGATATTGATACCGCCATTGCCGCCGCCGCCTCCAAGGCTTTGCAGCAGAATGCCGTGAGCGCGATCGCCGCGCGTGATGATCGAACCGATGAAGTCACCATTGACCGCGGAGCCAAAGCCGCCATCGCCGCCAAAACCGCCGACGCCGACGCCGAGAATCCCGCTGCCCAATATGCCCGAGGCGCTGACGCCGCCGGTGATGTTCAGGCCGCCATTGCCGCCACCGCCGCCCAGGCTCTGGAAGGTGATGCCGAAGGCATCATCGCCGGTGACCACCCATTCATCGTTCGAATCCCACCCGGCCGTGCCGGTCGAAATATCGGATTCGATGCTGCCATCAACTCGCCCGCCATTGCCGCCATCGCCGCCGAAACCGCCAACACCGACAAGGATATTCCCCGCCGCCGCAGTCGCAGCCGTGAAGCCGCCGGTGATATTCGTGCCGCCATTACCGCCGCCGCCGCCCAGACTCTGGACCAGCACGGCCGAGGATCTGTCGCCCTGGGTCGTGATATCGCCCCGGACCAGTGCGTAGGCCATGATCACGTCTGGATCGCCAGCAATCAGGGAATCGCCGCCATCGCCGCCGGATCCGCCGATTCCAACCGCAATATTGGCGCCGTTTGCACCGGAAAAACTCACCGAGCCCGTGACATTGACGCCGCCACTGCCGCCGCCGCCACCGATCGATTGAACAATAATTGCGCGTGCGTCATCGCCGGCGGTCCAGACCGCGCCGAGCGTATTGTCGTCATCGGCGATGAATTCATTGAGCCGGAGCGTCGCCTGCCCGCCATCGCCGCCTCCGCCGCCAGAGCCACCGGTACCAACGCCGATCGTACCGCCCGCATCGGCGGACAAGCTCACCGAATCCGACGTATTCAGACCGCCACTGCCGCCGCCGCCGCCGATACTCTGGGAAATGATGCCGTCGCTGCCGCTGTCTGACGTCACCGTGAACCCGTCTACGCCGAGTTCGACATTTCCTGCATTGCTGCCTGTGCCGGCACTGCCGCCGACACCGATACTGCTCGCCCCGGCGCCGCCCAGGCTGATCGAGAGGCTGGAGCTGATATTGATGCCGCCACTACCGCCGCCACCGCCAACGCTCTGGGCGATGATGGCATCGGAATCGGCGCCCGTGGTCCAGACATCGCCTGTCACTTGGGCCAAGACATTGCCGCCGCTGCCGCCGCCCGCACCGGAACCGCCGACACCAACGGCCACACCGGCCGCAGCACTCCCCGAGGCCGTCACGGCCCCTGAAATATTCATCCCGCCAGCGCCGCCGCCGCCGCCAACACTCTGAGCCAGAAATCCTCCGGCCTGGTTGCCATGGGTGGTGATATTGCCGCCGGTCGCGTAAACCTCGCCGCCATTGCCGCCGGTGTCACCCGCGCCGCCAACACCGACCGAGACGGCGCCCGCCAGCGATCCGCTGGCTGCGACACTGCCGGAGATATTATAGCCACCGGTGCCGCCACCGCCGCCAACTGACTGGATGACAACGCCAATCGACCGGTCACCCCAGGTCTCGACCGGGCCGCCCACAATGCCACTGACCGAGCCGCCCTGGCCGCCACCACCGCCTGTGCCGCCAACGCCGACCGAAGCCGCGCCGCCGATCGAGCCGGCTGCCGCGACGGAGCCGGTGATATTGAAGCCGCCATTGCCACCGCCGCCGCCGATCGACTGGATCAGGGCACCGCGGGAATCGTCGCCGATCGTCGTGATCGCGCCGTCGTAAGTCGCGTCAGCGACACCACCATCGCCGCCATCGCCGCCGGATCCACCCACACCCGTTCCGACAGACGCGGCGCCGACACCGGCCGCGGTGATCGAGAGTGAGGTCGAAAATCCGCCATTGCCGCCGCCGCCGCCGACCGATTGCGCCAGCAAGCCGGTCGAGAACTGTCCGCCGGTATAGATTGAGCCACCCGCGTCGAGGGTCACCAGACCGCCATTCCCGCCTAAACCGCCAGACCCGCCGACGGCAAGCGCGAAGGAGGCACCGGCCACGCCGGCGCCGGTATAGGTGATGGTCGTGGCGAAACCGCCCGTGCCGCCGCCGCCGCCGACCGACTGGGCCAGAATGCCTTCAGAGAAATCGCCCAGGGTCAGAATATCCGCCAGTCCATTGATCTCGACCAGACCACCGAGACCACCGGAACCGCCGGAACCGCCAATGGAGACGCCTTGGCCGACCATGGCGCCGATCGTGGCCTGGGCAGAAAATCCGCCATTGCCGCCGCCGCCGCCAACCGATTGGGCGAAAATGCCCCGGGCGCGATCGCCGACAGTGCCGATAAAAGCCGTGAGCGGTGCCGCTGCCAGGCCAGAGCCGGCCGTCACTTCGAGCAGATTGACCTGAACCAGACCTCCATCGCCGCCATCGCCGCCGGCGCCGCCCAAGGTGACGCCCGAAAACAGGCTAAGTGAGCGACTGGAACCGCCATTGCCGCCACCGCCGCCAACCGATTGCGCAAAAATACCGTGTGAATCATCACCGGACAGGACCAGCTCCGTCACCTCATCGACCAGGCCGGTGGAGATAAAGCCGTAATGATTGACGATCACCGTCCCGGAAGCGCCGCCACCGCCGCCAATGCCGCCAATCGAGAGCGCCGCACCGCCCGTGGTTCCGCCATCACCGCCGCCGCCGCCAATGGACTGGGCCTGGATCGCGCTGGACATATTGCCAGCCGTCAGGACGGTGCCGCGATTGGTCACGGTGACATTGCCGCCGGCGCTGGCCGAATCCCCGGCGGAATTAGCGGCCGGATCCGTGCCGCCGCCATCGCCGCCGAGCGTTATGAGGCCATATGAATCACCACCCGAGCCGCCGCCGCCGCCGATCGACTGGGCGAAGATTCCGCGCGCGAAATCACCCTGCGTGACGATGACGCCGCCATGATCCACCGTGACGGTATTGCCAAAGCCACCGGCGCCGCCGCCGCCGCCCAGCGACTTGATCCCGCCGGCCGAGGAGCCAGAGCCGCCACCGCCGCCGACCGATTGGGCGAAGATGGCGTCACTGCCGCGTTCCAGGGTAAAAATGGTGGCGCTGGCACGGGTCGTGACCGAGACCAGGCCGCCATTGCCGCCGCCATCGCCGCTGCCGCCGAAGGCAAACACGCCGCCCGTAGCGCGGGCGCTGCCGCCGCCGCCGCCAACCGATTGAGCAAATATGCCCCGGGCGTCAGTATTGGTGGTCACCACAAGGCCAGCGGCATCAACCGTCACGGCACCGCCAGTATTGCCCGCCCCGCCTGTACCGCCGAGCGCCAGAATGCCGCCCGACCAGCCGGCATTGCCGCCGCCGCCGCCGATGGATTGCGCGAAGATCGCGTGCGCATCGACGCCGGTCGTGGCGACCGAAGAATCGGCCTGCATGAATACGCTGGCCGAACCGCCAATACCGCCGGCGGCACCCGTCGAGCCGAGCGCGACCAGGCCGGTGCTCGAACCGCCATTGCCGCCGCCGCCGCCTACCGATTGCGCAAACAGACCGTAGGCGGCCTCGCCAAAGGTTATGACGCTCGAGCCGGTTTGCGACCGCACAATGGCGCTACCGCCAGCGCCACCTGGCGCACCGGCCGATGAGAAAGTCCACAGCCCACCAGCCGAGCCCGCATTGCCGCCAATGCCGCCAACACTCTGGGCGCTGACACCATAGGCGTGGGCGCCATAGGTCGTCACAGAGCCGAAATTGACCGCCTCCGCCGCGCCGCCATCGCCGCCAACATCGCCATCGCCAGCGGCGCCGAACAGGCCGTAACTGCTGCCGGCCACGCCGCCACCGCCGCCCAGGCTTTGGGCGAACACGCCGATCGAGCCCTCACCATGAGTGATGATCGTGCTGTAATTATTTACCGTTGCTGAGCCGCCGCTATTGCCAACGCCGCCGGTTCCCCCCGAGCCCAGGCTCAAAATGACGTCGCCGCCGGCGCCACCGATTCCGCTGCGGCTCTGCGCCACGAGACCATGGGCTTGAATGCCGTATGTGGTGATATTGGAGACCCGCGAGGTGAGGACGACCGTACCGCCCGCGCCGCCGGCGCCGCCGGCCGCCGCACTGGCTCCGGCATAACCATCGCCGCCATTGCCGCCATTGCCGCCCAGACTAGTGGCGATTACACCGGCGAGCCGGTCGGTGTGGGTAACGATATCGCCGTGCGTGTCCGGCACTTCCCACGTATTTACCAAGCCGGGCTGACCGCCAGCCCCGTTATTCGCCTCATGAAAAGGATAGCCGTCTCGCCCATTGCCGCCGGACGGGCCGAAGCGATGGACCGCGACAGAATTGAGGTCGCCGGGGCCTGGCGCTGGATCGTTCAGATCATAGGCAAGCCCGGTGCCGCGGGCATCGAGCTCGCTGGCGAGATTGACCATGCTGCCGTTATCGAAAGTGACGCTTTCCAGCTCGCCATAACCGTTCAGCACAACGGCCGTGACTTCAGCGATCACACCCGTCGTCGGGTCTGTGATCATGTCACCGACGGCGACGACGCCGGCATCAGTGGTGCCCAGGACTATATATTCGCTATCATCAAAGCAGCCGAACCCGCAGAGTGATAAATTCTGGGCCAGAAATCCGCCATCGGGCAGAACTTCGGTGATGGTGAGAAATCCGATCCCGCGGACGAAGATCTGATCGCCGACATTGCTCTGCGCCACGGCCTGCCCGGCACCGGCAACCAGCAAGGCACCGGAGACGGCCAAGGCCGTGCCCAGCGAACTGAGGCGGCTCAACATCGTATGAGAGAGCAGCGCGTCCTTGCGGCCGAGCGCGGCAGAACCGAAACCGGAAGCTTCAGTCTGCGCCAATATACCGGCCTTATTTTCAGTGATCAGCTTGGTCATTCAGCGTCCCCCCGGAGCGAATTTCAAGTTGTGCTCGCAATTGAACACAAGATTCGCCTCCGAAGCGACGAGAATAGCGCTTGATTTCCCTATGAGTTTTCGCAGTCCCATCGATTTTTGTCTAGCAAAAACGCTTTCCAGCGACTGCGGTGACTGGCCGTTATCTAGTCGAAGTAGTTGCAGGCACTTTCACACACACATGGCCTCTTCACCGGCCCGCCGCCGGGGGGGGGACGCAGTCCTGCGCGAAATGGTCTCCGGATTCCACTTCGAACTAGAGCATTGTCTCAACCCTGATCGTTTCGCGTTTGATGTCGCTTGTCGCAGTCCTTTTGGCGCTCTCAGTTACCAGCGCCCTGACCCTGTCCGGTACGGGGTCGGTGCCGGTGATAACTGGCAGTAGCGCCACCTTGACGATTCTGGGCGTGGTCGGTTTGGTTGCAGCCTGTGCCCTGCTCGCAGCACCGCTCGCTTCCCGCCTTGCACTCTGGCAACGCTGGAAGCCCGTTCGTGAAGCCCTAAACACATCCAGGGCATCACACTGGGGCAATTTATCGTCGCTGCGACCACCAGTGCGTTGATCGTCCTTGTCCGGGCCGCCACGCTTTGGACCGCAACCCAGGCACTTAGCCTGACAATCAATTTTGATATCGCCGTTCTGGCCTTGTCCGCGGGGTTCGTGCTCTCACTGATCCCGCTTACAGCCGCTGGTGTCGGCCCGCGCGAAGCCGGTATCGCAGGTGTGTTGGTCCTTTTCGGTGCCGAACCCGGCATATCGATTTTGATTGCCCTGATTTTTAGGGCTGTTGCGCTGGCGGGCGCTGTGAGTGGGTTCATCGTCTCACAACTCCTCGAATGGCTGCTCCGCCTCAAGGGACAACCGCAATGACCGACAAGGGCGAACTCATCTTCCTGTCCGGCTCGCTGCGGTCCGGCACGAGCCTGGCAGTTCGACAACTCGCAGCCGCGACAGGGGGGCGCAGCTGCCCGCAGCCCATGCCCCTGATCATGGTGCGCCTCATGGCGGAGTTCCTGAAAAGCCAGGGCGCATCGGAGCAACTCTGTCGCTATCCGCTCGCGGATGAGGTTTTTAACACCACCGTCAACTCTGACGATCTCGCGCGTTTTCTACGAAAACGACATATCGCGTCAGGCGAAGCACAGGCCTGGCTCTCTGAGGCGGACAGTTATTCAGGTGTGTGCTACCGCCCGGAAAATGCCATCGACAGGCTAGTCGGGTGGGAGGGGGCGTTTGACGGAGCTGGGGCTGCGCTATCTGAGCGATGCAAGCGAGCCCGCAAAACCGATCGTCTGGAAGGAAACCACATGTGAGACTTTCACCCCCTATTTTCTAGAATCCGGCGCAACAGTGGTCATCATCATTCGTGATCCGCGTGACACAGTGACATCCCAGCATTATGGCAAGGCCGATCTTCAAATTGGCGCGCCCAGGCCGATCCTGTTCCAGATCCGGCAGTGGCGAAAATCGGTCGCCTAGGCCTTGACCGCCAGGCAGTCACCCAGGGGATCCATGGCGCGCTTTGATGCACTGGTCCAGGATCCGGGCCGTGCGCTGGATCGTATCCTGTCTGACATCGGGATGGAGAAAGCGCAGTCACTGGAGGGAGCGCTGGACGGTTGGCAAGCCAACACTTCGTTCAATCCATTACGCGGCGTGTCCGATGAAGTCATCGGTCGGCATAAAGAGCATTTGCCTGATATGACGCGCGCCTTCATCGAAGCGACCTGTCTACCCGAAATGAGAGCTCTCGAAATTCCGGTAGAGATGTCCTCCAACGACGCGATTCGGGCGATCAAGGCCGGCCCCGGAAAGGAAACTATCCACCGTCCGGGGCGGAGCCATTATGCGTTCTCGGATTTACGCAAGGATGAGGAGGTGAGGCGATTCAACTCACTGATCGATCCCGCCCAACGCTATGATCCAGCGATCCATATCACGCCCGCGGCCCATGCCGAGCTGCGTAACGCGTTGCGCAACTGACGGCGTCAGCCCGTGTCGTCGTGGTGTAGCAGCCTGCCGAGCGGGTCACCGACACCGTCCAGACCGACGGCCTCCAACCCCGCTGTCTGTGTTGCAGGCCTCGTGAACGCCGCCATTACAACGAAGCCAAAGATCAGGCCGACAAACCCCTGGTGCGCGCGCCTGGAGATGGACCATGTGGCAGACCGGTCGACCAGCCAGGCCACGAGGACCATCAATGCGGTGGATGACATGATCGTCTTGTAACCCAGCATGGCCGTGAGGTGCATGGGGCGCATTTTGATCGGCAGATAGGTCGCGAACCCGGTTGCAACGATAATGAACAGGATTACGGCGACCAGATGAACCGGGTCACGGCTTTTCCACGCCATGCGAATCCACTTCCAGCCACATAAGAACAGCCCGACCAGCATCATCCCGGCGACGAACCGCCACGATGTCAGATGGCTGCTGACAACCAGCTGGGTATATTGCGCGTGATACCCTTGCTGCTCCGCCAGAATGGTCTCGGCACCCAGCTCGGTATAACTGGGGGAAAAGCTTAAAAAGCCCGGCATCATCCCCGATAAGGTGATGTGTACATAGGTAAAGTAATTCACCACCACATCTTCAACCATCAACAGGAAGCTTGAATAGGTGAAGACCATCTCGTTTTCGAAACCCGGCTGGGTATAGGATTGGACGTATTGCATTCGAATGCCGAGATAGAAGACCATCGCCCCGATCAGGAAAGCCGCTACAAACCCGATACGGCGCGGCAATTCGGTTTCGGCATGATGTTTCGCCCAGACATATATAAAACCGAAGCCCAGCAACAAAGACAGCGCCAGATTTAGCCAGTGCTCGCCGGACAGGATGACAAATAGGCTGGCGACGACAAATGATATGTAAAGCGTCCAGCTTCGCCTTTTTGAACGCAAATACTGAACCAGAAATATTGCGGCTATGGCGATGTAAGCGATGAACAGGAAGTTCCGCATCAAACTTCCATACACGAGGGCGTAGCTTAAGAATGTGGACAAAGCTGCAATTAGCCCTAGGGAAACGGCAAACCGTAAGGACCGCGTCGTTATGAGAGCCGCAAAATACAGAGCCGTTACCATGATGCCGGAGAGCAGCAGATAGAGACTTACCGGCGATAATATCTTGGATAAATAATAGACCGGCAAAGACTTGGCTGTATTCCAAGCGTATCGCCCACCGTCGCCATGATCCATCGGCAGGAACATCCGCCAGGGCTCTGTTGCCAGTGTCGATGAAAAGAGCTCTTCTGAATAAGGCGTCAGCGCCAATGTATGTGGCGACCAATCCTCAACCGGGGGAATGGTGAACCACCGATAGCCGGTGCTTACCATCAGCAGCAAGAGGAGCCATATCAAAACGCGAACGGCCTTATGATTCATGAGGGCCCCCTCAGGCGGCAGGTTAGGTGCAGACCCTATCAGCTACACTCATCCCGACAACCAATTAGAAAAGGGCACGCGAGATTCGATCGAGCGGGTCGCATAAGGAAAATTATGCGCCTTCGTGCCCGTGGGGGGGGGGCTGTGAGACGAACGCGAACCGGTCTCCGAAATCGACCACCGACCTCAATTCAGGCGGCGAGTTCACGCCATTCGGCCAGAGCCGCGGATCGGTTTTGCTTGAATGTTTCTCTGCGGTTCAGGTGACGCTCGTGGCTGAAGTGGTTGTGAAGGGATGATTGGGCTGAGACGAATTTCTGCAAGGTCTCGAAGCTTCGGAACTGGCCCATCGCTCGCTCCTTTCGCCTGAAGGGCAGGTGCGAGTTTTCGGCCCGGTTGTTCAGTCAGCGACCCGTCTCCTGGCGGCCGGCAATTCCGATCACGTTCATCGCCGCACTGTAGGAGCGCCGCCGGTCGGTCACGACGACGTCGGGATTGCCATACCGCTTCATCGTTCTGCGCAAAAATCTCAGTGCTGCCTTGCGATCCCGGCTCCTGGTGACATCGGCCTCAAGCACTTGACCCTCATGATCGACGGCGCGCCAGAGATAGTGAAGCTCGTCGTTTATCTTTACGAAAACCTCGTCGAGATGCCACCTCCACTGGGTGTGGGCTCGCATCGAGGCGGATCGTTTCTTGCGGATCTGTGCCGCCAACATCGGGCCGAAGCGGTTCCACCAGAAGCGCACCGTTTCGTGCGTGATATCTATCCCGCGCTCGTGGAGCAAATCTTCGACGTTCCGCAGCGAGAGCGGATGTACATCATCACGGCAAGGCGGATGATCTCCAGCGAAGTCTTGAAACATTTGAGCGGATTACGCGCCGGGTTAGACTACGGAATCGCGCTCACGCACTCAGCCCGTTTTAATCCAACAAGAATGTCTTCCAGTGCGTGAACTAGTTCTGCGTCTCCAAGGCGACCAAGCGTGCCTCAAGAACACTCAGGCGATCATCTTGCTGCGCGATGTAAATGTGAGCATGCTCTAGTTCGTTGAGCATGCGGCCAACTTTCTCGGTGACGTTAAAAGGAGCATCTTCCAGCGTTGGTCCAACGTTCGGAAGATAGCCACGCGAGAACATTTCCTGAGCATGCTCTTGTATTGAAGCGAGCTCGTATTCCTCCGCGAAGACCCGGTCACAGCCGGCGCTACATGCTCCTGCTCCTGTCGTCGTGAGCGACCCGCCGATGGTCAAATTGCCATCTACATCCAGGGCCAACTCTGTCTCTGGCCCTCCGGCGGTGGTGACCCGAAATTCGCCCGAATGACTTTGAAGATTCCAGCTACGCCCTGAAGACGAACCGTCGGCAATAGCCGTGTTTTCAAGCCGCATGTAGACTTGGCCGTTGTTGCGCAAGTGAAGAAGACCTCGTGGACCTTCTGTTGCGTTGGTTTGATCTACGAGGATCCCCGAAGTCAAATCTGTTGCTGCACCGGAACGAAGCACGTGCACCGCACTGGCCGGCGACGTCGTCCCCACCCCCACGCGCCCCGTACTGTCCAGATACAGCGTACTGGACGGAGCGCCGGGCTCGACGCGGAAAGGAAGTGTGCTGCCGTTCGTTGCGTCGCGGATGAAGAAATTGGCCTCATTGCCCGCAAGGTCCCAAGTCTGGGCAGTAAAGCCGCTGGAGCCATTCTGCTCCAGACGCAGAGTTGGGGTATTTCCGTCGACCACATGCAGATTCACTACCGGTGTGGCGGTGCCGACACCAACATCGCCATCGTCCTCGACATACAGCGCGTTGACCGGCGCGCCAGCTTCGATGCGGAATGGAATTCGTCCTGCGGTGGAGTCCTCGATGGCGAAATAGCTTCCGCCGCCATTGCTCGTGTCATTGACCACGATGCGCCAGTCATTTCTCGGGAAACTTGCCGAGACACTCGTGTCGTCAAAATGAACCCGAAGATTATTCTCTTTCAGTCGCATCGTATCGAAGCCAAAATTCTCGCCATTGACGCAGTCATTGCCGACGCAGAGGCTGAACGTGATAATGACATCATCGAGATGCTGAATATCCGCAGACGCCTGGCCCGACAGCCCCGTCAACGCGGCTGCAGCAATTGCGGCAGAACTCGTCGTTTTCATGAATTTCAACATCTTCATCCCCAGTTATTTAGTCGCGATCAGCGCTCAGACGCTGCCGGATCCATTTGTAAGATTTGACCGTTTACGACCCGAAACGAGCCTGTCATTGACGTACCGATCAAGCCGGGCGTCGCCCGGCCGGAACGACCGTCTGCTCCTGCAACAGGTGGCGTGGCCAAAACTTGTCGTTCGGTCGTCGCCGCCGTCATTTCGTAGGTGTAAAGCCCGTCGGGCACCGAGCCAAAATCGGCCAGGCGGAAAGTCGGGGCGACACGAGCCGATTGCACCTGGCCCTGATAACCATCCGGCCCGGTCACGCGCAGCGTGTAATTGCTCAAGGAAGGATCGGTGCGAAAACTCAGGCGCGATCCAATGAATTGTTCCGTAGACTCGTCCGGCATCGAGAGTCGCGGCTGTTGCGCCGTACCCGTCGCAGTAATCAACCCCGCCGCCAGGATCGAAGCCGTCAATAACGTTAATGTTTTCATTCAGCCCGCCCCTGCATTCGCACATACACAGCCTTCATGCTGCATGGTCGGTATTTATACACCAACCCGTCGCGAGCGACACCCCCGATCCGGCTATTATTTTAAGCGCATTGCGCCGTGTGCCATGGATGACTCAGACGCGTATCACTCAGCACGATCGAGCGCTTCTACAACCCGCTGCTGTGCCCGGCGCAATTGCGCTGCGCTCATTTCGGAAGCCAACGCGTCGCGAACATCAGCTGCCGCCGGGACGGCAGCCAAGGCTGCTCGACTGGCCCAGACATAGGCATGCTCATAGTCCTGGGGCAGGTTGCGGCCATGGGCATACATCAAGGCGAGCATCAACTGGGCCGTCCCCATGCCGGCTTCAGCTGCGTGCTCCATGCGCTCAATTCCGGCCGGAACATCCCGCCGGACCCCAGCGCCATTGAGATAACGCAACGCCGTTTGATAGAGCGCGACCGGATCGCCCGCGCCCGCGGCCTGTTCCTCGGCCGGATCGAGGGGCAGGTTCCAGTCCGGTTCAGCCAAGCGGGAATCATAGGGGAAACCGACCTGTGCGAGCACGGAGGAAAGCGTTAGTCCGCGCGCGCGCCGCGCCTGTTCCAGCAGCCGCACCGATTCCGCCTCATCGACGGCGACGCCGAAACCGCTGGCATACATCACGGACAAATTGGTCATCGCCTCGCGCTGCCCCCGTTCGGCAGCCGCCGAGAACAGTTCGAAAGCCCGGTCGTAATCGCGCTCAACATCCTCGCCGCGAACATAGATCAGTCCGAGATTATTCTGCGCCCGCGGATCACCGGCGGCGGCGGCCAGGCCAAAAAGCTCGATCGCCCACCCAGCGTCGCGTTCGACACCGCGCTCCTCAAGATACATGACGCCAAGGCTCGTTATCGAATCCAGATGCCCCTGATCGGCCGCTCTCTGATACCAGCTTGCGGCCTCGGCAAGTTGCGGCTCACCGTCAAGCCCGGTCTCGAGGGCCCGCGCGAGGTCCGACTGATAGCGGGCATCACCGGAACGGGCCGCCGCCAACAAGTATTCGAGCGCCAATTGCGAGTCCGGCTCGATGGCATGACCCTCGGCATAGGCGCGGCCCAGTGCGTTTTCCGCGGCCGGGCTGCCAAGGCTTGACGCCCGGCGATAATATTCAATCGCCGTGTTGAAATTCTGTGGCACGCCCAGGCCGCGTGCATGCAGATCGGCCAGCAGAAACTGCGCCTCGGCGAAATCATCCAGATCCGGCGATGCCAGCTCGCGCAAGGCATCACCATATTGACCCTGCTCAATCGCAAGGCTGGCGCGTGCGACCGGCCCATCCGGCACCGCCGCGGGCTGGGCCTGTGCGGTGGCGGCAATCGCCAGACAAAAGAGGGCACTGAAAAAGACGCCAAACCTACTCGTCACGGTGCGCCGCCCTCCAATCAGTGGCCTGCGCCTGTGCCCGCGCCAGATCTTCGGGGCTGAGGAATTGGGCGAAAACCAGACGCTCATCCGCCGCGCCCGGCACACCAGCTGCCGCGGCCAGATTGGCCCATACGTGCGCGGCGACATAGTCCTGCGGCACACCATTACCGGTCGCATAGCGCCGTGCCATGGCGAGTTGGGCCGCCGGCGCGCCACCCTCCGCGGCCCGACGGTAATTCTCCAGCGCCAGAGCCGAGTTCTGTGGCAAGACCTCACCGGCCTCGTAGAAATCAGCCAGCTGGTTGAGGACAGCGGGATCCCCGTCCTCGGCGGCGCGCTCCAGCCAGGCGACAGCACCATCAACGCCAGCGCGAGCTGCATCCGCGACCCAACCGGTCACCTCGGTTGAGCTGCGGCCCTCAAGAACATCATTGATGGCGAGATTGCCGAGCCTTGCACCGGTGCCGGGTGCGCCGGCCGAATTCGCATTCAGATACCAGCGAATCGCTTCGGGCAGATTGATTTCGGTGCCCCGGCCGGTTTCGTAGAACAGACCCACGGCCGCCTGCGCCCGAACCAGCCCGCCTTCGGCCGCTGCGAGATACCAGCGAAACGCCTCGGCATCATTGACCGCGACGCCGGTTCCAGACGCGTGGACATAGCCAAGATTGGATTGCGCCCGAACATCACCGGCTTCAGCTGCGGCGGTGAGCAGCGCAATGCCCCGCGCGACATCCTGGGTCACCTCGGTTCCGGTCAGATAATAGGACCCCAGCACCGCCTGTGCATCGGATGAATCCAGCCCGGCGGCACGTTCATACCAGGGCACACCGGCGGCGGGTGTTTCGGCATTCCGGGCCCGGTCGAGATAGATTTCCACCAACGGGGCACGGGCGGCGGCATAGTCTTGCACGACGGCGCGGGTGAGCCACTCGATCGCGATGTCCTCATCGGCATCGACGCCCTGGCCGACCCGATGCATCAGGCCGAGCCTGTATTGTGCCAGAGGCACGCCCTGTTCGGCCAAGCCGGTCAGGATTTCGGCAACCCGGGCATAGTCGGTATCAGCATAGGCCGATTCCGCCTCCGCCATCGTCGCCTCGACCTGTTCCGGGTCCAGCGCTGGCCGGGTATCACCGGAATAAAGGCTCCAGGCAGCAATGCCGGCCAACAGGGCAATGCCGATTACTGCCCCAATTATCAAACGCATATTCATGGCCGGCTTTCCTCCAACGGGGCTTGCCCCTGATCAATGTCCGTACGGGTTATCCGATAGGTCGCGCCCGCTTCAAGCGACTGGTCAATGCGCGTCACACCACCATCAGCCCAGCGGATCGTCGCACTGTCGATTTGCGTCGCCTCACCCAGTCCGAAATGCGCCAACGGCGCGTCAAACGACATATAGCCACCACCCAGCTGAACTTCGCGCATCTGCATCTGTTCGCCATTCTCGCCAAAGCGGATCTCAACACGGGCGCCGATCCCGTCACGATTGCCGATCCGGTCATCAAAGGTGAAGCCGATGGAACGGGTGTCGCGCGCATTATTGAGAAAGACCACAGCTGGACCATTAACCGGCACCGCGATGATATCGAGATCACCATCATGGTCGATATCGGCCACCGTCGCCGCCGCCGTGATCAGGAAATCGCTCAGCCCCCAGGCCTCGGTCACTTCCTCGAACCCGCCACCGCCCTGATTGCGCATGAAGATATTGGACGGGGTCACTTCATTGGGGACCCAGGTGCCATTGACGATATAGACGTCCTGCCAGCCATCATTGTCGAAATCTGCAATCGAAACATCCCAGCTCCAGCCGCCAACTTCGAGGCCGAGAGCGTTGGCACGCTCGACATAACGACCATCGCCAGCGGGCTGGAGCAGCACATTGCGCGCCAGGATCTGCGGAATGGCCGCGTCCTGTTCGGCTTCCGACATCGGCCGCGAAGGCTGGAAGTGAATGTCGCAATACTGGCGCGCCCGGACCTGTCCGACCGGGACCAGCGCGCACATTTCCGGATTGCGGTTTTGGATCGCGATATCCTTGATCAGCATGCCACGGCACTCCGAGCGGTAAGGCTCGGCCAGCGGGCCACAATGATTGGCGAAAGACGGATCAAGCGCATTGCCGGGCCGGTACCAGTTCTTGATATCCATATTCTGCTGACAGACGGCCCGGTCAGCCTCGCGCAGAACACCGTCACAATACTGCTCGATCGGCTGCATCCGCAGGCGGTGTGAAATCCCCGACGCACGGCCGGCGATCTGCGCCAGATAGATCTCTGCGCCACCATCATTTGTCAGATCCGCCGCCGAGACCGACATGGTGGTCGTCGTCGTCATCGGAATGCGCCCATCCTGGTGGGCAATAGCGGTGAATCCGCCCTCACCATCGCCGAGATAGAAATAATCTGGCACTTCAAAATCATTGCCGACGATCAAATCCTGGGTGCCATTATTGTCGATATCGCTGAGCAGGATCGACAAAGTCTCGCCGGGGATACCGGACAGGTCGGCATAGGCATCGCCCGACAACACACCGTTATCGTTGAATATGATCCGGTTCCGCGATTCCTCGCCGGGCACGCGGCGATACCAGCCTGCGGCCCAGTTTCCGAGCGCCACGTCCAGATCGCCATCGCGATCGACATCGCCAAAGCTCAGCGCCATCGCCAGGATCGCATCCTCGCGATTATGCACCTGGCGCAGCGCCTCCGGAACGAAGCGGCCATTGTGATTGGGCAGGATGAAGAGGCCTTGCTGATAGGTGGCGAGAAACAGGTCAAGCCAGCCATCATCATCAATATCGACCAGCACAGCATTGAAGACCGGCATGCCGGCGATGGCGCCGATATCCTGCGGCACGGCCGTAAACTCGCCGCGGCCATCATTGAGATAGATATGCAGGCCAGCGCGTGTCGAGGCGAAGACGAGATCGAAATCGCCATCACGGTCGATATCGCCCGACGTGATGGCGCGGCCCTCCCAGAAGGGTGGCCACATGTCTGCGAAGGAAAACTCGACCGGGTGATCAATCCCGATTTGCCAGGCCTCGAGCCGCGTGAAGGCCGTCTCCCCGCGCGGCGTCGACGACGCCGCATAGGGCAGACGCTCGAGACTGATCTGGCCGGCCGCCTGCGGTCCGGTCTGAATTGCATGGGGCAAGAGAGAGATCTCCGGCTCGGCCTCGGCTTCGGATACGAGCATCTCGATCGCCCGCCGCGTCTGGTAGTCGTGATAGGTCTGCGCGCCGAGCCCGGCGAAAAACCCGAGCACCATCACCGTAGCACCGAGCATGAAGGCCGCGCGCCAGCCGACTGAGGTGCCGACGATCAAGAAGGAATAAATGCTGAAACTGCCGAGCGTAAAGACCAGCGCCATGATGTAGCCATGGCTGGCACCGCCATTGAGCAAGGCGCCCGACAACACGACATCAAATCCGATCGGCACCGGCATGAAAGTGCCGATCGCGGCCACGATGGCGACGCCGAGCGGACCGAAATCACCGATCGCCAGCCCCTGTGGCGGCATCAACGTGCCAGCCACCGCGCCGAGAAAGCCCGCCAGCAGCATGAGCGGCAGCGTCGTCTTCAGGATGAACCAGAGGTTCCGCCAGTAATCGAACACGAAATGGAGCACCGCCTGCGGCAGGGATTCGATCGGCATATCATCGGTCTCATCGAGTACCGGTGCCATCGGCGCCTTCTCGGTGCCGACAACGCTGCTGAGCAATTTCTCCTGCGGGATGAAGCGGCACAGGATCGGCACGGCGACCAGGATCACCAACAGACTCAACACCAGTTTCGTCGCCGCGATATAGAAGGGGAGCAGAGAGAAAGACATCGTCATCACGACGATATTCAGCGTCGGCGAGGCGATCATTGCCGACAAGGTCGTCTCGGCCCGCGAACCGCCCTGATACAGCCCCTTGGCAATCGGCGCCGCGCAATTGACGCACACGCCAAGCGGCGCTCCCAGAAACATGCCGTAGAGCGAATTGGAAAAGGGGAGCCTGAAATTTCGCCGCCGCAAATAGCCGAGCAGGGTCAGGAAGGCGGCACCGAATAACAGTCCGAACGTCATGCCCTTCTTGTTGGTGTCGATCCAATTGACGGTCGAATAGGCGATGCGTTGAACAACGGAGAGCCCGTGCTCGATCGGCAGGACAGCCTCGAAACCGAGCGGATCCTCGAGCTGGATCGCGCCGCCCATCATCGCCTTCTCGTCCAGCGACGGATAGCGCGAGCCGGTCCAGAACATGTAGGCGAGCGCGGTGATCAGCAGCACCGCGAAGATCAAACGCTTCGAGTGGGCCCGCGAAATCGGATTTCCAGAGATCATCACGCTTGCCCTCGTGCCGAGGTGACAAGGTCGCAACCGCCAGTAAATTCCTCAACCGGAAATGCCACCCAGTTGAAGGGGCGACGCCGGTCGGCACCAAATAGTGCTAGCGCCGTCAAATCCGACACCGCGCCATCGCTGCGCCGGAGCCGGGCCTGATAAACGACCCGGACGCCATCCATCGTCGCGGCAAAATCGAGCGCGACCGCATCGGCCTCGCCCGCCGGCGTGCCACCAAACACGGTCAGGAAGGGCGCGGCACAGGCGAGTCGTTGCGGCGTCATGTCCCGCACCTGAATCAGTTCGGCGACGCTGATGAAGGGCCGATTTTCCGGAGCTTTCAGCGAGCCGGCCGGATAATCGGCGCGCTCGGCGCCCTGCTCGCGCTGGGTATCATCATCGTCGCGCCAGTCGAGAATCTGGTCGGTCAGCCGTCGGGCAGCGAATTCAGGTTCACCCAACGCAACAAACAGCGCGATCCAGGCCTCATCATTGGCCATATTGATGTCCAGCAGTGTCTGGGCCGGTGCCAGACCGACCCGGACGACAACCCCGTCCACCTCGACATCGCGTGGCAGGCTGGCGACATAACTGCGCCCGACCAGAGCCGTATCGAACGCGACAAGATCGAGTGCCGAGAGCAGGGCTTCACGATCAGCCAGCAGGGCCCGACGCCCCGCCGCCAGCCGCAATTCGGTCTGGGTCAGTGCCATAACACCCGCCAGAATGATGGCCAGCAAGACCGACATCCACAGGACGAAGATGATGGCAGAGCCGGTCTGCCCGTTTTGCCGTCGTGCGCTGATCATTAATCAAACAGGTCGCTACGCCTGGCTTCCAGTGCCTCAAGTTCGCGGCGGACATGCTGGAGCACGTTTGCCGCATCCTCGTCCGTCGTAATGATCCGCGGTGTCAGGAAGATCACCAGCTCGCTGCGCTCGCTGCTGACATCGCGATTCTTGAAAATATTCCCCAGGCCAGGAATGCGCCCCAGCAGGGGAATTGCCGCTTCATTGTCGGAATGTGCTTCGCGAATCAAACCGCCAAGCGCCACCGTATTGTCACTCCGCACCGCGACGGTGCTGGTGAATTCCAGCTTCTGGATCGTTGGGGAATCGATCCCCGATGTCGTCGTCGGCCGGACGCTGCTGACTTCTTGCCTCACGTCGAGAACCACCATGCCGCTGGCATTGATTCGCGGCGTGACCTGCAGAATAACGCCGGTCTGCCGCAGCTCGATGGACGAAACCAGCGGTGCGTTCGATTCCGACACCGAACTCGCCGTCTGGGTGACGATGGGAACCTCATCGCCGACCTGAAGATGGGCGGTCTGATTGTTCTGGACCATGATAGAGGGTGCCGACAGCACGGTCACATCCGTGATCGAATTAAGCGCGTTGAGGGTCGCGCGCAAATCCGTGCCAGCGAACGCATAATTGAACCCCGGGAAGACCGGGTTGGTCGTGCCGTTGACGTCGTCGGTGAAGCCGACAGAGGTGAGATTTGCACCGGCCTGGTTTTCGAAATACCAGCGCACGCCAAAGCTCAGCCCGTCGACCAGCCGGACTTCGGCGATTGTGGCCTCGATCAGAACCTGCGGCGGCATCACATCCATGCGGTGCACCAGGTCGAGAATTTCGCGGTATTCCTGATCGGTCGCGCGGATGATAAGGGCATTATTAAGCAGGTCTGGAATGATCGCCAACCGGCCTTCGGGTCCGTTTGAGCTGTCTCCGCCAGTGTCAGAGGTGCCGTGATCATCGCCGCGCGATGGCCCGAAAGACGCAGAGCCGCCCGTATCGCCGCCTGCGAATGCGGCCGTGATCTGCGAGGCGAGCGCACTCGCCGGCGTATTGCGGACGACATAATAGCGCAGCCGCCGCTCATCGCCGCCCGACGGCCGGTCAAAGCGCGCGACCCAGGCACCGATCTGGTCGAACTGAGCGCGATCGCGCGTCACCACGAAGAGGAGGTTGAGCCGGGGCAGCGCAATCGTCGTGATCGCGCCGGAACCGCCACCCATGCCTGCAATCACCGAATCCACTTCGCCCTTGGCGGTCTCGGCATTGACGTACTGCAGCTCATACATGCCGAAAATACGATTGGTGAGGAAGGGCCTGTCGAAGGTCCGGATGGCCTCGACAGCGCTTTCGACTTCACCGGCAGGGCCGGCAATCACCAGGACACCCTCGGCATCGTGCGGGATCACATCGACACGCTCGGACAGGAAGGGGTCGATCAGCGCCAGAATGGAGCTCGGGTCGGTATGGATGATCGGCACAACCCGGCCGCCATAGCCAAGGGTGGTCGAGTATTGTGACAGGCTGGCCTGGGCCTCGCCCTCGCGCGTCAGCAGGAAACCGGCCTCGCGCTCGATCAGGGCAAAACCGGATTCGCTCAGAACCGTCTCGAGAGCGGCGAGCGCGACGCGCGCCGAAGTCGGCTCCGGCGAGGTCAGCGTGATGCGGCCCTCAACGCCGGCGGCGACGAGAACCGGCCGGCCGAGCGCATCGGAGATGATGGTGCGCACGGCATCAGCGACGGGCGCGTCGACAAAATTCAGACGCAGCGTGCGGATATCGAGACTGCGGTCGCCGGACACGCTGGTGACTGGCGTGCCGCTCTGTTGATCGAAATAGACCAGGCGCTCGGCACCGGGAGCCCCCGCAAGATTGGCCGGGGCGGAGTCCTCGGCCGGCGCTTCGGCTGCTGGCTCGGGCCGCGACGGCGCCGGGCGAGCCGCAGCGGACTGGGCAGGTGCGGCGGCGTATTGCTCCGCATGCACGCCGCGCGCGTCGGGCATCACCATGGAACAGCCCTGAATCGCCAGTACCGAAAGGGCTGCCAGACTGCCGCGCCAAATCCGCAAAACCACGCTCATAATTCCCCCAATATCCCGTTTCCGGGACCATATTCTCAATCCCGCCAAACCTCCAGCGTCTCACGCCTCAAGTCTGACCTAGCGGTCCAACCGCAACACGACCTCTTCGCCATCGCGGGCCAACACAATCCGGTCGGTCTTGATCGTGACCGCCTCATATCCGTCCAGAGTGCCGCCAACGGCCAGCGAGCGCGTCGTGCCACCGCCGGCAATCATCGCCAGGATACGGCCATCCACCTCGACCAGCCCGACCAGGCTATAGCCCGGCAATGCAGCAATCGGTGCGACCTGCTCGGGTGCGGCCACGACCGGATGGAGCCGCCCTTCAAGCCATTGCGGCCAGGGCTGCTCATCCGCCGGCTCCGACTGATCCGCAGGACCGGGGGGCGGTTGCAGCGGCGGTGCCAGCCCGGCGGGCAGGAAAGACAGCGCCCCCAGAATGAGCAGGGATAAGACTGCGCCCGACCAGAGGAGTTCGTTACGATTCATCGGCGCTCACCATCAGATAGGCGTGGCGCAGTTCCGCGCGGCCCCGCACCCGGCCCGGCGACTCTCCAGGCAAAGCCTCAATCGTGAGCCCGGAGAGATTGATATCGGTGTGCTCCAGGGCAATGAAGGCACGCAGCACATCGCCAAGCGCACCGGAGAAAGCGACTTCGCCGACGAGTTCGGCACTGTCATCACCGAGTGGGGTTTCCCGGGATGTCGGCGCCTGCAGCAAATGGGCGCCGGCCTCGATCAGGGCCTGCGAGAACAGGTCGAGATCGGCATCGAGCGCCTGGCGCGCCAGATCAGGATTGCTGTATTCGCGGACGGAATCTTCCGTCTCGCCCTTCGCCTCATACCAGGCGGTGACCTCATCGAAATGGTCGTAAACGCGCTGAGACAGAGCCGCGACGTCGGTACGCAGCGCGTGAGCGCGTTGCCAGGCATCGACCAAACCAACCGCCGACACTGCGACCGGCACCATCACGACGAGTGCCGCGCAGCACAGAATCGTCCAGGCCAGCAGGACACGGTAACGGGCATCCACCCTGGCGAGCATCGGGATCATGGCGTCTGCTCCAGCGGCAGTTGGAGCGCCATGTTCGCGAGCTGACCTTGCGCACCGGGATCCGCATCCTCAAATACCAGGGCGTCCGGCGCGTCGAGCGTGATGGTCTGGATGTTCAGATCGGCAGGTTCACTCAGGCCCAGTTCGCGCAGTGCGGCAACCACCCGGCCGAGCGGCACGGTGGGCGTACCGGTCTGCCGGGCGCGGTCAGCGCGTTGAATATCGAGGTCGGCATCGCGCAGGCCGCGTGCAAAACCGATCAGCTCGACGCGTCGCAGTTCAAGCGTTTCCGCTTGGCGCGAAAACCGGTCGGTCCAGGCCACACAGACGAGCACACATGTCAGTATGATGACCAGCAAACCCGGCCCGAATCCGACCTGTCCAACGCGCTTGGCGCTGCCTTGGGCGTAGTGAAAACCTGCCCGCCCCCGGTCATCAACATCACCGACAACACTCCAGCTGGGGGCATCGCCCGGCAGGGCCTCACGCGCCTGTTGCAGCCGGTCGCGGCGAACGACCGAGACCTCTGCCTGGTAGCCGCCCGCCTCCAGCGGCAACAGCAGGCGAAAGTCAAACTCTGCCTGATCAACGGGAATGGGGCTGAATTCATGCAGGCGCAATTCAAGCGCCGGACGACCGTGACGCGCGACATTGTCACTAACGGCCAAGGTGCGGCAATATTGGTCGGCAACAGCCAGTTCAATCTCCACGCTCTGGGAATGGTGGCCTGTCATCACTGGGCCCAGCGACGACTCCCCCAGCATTGACCGGTACCGCTGGCCGGTCTGTACCGCGGCGTCGTCCGCCCCCAGCCGGTAGAGGCGTGCATCCGGATGCCGGCCGAATTTCCGAACCGCAGGTGGGAGCGTTTCGCGGACTGTTGCCAGAGCCCAAACGAGAATCGTCCAACCATGTTGCCTCAGTCGCGTCATGGATGTCGTCGCCGTCACTTTCTACCCTCCCAGAATCCATTTCCCCCAGACAGATACCTTGCCCAGAATCGAACCGGCAATCAAACGCAGCGACACCGCCAATGCTGACCTCGATCCGCTGGACGCTGCCATCATGCGCCACCAGATCGAGCGCGAGCAGGCGCGGCGGCACGTCGAAATCCCAGACCTGGTACCAGCCGGGACCCCGACCGTCATCGGCATCACCGAAATACATGAAGCGGACCCGCTCGACCTCATCGGCCAGCAGCACGGTCTGCGAATTCCGACGCTCACCATCAAGCTGCGGCAGCGTCAATTCAAGCCGACCGGTGTCGAACGTAATGCTGACAGGCTCAGGGCTTTGTGATGCCGTGGCGAGGGTGAGGAAACGGATCGATGTCGACGACCCGGACAACCGGCCGGATGTGTACGACCGCGGCGGACGATAGGCGCGCAGCAGAAATTCCCGCATCAGGTCTTCAACTGCGGCATCGATTTCGAGTCCACCCACCAGGCTCGTCGTGCGCGCCTCGACGCGCACAGCCGTGCGGATCGCCGGGACCAGCACAGCGGCGATACCGGCCAGTATCGCGACGGCGATCAATGTTTCCATCAGGGTGAAGCCAGCCTGGCCCTGGCCCGGTGCCGGCCTCATGGCTGGTCATCCTCAAGCAGATAACCATCTTCCAGGAAGATAAATTCGAGCTGCAGCAACGGCGCCGTGTGCTCGATCTGCGCCCGGCTCATCACAGCCCCGGTTCGCGGATCAACCGGACGATCCACTGGAGATATCTCGATCCGCCAGTCGGGATAGTCATTCGCCACGCGCTCAAGCCTGTCGCCCGCTCTGAGCCGGGCGGAGATATTGGCGCCCTCGAGCAGGACTTGCTGCATGTCCGACGCGCCCTTGGCGCCGCGCAGGGCACCGGCCATGCCGGTCATCGCCGTCACCACGACCGCAGCCGCAATTACCGATGCGACCAGCACTTCGGTCAGCGCATATCCGCCATCCTTGTTGTCAGTCGGCATGAACCCGCCCCGTCACCGGGTCGATCCGGACCGGTAGAATCTCGGTGCCACGAAGGATCTCGACGCGCACTTCCTGCGAAGCGGCGGTGCGCGGAGGCAGGGCGATGGTGGCGGCGAGCTGCCAGCGCCCGGCCTCGCGCACACGCCACACCGCGGTCACGCCGTGTGGCCAGACCCGCTCGATATCAAGTGCCGGCACGCTATAGCCCTCCGGCGACATGTGAATTTCCGTCTCGATGCCGCGCGTTCGTGCATCGAGACGGGCGCGCCGCAGGTCGGACACTAATTGCTCTGCCGCGCGCTCATGGCGCAGATGCGGCAGCGTGCCGTTCAGCACAACGCCGGACAGGCTCGCCATCACCGCGAATATGGTCAGCACGATCAGGAGTTCTAGCAGGGTGAAACCGCGCTGGGATTGATGCGGAGGCTTTGGACTCACCGAATTAGCTACGCGACAAGTCGCTCTCGTTGCCATCGCCGCCAACCTCCCCGTCAGCTCCAAGACTGGTCAGCGTGAAACGGCCGCCTGGCTCGGTCCGGACGTAGATATAGGGGTTGCCCCAGGGATCATTGAGGTCGAAGCCGTGCTGGAAATAGGGCCCGCGCCAGGATGCGTTATCTGCAGGTGCTTCCAGCAAGGCTGTCAGGCCTTCATCCTCCTCGGGATATCGGCCCATATCGATATAGTAGAGATCCAGCGCGGTCGTGATCGAGGATAATTGCGCCCGGGCAACATCGGCCTTCGCGCTCCCGACATAACCGATCACGCGCGGCCCGACGATGGTGGCAAGAAGCGCAATAATGATCAGCACGACCAGCATTTCGAACAGAGTGAAACCCCGCTCGGCCTGCTTTCTACGGTTCACGATCTGCTGCATCTCAGAAAACCACTTCATTGAGGCTCAGCACTCCCACCATCACACCGGCTATAACACCGCCGACACAAAGTCCCAGCAGCGCGATCATTGCCGGTCCGACGAATTCGACCACACCCTTGAGCAGGATCCGGATTTCACGATCATGCAAAATGGCAGCACGCGTCAACATCGCATCTAGCCGCCCGGTCTTCTCGCCCAGTTCAATAAAACGCAGTGTCTCGGGCGGCAAGACCTGCTGGCGTGCCAGTGCGACCGACAGGGCCTCACCCTCTCGCACCGCCTCAGCGGCAATGGCGTAGCGCCGCTTCAGGCTCGCAGACCCAACCGCACCGCGCGCCACGGCCTCGGCCCGCGACAGGGGTTGGCCGCTGGCCAGCAATAATCCGAGCGTGCGGCAATAACGCACCGCGTCGAGCGATTTGAGCACGCGCCCGAAAAAAGGGACTGCGATCAACGCGGAGTCCAGCCCGGTGGCAAATTGCCGGGCGAGCAGTTTCGCGCCGATCGCCAGGCCGATCGCCACAGGCGGAATCCAGACAATATAAGCGCGAATGAAGGCGCCGGCGCCCAGGACGAAGACCGTCACCGCTGGCGGAGTCGCACCCGCATCGGCAAAAATTGACTCGAACTGCGGTAGTACAAAGAAAGACAGGAAGACCAGCGTCAGGCTGATCATGATCACCAGCATCAAGGGGTAGATCAACTGACCCGTAATATCCTGCCGCAGGCTGTGCTCATCCTCCATCTGCGCCACGAGATCGATCAGGTTTTGCCCCAGCAATCCCGATGCCTCACCCGCCCGGGCGAGCGCGATCAACATCCGTGGCAGCCTTGCCGGATCACTCTCAAGTGCCTGACTGAAGGCCTCACCATGGCGGACCTGGTCTTCAAGCCGCAGCAATACCGCGCGCAAGACCGGCCGCTTTTCACGGTCCGCCAGACTGGCCAGGGCATCGCGCAAGGGAATGCCCGCACCAACAAGCTCAGCCAATCCGCGCGTCATATCCAGCGCCTCGACCCGGGTAAGATGCGTCCGCCGCTCGCTGAACAGACCGCTGCCGGGCGCCGTGCGGGTCATTTCCAGTGGCGTACCACCGAGTGCGCGCAGTTTGAGTCGCGCCTCGGCCTCGGTGCGGCCAACGACCTCGCCACGCACCAGGCGGCCGTCCTCATGCTCGATCGTATAGCGCCAGTTTTCCGGCCGGGCCGGCGCGGATGGATGGCCTCCCGGATCAACCACGCCCCACCGCCCGCTTCACTTCCGCCATCGTCGTCAGGCCCGAGTCGACCTTGTGCTTGCCGTCCTGCGACATCGGGATGAAGCCCTTCTGCAGCAGGACACGGGCCAAGTCTGGACCAGCCGCGGATTGGCGGATCGCCTCGCGCACCGCATCATCGACCTCGAAGCCTTCGGCAATCGCGACCCGGCCGAGAAAGCCGCTGTCCTGGCAGGCGGGGCAACCGCGGCCACTACAGCTCGGACAGATCCGCCGCACGAGACGCTGGGCAAAGACGCCGACCAGGGTCGAGGACAGGAGATAGTCCTCAACGCCCATATCGAGCAGGCGAATAATCGCCGACGCGGCGTCATTGGTGTGCAGGGTCGACAGGACGAGATGCCCCGTCATAGCAGCCTGGACTGCGGTCTGTGCCGTCTCGGCATCGCGAATTTCACCGACCATAACGACGTCAGGATCGTGGCGCAGGAAGGAGCGCAGCGCACTGGCGAAGGAGACGCCGATCAATGGATTGGTCTGGGACTGGGCGATGCCGGCCAAGCGGTACTCGATCGGATCCTCGATGGTGAGAATCTTACGCTCGCCATCGGCGAGGCGGCGCAGGAAGGAATACAGTGTTGTGGTCTTGCCGCTCCCCGTCGGGCCGGTGACCAGGATCAACCCGTGCGGACGCTGCAGGACTGCTTCGGCGACAGCCTTGACCTGGGCTGGCAGGCCGAGATCATCGAGTTCGTGCAGGCTGGCTTCCGGGTCGAGCAGGCGGACGACAAGGCTTTCGCCGTGCTGGGCCGGGACGACGGAGACGCGCAAATCGATCGCGCGACCGGCGACCGGCAGGGTGAAGCGTCCGTCCTGGGGACGGCGCCGTTCGGCAATGTCGAGTTCGGCCAACACCTTGATCCGGGAAATGGCGGCCAGGGCCTGGGCAGTGTCGAGCGTTTCGAAATCGCGCAGCACGCCATCGACCCGCAGGCGAACCACCGCTTCGCGCGAGCCCGGTTCAATATGAATATCCGTGGCCCGCGCCTGGGCCGCCGCGGTGATCAGACGATTGACGAGGCGCACGACCGGGGCTGTGCTTGCCATATCCTTGAGGCGATCAAAATCCGCCGTGACATCGAATTCCCGATCGCTGACCTGGGCGGAACGATCAGTGAAACGCCGTTGATACAGCGCGTTGAATTGCGCTTGCGTTGTCACCAACGGCCTGACCGGCTGCCCGAGCGCAAATGCCAGACCACGCAGGCCGGTATCGCGGGAGGGGTCGATCACGGCGGCGATCACTGTGTCGGCCTCGATCCCGACCGGGATCGCCCGTTCCCTCAGAACAAAATCGGGATTGAGTTCGCTGTCGCGCTCTTCGACGGAGCTGGCATCGAGCGCTGCGAGATCAAGGCAAACGTCGCAGCCAGACTCGCGGGCAAATGATTCCGCCAAGAAGGCTTCGGTCAGCAGTCCGAGCTGGGTCAGGACCTGGTCAATCGGCTCGCCGGTGCGGCTGAGCAGGGCTTGCGCATGGGACGCTTCCGCGACGGTCAAATGGCCCGCCTGCGTCATCTCCCGAAGTCTGACCTGATCAATATCCATCGTCACAGACTAATACATTTCGCGGGTTGTGTACGCCCCTCTCCCGTTCGGCGGAGCAGGAGCGGGTGAGAAAGCGCGCGGCGAACCGCAGGGTCAAAACCAGCCGGCCCGCCAGATTGGCGGGCCGGTGATGGCATTGAGATGATCGGCAGGCAGGGAGCAGCTATTGCATGCTCAAAGGCAGCCGGATGCGGAGCATGGCGTTATTGGCCTCAAACTCGCCAAGCCCGATACCGATAATCCCGATCTCGCCCGAGATCAGGCCGCCATTGGGCAGTTCGGCTGTCAGGCCGAAGCGGGCGTCGGCCCGGACGCCACCAATACCCTGCAGATTGCCGGCGGCATTGTAGACATCGGCATCATCATAGTCCCACAGCGCTGTCAGGCGGATATAGGGCTCGAAATAGCCACCCTCGGCATTGACGAAGCGATAGGCCAGCTCCGGTCCGGCATTGATCCGGCCGAGCGTGATCTCCTGGCCTGGGATCAGGAAACCGAGCGTGTCGGTGTAGGCATTTTGCTCTTCATTGAAGTAGGCGATGCCGATTTGCGGTGAGATCCGCCAGTTTCCGGAATTGATTTCGCCGCTCAGATTGGCCTCGACCAACCAGCGGCTGGTCTCGAACACGTCGGTATACAGGCCGATCGGATTGACGTCATTCTCCGAGCGTCCCCAGGCGCCGCGTGCATCGAGATACACATTCTCGGCGAGGCGAGCGACCATATAGGGGCCTGCCAACCACCCATCGCCGCTGACTTCGCTGCGATAAGTGCCGGTAACCGTCTCGGCATGATCCCATTGCAACAGGGCACCCACGAGCAGGTCTTCCGACGCCATCATGTCGACGCCGAGATAGTAAAGCCCGAAGGTCGAGCTGGCATTGAGGCCGGCGCGATTATCATCAATGCTCGTATAGGTCGCCTGGGCCCAGACATCGAGGCTGGCAACGCCGGTCTGACCGTCGAGATTGAACTGGGTCGAGCCTGGCATTTGCGGCTCACCGTTCTCAGCCGCCTGACGGATTGCCGACAGGCTGGTCGACAGATCAGCCGCGAACCGGCCATCTGCATAGTCGGCGGCAAAGCGGTTAGGGGTTGCCGACATCCGGCTGCCGCGCATCCGGCCCGACAATTCTGGTGAATTAGTCAGGATCTGGTCAGCGCGGGCCGCCATGAAGCTGCGGATTGCACTCTGCGTGATCTCACGGATGAAGTCCTCATCGCGCCGGTTGGCAAAGGTACAGACGATTACCTCCTCGGGATCGAGGTCGATAACCATGGTGCCGGTGTCGAGATCGAAGGTCGATCCGCTATCGGTATCACCGCTACAGCTCATCGCATTGAGCGCCCAGCCCTCGGAAGTCGTTTGGGTCAGGCTGTAGGAACCGCGCAGCACCGTCAGGGCACCGGAGCTGGCATTGCCGCCTACGGTCGTCAATGAAAGCCCGTTCAATTCGGCCAGGGTGGAAGTGTAGGTGAAGACACCATCGCCTGCCTGGGAAGGTGCCGTCGTGGCGAGAATTGTCAGCGTACCTTCACGCGGCTGCAGCGTGATCGTGACCGGGATGGTCACGACGTTCAGCGTATTGGCGCTCGCGCCCAATGGCTTTTGCGGCGAGCTCGCTGTCTCGGTGATGGTGATATTTGCCGTGTAGGTACCGGGCGCCAGATCGAGGACGCCAGCATTGAAGGTGATGGTGAATTCGAGCGATCCCTCAGCCGGAATACTGCCTGATGTTGGATCAATATCGAGCCAGGTCACATCGGTGGCGGCGGTAAAGGAGAAGGCCGAACCGCCTGTATTCGACAGCGAGAAACTCGTGCTCGTACCCGTTGGATCTGTCACCGACGAATCCAGCGCCAGTTCAACGGTTGGAATAACCGTCTCGTCGATCGCCGGATCGGCTATCGAGACGAAGGTACAGGTGACCGCATCGGCCGGAGCCAGCACGATAGTGACCGCTCCTGTGCTCCCGTCGACCGACGTCGTGCCGCCCGAGCAACTTGCACCGTCAAACCTGAAACCGTCCTCGGCCGCCGGCGTGATCGTGTAGGAACCGGCCGTGAGATCGGTGAAAGCCTGAGAGCCCGTCTGGCCGGAGGTAGCAATTGCGAAACTGCCCAGATCGCCGGTGAAGTCGAATTCGCCGTCGACAGCGCCTTCTACGGTTTGGGCGATCGTGATGCCGCCGCGGCGGAGTTCAACGCTGAACAGATCAGGCGTTGTCGCATCGGCGAGCAGATTGCCGGCCAGATCGGCACCACCGGAAACGGTGACATCGATATCATCGGCCATCAGACCGCTATCGAGCAGGGCGTAGCTGGCAGTGTAGACAGTATCGCCGCTCGACCAGGCTGAGGACTGCAGGCTCAGCGTCGTCGAAAGATCGGCGCCGACGAATACGAAGTCGGGATCAACCGTTGTATCAAGCGCTTCGGAGAAGGTCGCCGCGACCGTGAAACTGGTCCCGACATCGCTGACGGTCAGATCGGTATCGGAGACGACGACGGACAGCACGGTGGGCGCGCTGATATCGGCGCCGACGCTCAGCTGCGTCGCAGCTGTATTGTCATTGCCAGCGCTGTCGCTGGCGACAGCGGCAGCAACATCCACAGTGACGGCGCCATCGGCGGCCGGTGTGATCGTCGCAGTGTAGGCAGCGCCCGATCCGGCAAGGGCCGAAGCAGCGCCATTGCCCACCACGATATCACCAATGGCAAAGCCGGTGACGCTTTCAGAGAAGGTGAAGCTCGCCGCAAAGGCGCCCGTCTGGGTGCCCGCCGGTCCCGTGATCACTAGGCTTGGCGCCGTGCCGTCACGCGTGATCGAGAACTGGGTCGCCGCACCATTGTCATTGCCGGCACTGTCCTGGGCGGCAGCAGCCGCGACATCAACCGTGACGGCACCATCGGCGGCCGGGGTAATCGTCGCAGAATAGGTCGTGCCCGAACCGGCAAAGGCCGAGGCGGCACCATTGCCAACTGTCAGATCGCCGAGCGCGAAGCCGGTGACGGATTCCGAGAACACGACATCAAGCGTGAAGGCACCGGAGACCGGATCGGCGGAAGCGGTCGACAGCACCACTGTTGGCGCGGTGCCGTCATTGGTGATCGAGAACTGAGTGGCGGCGGCATTGTCATTGCCGGCGCTGTCCTGCGCCGCAGCAGCGGCGACATCGACCGTAACAGCGCCATCGACAGCTGGTGTGATCGTTGCTGAATAGGTCGTGCCCGATCCAGCGAAGGCCGAGGCGGCACCATTGCCAACTGTCAGATCGCCGACGGCAAAACCGGTGACGGATTCCGAGAACACGACATCAAGCGTGAAGGCGCCAGAAACCGGGTCGGACGAAACGCTCGACAGCACCACTGTTGGCGCGGTGCCGTCATTGGTGATCGAGAACTGGGTCGCGGCGGTATTGTCATTGCCGGCACTGTCCTGGGCGGCAGCAGCCGCGACATCAACCGTGACGGCACCATCGGCGGCCGGGGTAATCGTCGCAGAATAGGTCGTGCCCGACCCGGCAAAGGCCGAGGCGGCACCATTGCCAACTGTCAGATCG
>Ga0316204_10000925_pt1 | contig 91646 bp, 99 predicted proteins | sample 6monrhotite_MG_2_FD_205661 | JGI IMG/M metagenome (GOLD analysis project Ga0316204, IMG submission 205661) | Microbial mat bacterial communities from mineral coupon in-situ incubated in ocean water Damariscotta River, Maine, United States -... | ecosystem: Environmental > Aquatic > Marine >... | reverse complement strand
TGAACGCTCAGAAGCGTTGAATGAGGTCAATGAGTCATGGCTTGCTGGCAAGCTCAATCAAGCCTTTGAAGGGCTTCTGGATGCCTTTGACGAGAGTGCTGGCGGTGAAAAAGAGATCACCCCATCACCAGAAGTTGCTTCACCACTGAGCTGGGCGATACGTGCTCTGGCGATAATTTTACCAATCGATGAAGATGAAAAAGATCATGTGGATAATAGCGATAGTCAGTAAAGCAGTGAAAACAATCATAAATGCCTCTAGTTATAGAGTTTTCAATATTATCAACCAAGCACTTTGACTAAACCGTTTGCATCTAAGTGAATGAAGAGAGCCTAAGCATAAGAGCTTTGAATTTGCTTTGATTCTTCGGACGCGCATTTAAAGACCCGTTGAGCTTTCCTTTTAGAACAAAAATTAAGAGAGAGACTGTTCGGGATAAAATTACAGCGGTGCTGGTGATGCAGGTTTTCGGATACTGGATCGCAGTGCAGATGTTCATTTGATACAAACATGGCACCAGTCATTTGATGGATGTGTTCTGATAGACGATATGATTCAATTCTGGCGTCCAGCTGCCGATATTGATTAAGAACGTTGCGATTTAATCGGTGCTGTTTATCAAAAAACTTCACGATCAGGCATCTTTATATACGAACTATCCATACAATGAAGCTTGATTAGATTGAATGAATCATTAACTTTTTTCTAAAGTCCCTAATTTCTCTACCGATACATTAACCTACAAAGGGTAAAAGCATGAAGTTTTTACCTTACCCACAGGGACGTGGGACGTGACAAGGCAAGATGTCGTTCACGTATAATAATTATACTACGGAGAGAAAAAATGGCATTAACTGTCCAAACCAACAATGCGGCCATTACGGCCCTTAAACACTTAAATACAAATAATATGAGTATGAATCGCGCTCTTGAACGTTTGTCTTCAGGCTTCCGTATTAACTCGGCAGCTGACGATGCATCTGGCTACGCTATTTCCAGCAAGCTGAATGCACAGGGCGAACGTCTGAAAGCTGCGGTACAGAATGGTATGCAAGCAACAGCAATGGTGAAAATGGCTGATGCCGCGGTGAACGAGATTCAGAACATGATTGTACGTGTTCAGACGCTTGCGATCCAGGGATCATCTGCAAACAACACTGCTGAAGCAGCAAAACTTGATGCTGAGCGCATTAAACTGGAAGGCCAGATCGACAAAATCGCCAATGGTACCAACTACAATGGCGTGAACCTGTTAAATGGTGTTGATTCGACGCTTTCTACGTCTGCTGTAGCTTCAACGGGCCAGTCTCTGGCCAATGGCGCAAATACCGGTTTTAGTGCTGTCACAGGTACAACGGGTATTTACGAGAATGCTACATTCGCAATCACCACGACTGCGGGTGCGGCTGCAACTTCAGGTACTTTAACCTCTGGTTTTGCTGCTGCGACTGCAAACGTAACCAGTGTTGCTCTTAACGCTGGAAGCCTTGCAACTGCAGGTGCAAATGGTGCTTACTTCCTCGACAATGTCGCTGGTGTTGTGACTGCTTATTCAGGCACTGACAATACCGGGGCTAATCTTGGCAGTGTTGACCTGTCAGCGGTGGGTGCTGCAACAACGACGTTAACGATGGCAAATGGTGTTGCGCTTGATTTTGTAACCTCTGCAAATGTGGCTGCAACCACGAGTAATGCATCAAGTATTGCTTCTGCAGCATCTGCTACAGGTGGTACAGTCACCAGCGTTAAATCCACAGTGGATTTGAAAGATGACAATGGCGTTTTGATTACTGCAGCGGGTACAAACATCCTTGCAGCAACTCAAAATCGTGATGCTGCCGGTGGTGCGCTGACCTTGACCCTCAATGCTCCATCAGGTGGAACCGGTGGAACCATTACCGTCACTGATGTGGCTGCGGCTTCGCAGCTTGCAGGTGTGAGCGGCGTGTCTACAACGGGTGCAACAGCGGGTAGCTCTGTGAGCTATTCAAGTTCATTGAACTTCCAGGTGGGTGATGCAAACAATAGCAACCATCAGGTTTCAGTGAACCTACAGAGTTCTTACACTACCAGTTCTTTGGGACTTGGTGGTGCAGGTAATCTGTTGACCGCAAGTGCATCTGCTGCATACATCGATACTGCCATTGCAGCGATCGATACGCTGACTACTCAGCGTGCGGATCTTGGTGCAACTACAAACCAGCTTTCATTCGTGAATGCTAACCTCTCAACTGCGATTGAGCAGGTATCTGCTGCTGTGTCATCCATTCAGGATGCTGACATGGCCGCTGAAATGACTAACTTCACTAAGAGCCAGATTCTGGTTCAAGCGGGTACGTCTATGTTGGCTCAGGCCAATCAGGCGTCTCAGAATGTGTTGTCGCTGTTCCGGTAAACGGACGGTAAGCCTCTTCTCCTCCCTTTGGGGAGGAGGAGTAAGGGCTAAAATTCTACAAAGGAGGTGAATGTTATGGCTTTAACTATTACGCATACTGCGCAAAGCGTTAGTCCTGCATCATCATCACCGTCTGTGGATGTCCGTTCTTCTTCTGCCGCACCTGCAGGTGCCCCGATTGTTCAAAAGCCACAGGTGAAATTACCTCAGTCTTATGAACCATCCGTAAAGGCACAGCAGGATGCAGAGAAGAAACCACCAACTGAACAGGAAGTTCAACAGGTTGTAACAGAAGCAAACAGGGAGTTCTCCGGTCCAAACGAAAAAATTGCGTTTGGTTATGAAAGGCGTTTAAACATGCTGATTGTGCAGGTGCAGGATCGGGATACCGGTGAAGTAGTTCGGGAAGTTCCACCTCAGGAGTTCATTGATTTTCGTGTTGCGATGCGTGAACGAATCGGGCTTCTTCTCGATAAGCAAGGATAAAATAAAACAATGATAGGAACCGTTAACATATCCGGACTCGCATCAAATATTGATTGGAACGCAACCGTCGATGCTTTGATGGAAGTTGAGTTTCGGAGTGTAACTTCACTGGAGCAGCGACAACTCTTTGAAGTTTCCAAACAGGAAGCGTTTTCCGAACTGAATTCGAAAGTTCTGACACTACGAACCGCATCAAGAGAGATGAACGATAGTAGCAATTTCTTTTCTTATTCATCGACGTTAACAAGCAGCAATGCTGCGGTGCCAGCATCTTCATTACTCAGTGTTCAGGTAGGTACAAATGCCGCACCTGGCACATCAGACATTATTGTTCAGCAGTTAGCTCAGGCCCGGAAGATTCATTCCGTTTCTGCTGTGCAGGATTCAACCGCATCGGCTACGGCCAGTTCGACAGCAGTATTGGGGCTGACAGGCTCTTTTCAGATTCAGGGCCAGAGTGTCACTGTTTCGGGTACAGATTCACTTAAGGATATTCAAGATAGTGTGAATGCGCTCAATTCCGGTGCCAATGCAACCGGTGTCTCGGCTTCAATCATCAAGGTGGCAGACAGTGATTTCCGATTAATCCTTACGTCAGATACCACCGGTCTTGCCGGTTTTACGCTGGCTGGTGCTGATCTCTCCGGTGCATTATCAGGATTGGGTTTTGCAGCGGGTGGTACGGTGGTTCAGGCGGGTCAGGATGCTCAAATTTCTGTTGATGGCATTAGCATTACCCGTAGCAGCAATATTATTGATGATGCTGTCGCTGACCTTACCTTTACCCTCAATCAGGCAGATCCGGCAACCACGATTCAAGTGGGTATAGGCCTTGATACTCAAGCGGTTAAAGACAAAGCACAGATATTTATCGACGCATACAACGAAGTACAGAGCTTTATCACGACACAAAACACCTTTGATCCTGACACGCAGGAGTCGGGTATTCTGGCGGGTGAGTCTATTTTGACAAATCTTCAAAGGTCGATGACGGAATCACTTTTGGCATCAATTCCGGGCGTAGCCAGTGATAAAAATCGACTGGTTCTGGTTGGTATTGAACCGGATGCAACGGGCCAGCTAAGCATTGATTCAACCAAATTTGATAGTTTGCTGGCGAGTGATCCGAACGCAATTCGGGATGTGTTTACCGCCAACGCCAAGAGCAGCACAGGAGAGATTCAGTTTCTGACTTATGGTGAAAGCACGGTTTCTGGCACCTATACTCTGAATGTGACTCAGGCAGCAAGCAAAGCGACCGTTACAGGCAGCACTGATCTTTCAGGAGGGTTAGCGGCGGATCAGACGCTAACTTTGACAGAGACATCCAGTAGTAATCAAGCGGTTGTTTCGCTTACGACGGGCATGACAGCTCAGAATGTTGTGGATGCATTGAACACTGAGTTTTCACAGGTGTATACTGATCAGCATCAGATGGATACGGCATTAACAGCCGGAGGTTCTCCCGTGGTTAGCTCGGATACTTTTTCGGCATTGGGACTTGGTATTACAGCGGGAGATACGATTACGATCGCAGGCACCAAACGCACAGGTGTGGCAGTCAATACGACATTTTCTGTTCTGGACCCGGCTCAGGATACGATGGCTGATCTTCTTGCCTCGATTCAGACGGCATTTGATCAACAGGCGGTTGCCAGTATTGATGCTTCCGGACATATCGTGATCACGGATGTTAATTCCGGTAATAGCCAGATGACACTCCTGTTAACTGCAAACAATGAAGGTGCTGGCACACTTGACTTTGGCACAGCTTCTGTTGTCACAGAAGGGCGGTATGCATTGGGCCAGGTGGCTGCGGTGTCGGGAAATACTGTGAAAATCGAACATAATAGCTATGGCACGGCTTCTTCATTTTCGATTGCCCAGAGCGTGGATGGTCTGGGCATTACCGATGGTACATTTTCCGGTCTGGATGTGGCGGGCACCATCAATGGTGAGACTGCAACTGGAAGTGGCCAGCTGTTAATCGGAAGTTCAGGTAATGTAAATGGTCTGGCATTGCTTTATAGCGGAGCAAGTACAGGTGGTGTTGGCTATTTTGATCTCGGCATGGGTATTGGTGCAAACTACGATAATATTCTTGATGTTTTTGCCAATCCAGCGGCAGGCTTTATTCAGGGGAGTATCAAATCATCACAGGATGTGATTGATCAGATGCAGTTAAAAATTGAAGATTTAACGTTTCAGCTCGATAAACAACGTGAGCAACTCGTGAAATCTTTTGCAGCGATGGAAACGCAGCTTTCAATTTTGAACTCGACGAGTGCATTTTTGACGCAACAGACGACAAATTTGCAAAACCAATAAAATATAAACAGCAAGGAGGCAGTTATGACAGGTTATAAAGTATATCAGGGAAATCAGGTACAGGGATCAGGTCCTTTGGGATTGGTTCTTTTAACATACGAAGCCTTGTATAAGTCACTTGGCCGTACTGAACAGGCCATTATAACGGGTGACCTGGCTGCTGAAGGACAACACACCAGTCGTGCATTGGAGGCGATTGTGGAACTGACAACCTCGCTAAATATGGAAGAGGGTGGCGAAGTCGCAAAAAACCTTGGCAGTATTTATCAGTATATGTTTAAACGTCTGACTGAGAATATGTGCTCTTCCTCTGCGGATCATGTTCAAGAGGTGATGCAACTGGTACAAACATTGCGTGAAGGCTGGCAGCAATTGGCGCGTGATCACCAGAAGGAGCTGGCGGCACATGCAAACCCATCAGTCAGTCAGGAGCGGGTTGCGGTGAATCATGATGTAGCTCCAAAGATGGCTGCCAGTTATGCTGGATAAGTTACCGGGTGAATTACCAAATGAATGATACGTTGCAGTGTGTTTTTAATCAGACGATTGATCAATGTGAAAAATCGCTGGTTTCTATGCAGGCCATTGTTCAGAAGCAACAGTGGAATCGGCTCACCGATAAAGAGCATGGGTTTGAGTCTTCGATGCAACAGCTTCAGCAATTGATTGAATCAGATGAAAAAAAGGTTCATGGGCTGGAAAATTATGCAAACAGGATGCAGTGGCTTTCGATGCAACAGCGGCGCGTGATGCGTTTGATCTCTTCAAATATGCGGCGGGTTTCGGAAGATATTGATGGCATCGACCGGAGTTCAAAAAAACTGCATCAATTATCTGAGTTGTTCTCGGAAAGCTGATGCTCCAGATATTTTAGAATCAGGCCTGGATCGACAGGTTTGCGCAGCAGACTGACTTTCAGATCTGCCCGAATATTCTGGTTTGAATAACCTGTCATCATACATATCGGAACCATGCTACCCATTTCCCGAATGGTGCTGGTGAATTCGAGCCCGTCCATATTGGGCATGACAATATCCATGATGATGGCATCAATGCTTTTTTCATGCTGTTGCCATAAATCTAAAGCTTCAATTCCATCCGATGCATCAAGAACACTGTAACCACTACTCGCCAGAATTTCATGCAAAGATATTCGAATATCTTCATCATCATCAGCCAGTAATACTGTGAGATTTAACGGTGGAACCTGATGGCTTTCATGTGCCAGAGGTAGAAGAATTTGAATGGTTGTCCCTGCACCGATCTGACTATCAATATTGAATGAACCACCCAACTGTTTGATGTAACTGTTAGCACTGGAGAGTCCCAGGCCTGTGCCTTGTCCAACGGGTTTGGTTGTGAAAAAGGGATCGCGGCAATGTTGCAGCGTGGATTCACTCATTCCACAGCCGTTATCCTGAATGGTAATTTGGGCATGTGTTTGTTCTTTTATATCGAGGCTGATTGAAATTTTTGGCTTGGAAGGCAGTACGGACTGACTCATAGCATTAAATGCACTGCTGGCATTTGCAATGAGTTCAAACAGCATCTGTTTAAGTTCAATCTCATTGGCCAAAGCAATCAATCTGTGATGATTGATTTCGAGATCAAGTTCAACCGTTTTGGGTACGGATGCCTGACTTAGTTTAATGGTGTCTTCCAGCAATGCAGAAAGTGAGACTTCCCGATTCACGGTCTGTTTCTGTTTTGAAAAAACAAGCATGTTTTGTACAAGCCCGGTCGCACGTTCAATCAGTTTGCTGATACGTTGCATACGCTCTTTTTCTTTGATGTTATCCTCAGGGATAATGCGCCGAAACATGTACAGGTGCCCTTGCACGCCTGCCAGAATGTTGTTGAATTCATGTGCGATGCCGCCGGCAAGTGTAGAAATAGATTCCAGCCTTGCGGTTTGTTCAACCTGTCTGCTGGTCCGATCACGTTCACGCAGGTCAACCTGAATACTTGTGTAGCCATCTTCTGTTTTGATGATTTGAGTCCAGATATGGATGATCTCACCGGCATAACTTGCGTTACGCAATTCACCACTCCAGGAACCTTTATTTTCCAGTTCCTGATGAATTTCTTTGAAAAATTCAGGGTTATGAAGGTTTGATTGGATCATGCTGATCGGCTGACCAATCACCTCATCTTCGGTGTAGCAGTAAAGCTTTAAAAAAGCTTCATTTACATGGGTAAATATACCATTCAGATCGGCGATAAACATGGCATCCCGGCCATGGTCAAACAGGGCTTTGAGTGCGCTTGTAAGCTGTTTATCCTGCATGGGTTTCAAGCCATCCTTCGATTAAGTGCCGCATTTCCTGGAGGCGTTTTTCAGTTGGGGCTTCAAAACGTAATACAAGACCGGGTTGCGTGTTGGATGCACGCAGTAATCCCCAGCCATCTTCAAACTTTATACGCATTCCATCGACATCAATGATATCGTAATCCAGATTTGAGAAATGGGACTTTGCCTTTTCAACAAGTTTGAATTTCTGTTCATCAGCACAGTCTACCCTGATTTCCGGCGTTGTGACAGCACTCGGGATATTTGATAACAGTCTGGATGCTGGCAGGTTTTGCTGCGTTAACATTTCCATAACGCGTGCGCCGGCATAAACGGCATCATCAAAGCCAAAAAAACGGTCGGCAAAAAAGATGTGACCGCTCATTTCACCTGCAAGTAATGCGCCGGTCTCTTTCATTTTGGCCTTGATGGGTGAGTGACCTGTTCGCCACATAATTGCATGGCCACCATGAGCAGTAATATCATCATACATATGTTGAGAAGACTTCACTTCAGAAATGATGGTCGCGCCGGGGTGTTTTTTCAGTAAAACCCTTGAAAGCAGAAGCAGGAGCATATCGCCCCATATTATGTTTCCGTTTTCATCTACGACACCAATACGATCGCCATCACCATCAAAGGCAATGCCCAAGTCTGCCTTATGCTTTCGGACTTCGGCTGCAATAGCCTGCATATTTTTTTCAACGGTCGGGTCCGGGTGATGATTAGGGAAGTTTCCATCGGGTTTGCAGAAAAGTTCAATCACTTCACAGCCAAGTTTTCGATAGAGGGGTGCTGCAATGATTCCAGATGGGCCGTTTCCAGCATCAATAACAACCTTCAATGGTCTCGCCAATTGAATGTCCTGCTGAATAAAATCAGCATAATCAGAGGTAACATCCCTATGACTGGAAGAGCCTTGATGAATTGCCTTGTTGTGTTTTTTTAACATTAAATTTTTTAATGTCTGAATGTCCTGACCATGCATGCTTTCACGGTCTTTCATCATCTTGAAACCATTATAATCAGCAGGGTTGTGACTGGCTGTAATCATGATGCAGCCGGCACCATCAAGATGGAATACAGCGTAATAGGCCAGTGGTGTCGGGCCCATGCCGATATCGATCACATTGATGCCGCTATCACGCAGGCCTTTTATCACAGCCTTTTGAATAACCGGGCCTGAGATGCGTACATCTCTTGCCACAATGACCGGGCGTAATTCATCGGCAGGCAACATGGCGGCATAGGCTTGACCCAGTCGGTAAGCCAGTGCTTCGGTGATTTCTGTTCCGGCTATGCCTCGAACGTCATATTCGCGGAATATTTGATGTGGAAATGTGTTGCGATCCAATCGTAGCCCCTTATTGGAGTGGTCAAGGTCAACATTATTAAAATACAGAGATAGAATCTACATATTATTTGCATAAAAATCATGGTGCTTGCCAGATAACAGTGGTTCTCTATGCTGCATCGCCATGTCATCGGTTATATCCTCAACATCTTCAGGACTCAACGAAGAACAGTACAAAGCAGTGTTTTATCGCGGCGGGCCCTTGCTTGTTCTGGCGGGTGCAGGTTCAGGTAAAACCCGTGTGATTACAGAGCGTATTGCTGCATTGGTTGAACGTGATGTGCCGGATGATGCCATTACCTCGGTGACCTTCACCAACAAAGCGGCACGTGAAATGAGAGAGCGGCTGGCTGCACGGCTGGGCGAAAAAAGTAAAAAACTCCGTATCTGTACATTTCATGCGTTGGGTCTTGCGATTGTGCGTGAAGATGCAGATTTAATTGGCTGCAAGACCAATCTCTCAATTTTTTCAGGTGCTGAGCAGCGGGCAGCCATGCGCAGTGTCTTGCAGGATATGAAACTGCCCTCTGATGCAGATCAGGTGGATCGTTTGATCTCACGTGTTTCGATGCTGAAAAGTGCGATGCTGGATGATATTGACGGCGCTCTCTCCAAAGTGCGCGAGCGCTATGATGCACTGCTTAGAAAGATGAATGCCGTTGATTTTGATGATCTGATGGTATTGCCCATTCGTTTGCTTTCTGAACATGAGGGGATCAGAGCGAAGTGGCAGGCACGCACACGCCACTTCCTGATTGATGAATATCAGGATTCCAGTCGGGTACAGTACGACCTAGTGCGTTTACTGGTGCCTGAACATGGTAACCTGACCGTAGTGGGTGACGATGATCAGTCGATCTACGGCTGGCGTGGGGCCGAAGTTAAGAACCTGTTCCAGCTTGAACGCGATTATCCGAGCCTGACAGTGATTCGTCTGGAAGAGAATTATCGTTCCACAGGCATGATTTTAAATGCTGCAAACAGCCTGATTGCCAATAATTCGGAACGTTTGGGTAAAACGTTGCGTTCGAATTTAGGGCAAGGTAAATCGGTGCGTGTATGGGAATCTCCAAACCCGGAAGAGGAGGGTGAGCGTATCGCTGGTGATATCAAGACCCAGCGGGCGGTTTCAGGTTCAGGTGTGGTAAGCCTGAATGCAAAAAGTTTAAAGTGGGATGATTTCTGTGTCCTTTATCGTGCCAGTTATCAATCCCGACCGATTGAGATGGCATTGCGCTCGGCAAATATTCCATACCATGTGAGTGGCGGGCTCTCCTTTTTTGATCGTGCAGAGATTCAGGATGTGCTGGCTTATCTGCGTCTGATTGCTAATTTTTCTGATGATCTTGCATTTATGCGGGCGATTTCAAAGCCAAGAAGAGGTGTCGGAGACAAAGCACTCGGTGACATCGGAAGTTTTTCACAAGCGCATGGCTGTTCACTTCTGGAAGCCTGTCTTGATGAGAGGCTGGAGCATCGATTGAGTCATATGCTTCGGGAGTTTGGAGATATGATTGTGGGCCTTGAACATATCTTTCTCAATGGTGAGCCGGATGATGCTTTTGATGCGCTGATGGATCGCTCTTTGTTGACCGCAGCAATGGAAAAGGATGGTGAAGATGAAAAGGTCAAAGAACGCCGTATCGCCAATGTGAATGAGCTTCGTCGTTGGTGGTTAAGCCATGCAGAGGATGGTGGTTCATTGACTGACTTTTTGCAGAAAGTGTTCTTGCTGGCGGATAAAGAGGATGATGATCCGAGTGGTCAGGTGCGTTTGATGACCGTGCATGCTGCCAAAGGCCTCGAGTTTTCTCATGTCTATGTGATTGGCATGGAGGAAGGAAGTTTTCCACATAAATCTGCGCTGGAAGAGAATCGAATGGAAGAGGAACGACGACTGATGTATGTGGCGATGACCCGCGCTCGCTATCGTCTGACATTAAGCCGTGCCCGTGTCCGCTCCCGTTTTGGCCAGAAAGAAAAAACCGCGCCTTCACCCTTTTTGAAAGAACCGGATCAGGAGACGCTTTGGTGGGTGGATCGTGATACGGATACCGAAGAAGCACAGGAAGAGGTAATCGATAGCATGGCAGCCATGCGAGCTCGTCTGGAGGCGGCTGCTCAGAGTAAGTAATTGAGTGTTTATTCAAATGTTTTGTGAAGGGTTTTTGTTGAATATATGAATCATTCACTGAAACTTACTATTCTAGATAAAATTTATAAAAATAATTAATATTTTGTGTTTTAATACATGAAATTAAGATTGCTAAATATGTTTTTTTTGAAGTTATACATCTTCACTATATTCCCGGATGATTTTCACCACTTGAACCTGATATGATTTGTACCATTGCGTGCGTCCCAAGGTCTGAGCTGCCAAATGTCTGGCATCCTGTTTCCATTGTTTTATCTGTTCCTGGTTCTGCCAATAGGAAATTGCAATTTCCTGTGTTCCTTCAGTCACTGATGTGAATTCAGTGCAGCCATATTGATTGCGTGCCAGATCTCTCATTTGTGCCGCCATCTCATGGTAGGATGGATCAAGTTTGTTGATTTCTGCTTTGAATATGACTGCGTACATATTTATGCCCCCTTTTTTATCCATAAGGTTTCAAGCGAGTTGTGAACAGTTGTTCGTTACGCATTGTCATATATTTATTTTACCCGTGAGATAATGCACGGCTGTTCCTGAAATATGCACACGACTTCCCTTGATTTCACATTGCACTTCACCACCTCTGGGTGAAAGCTGTTTTGCATTCAGTTTCGTTTTTTGAAGTTTTGCAGCCCAGTAAGGCATTAACTGGGTATAGGATGAGCCGGTTACACTATCTTCATTGATACCGACATTGGGTGCAAAAAAGCGACTGACAAAATCATATGTACTGTCTTTGCATGTGATGCAAACACCGCGTAAATCTAATGTTTTCAGTGTTTCAAGGCTTGGCGCAAAACGGGTTAAATCTTCATAATCATCAAAAATTACGATGTAATCATTGAATTTGAATACTTCAACGGGGGCTTTGCCAAAGGCATCAGTGATGGCTTGGGGTGTGTCGCACGGTATCGGTGTTTCAATTGGGAAATCCATGGTGATAATTTCCTGATCTTTACGTACATGCAGTGGGCCACTTTTTGAGTTGAATGTAATGGTGTTATCTGGATAGCCTAACATATTAAAAAGCAGATGGGCGCTGGCCAGTGTGGCATGTCCGCATAAATTTACTTCAGCATTTGGGGTGAACCAGCGAATGTCATACTGTGTTTCATTTTTAACAAAAAAGGCGGTTTCAGACAGGTTGTTTTCCATAGCGATGTTTTGCATGATTTTGTCATCCAGCCAATATTCCAATGGGCAAACAGCGGCAGGGTTGCCTTCAAATGCCTTGTTTGCAAATGCATCGATTTGATAAAGATCCAGTTTCATAGGTTCCTTTGCCTCGTTACTTATTTATTGGGGATGTTTTTCTCTACTTTATTTATCTTGAAAATATAGTGGTTTATTAAGATGTATTCACTTATTAGCAATGTTTTTATGAATGAACAGGTGTCATGATCTTGTCATAATCGCTGGTTAAGTTCCGCCCCATGATTGGAAAATATATAACAGATTGTGATGTCCATGGCATAAAGGTGAAAAAAATCCCCATATTATTTTTTCTCGCTTTGTTGCTTAGCTCAGTAACGGTTCAAATTTCATCTTCAGCAGAAGCCAGAGAAGATGCCAGGAAAATGAACTCTGCCCAGCATTTTACATCTGAAAGAATGTTAACATTACGAATCATGGTTGCAAAACTCCGCGAACTTGTTTTTAACCTGAGGGATATTGATGAGCTGGAAAAAATTGGTTTGCCACACTCAGATGCCGAGCTGATGAGGCTCGCGCTACAAGAGAAAATTAATCAGACACAGAGTGAAACGCTTGCGCTGATCAGGAGACTTTGAATGATCATGCCTATGAATTTATATGCAGCCGCTTCTTTATTCCGTAAGGCATCCTTCGCTATTGCCATATTACCATTGCTGCTTGCTTCCAGCTTTATAACGCATGCGCAGGCTTTAGAGAGCCGACATGTGAATCTGGTTGCATTTCAGGCAGATCATTCGGGTGCTAATTTTGATTCTATTATCACGGGCAATCTTGGTGAATTGATTACCAACCTTGAAAAAAATGCACATGTGTTGTTTGCTACAAGAACAGCAGGCGTGGTGGATCGTGATGTGATCAACCTGCAGTCCGATGTATTGCGTATGACAGATAAAAATACTCTCGCAAACGGAGGTTTAAACTGTCGTTTCATCTTTGATGATGAATCCGATGAAGATTCAGCGTTTTATTCGATCAGTGGTATATGTGACCAGTTGGTTGCAGGCTATGAAGGCACTCAGAAGAAACATGCCGTGATTAAACGAACGATGCTCTCTGACCCAAGTACCACGTTTAATGTGTGGACAAAATTTTACGAAGATAAAGTTTCAGGTATGGTTTTTTACGTCGATATTGATTGAATCTGGAAATGGCGGCATTTAGCCATAGATCATGTTCGAGATTTCCTGTCTGAGGTGCTGTTCGATCATAAGCATTAACCCCAGAGTTTCAGGGATGATTATTCTTCTGAATGGTTTTTCCGAACGATTTCTCCGAACAGTTTTTTTATAGGATGATTCGTAAGGCCAAATATGGAACAACATTAAATACAATGATGCTTATCTTATAAAAAGCTATGCCTGCATAGTTAATCACATCAAATTTTTCTACTGAAATCTTAAACCACTTGCTTTGCATTCGATACATAAAATCATGCGCACACATAAACCACAGGAACCACCATAATAACAAGCCCATATTGATTACGGCAGACCACCCCAGTACGCCAAGTAATATATCAACTGTCATGTATCACCTCCTTTCATACGAGATGTCATATAACTATTGTAGTATAAAATGTAGAAGAAGAATGCCCGTTTTGGCCGGAAGCTTACATTTGGTAAAAATGTGCTACACTGTGCATATCACATTTTAGCTAATGTGTTCGATAGGGAGGAGGAGCTGCAAGGCTCCTTTTTTCTTTTTAAATCATTTACTGCGAAATTAATTTTGGAATATGCCACTAGGGGCAATCGTTACCTGCATATAATTTTGTAATCTTATCCCCTGATTCATCAAAAGTGATAATTAGCCCACCACCAATAAATCCACCTTCACAGGTCATGAAACTAAGTTTATTACTGCTAGCATAAGTTTTCTGTGATTTTTTTCTCGATTTGGCATCAAAGTTTTTCATAGCTTCTTTAAATCCAAAAATTGTAAATAACTCTTGTCTGTCGAGTCCTGGGTGAATTCCAGCAGGAGTGTGAACTGATGGCGATGTTGTGGATATGGAACATACATAATCATTTCCATATACAAATTTAGTTGCTCCGTAATAAGACTTCGAGAAGTCAGAATTTCCTTCGACCCGATCAGGCTTTCCAAGCTTGGCAATAACATCCGATTTTGTAAGAAGATTGCTTTCTTTTTCGGGGAGCAGTGCTAAAAGACCTACCTCTTTGGAAGGAAGGCATAGATATGCAGCTTTCTCATTGAGATATGTTTTTAAAATGCCATTAGCCAATGTATATGTTGGTTGAACAAAAATTGTTACAAATAAAATTAAAAATAGGCGGATATTAATCATTAACTCCACTCCCTATAGAGGAATTTAACACTGTCCTTAGCATTGGTTTAAATCTAGAAGGTTCCGCTGTTCCAACCAAACATGGCGCGTTCGGGTGCAGAGAATTTGATATAGATACGTGCAGGATCAATATTCAGATTTTGTTGGATGAAACTACACATTGTTTCAGAAAGCGGAGTGGTTTGATCTGATGACAAACCAAGGCTTGTAAGCTCAACATAGGCGAGGGGATCATTGTTTCCTGCAAAACAGATGTTTTCATTATCTGAAATCCTGATCATCACATAGGTTTCCGGTTTTCCTAATACCTGAGAAATAATAGCCGAAGCTTCTTTTAGCAGCGCATTATTATCTTTAACACTTACATTGGTGTGAATGCTCAGAACAGGCATTAGTGAATCTGCTGTTGCTCTGATTCAGCGTTATTTTCCAAAGTTTCGCGTGCGGCTTTCTCAGCCAGTAGGCGTTTGGCCAATGCCTCGCGTTCTTTGTTTTTGCCAATACGCATACGTTTGGTGGCAACAAAACCTGCCCACCATAAAAAGATGCCCACTGGAAGAAGGAATAAAATCATTTGCCAATCCATTATGTGCTCGGCTGTGCGGTTGTTTTGGTGTCGCGTGTGATTTCAGTAAAAGCTTCAGTAGCTTTTTTGTCTGCATTTTCTTTCATGCGCCGATTGATAATGTTTACACCGGCCAGAATAAAGCCAAGTGCAATAAAAGCACCCGGTGGAAGAATGAAAAGCAGAAAATCAGGATAATCTGCACCAAACACTGCATATCCAAATAGTTCACCCTGACCGAGTAGCTCACGCACACCCCCTAAGAGCATCAGCGCAAAGGTGAAGCCTGCTCCGACAGCTATGGCATCCACAAGCGAGTCGGAGACGCTGTTTTTACTGGCAAAGGCTTCAGCACGACCAAGAATCGCACAGTTGACTACGATGAGAGGGATGAACAAGCCAAGAATCAGATACATTTCATGCATCCAGGCATTCATAGCCAGATCGACCATCGTTACAAATGCAGCAATGATGGTGATGTAGGCTGGGATGCGAACCTGTGCAGGGATGGCGCCTCTAACCAGTGAAACAACGAGATTGGAGCCGATCAATACAAGGATCGTCGCTGCACCCATCCAAAAGCCATTTTCCGCAGAAGTGGTTACGCCAAGAAGAGGGCACATGCCGAGTAGTTGAGCGAAAATGGTATTATTATGCCAGAAACCATCTGCAAGAATTTGGTTTTTGGAGATGGAATCGATTGCGTTGTTCATGATTTTTCTCCTCTGTCTGTTTGGGCCTTTGGAGTGGTGATGGGGGATGTGTTGGAAGAAGGCGTGAGTAACTCTTTTTTATTAGCTTTGAATAATTCCAAGCCTTTTTTTACTGCTTTGACAACGGCACGGGGTGTGATGGTTGCACCAGTGAATTGATCAAAGTCTCCATGATCTTTTTTCACTGCCCAATGTGTGTTTTGTAACGTTTTCCCGATAAAACTATTGATCCAGCCTGTATTGAGCACGATGTGATCACCCAATCCCGGTGTTTCACGATGATCGGTGATGCGAATCGCGTGAACGGAGCCATCAGGCAGCACACCCATGAGAATCCGGATGGTACCTTTATATCCATCAGGGGCGATGGTTTCCCAGGCGAGCCCGATAATATTCCCTTGTTTATCTTTTGCTGGATAGAAAGGTTTTTTTGTTTTGGATGTTTTGTCTGCCGATCCATTGCCCGAAGGTTTGAGGTGAATAACATCTGCTAACGGGTCATTCCGGTGTTCGGGTAATACCTGTACCAGTGCTTTATGCAGAGCTGATTTTTGGGCTGTCGCAATGGGTTCACGGGTGACAATGTCTGTTAAACCGAGAAAAAACACAGCCACAACAGCCACAGTAACAAGTGCGACCACCATTTGAACCTGTTCGCGATCAATGTTGAAATTACTCATTTCAGTGGGTACCTAAATTTTTCATTTTAACGCCCATAAACCCGTGGGCGGCAATAGTGATCAATTAATGGTACTGTGCAATTCATCAGAATCACAGCAAACATGGCACCTTCAGGATAACCACCATAGGTGCGAATTGACCATGTGAGCACACCACAACCAACACCAAACACGACCTGACCCATGGGTGTAACCGGGGAACTGACCGGATCGGTTGCCATGAAAAACGCACAGAGCATTAAACCTCCAGCCAGTAGATGGAAAAGAGGTGGTGCGTAATGGGCTGGGTCAATCAGATTAAACACTGCGGCCATTATTAACACGGTTGCCAGATAGGTGAAGGGGATGTGCCAACTGATGGTATGCCTTGCCAGCATATAAATACCGCCAAGCAATAGTGCCAGTGCACTGGTTTCACCAATACTTCCTGCCTCACGGCCAAGGAATGCATCGAGGTAACTATAGTCGTAAGAGCGTAATGCATCGGTGACAGAAATGCCCTGACTCCACTCAGTTTTGATGTGCCCAAGCGGGCTGGCCATGGTAATGGCATCCAGTGCTCGATTCAGTGATTCGGGGCCAAAAAGCAGTAGGTTCAGGCAAGCATTAAAGTCGTAAAGATCAATCACTGGCGTGCCTACATGCATGGGAATGATCCATGCGGTCATGTTCAGTGGGAACGAGATCAGTAAAATGACCCGCGCAGCCAGAGCCGGGTTAAAGAGGTTATAGCCAAGCCCGCCATAGAGTTGTTTGCCAAGTAAAATGGCCATCACAGAGGCCAAAATGACCATCCACCATGGAAGATAGGCGGGAAGTGTCAGTGCAAGCAATAATCCTGTTAGGGCCGCAGAGCCATCACCGATCGGTGATGCAGATCGTCCCATCAGACGCAGGGATACAAACTCTGTGATAACGCAGCTCAGCATGCTGATAGTAATCAACAAAAATGCCAACCAGCCAAACAGATAAACGCTGACAATCGTTGCAGGCAGCAGAGCAAAGATGACGGATAGCATGGTCATACGAATGGAATCGCCGCCATGCATGTGTGGGGAGCTAAGATGGATCATTATGATGAAGCCTTGTCGGATGCAGCTTTGCTTGGTGATGATTTTGGTGAGGGCTTGTCTTTTTGTATGGTGTTGTCCGTTGTTTCAGGTTTTTTCCTATCCGCAGCTTTGTGATCGGCCGTTTTATCATGATCAGGTTTGCCAGCACTGGTTTTGTCATCGTCAGCTTTGGCAACATGCTTTTCACGTACGACTCTGCGTTTGGCTGCTTTTTCTTCTTTTTCACGTGCAATTCTGTCATCCCGATGTTCGCTGCGCTGTTTTGATGCATGCGCAAAGTTTTGTTCTCGCCCGATCTGCGCCAATTGCCCTTTGCCATAACGGAAATAGTGCACCAGTGGAATGTTGGAAGGACAGACATAGCTACAGGCCCCGCATTCAATGCAATCAAACAGGTCATAGGACTCTGCTTTTTCAAACTGCTTATTGCGGCATTGATCGGCCAGCAGGTTGGGTACCAGACTTACCGGACAGACAACACCGCAGTGGCCACAGCGAATGCATGGCTGTTCAGATTTGTGTGCCTCTTTCATGCTGGCACTGTGCATGGCAAGTAAACCATTGGTGGATTTAACCACGGGTACATCTGCATTTTTAAGCTTTTCACCCATCATCGGACCACCATGTAGCAGGTGAATATCATCAAAAGTTTCAAGCCCATGTTGTGCAAATACAAAGCGCATGGGGGTGCCGAGCCTGACTTTCATATTGCCCGGCCTTGGAACGGCATCACCACTGACTGTAACAATCCGCTCTGTTAACGGGTGACCTTTGATAATCGCATCGTGAATGGCTTTGCTTGTGCCGACATTCTGGCAAATGACACCAATATGCATGGGCAGTTTGCCTGCTGGAACCTGCTTGCCTGTCAAAACTTCAATGAGCTGTTTTTCACTTCCCTGCGGATACCGTGTGGGAAGTTGGCAGACTTCAATCTGTGTATTGTCCGGAAAGTTTCCCGATAGTATTTCCAATGTTTCCTGCATCATTTCTAAGGCATTGGGTTTGTTATCTTCAATGGCAATGATTGCTTTTTTTGCGCCGACCATATGCATGATGATGTCGATACCGATGATAATCTCTTTGGCTTTTTCAATCATCAAACGGTGATCATTGGTCAGATAGGGCTCACATTCGATGCCGTTGAGAATGAGCGTTTCAATCGGATTCCGATTGTCTTTTAAGAGCTTGATAAATGTTGGGAATACCGCGCCACCGAGACCTGCAATACCACACAAACGTAACCTCTCACGTAGTTCGGTGGGATCTATATCTCTGTAAGCCTTGATCGGTTTCAGGCTTTTATCCCGGGTGTCTTTGCCATCGGGTTCAATAAAAATAGATGGCAGGCCCATACCCGATGGATGCGGGGTGGCGTGCTCTTCGATTTTTACAACTTTACCGGACGTTGGCGAATGGATGGGAACAGAGACATAACCCTGTGATTTGGCAATTTTCTGGCCCCATTTCACGTGATCTCCGACGCTGACAATCGGTTCACACGCTTCACCAATATGTTGCTTGATGGGCAGGATATAGAGTTGCGGCTGCATCGATGTTGCAATCGTCGTCGTGGCGGTGATTTTTGCCATTTCAGGGTCGATGCCGCCGGAAAATGTTCTCGTACTTTTTTGTATGCTTTTAAGAAGTGTGTGAAGCATGTTGTCCTTTTCGTTCGATGGCCAGTTGTGCACGATGTGTGTCCGGTAAAGGCCATGACCAGTGTTCCAGAAGTTCCGGTTTAATCAGCATATCGATACAATCAACTGGGCATGGCTCAACGCATAAGGTGCAGCCAGTGCAGTGTTCGGTAATAACGGTGTGATATTGTTTGGGAGCGCCAACAATTGCATCAACAGGGCAGGCTTTGATGCAGAGCGTGCAACCAATGCATTCATCTTCGCGTACAAATGCAATCATGGGTGCAGTAGCTTCATCTTCAACAGTCTTGGGTTCAACACCCATCAGGTCTGCAATCTGGAGCATGGTGCGTTCACCACCCGGCACACATTGATTGACTTCGGCTTCGCCTGAAGCAACAGCACCTGCATAAGGTTTACATCCGGGAAATCCACATTGCCCACATTGGGTTTGTGGCAAGAGCGATTCAATGTTGTCAGCAATCGGGTTGCCTTCAATTTTGAAAACACGCCCTGCAATGGCAAGTATGACAGCAAAAAATAGCGTGAATGCACCGAATGCAGCTGTGGTAACAAGAAGATAAGTCATGAAAATATAAGCTGAAAGGGCTTAAAATTTAACCAGGCCGGAAAAGCCCAGAAATGCCAGAGACATCATACCTGCTGTGATCAATGAAATGGGAGAACCTTTAAATGCCTCTGGAATGGGTGCGTGTTCAATACGCTCGCGCAGACCTGCAAAGAGGATCAGAACCAGTGCAAAACCCACCGCTGCACCAAAACCATAGAGAGCAGATGTGATAAAGGTGTTATCCTGTTGAATATTTAGCAGTGCCACACCCAATACCGCACAATTGGTGGTAATCAAGGGCAAAAAGATACCCAAACCCTGATAGAGCACTGGACTGGTTTTATGAATCATCATCTCAATGAATTGCACCAGTGATGCAATGATCAGGATGAAAAAGATCGTTTGCAGGTAGAGAATATCCAGAGGGATAAGGATGTATTGCTGTACAAGCCACGATGCAGTCGATGCCAGTGTCATAACAAACATCACCGCAAAGGACATACCCATTGCAGTTTCTACCTTGCTGGATACACCCAGGAAGGGACAAATGCCGAGAAATTTGGTCAAGACATAGTTGTTGACCAGCACGGCGGATAAGAGAATGACGGCAAATTCAGTCATAGGGCGCAGTATAGTAGCCTTGGTGCTGTAGGTACACCTGTGAAACGCTACACAGGAACCATGGAGATGTATGAAAAATAAGCTTAAAAAAAGAGGGTCTTTGTGCAGCCTGCTCTGAATATTCAGAGCATGAAGACAGATGTATGATCTGAATGCTTATTCAGTCGGTTCTTTAATCTGTTCGTTAGTCCGTTTTTAATCCGGTTTTATTCAAGACCAAATTCTGTATCGGCATAGATAGCGATGCCATCTTCCTCATCATTATAAAGAAGTACCCAGCCTTTACCGGGTTGCATGGTCACAGGTTTGATGAAAAGTTTATGTTCGATTTCGCGATGGTTCTGATCCAGCATCAGTACTTCACATAAGCCGCCCAAGCTCACATCATTACCTTTAAGGTGAACGGACATCTGACAATCCACGCCGAAATCCGCAAAATGACCATCTTCCTCACGCAGTACATCATTGGCGACCATGATGACATCACCATCTTTAAGGCCCGCTGTATGATTGATGAAGATGAATTGAGCTTTGCCTTGCAAAGCGTGCAAGATGTCACTGCCAGTGATGTGTTCCGGGTATTTGAATCCTTCCTGACCATGCAGCTTATGGAATGCAGCAATATTAACATGGGGTGCTTCTTTGCCGCCTGTCACATCACCGGCCTTTACAGATGAGAACACTCCGCCGCCTACTGTAAACAGGGCGACAGTAGCAAATACGATGGATAGTTTCATGCTTGTTTTTTTATACATTGGTTTCTCCATTGAACGTAGTCATCAGTTTATTTCATCATATAAAAACAGGTAATGCATTTCATTTATTCCAGACCAATCTCTGCGTCGGCGTAGATGGCAATGCCATCTTTTGCATCGTAGTAAAGGAGTGTCCAGCCTTTACCCGCTTGCATATCAACAGGTTTGATCAATAATTTATGTTCAATTTCACGATGGTCCTGATCCAGCATAAGCACTTCACAGAGACCGCCGAGATTGATGACATCGCTTTTAATATGTACTGACATTTGGCAATCAACACCAAAATCTGAAAAATGACCACTTTCTTCACGCAAGACATCATTGGCCACTGTGATGACATCACCATCTTTTAGACCTGCGGTATGATTGATGAAGATGAATTGAGCTTTGCCTTGTAAGGCATGTAAAATATCATGGCTGTCAATGTGCATTGGGTATTTGAAACCTTCCTGACCATGCAGTGTATGAAAGGCTGCAATATTGACGTGGAGTGCTTTTTTGCCACCTGTTATATCACCGGCTTTAACCGATGCCTGCACCGGCATGCTGAAATAGAGCATGCCAACGGCTAGACAGATGCCTGCAACACTGAGGATGTATTTAATATTAATACGGCTCTTGTTCATGTGTAATTCCTAGCCTTTGTGTTTAGTTTTTTCAATGTTTGGTGCTCTAATTGAATAGGGACGGTTTTTTTTACAGTGCCTGAATCAGTAAAATGGCCTCATCTGTTAACTGCTGAATTTTCTGTCTCACGGCTCGGCGCATACGATCCACATCAGATTTTGGCATGCCCATTTTTTCGAGTTCATCAAAGTCATCCATGCTGGCCATAGATGAACGCATTTTTTTAAGAATAAGTCGAACCTTGTCCATGCCGTCATCTTTCTCGGCTTCCTCAGCGTGCACACTGGAATATGCCAAGGTTAACGGGCTTAAATTTTCGACGGGTGCAACCGTCCCAACAAGTAAAAAAACGCCAATGAGTAAAATTCTGATATGCATGTAAATCTCCCCGGAAGCTTCTTTTATAGAATCGTTTTAATAATATACCATGCAAGCAAGTTGTTTGCCACCCGCAATATATAGATAAATTATTTTCAATACTTGTAACTTAAATCACCTGGACGATATAATTTTAGAAATGGACTCAATGATAATAAAAAACGGACAGAAAAAGAGACTCGTTCGATTGTTTTTCATGGTCATGATTGTTGTTGTCGGTGTGATTTTACTGCGGACAAGTGTGATGGGCGTTGTTTATGTACAATCCGGGTCGATGCTGCCTAACGTTCAGAAGGGTGATGGTATTATTATCAATCATCTGAGTTTTGGCATGAATTTACCCTTTCAGGACAGATTGGCTTATCAATGGGCACTACCGAAACGCGGTGATATGATTACGTTTCATAATCCATTGGACGATGAGGAACTCTGGCTGAAACGTGTGATGGGCTTGCCAGGCGATAAACTTGAATTCCGCGATCACAGGCTTTATCTCAATGGTATGGATATACAGCCGGGAAAACGCGGAAAGGAGCATTTACCTGTGAGCGGCCAAGATGGCCTTAACTACCATATTTGGCACTCCTATCTCGAACTGGATTGGGGACCAACGATGATTCCCGAAAACAGTCTCTTTCTGATGGGCGATAATCGTGGCAACTCTGAAGATTCGCGTAGCTGGGGCTCAGTGCATCGTAAACATCTTCAGGGGCAGGCTATCTTACGGTTTTGGCCATTAAGCAGGTTTGGCCTGTTATAGAGAATTTTGCTTTAAACTGCTTTAAACGGGTGCTAAACCATTTTTTATTCAAGGTTGACAATAAATCGTGATCACCAAACATGCAGACCTCTCTGGAGGCATGAAAACAATGGCAGATGGACAGCAGCAAACTAAGCAGGTAAAAAATTTACCTGAAGGTGTGAAAAATATTATCGCCGTGGCATCGGGCAAAGGCGGTGTAGGTAAATCAACAACCGCTGTGAATCTTGCTGTATCGCTGGCACAGAGTGGTGCTAAAACAGGCTTGCTTGATGCGGACATTTATGGTCCTTCCATCCCTCAGATGATGGGCTTGTCGGATCGTGAACCGAAAGTTACAGAGCAGGGTATTGAGCCGCTTGAAAATTTTGGTGTAAAGACAACTTCCATTGGTTATATGATCAAAGAGGAGCAGGCCATGATCTGGCGCGGGCCGATGGTTTCCGGTGCTGTGATGCAGTTATTAAACGATGTGATATGGGGTGAGCTTGATTATTTAATCATCGATCTTCCACCGGGCACGGGTGATATCCATCTCACACTTGTTCAGCAGGTCCCACTCACTGCTGCGGTTGTTGTCACCACACCTCAGGATATTGCGCTTCTGGACTGTAAACGTGGTATTGCAATGTTTGATAAAGTGCATGTACCCATGTTGGGTATCGTTGAAAATATGAGTGTTTTTGTTTGCCCGCATTGCAATGAGCCTACACATATTTTTTCAACGAATGGCGCAGAGAAGTTAGCAGATAAACACAAGGTAGAGGTGCTTGCGAAGTTGCCGCTGGAGCTGACGATTCGAGAGATGTCTGATGCCGGCACACCGATTGCAGCGGCAGTACCGGATTCGAAAGAGGCAGGCATGTATCGTGAACTTGCTGAAAAAGTGATCGAGAAGGTCACCAAACTGAATAAACGGAAAATTAGCATCCCGATTATGCAGGCTTAAATGCAAATTTAATGCCCGTTTTGAATATTAAGGCGGGCAAGTTCTATTACAGTGATTATTACGGTGATCGACTGCTGTAGGCCCGACGCTTTTTTTATCCTTACCCATTCAATTTATTTTGCCTCTGTTTTGCTCCCGGCAGAGTAAGGGTGTTTCCGCTATACTCATGGTTCTGGGGAATGTGTGTAAGGGGTTTTTATGAGCAAGATGTCACATTACCTGGAAAAGTATTGGGTCTATTATTTTATCTTATCCACTATTTTATTCATATTCTTTATCTCAGTCATTTACGAGTTTTATCTGGAAGATTTGTTGCACAGTCTTTTTCAGTTCGATGTTGCCGAATTAGAAAATGATGATGAAAAAAGAGAGTATGTCCTCACAACATTGTTTTTTTCGACGATCGGTTTGTTGATTGCTGGCATGGTTCTTTTGAAGCTCGATAACAATCGTAGGCTAACAGCTTTAAAGTTAAATGAACTGCATGCAGAGCTGCTGAACAAGGCTGAAAAGAATTTACAGATATTGTCATCGGCGGTTGAGCAGGCGGGCGAATCCATCGTGATTACAGATGCAAAAGGGGAGATTGAATATGTCAATCCTGCGTTCACAAAAATAACAGGTTATACATCTGAAGATGTTTTAGGGCAAAATACAAAAATTCTTAAAAGCGAAAATCAAACGGATGAATATTACCAAAAACTTTGGGCGACCATCACAAGTGGAAAGATCTGGTATGGTGAAGTGGTTGATCGACGAAAGGATGGTAGCCAATACCCTGCATTGATGTCGATTTCACCGATTATGGATCAACATGGGAAGATGTCTCACTATGTAGGGATTCAACAGGATATGAGCAGCCATGAAATACTTGAGGATAAATTTCGTCAAGCTCAAAAAATGGAAGCGCTCGGAACATTGGTGGGTGGTATTGCGCATGATTTTAATAACATGTTGGCGGGGATAACGGGTAATCTGTATCTGGTTAAGAAAAAGGTCGTGAGCTTTCCCGATGTGATAAAAAAATTAGACAATGTAGAAGCATTGAGTTTTCGAGCCTCAGATATGATTAAACAGCTGTTACTTTTTGCCCGGAAAGGGCGGGTGGATATGAAACCTTTTGGTCTGACTTCATTTATTAAAGAGGTTTCCAAGCTCAGTGTAGCGAGCGTTCCTGAAAGTATTAATTTTAGAAGCAGTTTTTGCGGTGATGAACTTGTCGTGAAGGGTGATGCTACACAACTTCAGCAGGTGGTGTTAAATCTGTTGAGCAATGCGCGGGATGCAGTGGCTGCTCAGTCAGATCCAATCATTTCCTTGAAAATCGAAACATTTGAAGCCGATGAACGCTTTATTGAAACCTACCCGGATATTCATGACAGGCTGTTTGCGCATCTGATTGTCAGTGATAATGGGACTGGAATTAATGATGTTGATAAAGCACATATTTTTGAACCTTTTTATACAACGAAAGAAGTGGGTCTTGGAACGGGATTAGGACTTTCGATGGTGTATGGAACGATTCAGAGCCATCATGGTGTGGTCAATATAGAGAGCACGCTTGGTGAGGGCACTTCTTTCCATATCTATCTGCCATTACTGCAAGAAAAAAAGATCGATGTGAATCCTGAATTGTTAACGGAAGCCGTTCCAGGTCAGGGTGAATTAATCCTGATTGTGGATGATAATGTAGATATCCGAAGAACCAGTAAAGAGGTTTTGGAGAGCATTGGTTACAGGGTTCTGGAAGCTTCAGACGGTCTTGAAGCTGTTGAACAGTTCATTGCACATCAAAATACGATCGCACTTATTATCATGGATGTTGTGATGCCAAGACTGGGAGGTGCGCAGGCTATCGAACGTATCCGGTTACTGCGTTCGGATATAAAAGTAATATTTATTACCGGCTATGATAAAGATGATACATTGAAGAGTGAAATGCCTTTGGGTGAACATCTTATTTTTTCTAAACCTCATAACATTGTGAAACTGAGTCAGGCGATGAGGGAATTGCTTGATTCGTAGCATCATGAATGAGTTCACATGATGGTGGAGTGTTTCAAGACAGGCGAAAAACACGCTTCTAATCGGTAATAGTAAAGCCAGAAGGTGCCTGTTCGGTATGGATTGCTTGAATGTGAATTTGGCTGACTTTTGCAGAAGAGGGGCCGTGTTTAAGCCATTCTAACATGGCATTTAATTGATTCTCACGACCATAGATCAATGTTTCAACCGTGCCATCCGAACAATTGCGAACCCACCCCTGAATTTCAAGTTGGCTCGCCTTTTCCTGTGTATCATAACGAAAGCCGACACCTTGAACGCATCCTTCGATATGAACACGGTATGTTTTCATAATTGATCGGGGATAAGAATAGTGTCTTGAGCGGTGTCCGATTTTTCAGGGTAATCGGTGGAATAATGCAAACCCCGTGATTCGCGTCGCAGTTGTGCGGAACGGATGGTCAAATCTGCAACGACCGATAGGTTCCTAAGTTCAATCAGGTCGCGACTGATCGGATATTTCCAGTAGTAAGTAGCGATCTCCTCGCGGATCACGTCCAGCCTCCTGCGGGCACGGCGTAAGCGTTCATTAGAGCGGACGATGCCGACATAGTTGGACATGGTGGCTCGAATTTCATCCCAGTTCTGTTTGATTTGGATGCGCTCACTTTCTGGAACAATGCCTGAATCATCCCACGTTTGCAGATTCATATGCTGAGTCTGGTTTCCCTGACTGATGAGTGCATTGGAGCAAAACTCTGCCATCACCAGACATTCGAGCAGTGAGTTGCTTGCCAGTCTGTTGGCACCATGCAGTCCTGTGCAGGCGGATTCTCCAATGACATAGAGATTATCCACGCTGGTTTTACCAGAAGAGTCAGTTTGCACACCGCCGCAGATGTAGTGAGCCGCAGGAACGATCGGGATAGGTTGGCTGAGCATATCAACACCCAGCTTTGACAGACGTTTGTGGATGTTTGGGAAGTGTCCTGTGATAGTCTCTTTACCGAGAGGTCTGGCATCAAGGAACATGCAATCCCGCCCATATTTTTTCATATGATGATCGATGGCGCGAGCAACCACATCACGCGGTGCAAGTTCACCACGGGAATCATAATCAAAAACGAATCGGTGCCCTTGATGATCAATCAGATGTGCACCTTCGCCACGCAAGGCTTCAGTTAATAACATGGTGGGCGCAGAGGCGTGGTAAAGGCATGTCGGGTGAAATTGCATGAATTCCAGATTCATGACTGCGCATCCGGCTCGCCATGCCATAGCAATGCCATCGCCAGTTGCTGCATGGGGGTTGGAGGTGTACATATAAACCTTACCACTGCCGCCAGTTGCAAGAATGGTGTGGGAGGCTGAGATGGTGATGATAGAGCTCTCGGGATTCAGAAGATAGGCACCAAGGCAGCGGTTGTTGCCATCATGTCTGCCTAATCGGCGGCTGGTGATAAGATCAATGGCGGTGTGTCTTTTCAGGCAGGAGATGTTTTTATGTTGTTGGACGTGTGCAAGTAAAGTTTCACCAATAACTTTGCCTGTTTCATCTTTTGCATGCGCTACACGGCGCTGACTGTGGCCTCCTTCACGAGTCAGGTGGAGCCCTTTTTCATCGGTGTCAAATGGGGTTCCTAACTCAAGAAGCTCTTTAATCATGCGGCTTCCGGATGAGATAATTTCCCAAACCACATCTTCATGGCAAAGGCCTGCACCTGCTGCCACGGTATCTGCGATATGTGATTCGATTGAATCAGCATCATCACTAACGCCAGCAATGCCACCCTGTGCCTGATAGGTATTGGATTCGGAGAAGTCACCTTTATTGATGATCGCAACTTTTCCATGATCAGCCAGTCTCTTGGCCGCCAAAAGGCCTGCTGCGCCACTGCCAATAATCAGATAATCATAATGTTGAATGGGATGATGAGCCATATATGCGGAGTTTACGCCTTCTGGGTGTTTTGTGTATAGTATGTATAATGCAGTGATGAAACAAACTGGAATTGTTCAACAAGCCGATGGTGATACCGCTTTGATTGCGGGTGAGCGTGCTTCAACGTGTGGTTCATGCGCGGGTAAAAGCTCATGCAGTACCCTTGGTGCCTGGAATCAACGAACTCTGGAGCTTCATGTTTATAATGACATCGGCGCAAAAGAGGGGGATGAAGTGGTGATTGAAGTGCCGGATCATCTGGTGTTGAAAAGCGCATATGCCCTCTACGGATTACCCATGCTGTTTTTCTTTGTGGCAGGTATTGCTGCCTATTTTGTTTCACAACGTTTTGGTGTGGGGCAACCTGATGTGATGGCTTCGCTTTCAGGTATCGCGGCGGTGGTGATTTATTATACTTCAGGTGTATTGAAGGTGCAGGAAAAGGAAGGTCTTGATGCACGAATTGTGCAAATTAATTCTCGGGTTGATGTGATAAAGCTGGAGTGTCATACGGCTGAATAGAAAGCCCTGCACGATGCCCAGTTATGCTCTTTTTTTGATTAAAACCCATTGTGGCGGGTGTCGATGATTTGGTAATAAGTTATTTATCGATACAGTAAACTCATTGTTTGAAAGTTGACTGACCCAGTTTTTTATCGCATCGAATTCTTCCATGCCGCCGGGGTGTCCGGTGTAAGCGAGTATTGAGATGCAACCTTGTTTTGTTAATGGCCTACAGCTTTGAGTCAATGCAGAAAGTGTCGATTCTATTTGAGTGGTCAGTGATTTATCCGCACCGGGTAGATAACCAAGATTGAAGATAACACATGTGATATGTCCATGCTGATGGATTGGAATAAAATCGTGCATAGATGCATGGCTTTTTAGTAGCAATGTTGCCCGGTTTTGAAGCTGTTGTAAGGCGAGCTGGTCACGTGTGTTTTGGATCGCTCCAGGTTGAATGTCAAAAGCAAAAACATGCCCTTGATCACCCACCTGTTTGCTGAGAAAAAGTGTATCATGACCGTTGCCCATCGTTGCATCGATAACATGATCACCCGGATGGATTTCAGCGCTTAAAAACTGATGAACCTTGTCTGTGATGGATAACCTAGCCATGTGATTGCCTGTGCAACCTTTTGATGTCGGCTTGTTTGGGTAGTGGTGTTTTTTTAATAAGATGGGCAATAAACTGCTCAGTATACCAGGGAATGAGCAGGCTACCTTTGGAACCAAACCCATTAAAAATTCCCAATTGAGGATACTCAGGGTGCAGACCAAGAAAAGGATGTTTGTCTTTGGTGCCGGGGCGAACGCCTGCAACGTGTTTGGTAACTTCAACAAAGCCATGATTGGTCAGTATTTGATTCATGGCATGCATAAGTTCCTGCTTTGCATCTTCTGTAGGCGTTTCATTTAGATTGCTCCAATCATATGTTGCACCCAGTTTAAAGGTGTCAGCATTGAATGGTAAAAGCCATTTTCCCCGATTGATAATGTATTGAGGAAGATCTGAATCACTGGAAAGTGTGAGGATTTCACCTTTGACAGGTTGAAATGGTAACCAATCAAACCACGGATTATCTTGGCCGCGCCAGCCTTCACAAAAAATAATGGTTTTAGCCTGAATCGTTTGATGTGAGGCTTTTTGAGATTGATCTGTTTGTCTATGATTTGTTTGCCAGAGTATGCCATTCGGTTTGATTGTGAGGTCATCATAATCCAATGATGTTTCGTATAAAATGCCTTGCTTTAGAAATTCAGCATGCAGGGTATTCAATAATAAATTGGTATCCAGATAGCCCGTTTGATGTTGTAAAAAAGCACCAGGGTTTGCACAAATAGCAGCTTCAACATGATGCACGCAGCCATCCATGTAGGTTTGATAATCAGGGTCTTTTTTACGTTTTTCCCAGTGTTTTTTTTCTTTGTTAGAGCGGAAAATACGAAGCATCTGTTTTTGATGCAGAATGTTGATGGAGAATTGTTTTTCTATATCATGATAAAAGCTTTGGGCGGATGTTAACAGGGTTTCAATATGCTCTTGTAATACAAGTCTCTGGCCGGTGATGGGGTTTATCAGGCCAGCAGCAACCCGAGATGCGGAGGGTATTGACGGATCACTGATAAGCAGAACTTTTTGACCAGCGAGCCTGAGTTGACAGGTTAGGATAGTTCCAGCCAAACCTGCTCCAATAATGAGAACATCATGCATAGAAGGTACCATTCAGCGTGTTGTTATTTTTTAAAATCTTCTGCAAAGGTTTGCAATTCATTGGCGGCAAGCTCATCCACAGGAACAAAACGTAACGCTGCAGAATTGATACAATAACGTAGCCCGGTTGATTCAGGGCCATCTGTAAAAACATGCCCAAGATGTGAATCTGCATGTTTGCTGCGGACTTCGACTCTGCGCATGAAAAGAGCACGGTCTTCTTTTTCCATAATGTTTTCAGGTTGAATGGGTTTGCTGAAGCTTGGCCAGCCTGTACCGGAATCAAATTTATCTCTGGAGCTGAACAGTGGTTCGCCGGAGATGACATCGACATAAATACCAGCCTTTTTATTGTCCCAGTATTCATTCTGGAATGCTGCTTCTGTCCCATTCTTGCGTGTGACTTTGAATTGTATGGGTGTTAATTGTGCTTTTAGAACTGAATCTTCGGGACGTGTCCAATCGTTCATGACGAACTCCTGAGTTTGGGATGTTCTGAAAAACTACGTCCATGTAGTTTATAAATAAATGATTTTCATTTGAATGGTCGGACTATTTAGGTGGTTCTTATAACTTCAGGTTTTTATACTAGCACAGATCACCAGTCACTTGCCCTCTTTGTTGTTGTTTCATGCTGGCTTGAGTTCCGCGCTTCAATTTCAGCTTTAATCCACGTCGGGATTTCCCCCGATTTGGCTGCCTCAGTGATTTTACTTGCTACATATTTATCTTTGCAAAGTTCCCGCACTTCTTTTGTCTGGCGGCTGCTTTCATCCAGAAGATGAATATATTCTCTACCTGCTATGTTTCCATTGGTGAGCATATAATCAGTGAACCAGTGATTTGTAGCTGCTTGTTTGCACTCATTTGACGGGTTTGATGGCCCTTGATGCGGATCATGCGTGAATGATTGAAATTTGGGATCACGCTTCTCTTGTTGATTGTCCGTTTCTTTGCCCAAAGAACTTTCTTCTGTCTGTCTGTCTGTTGTTTGTGAGGCCAGTTTTTCTTGTGGGGTTGTAATGGGTTTCGGGGAATTTGAAACTTGGTAATAAATCGCCAGAGCAACGATAAGAAAAAGGCCAAGCACGGCACTGATAACGATCTGTACCGTATGTTTTTTTGTGTGTGTATCGGAAATTTGGCCTTGTTCTGCTTCAGTATTGGCAGATTGCTCTCCCTCGGGTAGTTGAGTATTCTTTTTAGATGTCTCTTCCGAGGTGTCTTTAGCGGTGTCATCGGCTGTCTCTTCAGGTGACTGTTCAGAAGATGGTTGGGGTGATGGCGTGGAAAAAATGGTGATTTCAAATGATTCTTTACAGCTTTTGCAGCGAATGCTTTTACCTGACGCAGAACGAACCTGATCGTTTACGCCAAACTTTTTCAGACAATGTGGGCATTGAATGTATTCCAAACATGACTCCTGCATAAGCTAAATACGGATAACATACATGAGTGTATCACATTTGAATATTTATCGGCAAAATCGAAAAAAAGATGAGCGTGGTTTTTGCTGTTTAGAGATCTAAAAGCTTCTGAAGTTTAATGGTTCCGCTTATTAACTTTTCTTTGTCAGGCTTGGGCAGTTTTTTTATTTTAGCTTCGATTTTCAGGGCTGTTGATCGGTCTCCGATTTTTTGGCTGAAAATGAGTTGAAGGTTCTTTTTGCCTCTTAGGTATTTTGCACCTTTGCCTGTCTGGTGTTCTGAAAATCGTCTTTTTATATTTGTACTGATGCCTGTGTACAGGTGTCCGTTTTCCAAGCGAATGAGGTAGAGAGACCATAATACGCCATCGGATTCCTTTTTGATAACATCACCCACACGATTAGCTTGCTTCATTTTATTTCACTCATTTTCAAGCGCTTCACTGGCCAATATCCATCTCTCTTCAGTTTCGTTTAGTTGTTGTTCAACTTGATGATGTTTGAAGGTCAGTTCTTTTAATGTTGTTTTGGCAGAATCTGCATAGATGGCTGGATCAGCCAGTTGGCCTGCAAGCTCAGACTTCTGGATGTGCAGCTTCTCCATGGTTTGTTCCAGTTTTTTCACCTTGTCACGCAAGGGTTTAAGTTTTTTTCTATGTTCTGTATCCAATCGCCGCTGTTCTTTGCGTGCCATCTGTGTGTTTAAATTCGGCTCAGTTTTGAGGTTAGAAGGTTTCATGTTTGTTTGGGTTGTTTCATCGATAAACAGCTCATTCATCATACCTTTTGCATAGTCTTCCAGATCACCATCGAAGGCATCCACCTTGCCATGCATGACAAGCAGCAGTGAATCACAAACGGTGCGTAAGAGGTGACGATCATGTGAAACGAGTACCATGGCCCCTTCGAAGTTTTGCAGCGCAAGCGTGAGAGCGTGGCGCATTTCAAGATCCAGATGGTTGGTGGGCTCATCGAGCAATAACAGGTTGGGTTGTTGATAAACAAGCAGTGCCAGCACCAACCGAGCTTTTTCACCGCCGGACAGCGGGCCAACCGGGTTGGTTGCCATGTCGCCATGAAAAGCAAAACCACCGAGAAAAGTGCGAAAGTCTTTTTCTGTTGCAGTGCCTGATAGCTGATCATTGAGTATCTGGAAATGCGTGAGTGGGGAGTGTTCGGCAACAAGCTGCTCGAGTTGGTGCTGGGCAAAGTAACCGATTCGTAAACCTTGCGCCTCTTCACGTGCCGCTTTTCCCGATGATCTTAAGGGAGATATTTCGCCTGCCAATAGCTTGATGAGTGTTGATTTTCCTGCACCATTTGGGCCAAGCAGACCAATACGGTCTCCGGGCAGCATACTTAGCGAGGTTTGATTGAGAATGGTTGTATCGCCATAACCTGCATTTGCTTTGTTAAGGCGTAATAGCGGATTAGGGATATGGCCGGGATGACTGAATGCAAAGTGAAAAGGGGAGTCTACATGCGCGGGTGCGATGAGTTGCATGCGTTCAAGGGCCTTGATTCGACTCTGTGCCTGTCGGGCTTTGGTTGCTTTGGCCCTAAACCGATCGATGTAGCTGGTCATATGTGAAACCTGACGCTGCTGTTTTTCATAGGTTGATTGCTGCAAGGCAAGTTTTTCAGCACGCAGTTTTTCAAAGGCTGTGTAGTTGCCTCTGTAGAGGCTGATGGATTGTTGCTCAACATGCGCAATCTGATGAATACAGCGATCCAGAAAATCTCGATCATGCGAGATAAGCAATAATACACCTTTGTAGCTGCACAACCATTTTTCCAGCCAGACAACAGCTTCAAGGTCAAGATGGTTGGTGGGCTCATCAAGCAGCAGCAGATCAGAGCGGCACATTAATGCCTGAGCAAGGTTGAGGCGCATACGCCAGCCACCGGAAAAGCTGGAAACAGGCAGTTCTTCCTGATTGGCTTTGAAACCCAGTCCATGCATTAAACGCGCTGCTCGTGAGTGTGCTGCATAGCCATCAATCTGCTCCAGCTTTTCATGCAATTGGGTTAATTGAAGTCCATCTTCAATGCTTCCACCCTGTTCGGCTTGATGGATTTTATTCTGGATTTGGCAAAGCTCTTCATCACCTTGTATCACGTATTCAATGGATGCTGTTGCAACAGCGGGGGTCTCTTGTGCTACATGTGAGAGCGAGATGTTGTCTGCGATCTTAAAATGACCTGCATCTTCCTCAAGCTCACCTTTGATCAATGCGAAGAGTGAAGATTTGCCTGTGCCATTGGTTCCGGAAATACCAACTTTATCGCCTGCATTGACTGTGAAACTGGCATTTTCAAAGAGAAGTTTACTTCCACGGCGTAGTGTGACTTTATCAAAATTGAGCATGCGGCATCCTAATATGATTTGATGCAAGTAATACAGACTGCTGACCTTTCCTAAACCTGAATGATGTGCTATATATCTAACAAAGGGAGAAGTTTATGGCAAGTGTGAAGTCGATTTTTCCGAAAGGTGAAGCGTTACGAAGTGCAATTCGCTGGATTTCGAAAATGCATCAATATGATTTGCAGTCGATTGAAGAGGCGTGTCAGCGTTATGACCTCTCGCCCTCTGAAGAGGAGTTTATGATGCGTAATTTTTTGCATCCAAGCAGCAAGAAGTCTGCCTGAGTCGTACATGCGCTTTTTATGTGAACGTTCGGCCTGTTCCTGAGCGACGTTTTTTTTGCTTGGCTTCCAATAGATGAAATTTCTGATCTCTGAGTACCACTTCGTTACCACAACCTTTACAAATATTACCAAAACCTGAAAAAGGTAAAACCTTGGGTGTCTCACATGTTGGGCAATGGCCACGGCGTGCCTTAAAAGGCAGCACAAACAGGCAAATTGCCATGATGCTTGAGGTGATGATACCGGTCATAGGCATAAAGAGTGTAAGCGCCATGCATGCTCCCGATATAGGTAAAGTATAGAGAAACGTCTGCAATGGCGCAGGGGATGTCACTGATGTGGCAATCGTTTTGCGAACTGGCTGTGTCATGAAATGTTTAAATCAATGAGAAGGTTTGCCAAACGGTGAAACCTGCTCATCGCCTTCAGCAACACCGGCTGCATCCATGGCATTTTTTTCAAATACTTTTTTCTCTGTGGCTGGAACGGGGGTGGTTTTCACACTCTCTTCGCAACCCAATAGAGCGAGCAGTGCGATAGCAATGATGATTTTTAACATTGGCACAGGCTAATTTTTCCATGCCTGTTGTACAAACCATGTTTTGTCTACCTCATCCAGCAAGCTGTATGGAGATGTTTGATCAAGCAGCCAATCAGCTAACGAATCAGCCAATTGGTTATATTGAGCGCCATCAATTGGTAATTGTCTGCGTTTAAATTCGATCAGAAGTTGAGTCTTGGTGATGGGTGGTAGCAATACATTTTCAGCATGAATCAATAAATTAGGGGCTGTTTTCTCGGAGACAGATAACAGGGCAATGTTGTGTTGTTTTTTTATCGTGTTGAGTTGCTTGAGTACAATAATGTCAGATAAAAGATGAAAGTTGTGTAAAATCAAAAGGGTTTGTTTTGTGGTTGTTATGGCTTGTGACACCCATGTCTTCAAGTCACCTTCATGAGTCCGTAAATCAGTTTGAAATATAGATAAGGCATCGGGCAATGCATGGCGTAAATCCTGTAGTGTACGCCTGCGGCCTTGCCCATGCGGGCTGATGAGATTGATGTGTGCACCGTTAAAAAGCTGTTCCGCAAGCTTTTGGGTGAATTCGGGACGTAGATGACGTTGCTTAGTCATGATCAGGTCAGAGGTGGCTGCGTTACTCTCTTGGGTTGCACTCGTTTCATTTCAATTTGTAACTCTGTCTCATCGATTAGGCCTTTGTGAATCAGCAGACGAATCAGTGCATCGAGTTGTTGCTGATTGACGGGGTTTTGTGTGGAGGAGGGCGTAGTTTGAACCGATGATTTTTCTTTTGCAGGTGGTGAAGTTTGCCCCAGCTGCATGAGTTGTAGAAGTTCATCATCTGCATGCCCTGTAGGTTTTAGCCCACGTTGAGTTTGCACATCCTTCACCGCATCGCGTGTGGATGCACCAAACAGACCCGGCTGATCATTCATAGGATAACCCATTCTTCCCAGCAACTCCTGTAGCATGCTGATTCTTTTTCCTCGCATAAACATTTTAAGTGGTCTGGCCATGGTATTCTCCAAAAGGCGCAAGCATAGATGCTGGTCATGCATAAACAAACTGAATGAATAAAATCCCGATCAGGGATTGATTGGATTGAGCCTCTTTTCTGGTTTAAAATATATGCATAGGTAATCTGCAAACCTTTCAAGGGTTTCAGGTGACTTCATGCGCAATGCGATGGCAAAACATATTTTAGTGAAGACAAAGCCTGAGGCTGAAAAGCTGAAGCGACGGCTTGCCAACGGTGAGGACTTTACCAAGTTAGCCAGAAAATACTCGACATGCAGCTCAAGAAAACGGGATGGTGATTTGGGAGAAGTGTATCCGGGCCAGATGGTGAAATCGATTGAACATGTCATCTTCAAAAAAGCACTGCTTAAGGTACACGGGCCGATAAAAAGCCAGTTTGGTTATCATCTTGTGGTGGTCTATTTTAGGAATTAAAAGAAACCCTAAGTGAGCGGAAACAGTGCCTGCACTTGTATATATCATGCTCGGCACTAAGATCGCGAACCTTTCAAGGCATATCACACGTTTCATGGGACAATTAAATTGATTTTCACATCTGGTATCACAATGCAATTTGGGGATAACCCCCTGTTTGAGAACATCTCGGTTAAATTTGGTGATGGCAATCGCTATGGTCTGATTGGAGCGAATGGTTGTGGTAAGTCCACGCTGATGAAGATTCTTGGTGGTGATCTGGTTCCAACAGCGGGCACGGTGAATATCGACCAGAATGAGCGCCTAGGTAAATTGCGTCAGGATCACTTCGCCTTTGAAGAGCATACGGTGCTGGATACCGTGATGATGGGGTATGAAAAGCTATGGCAGATCAAGGAAGAGCGTGATCGTATCTATGCCAAGCCTGAATTTACTGAAGAAGATGGCATGCGCGCCGGTGAGCTCGAGAGTCAGTTTGCTGATTTGGATGGTTACAGTGCAGAGCCCAATGCAGGTGAGCTGCTGCTGAGTATGGGTATTCCGGTGGAAGATCACTATAATCTGATGAAATCCATTGCGCCAGGCTGGAAGCTGCGTGTCCTGCTGGCGCAGGCTCTATTTGGTAATCCTGAGATTATTTTATTGGATGAGCCAACAAACAATTTAGATATCAATGCCATTCGTTGGCTGGAAAGTGTGATCAACGAACGTAACTGCACGATGATCATTATTTCACATGATCGACATTTTCTTAACAGTGTCTGCACCCATATGGCTGATTTGGATTACGGCGAACTTCGCATTTATCCGGGTAATTATGATGATTACATGGAGGCTGCATCGCTGGTTCAGGAGCAGCTTCTCTCTGAGAATGCCAAGAAAACAGAAGAGATTCAGGAGCTTGAAGCCTTTGTTCGTCGCTTCTCGGCCAATGCATCTAAAGCTACTCAGGCACAATCACGTGCTAAAAAGCTTGATAAAATCAAGCTGGATGAAGTGAAACCTTCAAGCCGTGTGAATCCTTTTATGCGATTCTCACAAGACAAAAAACTTTATCGCAACATATTGGAGTTGAAGAGCCTCAGTAAGGGTTTTGATGAGCAGCCGTTGTTTGAGAAATTTGATTTGAGGGTTCCAGTGGGTGAACGGGTTGCAGTGATAGGTCCAAATGGCATTGGCAAAACGACACTGCTTCGTTGTCTGGCGGGTGATCTGGAGCCTACCAGTGGCGATATTAAATGGTCAGAAAATGCGAATATTGGCTATTATGCTCAGGATCATTCAGCCGATTTTGCAGAGGATGTGTCTCTGTATGACTGGATGGCCCAATGGAAGAAAAAAGAGCATGGTGAACAGGAAATTCGCGGTAATCTCGGGCGCATGCTGTTTTCTCAAAATGAGATTAAAAAATCGGTCAAAGCGCTCTCTGGTGGTGAAAAGGGACGCATGCTGTTTGGCAAATTCATGTTCCAGAATCCCAATATATTGTTGCTTGATGAGCCAACCAACCATATGGATATGGAGTTCATCGAATCACTTAACTCAGCACTTGAAAAATATGAAGGCACGTTGATTTTTGTCAGTCATGATCGTGAGTTTGTATCTTCGCTGGCAACTCGTATCATTGAGCTGACACCTGAAGGCATTGTTGATTATCACGGCACGTATGAAGAGTATTTAAAGAGTCAGGGTGTCGTTTGATTCGATAAGAAAAATCACATTCCTGTAATTTTTCTTTCACGCAAAGCCAAAAACGCGGTTTTGCCTTTGCTAACAAAATCAGGCGTTTATGCTCATGACTTTGGCGATCCTTCCATGGATCGCACGGAAGCACTGAATAATCAGCACTTCCTTAAAGCTAAAGCGAGGTGGATTATGGACAAGCATAAAGCATGGTTTTGTGCGGCAAAAAGCGGTGATGAAGATGCACTGAAGCGGGCCCTCGAATCAGGTTTTGAAGTTAACACTGTTGATGGACTCAAAAACACGGCTCTACATTATGCAGCAAGCCAGGCCCATCTGAATGCGATGTCTTTGCTTATTGAAAACGGTGCCGATCTGAACGCGGCCAATGACAGGCTCTCCACACCGCTACATCTGACTGAAAAAAACATTGATGCTATTCGTATACTTTTAGAAGCTGGAGCTGATCCAAATTTAAAAGATGCGGATTGGGATTTTCCCTATTACTTTGCCTTTTACGGCTCGATGACACGCGAACTCATCGATCTGTACATCAAACATGGCGCACATCTGACGTATGTGGATGATAAAGACAAATGAGTCGTCAGCATAAAACAGTCCAGATCGCAGCATTGATGGAGCAGAGCGGTGTGAAGTTTGGCACCAGTGGTGCGCGCGGTTTAGTGACCGATATGACCGATTTTGTCTGTTATGCCTACACTTTGGCTTTTTTGCAGCATTTGAAAAGTGTTGGTGACCTTTCTCCGGGGATGAGTGTCGCCATTGCCGGTGATTATCGTTCAAGCAGTCCGGGCATCATGGCAGCGGTGGCGATGGCTGTTCGAGACGCTGGCTGCATTCCGATCAACTGCGGCCTGATTCCAACACCTGCCGTAGCCTTTTATGCCATGAACCAAAATATACCGGGCATCATGGTGACCGGCAGCCATATCCCCGATGATCGCAACGGTATCAAGTTCTACAAACCTGCCGGAGAGATTCTTAAAACGGATGAGCAATCAATGTGCTCGCAGAGTGTCGATATAGCCGATAACCTGTTTGATGCGGGTGGCAGTGCGGTTCAGCCTTATATTTTGCCTGATACGGATTTCACTGCGAGCCGGATGTTTGTGCAGCGCTATCTCGACTTTTTCCCGCAAGGCTGTTTGAAAGGCAAAACTGTGGCTGTTTATGAACATTCCACCGTAGCGCGCGATATCCTTGGTGAGGTGATTGAGGGTTTGGGCGCAACCGTGATTCGTCTGGGCCGTTCTGAAGCCTTCCTTCCTGTCGATACCGAAGCGATTCGCCCTGAAGATGTAGTCTTGGCGCATGATTGGGCCAAAGCGTTTGCTGTGGATTGTATTGTTTCAGCCGATGGTGATGGCGATCGGCCATTGGTGAGTGATGAGGCCGGTAATTGGTTGCGTGGTGATGTGGCAGGAATCTTGTGTGCCCGTTATCTCGGTGCCGAACACATCGCTACACCTGTGAGTTGCAACAGTGCCGTTGAAAAGAGCGGCTGGTTCAATCGCGTTGATCGCACCCGTATCGGTTCACCCTTTGTGATTGCAGCGATGAACAAGGCTTTGGAGCAGGGCGCAACAAATGTGGTGGGTTACGAAGCCAATGGCGGCTTTTTAACGGCAAGCGATATCACGATGGATGGGCGTATTCTCAGAGTACTGCCAACCCGTGATGCAATAATAGTTCCTTTGACGATTTTATTGATGGCAATCGAGGCTGATTCAATCATTTCAGAGCTGCTAAATACATTGCCGCAACGCTTTACAGCCAGTGGCCGTCTCAAGGCATTCCCGACCGAATTGAGCCAAGCTAAATTGTTAAAGTTGAACACTGCTGATTTAGACCAGAATATCATTGCTGCTACAGCCTTGTTTGGAGATATCTTTGGCGATGTCTTGAGTATTGATTCTACCGATGGCATCCGTATCACGTTTTATTCTGAAGAAGTGGTGCACCTGCGTCCATCCGGCAATGCGCCTGAACTGCGCTGCTATAATGAAGCTGGTAGTGAAATACGGACTGAGGAAATGAACAGGCTTTGCATGACATTGCTTGAAAGTTGGCGCTAATAAAAAGTTAGATGGAAAGACGTGTAACAACCATCTTCTCTTCTGTCATTTCCAGCATGGCAGAGCGGATGCCTTCGCGCCCTAACCCTGAATGTTTGCTGCCGCCGTAAGGCATATGATCTACTCTGTAACTGGGAAAATCATTCACCACAACACCACCGACTTCCAGATGTTCAACTGCATATTGAATGGTTTTTAGGTTATTGCTGAATATTGCGGCTTGTAAGCCATAATCAGATTGATTGATGCGGTTGATGGCTGCTTCGGTGTTGATAACCGGACTGACTGTGATGACAGGCCCAAAAACCTCTTTGCAGCAAACTCGCATCGACTCTTTTACATGTGTCAGGATTGTGGGTTCAATGATTTGTCCTTTGGCCAGGTTGATGCGTTTACCGCCCTGTACAATGACTGCACCACTGGCTACTGCTTCACGAATCCAGCTAAGTACACGTTCGGCTGCTTTTGCTGTGATCAGAGGCCCTGTGATGACGTCTTCTTCCTGAGGGTTGCCAGCTTTTATCTTGCGCGTCTCTCTGATGAGATGTTCCAGTAGTGTTTCATAGACATGTTCATGCACATAAACGCGCTGCACCGAGATACAGGATTGCCCTGCATGTGAAAAACCTCCGATGGCCAGTTGATAGGCCGCATGCCTTAGATCGGCAGTTTCATCGATAAATGTGCCTGAATTACCACCCAATTCTAAAGTAACACGCTGTTTGCGTGACAATTGTTTTAGTTCCCAGCCGATTTCAGGGCTGCCTGTAAAACTTAGCATTTTGATGGCATCGTTTTGCAACAGTATGGGAATGTCCTGATGTCGCATTGGCATGGCATTTAAGCTACCGGCCGGGAAACCGGCTTCACTGATGATACGGGCCAGAATGAGGGCGGTGATGGGTGTGTTGGAAGCTGGTTTTAGAATGATCGAATTTCCGGAGGCAAGTGCCGGGGCTACTTTATGCACAACCAGATTCAATGGGAAATTAAACGGTGTGATGGCAAGGATAACACCGATGGGTTCACGGCGTGTATAACCTTCATAACCTTCACCTCGTGCCATGCCATCCATTGGGATTTGTTCTCCGGCGAAACGTTTTGCTTCTTCAGCAGCCCAAATAAAGGTGGCAAGACTGCGTTCAAACTCCTGCTCAGCAAACATGCGTGGTTTTCCACCTTCGAGGATCATCGCATCGACAAGTTCTGTGCGAGCGTCGTTAAGAAGGTTGACCACCCGACTGAGCAATTCAGAACGTTGGAACCGGCTGAGAGACTTTAATTTTTGAAACGCTGCCTGACTGCTGGCTATGGCTTCTCTAATCTGGCGGCGGCCTGCCATGGCAACGGTGCCAACCAACATGCCATCAAATGGGGAGGTGATTCTCAAATCTGAGATCATGCCTTGACGGGCTTCATTGTTCAGCCAGAGATAGAAGTGGGGTACCTCTGATTCCTGATTGGCCGGAACGTCAATTTTATGGGCTAACATGTTTTTATTTATAGCATACATTCTTGTCAGTGGGGTGTTGAATAATGGGCAACTTACCCTTCATGAAAACATCAAAGCAAAAGCATTAAATATCTCAATGTTTCTCTAGTGGCGGAGATGAGGACGCATCAGTACACTCCCGCTCCCATGAATCAGCAACGAATTCGAAATTTTTCAATTATCGCCCATATCGATCACGGAAAGTCCACGCTGGCAGACCGTTTGATTGAAGAGACTGGCGCGCTTTCAAAACGTGAAATGAAGAAACAAGTGCTCGATTCGATGGACTTGGAGCAGGAACGCGGTATCACCATCAAGGCGCAAACCGCCAGTCTGGATTATCCAGCTCAAGATGGTGAAATTTATAAACTGAATCTCATTGATACACCCGGCCATGTAGATTTCACCTATGAAGTATCACGTTCTCTGCAAGCCTGTGAAGGCGCATTGTTGATTGTGGATGCAACACAGGGTGTAGAGGCACAAACACTCGCAAATGTGTATCTGGCGATGGAGAATAATCTCGAAATTATTCCGGTCATCAATAAAATTGACCTGCCTTCGGCGGATATTGAAGAAGCCAAACGTCAGATTGAAGAAGTGATTGGTCTGGATGCATCGGATGCGATTGCGGTATCTGCTAAAACAGGCGAGGGCATTGGTGATGTGTTGGAGGCAGTTGTTAAACATGTGCCGCCACCAAAAGAGCATGATGATAAGGTGCTGCGGGCATTGATAGTGGATTCGTGGTTTGACTCATATGTGGGAGCTGTGGCTCTTGTGCGTGTATTTGATGGGGTGATGCATAAAGGCGATAAAATTCGTTTAATGTCAAATAAAACGGCGTATGAAGTGAATGATTTGGGTGTGTTTCAGCCTGCGCCGGTTTCGAATAAAACATTGGTGAGCGGATCTGTGGGTTTTATGATTTGTGGCATTAAGAATCTGGCTGATTTACGTGTGGGCGACACAGTGACCATGGATCGCACACCCGCCGAAGAGCCATTGCCCGGTTTTCGTGAACCCAAAGCGATGGTGTTTTCAGGCCTGTACCCAGTGGATTCCGGGGACTATGTGGACTTGCGTGACTCCCTGGAAAAACTGAACATGAATGATCCTGCATTTACGTATGAGGCAGAAAGTTCTTCTGCACTGGGTCTGGGTTTCCGCTGTGGCTTTTTGGGCATGTTGCATATGGAGATCATTCAGGAACGTTTGGAACGCGAATATGGTCTTGATTTGATCACCACAGCACCTTCCGTGGTTTATCGTATTTATTACACCGATGGCACGATGAAAGAAGTGGCGAATCCGAGTGATTTTCCTGATCCTCAACTGGTATCTAAAATTGAAGAACCAACGGTGCGTGCGAATATTTTTATGCCGGAAGAGTTTGTCGGTTCATTGATGAAATTGTGTCAGGACCGACGTGGTTTTCAGGTGGACATGAAATTTATTGGTCAGGGCCGTGTGATGTTAACCTACAATCTGCCACTGGCAGAAATGGTGATCGATTTTTATGATAAATTGAAATCAGTTTCGCGTGGTTATGCCTCGATGGACTATGAATTGGCTGAATTTCGTCAGGAAGATGTTATCAAACTGGATGTGTTGGTGCATAGTGACCCTGTGGATGCGTTATCCATGATTGTGCATCGTTCGGTTGCCGATTCACGTGGGCGTGCCTTGGTGAAAAAACTGCGTGAGCTTATCCCAAGGCAGCAATTTGATGTGCCGATTCAATCGGCAATGGGCGGGAAAATTTTAGCGCGTGAAACGGTGAAGGCTTTGCGTAAAAATGTGACGGCGAAGTGTTACGGCGGTGATATTACACGTAAACGTAAGTTGCTTGAGAAGCAAAAACGCGGTAAAAAGCGGATGAAATCGATCGGTAGTGTTGAGGTGCCGCAGGAAGCGTTCCTCGCAGTTCTGAAATTAGGGGAAGAATAAATGTTTGCCAGAGACCCATCTGTAAAAAAACCATTGTGGCGAGAGTGGTTGGAAAGTCTGATTGTGATTGCGCTGCTCGCGATTGTGATTCGCAGCTTTATTGTTGCACCATTCAAAATCCCATCATCAAGCATGGTGCCCACGCTGGAAGTTGGAGATTACCTGTTCGTATTTCGTTATTCCTATGGTTTCCGTATTCCATTTACAGATATTCAGATTGCACCTTCGGCTGCCAAACGTGGCGATGTAGCAGTGTTTGATTATCCTGAAGACCGTAGTAAAGATTATATCAAACGCATTATTGGCATTCCGGGTGATGAGATTCGTTATGAAAAAAACAGGCTTTATGTGAATGGCAAGGAGATGAATCTCAAACAACAGGGTAGGCGGGCCTATTATCTCTCAGATGGTAGCGTGGACATGTCCATGCAGTTTGAGGAATCTTTGTTTGAGGTGAATCATCCAGTGTTGCGTAAAGATTTCTCTATCAAGGATGGGGTCTGGAAGGTGCCGGAGGGGCACTACTTCATGTTGGGTGATAATCGAAATAATTCAAGAGATTCACGCTTTTGGGGTTTTGTGCCGCAGAGTTATCTGGTTGGAAAGGCTGCGATTATTTGGTGGTCATGGGATCATGCCAAGGGTGAAGTTCGTTGGAATCGCCTGGCTTCTCTGATTCATTAAAGAGATAGCAGCGTGATTGTTCAGAAATGGGGTCAGGAGAGCTAAATGATGAAAGATGAACGTGGTTTTTCCATGATAAAAATTTTATTTTGGCTGGCTTTGATTGGTGCGGGTGTAGTTGCTGGTTATAAAATCATACCCGTTTATAACGCGCAGTGGAAAGTTCAGGATACATTCACTGCTCTCTCACGAAATATGGCAAACAGCAGTGAAAGTGCTATTCGTCAACGCCTTCCTGAACTTTTGCACATCAAGTATCTTGCAAAAGGTGATGTTCCAGATGAGTTTTATGAAAACATTGTTATTAACACTGATGGAAAGGGCGTAGAGATTTTTTCTGAATACGATGTGACGATATGGCTTCTTGGCCCTGTTGAAGGTGTTGATCCTGAATCGGAGTATGTCGAAGTTGATCTGAAAGGTATGGATAAAATTCGCCATAAAGCCCGTCAGGATTTTCATTTTGAGCCTTATGCCAAAACCCCTTGATCAAGCGAGCCTGAAACGACTTCAAGGCACAATTGCTTATCAGTTTCAAAATATTGCATTATTAAAACGGGCTCTGACACACCGTTCAGCATCGACCAGCCATATGGAACGCTTGGAATTTCTAGGCGATGCAGTGTTGGGTCTGGTGATTGCGGAGTATTTACATCATAAATTCCCTCAGTACACAGAAGGAGAGCTTTCACGCATGCGCGCTGCTCTTGTGCGTAAAGAGAGCTTGTTGCATATCGCTGATCGTTGGTCGCTTGATGATTGTCTGCATGTGGGTGAGGGGGAGCGTAAAGAAGGGCAACTAAAGGCATGGTCTATTGCTGCGAATGCCGTTGAGGCTGTGATTGGTGCAGCATTTGAAGATGGAGGCTGGGATGAGTCCCGTGCACTCATTCTACGTGCGTGGCATGTGTTATTTGAACGGGTAAATCTTGATTCTGTGCGTGATTCCAAAAGTCGCCTTCAGGAGTTTACCCAGGGTGAAGGCTGGGGCCTTCCTGAATATGATGTGATCGACCATGGTGTGGGAATGTCACCCCGTTTCTCAGCCCAGTGTACCGTGAACGGCAAACTGTTGGGTGAGGGCACAGGTGATCGAAAAAAATCTTCGGAGCTGGATGCTGCCGAAAAGGCCTGGGAAGTGCTAAATAAGTCATAAAGGTGACTTGCATAGCTAATACCATATGATTTTCAGTGCGTTTTTGCTCGCGAGTGGCTAGGTCATCTTTATTATTCAGGATAAAGTGTTGTGCCGATAAATCGAACCCAGCTGTTTTTTTTGATGATTGATCGGGGTCGTAACTTTTGTTCAGGTCAATCGATCAAAGATGATGAAACCTGCAACATAGGTTCCGATGGCAGAGCCAAGCGATGAAAGAATAAATACCAGTAGGGTACGTGATACCCGGTTATGCCACCAGCCGGAAAAGTGAGTGGTATCATGACGTAAGTTGCCAAAGTCTCTAATGGTGGGTTTGCGTAGCCATAATTCCAGTGCTGAAGTTACGACACCAGCTCCAATCATGGGGTTGAGTGATGTGATGGGGGCTGCGATAAAGGCCCCGAGAATGGTTAATGGGTGAGCACCTGCGATCAGTGCACCGATGGATGCAAAACCACCATTGATCAAGACCCAATTAACGATCAGTTCCCAACCCAGTGATGCGTTTTTTGAAAAACCGATGGCAAAACCTGCAAGGATTAAGGCGGTAATGAACCATGGGATAACTTTGCCGATTTGTTTCTTTTTTGGGAGTTGCTCTAGTGCGTCGATGGCTTCGTTGAGCTCATGTTCGGAATGATCACAATATTGGTTTAAGTAGTTTTTTATACCATGCAGATGCCCTGCTCCGACAACAGCAATAATGTGGTGAAACCTGGCGCTATTGACGGTTTGAATCAGGCGTAACGCCATGTATTGATCGCGTTCATCGATAAGTGGCTTGTAAAGTTCACGATCTTTTTTTGCAAACTGGGTAAAAGCAGACTCAAGGATATCACCATCTTTAAGCTGTTCGATATCTTCTTTACTGATACTTTCTCTGGAGAAAATACTTTGAATCAAACCGCTAAATAGCATTATACGCTGATAAAATGGCACATTTCGGTAAATGCGTTTCATGGTGATGCTGATATCGCGATCAATGAGTGATGTTGGATACCCCGCTTTATCGGCTTCTTCGAGTGCTGCTTTTAATTCTGCACCCGGCTCGATATCAACCTGCTCTGCCATGCGTTGCTGGAATGCACCTATGGCCAAACTGGCCCATATCATCGGGCCTTTTCCCTGCTGAATGGCCTTGAACAGGTCAAGCTCTGCGAGTGTATCTGGATGAATTATTTTTTCATGACGGTTGCTGCAAAGCTCAACCGCAACCGCATCAAATGTACCTGAAGAAAGCAGTTCCCGGACTTTGTCTGCGCTGGCCTTGGAGATATGGGCGGTGCCTAAAACAGTAATGAACTGCTGGCCATGCTCAAAGGTGAAAGTTGGGTGATGATCCATGTTTTTTTTCTACTCCTTGAACCTTCTTTTGAGGACTTTAACCGACATGAACAGGCGGGTCGAGACACCAAATAGGCGCTGAACAATCAAAGTGTCTTGAACAGTTTGGAGATGTTAATCAGTCTTGAATTGTTTTTTATCGTATGAATTTACAGCATGATTTTTCATATGGGTTGATGGTACCCGGCTTAGGTGAAAAGCAGGGACAGGAGATGTTTTAACCCATAAAACGATAAACACAGACGTTTATATAAATGACCTGGAGGGCATATGCCATACGTAAACATTCAAATCACCAAGGGTGCCACACACAAGCAGAAAGCAAATCTTGTGAAAGATGTGACAGATTCACTGGTACGTGAACTGGATAAAAAACCGGATCATATTCATATTGTTATTCAAGAGATTGAAGAAGAAAACTGGGGTTTTTCGGGCATGTTGACAGACGAGTGGAAAAAACAGTAAATAAAACCTGAATTAATCAAGCTATGACCGGAGCAAATAACCGATGAGATATGTTTCAATGTTGCGTGGTATTAATGTCAGTGGTCAAAAAAAGATCAACATGACTGATCTGAAATCATTGTATGAAGATTCAGGTTTTGAGCATGTGGTGACCTATATTCAGAGTGGTAATGTGGTTTTTAATATTCAGGAAAAGAAACTTAAAAAGAACATTGAAAAGACCATCGAAGCAGCGATTCAAACACAATATGGTTTCGATGTGCCTGTTTTGATTCGTACACATGATGAGATAAGCCGTGTGATTCAACATTGCCCGTTTACTTCGATTGATTTCGAAAAAGAGGGTAGTAAAATACTGGTTACGTTTTTATCTTCTACTCCATCCGTGGAGGCTGTCAAAAACATTCAGCCGTATGTGGCGGCATCTGAATCACTGTTTGTAGATGGAAAAGAAATTTATCTGCATTGCCCGGAGGGTTATGGCAGGAGTAAACTTTCCAATGCTTTTTTTGAAAAAAAGATGGATGTTGTCGCAACAACACGAAACTGGAAAACAGTGTGCAAGCTGCATGAACTATCGGAGGCATCAACATGAGCGCACGTCTGGAGTTCATCGAATATGTCAGGGAACTGCTGGCACCTGTGGGTGATCTTGAAGAAGGAACGTTCTTTGGTGGATTTGCTTTTAAACGGAATTCAAAACAATTTGCGATGATTATGGGCAACACTTTATATTTTTGCGTGAATGATCAAACACGGCCAAAGTATCAATTGATGGGCATGGAATCATTTTCTTACAAAACAAAAAGAGGGCGGATTGAAGTGAAAAAATATTTCTCGATTCCAGAGGAGTTTTTTGAAAATCAGGACAAACTCATTGAGTGGGCAGATGAAGCGATTGAATCAGCGCGTTCGTATTAAACCTTGTGACAAACAGTTGAGTCGCTGTTTTTATTTGGTATGTCATCTCCCGGATGAGGTTAACTTGTTAGCAAGGAGGAGCATTTGAAAATAGCCATTTTAGGCGCGGGCGTAGGGGGCTTGAGCGCAGCTATTGCTTTGAAGAAAAAAGGTTTTGATATTGAAATTTATGAAAAACATTCAAATATAAATGAGCTTGGTGCAGGGATTGTATGTTGGCCCAATGCATCGTTTGTGCTTGATAAACTTGGTATATTGGATGGCGTAAAAAAAGTTTCAGGTGAGCCAACAGAAATGCGTCGATTAACGGATAAAGGTGAAACAATCGGCTCGCTAAATTTGCTAAAATTAAACGAAACAATGGGTTATCCAAGCTATTCGATTTTGCGCAGAGATTTGATGAATATTCTTGGGGAACATGCAAAAAAACTTGGAATAGAAATTCGATACAATGCTGAAGTTAAAAGCATGACCACAAGACCTGATAACCTGGCTCAGGCTCATTTAAAAAATGGTCAGGTCATCGAAGCAGATGTTTTCATGGGTGCAGATGGCCGTATGAATTCGGTAGCCAGACAGTATGTTCTTGGAAACAATAAACCCGTGTATCAGGGGTTCATCAACTGGGTTGGTGTATGTGAGTGTTCAAAAGAGATCTTTAGTGAAATGACGGTGTGTGATTATTGGGGGGTGGGAGAACGGTTTGGTATTGTGCCTGTCTCACCTCGAAAAGCCTATTGGGCTGGCGCGATAGCTTCAGTCACATTGGCTGAAAAAAATCCTGAGATTTATAAAGCTGAGTTGCTTTCAATTTTTAAACATTGGCCAGCACCGATTCAAATGATGATCGAAGAAACCGCGCTTTCTAAAATGAACAAAATCTATGTGCATGATCATGACCCAATCAAACGTTGGCATCGAAATAATGTGTTGCTTATGGGTGATGCTGCGCATGCGCCACTGCCTACTTCAGGGCAGGGAGCGTGTCAGGCACTTGAAGATGCGTGGCATCTTGCACAGAGCTTAGAAAACAATATGACAGACATAAACAAAGCCTTTCATGCATTTACGTCTGCACGATCAGATAAAACAGCGGGGATCACACTGGGAGCAAGAAAACTTGCATCCTCTTTGTTCAATACGGATGCAGCATTTTGTCTCGAACGGAACTTGAACAGTAAAATGATGAATTATGATGATATGGTAACCGGCATGGCAAATGCCTGGGCAAGCGGATTGGGAATGCATAAACATGCAACACATTGAAAATATCGAAGTTGCAAACGTATTTCATCATTATCCAGAGGCTATACGTTTGAAACTGTTATACTTGCGTCAGTTAATCTTTGAAGTGGCTTCTGAAACAAAAAGTATTGATCAACTTGAGGAAACTTTGAAATGGGGCGAGCCGAGCTATCTGGCCAAGGGTGGAAGTACAGTCAGGCTCGGCTGGAAAACTTCAAACCCAAGTGAATATATGATCTATTTCAATTGTAAAACCAGACTCATTGAGATGTTCAAAATGTATGATTCGGATGTATTCACGTTTTCAGGTAATCGAGCGATTAGATTTCATGTGGATGATGCTGTTCCTGTTGAGGCATTAAAACACTGTATTGCGCTTTCGTTAACCTACCACCGTATCAAACAGCTTCCGGTACTGGAGACATGAGATGAAGCGCATTCAGGTTTTATGTCTATCTGGTAGCTTAAGGAAAATATCTTATAACACGGCTGTGCTTCATGCTATGAGCAGACTGGTGCCTGCTCATATGGATATCATGATTTTTGATGGGATGGGAGAACTCCCTTTGTTCAATCCTGACCGGGATGAAGAATACATCATAGAAGTTGCAGCATTGCGGGATGCGGTGAAACGATCAGATGGACTTATCATTGCCAGTCCTGAATATGCACATGGGATTACAGGTGTGATGAAAAACGCATTGGATTGGCTGGTGAGTGATATGAATTTCCCTGAGCTTCCAGTGGCTTTTATCAACACCTCACCAAGGGCGATACATGCACAGGCAGCACTTCGGGAAGTTTTAACGACGATGTCAGCGAATATCATTGAAGATGCATGTGTTGCTGTTCCCTTGCTAGGCAGTGATTTGGATGAGGCTGGAATTGTAAAACATCCGGAAATATCAGAGCTATTAATTCAGGCGATGAAAAAGTTTCATGAGGCGATTGTGATGCGACGTGAAGCCAGGTAAGAAGGCATCGCCGAGGATAATGATTTGATCGAACATGAAATCGTTGTGTCAGCAAAAAATGCGGAGTTGTCCGGCACATTATCGCTGCCGGAAAAAGAAGGAATGTTTCCAGTTGTGCTTATGGTGCATGGTAGTGGAGAGCTTGATCGCGACGAAAATGCAGGCAGGCAGAAATTAAATGTTTTTAATACCATTGCACATGATTTGAGCAAAAACGGTGTGGCCAGTTTTCGTTATGACAAACGCGGTGTAGGAAAAAGTACGGGTGATTTTTATGCGGTGGGACATTTTGATCTTGTTGAAGATGCGATGTATTGCCTGAAATTTTTAGCTGAACATGAATCCTTTGATAAAAATGCAATATTTTTGTTGGGTCATAGCGAAGGGACATTGATCATCCCTCAACTTTCTCAACGGCATATACCCATCGCAGGCATGATTATGCTTGCTCCTTTTATTGATCATGTTGAATCAATCATGATGAAACAGGCTCAGAGCATGAAAGAGGCGGCGGCGATTTTGACTGGGATAAAAAACATACCTGTGAAGTGTTTTTTTAAGCTTATAGATCCGGTGAAAGCTCAAACGAGACTGATTAAAAAAATCAAACAATCATCAAAGAATACGGTTTATTCGATGTTTCAAAAGATACCTGCAAAGTGGGCCAGAGAGATTATGTCCATTGCGCCCGTAGATGTTTATAGAAAGATCACCTGTCCCAGCCTTATCATCGGTGGTTCAAAAGATATTCAGTGTGATCCAAGCGATGTTGAAACCATTAAACAGATTCTCTCTGGTGATGTTGAAACGCATGTGATTCAGGATATGTCGCATATATTAAGGTTGGAAAAAGGTGAGCCTTCGGTGTTCCGTTATCCAGAACTCATGAAGCAGCCCGTTGAACCGCTGGTATTGAAAACTATCGAGCATTGGATGGCTAAAAAAACCAGCCGATAACGGACTACAATACGCGCTGAAAACATTTGCAGTTCTTTACATCATGTGCATTTTTAGTCTGATCTGTATGATGCGCCGATGGAATCTGATTTAAATCAAAGTAATTTTCGTTGCGGGGCCATTGCACTGCTGGGAAGACCCAATGTAGGCAAGTCCACGTTGATGAATAAGATCGTTGGCACCAAAGTCGCGATTGTGACACCCAAACCCCAAACGACACGGCATCGTATTCTTGGTATTTTCACAGATGAAAAATGTCAGCTTGTGTTTGTGGATACACCCGGTATTCATAAAGGAACAAAACAGTTAAACAGGAATATGGTGCGTATTGCTTATTCTGCTGCGCAGGAAGCGGATGTGCTGGCTATCATGCAGGATGTGACCAAACCATTGGATACCGGCACACGTAATCTGATTGAACGGTTTGCCGATGGCTCATTAAGCCAGCCGCGTGTTCATATATTGAATAAAGTGGATAAAGTGAATAAGGATAGCCTTCTGCCGCGTTTGCAACAGCTCCAACAAATTGATCCCGGTGCGGTAGCCTATGTGCCCGTTTCAGCAACCAAAGGACTTCAGGTAGAGGGGCTGGTTGAGACGTTGATCCAGCTTTTGCCAAAAGCTGAGCCAATGTATGATCCTGAATGGTTTACCGATCAAAGCCAACGTCAATTGGCCTCTGAATATGTGCGTGAACAGGTCTTTCTTGCCATGCATCAGGAAATCCCGTTTCAAACAGCTGTAGATATTGAGGCATTTTATGAATCGGCTTCCGGTGTAGAAATTGAAGCGGTCATACTCGTTGGTAATGAACGCCACAAACCAATGCTGATTGGGAGAGGTGGCGAACGTATGAAGATGATCGGCACCAAAACCCGGTTGGGTCTTGAAGAGCTGCTAGGCTGTAAAGTAAATTTGAAAGTATGGGTCAAAGTTCAGACGGATTGGTTTGATAATCCCGGCCAATTGACTGAATTGGGGCTGAATGGCTGAACTGAAAGATCATGCGCTGTTATTGAGGCGGATTCCATACAGCGATACTTCATTGGTTTGTCATTTTTTAACCCAGCAGCATGGTAGAGTTTCTCTGATGGCTCGAGGTGCACGCAGGGCCAAAAGCCCGTTCAGGGCTGCACTGGCTCCGCTTTATGCGTTGGATATAAGCTGGCGTCCGGGCAGGACAGGCATGGGAACACTGGTTGATATTGATCGTAGAGAAAAACTGCTCGATGAAGCGTTGGATCTGAACGGGCTTGAATTATGTGCGGTCGCATCGGGTTTGTTTCAGGAAGGCGACCCACATGGGTATGAAGAGGTGCTTGAGGCGATAGGGATGATGCAGCATTGTCCGACCAGTTCTGCGCTTTATGTGGCGATCTGGAAGTTGTTGTCATTGAGTGGCTGGGTGGGTGATTTTGGGCATTGCTGGCATTGTGCCGAAGCAGTAGATGAGGCTTTAGCGATGAACTGGCATGCATGCCAGCTTGCATGCAATGCATGTGGCAAGGGTATGGCGATCAGTGCAGGCATGCGAAAAGGCATCACTGCACAGTTTGTTGATTCGGATGTGGGTTCAAATGTGCGTTTGAGTAAAAACGACCTTTTGTGCTGGCAGCGAATGATTCAGGATGTGCTTAAGCAGCATGGTCTTAAAGCATTATCGATTATCAATGAGGAGTTATCATGAATCTGGGTGTGAATATTGATCATGTGGCAACACTTCGGCAGGCACGTTTAACATCGTATCCTGATCCGGTTGAAGCGGCTAAGATATGTTTGGAAGCTGGTGCCGATAGCATCACTGCGCATTTGCGTGAGGATCGCCGCCATATTCAGGATCATGATATAGAAAAACTGGCTGCGATGGGTATTCATCTGAATATGGAGATGGCGGCCGAAAATGAGATGGTGATGATTTGTGAACGCTTAAAGCCTGTCGCATGCTGCCTTGTACCGGAAAAACGTGAAGAATTAACAACAGAAGGTGGTCTGGATGTGGCCTCGCATATAACACGGCTTAAATCGATTGTGCGTAAGCTGACTGATGCAGGTGTACGGGTTTCAATGTTCATTGATCCAGTGAAAGCGCAGATTGAAGCATGCAAAACCATTGGAGCACCTGTGGTGGAGCTGCATACCGGCCATTATGCAAATCTGAGTGGAGAGGCTCAGGCAAAAGAGTTGGATATGATTGTGAATGGCGCAAAACGAGCTGCTGATCTGGGGCTGATTGTGCATGCAGGCCATGGACTTACAGTTGGAAATACACCTGCGATTGTTGCGATCCCTGAGGTTGAAGAGCTCAATATTGGTCATGCCATCATTGCGGATGCTGTGTTTAAAGGTTTAAAACAGGCTGTGATTGATTTTAAAACGGTAATGCAGCGCTGATGCCAATTATTGGTATTGGTATCGACCGAATTTTGATTGCACGGGTTGAGAGCAGTCTGGAGCGTTTTGGTGAACGTTTTATTCAGCGTGTATATACCGACAACGAATATCAACAGGCCGTTCGTAAAGGCAATGTTGGACGTCGGCTGGCCATGCTTTTTGCCGCCAAAGAAGCGGTTTCAAAAGCTTTGGGAACAGGTTTTCATCAGGGCGTTACTCCCAAACTGATTGAAACGATTCATCATGTTTCCGGTAAACCTGAAATTAATCTTCATGGGTCTGCGCAGGCAAAAGCTGATACGCTGGATATTTCGCATGTACATGTATCACTGAGCGATGATGATGGTGTGGCGATGGCCTTTGCGATTGCAGAGAGCAGTTAGAGATGAATAAATATATGGCTTGTTTTGGTTTTTGTGTCTTTTTATATGGATGATGGACTCATGATTAACAAAGCTTACAATTTGGATGAATTTGACCTGATTCAGCAGGCATTCCGAAAAGATTCTCCCAAAGCTCATCCCAATACCACGGTTGAAAATGGTGATGATGCTTCTGTGCATTTGTTACCGGAAGGTATGGAACTGGTAGTGAGTACGGATACATCCATGGCGGGTGTCCATTGGCCTAAACATTTCCCGTTGGATAAAGCTGCAGATCGTTCGGTTTGTACTTCACTTTCTGATCTTGCGGCAATGGGTGCAGAGGCATGCTGGGCGTGGGTTTCGGTCATGGCTGGATCAAAAAAAGAACTTATTGAAATTGGCAAAGGCGTGAATGCAGCGCTTACACGTTATGGTGTTGAACTGGCTGGTGGTGATACCGTTCGTTCACCAGTCATCAATGCATTGACGATCACAGTGGCGGGCATGCTGCCAAAAGGCAAAGCCTTATGTAGAAGCGAGGCCCGTGAGAAAGATAAGGTCTGGATCATTGGCAGGGCAGGTTTTTCATCGTTAGGCCTTCAACAATGGCTGGCTGAGATGAAAGAGGGTTATTTCAAACATTATTTTGAAATTGTTAAACCAAAACTGGAGCAGGGTGTCCGTATTCGTGAATTAGGCATTCGTTGTTGTATCGATATCAGTGATGGGGTGTTGCAGGATGTCGGGCATATTACAAAGGCATCAAATATCGGTATGGAATTGGAACTTTCCAAATTTCCGGGTTGGGAACTTCTTTGTCGAAAAGTGGGTGAGCAACATGCAATCGAGGCTGTTGTGGGTGGTGGTGAGGATTATGCACTTATCTTCACTGCACCTGAAGGTATGGGTTGGTTGGATTCTTTTGCGACTTGCATCGGGAGATGCACGGATGGGAAAGACATTGAAATATTATTGAACGGGAAAAAGGTTGAAGATTTGCCTTCAGGGTATGATCACTTTGCATAAAAACCTTCATTTTATCGCAGCCGGTTTTGGCAGTGGCTGGTTGCCCAAGGCACCCGGAACCTGGGGGAGTCTGGCAGCGCTTGCACCCGGATGGTTTATCATTGAACAGTTTGGTGTGAATATGCTGCTTATTTCCAGTCTGATCCTGCTTGGGGTGGGTTGTTATGTATGCATGCTGGTATTGCCAGCACTTGATTCGGATGATCCGGGCTGGGTTGTAATTGATGAATGGGTTGGGCAATGGGTTTGTACTGCAATCATGGCTTTGTTTATTCCGTTGGATTTGATACTTTTGAGTGTGTCATTTTTGATGTTTCGCCTGTTTGATATTTTGAAACCATGGCCTGTTTCCTGGTTGGAAAAGGTGGGGCCTGAATGGTGGGCGATTATGGCTGATGATGTGGGTGCAGGGGTCATGGGTGGTTTGTTAGGTATTCTGATTATGAGTGTGTTTGCAGGCATGATGTTTTGAGGTTTTTCATTTGATCCGGGCGCATCTTGTTATCAGTGAGGCTGGCCGTGTATCACTTGCATGTGCGGGAATTTCTACTACCTGGTTGAGTCTATGGATCAAGTCGGCTGGCGCAGAACATGTGGATGTACACGCGCTCAATGATGTGAATTGGGAAGATACTGAAGGGTGGATTGTTGCCATTGCAGATGATGTTGACCTGATGCGTGTTGCCCTTGCACATGGAAAACGTATTTCAGCCGATCATGATGGAAAACGTACCCTGCTAGGCAGTGATACATTTTTTTTGAGGAACCCGAGTCGTACTGCCTGGTTTTATAAATATGAAAATTCGCGTGTGCTTTTGTTGCCTATAGGTGATCTGGCTTATCAACGCTTTACATGGTTGGGGAAACTCAACCATGAACAACCTTTACTGCCGTTGCTTGTTTCTACCGATGGAAAAGCGGGCGATGTATTGGAACCGGGTCTGTTTGGCACCATTGATAATCATTATACCAAACAGGATTCAACGGTTTCCCTTAATGATTGTGGTTACCTACTTGAAGAACAGCTGATTTTATTACTTAAAAAATACCGTATGAAATTACGTTGTGCAGAATCCTGTACCGCTGGAGGTATTACTGCGCGGATCAGTCGTGTGCCGGGTGTTTCAGATGTTTTGGATCGGAGTTGGGTGAGTTACAGCAATGAATCCAAACAGGAGGAACTGGGCATTTCATCTGTTTTGATTGAGAAACATGGGGCTGTAAGCAGGCAAGTGGTTGAAGCGATGGTTGTTGGCTGCACAAAAAATAGTAGCCGTAAAAAGAAATCTACGGTTGAAAAGATCGTCTCCATTGCTGTGACTGGTATTGCAGGACCCGATGGCGGAACAGAAAAAAAACCAGTAGGCACGATCTGGATTGCTGTTCAATTGCCGGGTGAAAAACCGATATCAGCATGTTTTTGTTTTAGTGGTAACCGTACAGAGATTCAATCTTCGGCAGCAGCTCATGCGTTGGCGATGTTGATCCGGGAAGTCGATAAAGGATGATTTATTTTGTAAAGTTAGCTGGGTTAAGAAAACAGGGTATTAATAAATTGCTAAAGTTTCCGATAGATGAAGTATGAGTTGAGCAGTCACATGCTTTAAAGATGTGAAAAGGAGGCGATGCTCCATGCTGGTATGTAATAATTGTGTTCGATTAAGTGATCGTGATAAAGAGCTTTTTGCTTGGGCGTCTCAGGGAGTCCCTGTCGATGAGATCAGGACAGTTGACCAGCTTGTTACTTTTATTCATAAAATCCAGCGCCTGTATCCGGGCCATAGTGCAGAAGAGAGGCGAATCAGGATTTTACTACAGCGATTTATTCCTGATGAAGAGGCTATTCAGGTCGAAGGCAATGTGCTTCGGCTGACACGTATCTAAAGTTAAGCATCATTTTTAGATTTTCTTCTGGTCTAATGGCTAGGGATGCTTTGCCAAAATCATGTGCGTAGTTTTTCAAAATATCCCCAGATATGTATATAGCGCCATAATGTTAAGTGTAGGTTAGAGCAGAGAGAGTGCATCGGGAAGGTCAGCAATGCTGGGGATCACCAGATCAGCTTTGATGCTTTGTTGTTGGGAAATTTGTTTGACGAATGCTTCACGGTATTTACCTGTTTGAACCAAAATCGTTTTTAGCCCTGAATGTTGAGCACCGCCAATATCGGATTCGATATCATCACCGACCATCAAAGCATGTTCAGGCAGTGTGTTGAGTTCTTTGCAAATGGCATGGAAGAACTGTGTTGATGGTTTACCGAGAATGACAGCATTTTTCCCGGTGGCATATTCAATGGCAGCGACAAACACACCCAAATCAAGATGAAGTCCATCCGGTTTCTGCCAAAAACGATTTTTATGCAGTGCCAGAACCTGAGCCCCATCCATCACCATTTGAAAAATCGTACGCAGCGTTTCAGGCGGATAACCCTCGCCGCCAATATCACCCATCACCACATAATCGGGATGAGATAGGCTTTGTTGGATAGCTTTGAAATCTTCGTGCAGCGAATCACGAACAAATAGAGCTGCTGTTTTGTTACCAATAAGACGATTGGCGAGTGCAGCAGGGGTGTAAATGGAAGACTCAGGAATTGCAATGCCCATACTTTGAAGTTTTTTAGCGATGATTCGACGGGGTTGGGTGGTGGTATTGGTAATGCCAGCGATGCGGTGGCCAAGTTGTTGTATTTCTCTGACCGCTTCCGCAGCGCCATCGATGATGTGGTCACCAATATAGAGAACACCATCGAGATCAAAAAGAATGGCCTGAAGACTGTTTTTCTGCTTTGCATGCATGGACAGCATTATAGCAAAAGGTGGAAGGTTTAGTGTGGAGGGGGAAACTGTTACACTCCCGAAAATTTTGAATTGGCTAGTGTGCCCCCTTGTAATCAAGGAAAGAAAGGAACCATTCATGAACGAACAGGAAATGCTGAGTATGTATGAAGATGCAGGTGCGTTGTTAAACGGACACTTTGTACTCTCAAGTGGTAGACATTCATCACGTTATTTGCAGTCGGCACTGGTGCTGATGTATCCCACAAACGCTGTTGCGCTTGCGGGTGAGTTGGTTAAAAAAGTGAATGCGGCTGAAATTGATATGGTGGTTTCACCTGCGATTGGAGGTCTGGTCATTGGTCAGGAGGTGGCTCGGCAACTGAATAAACCTTTTATCTTTACCGAACGTAAAGAGGGTGAGATGCAGCTTCGCCGCGGTTTCACGATTCCTGAAGGTACACGTCTTTTGGTTGTAGAAGATGTGATCACCACGGGTGGTTCTGTTTGCGAATGTATGGCTGTGGTACGTGAGTATGGTGGAAAACCTGTGAAGGTGCTGGCGGTTGTGGATCGTGCGCCAAATGCGGAGGGGCGCTTTGATGTGCCACATGAGACGGCAATTGCATTGAATGTGGAGACGTATGCTGTTGATGATTGCCCTTTGTGTCGCGAAGGAATCATTCCTGCGGTGAAACCCGGAAGTCGTGGTGCTGCTTAATGGGTGATACTTCTATCCGTTGTTACCCTTTTGGTGGGGTAGGTGAATTTGGTAAAAATATGATGGTTTATGCCATGGGTCAGGATGCTGTGATTGTCGATTGCGGTATGGGCTTTCCAGACCCGGGTCAGCATGGTGTTGATTTGGTGATCCCGGATATTTCAGCACTTGATGAGCTGAATCTGAACATTCATGCTATTTTGTTAACACATGGTCATGAAGATCATATTGGTGCGTTGGCATTTCTTTTTCCTCAATTAAAGCTGCCGATGTATGGCACACCGATTACGTTGGCATTGATAGCCAGCAAACTCGAAGAACGTGAATATAAAGGTGATTTAAGGCCACTTCCTGAAGAGGGCACGATAAAGGTTGGCCCGTTTGAAGTTGAAGCGATTCCGGTGACACATTCAATTATGGATGCCGTATCCATTGCGATTTATACCCCTTTGGGTGCTATTATACATACTGGGGATTTTAAGTTTGATCCCGCTCCGATTGATGGCAAGGCTACCGCATTGCACCGTTTTTCACGGCTTGGTGACCAAGGTGTATTACTTCTGGCATCGGATTCGACCAATGCAACGCGCCCGGGTAGCACGCCGAGCGAGCGAACGGTTGGCCCAGCTTTGAAACTGGGTATTTCACAATGCACAGGTAAAGTTGTGGTGACTACGTTTTCATCAAACATGTTCCGCATTCAGCAGATCATCGATGCCGCCGTTGCCTGTGGTCGGAAAGTTGCACTAGCAGGGCGTAGCCTTGAGAAGAACGTCGGTATTACATGTGATCTGGATCGTCTTTCTATTCCGGCGGGAACATTTGTAGATATAAAACAAACGTCTGATATTGCGGATCGTGAACTTTTGATTATTGCAACCGGTTCACAGGGAGAATGGCGTGCGGCACTGGCTCGAATAGCGCAGGATCGTTTTACAGGAATCCGATTGGGTGTAGGCGATCTTGTGATTTTCTCTTCATCCAATATTCCGGGTAATGAGCGGGTGATTGCAGGTCTTTACAATCATATTTATCGTCGAGGTGCGCGAATACTGCATGCGGGTAAAGCAGCACTGCATGTTTCAGGTCATGCACAGGCACATGAATTAAAAACCATGATGCAGCTGACCCGACCCAAATATCTTTATCCTGTTCATGGTGAATACCGCAATTTGATCGAGCACCAGGATCTTGGTGTTGCGACAGGCATTCCATATGAAAACACCATTATTGCTGAAAATGGTCAGGAAGTACGGGTTGATGAACACGGTATTTCGTTGGGGGAAAAGTTTCATGCAGGTGCTGTGTTTGTGGATGGTTCAGGGCGTGATGAAGTAGACGATATGGTTCTGCGTGATCGTCGTGTGCTTGCAGATGAAGGTATGCTCTCAGTCACGGTATTGATCAGTCAAAATGAGGGCCGTTTGCTCGGTGAACCTGAATTATCGGCCCGTGGCTTTTTGCATCAGGAAGTGAGCGAAGCTGTGTTAGCGGATGCTGCAAAAGATTTACATGTTTATCTCGATAGCATGAGTCAGGAAATGCTGGCAGATATCGAGGAAGCCAAAGAAGAAATTCGTTTGTGGCTTCGTCGTTGGTGTAAAAAACATATTGGGCGCAGACCGATGGTTTTGCCTGTGGTGATTGAGGTTTAGCGTTTTATGAATGCAGGTGCAATCCTTCGCGAAGCTTTGGCCTTTGCCATTCTGGCAGTGGTGCTGGTGACGTCACTTTCACTCTATAGCTTTTCGGCACAGGATCCTTCCTTTAATCATGAAACAACGGCTCAGGCCATGAATCTGGTTGGTGTCGTGGGTGCATATATTGCTGATTTTTTCTATCAACTGTTTGGTTATGGTAGCTGGTTATTGGTTGTGCTGGGTTTTGTGCTGACACTGCGTATTGCGTTTGGAAGACTGCCATATGCAGGTGGCTGGACATCATTATTCTGGTTGCCGTGCCTGCTGGGTGTTTCAGGACTCATTGATGCACATGAAGGGATGATGCCTGAGGGTGTGCTTGAGTTGCTTCCTGCGGGTCAAGGCGGTGTATTCGGCGTGCTGCTTTCTCAAGGGTTAACCACATCCCTGCATGCCATGGGAAGAGACCTTATTTTGGTTACGCTGACCTTAAGCAGCTTCATTGCCGCATCACATTTTTCACTTTTAGCAGCCATACAACGTATGGGGTTGCTCATGATGACCTGTACAGCATTTGTATTGTCTCTTTTGGAGCGTTGGCAAGGTAAAATTGATGTGCGTCGTGATCGTATCGAAGGTCGGGAAAAACGGCGTGAAAAGAAAGTTTTGCGACCTGTACATATCGCTGAGTCTGAGCCGGAGGTTATGCAACCTGTCAAAGTGACAGTTTCAAGAAAGGCCAAAGAACAACAGCAGGGTGAGCTCTCTCTTGGTACATCTTCAATAGCAGGATTTTCTCTTCCAAGCCTCTCTTTATTTACTGCAAAACATGAAGATGGCCATGCTTACAGTGCAGAGACATTGCAGGCAATGGCCAGAATGCTGGAGAAGAAACTCCTGGATTATCGGGTTGAAGGCCATGTGGTTGCAGTGCAACCAGGTCCTGTGGTGATTCAATTCGAGTTTGAACCCGTACCGGGCACCAAGGTGAATCGTATCACGGCACTACAGGACGATTTGGCGAGGTCGATGGCGGCAGTCAGCGTCCGTATTGCGGGAAATATTCCGGGCAGGAATGCGATTGGCATTGAAATACCTAACGAAGAACGCGAAATGGTGCTCATGCATGATGTGCTGGCGAGCAAAGCTTTTTCAGATAAAAAGAAAAAACTTCCTTTGGCACTTGGTGTAGATATTGCAGGGCGTCCTGTGGTAACCGATCTTGCAAAAATGCCACATCTTTTGGTTGCAGGCACGACAGGTTCAGGTAAATCGGTCTCGATAAATACCATGGTTTGTTCCATGTTGATGACGCATTCTCCCAAGGATCTTCGCTTGATTATGGTAGACCCGAAAATGTTGGAACTTTCAATGTATGATGATATTCCACATCTTCTGGTACCCGTGGTAACAAGCCCACATAAAGCAGCCAAAGCACTGGCATGGGCTGTGTATGAAATGGAGCGGCGTTATCAGTTGATGAGTGAAGCCAAGGTGAGAAACCTTGAAGGATATAATAAGGCTGTTGATGAAGATACAAGTGGTGAACTGAGCCGTCTTCCTTTTATTGTGATTGTGATTGATGAATTGGCTGATTTGATGATGGTGGCAGGCAAAGAGGTGGAGCAGGCCATATGTAGAATTGCTCAGAAGGCACGTGCGGCCGGACTGCATCTGATCTTGGCAACGCAGCGCCCGAGTGTTGATGTGATCACAGGGTTGATTAAAGCAAACTTGCCAAGCCGGCTCTCTTTTCAGGTTTCTTCCAAGATTGATTCCAGAACGATTTTGGATCAGATGGGTGCAGAACAGTTGCTTGGGCATGGTGATTCACTGTTTTTAAATAGTGGCCGTGATCTTACCCGTGTGCATGGTGCATATATTTCAGATAGTGAAGTGCTGGGTCTGGTAGAGCATTTGAAAGAACAGGGTGAACCGGAATATCGCCATGAAGTGTTTGAAGTGAAAAGCCCGGATGAACAGATGCAGGGCGGTGATGAAGAGAAAGATTCCAAATATGATGAAGCCGCCGAACTGGTGATTGAGAAGGGACAATGTTCAGTCTCGATGGTGCAGCGTTATCTTCGTATTGGTTATAATCGTGCAAGCCGTATCGTTGAACAGATGGAGCAGGATGGTCTGGTTACACCGCCGGGTTCGGGTGGCACACGGAAGGTACTTGCAAGATCTTCTGCTGATGGTGGGGGTGTGATCGAATGAATTTATTTCGCATGAGCCTGTTGCGAATGGGCCTGTTTCGTATCCATTTATTGTGTTTGATGTTTCTCTTTGTGCCGATATCAAATGGATATGCGCAAACAGGAGCTACAGCGAGTGTTGAAGGTGATGATGTTAAAAAACTAACGCAGGCACTTTCAAAAATGACGGAAAACGCAGGTTTTTCATGTCTGTTTCGGCAGATTGTCTATTTTTCTGAGGGTGGAGAGCAGCACTATTCCGGTACGCTGGCGATTAGGCGGCCTGGACATTTTCGCTGGCAGTATGTTGTACCGTATGAACAGCTCTATATCAGTGATGGTGGTGTAGTTTGGCATTATGAGGCTGATTTGATGCAAGCTGAACGTATGGAAAGCCTTGATGCGGTTGATCCGGTTGCGATGAAATTACTCGATGGTCGGGTTGGTGTAAAAGATATAAAGTTGCTCGCCACAGAAAAACTTGAATCCGGTGATATTGCATATCGCATTCAGATTGCGGACGGTCCTGAGTTGATTTTGACATTTTTAGCATCTGGGGATCTTCATTGGCTTGAAAGTGAAGATATGCTGGGTAACCGAAACCGAATGATTCTTTCAGATGTGGATAGACAAACGCCACCCAAAAGTGTTTTTTCATTTACACCGCCTGAGGGTGTTGAGGTGATTGATATTGTTGGTTCAGTAGATGGTTGAGGGATAGGTCAGAATAACGAATGAAATTTATTGGTGGGGTATACTGAGTATGAAAAAGATAAGTGCACTTGTGCTGTGTTGTATGTTTGCAACGTTGGCTGAAGCAGGAGGTTTTGCAACTTCAAATATGTCTGCCTCAGGTATGGGCGTGGCGAATGCGGTCGTGGCAGGTGCTGATGATGTTTCAGCAGCAGCTTATAACCCATCAGGACTTGCCTGGCAGGACGGTATTCAGGGTATGGTTGGTATGGGTTTACGATATCGGAATAGCTCTGTTGATCTTGGTACAAGTACCGGGCCTAATGAAGGAAATACGAGTAACGTGAATCATTTATATGCTTCCTGGATGCCACGGGATGGGGATTTGGGTTTTTCTCTCGCCTATAATCAGCCTTATATGTTGGAAAATGACTGGAGTCTTACATTTCCCGGTAGTGCTGGGAGGACATCGATTAAGATGAGCCGCCTTTCATTGGATACGATTTACAGATTGAGCAGTTCCATGGCTTTTGCAGCGGGTGTAGACTGGTATTTGACTTCTGCCACGTTAACGCAAGGTGGATCTTCATTCTCCGGCAATGACAAAGCCGCTTTTGGAGGTCACGTTTCCATGAAATGGAAACCTGCGCCGATGTGGTCAGTGGGTATGCTGGCACGGCTGGGTTCAAGCATTAAACTTTCAGATTCGGCTAATCAGAGTTTGAAAGTAAAGCTTCCAGATGAGTTTATCGTTGGTGTTTCTTATGATGTGGCAGATGCGGTTCGTTTGGAGCTCGATGCCAATTGGAGTCGTTGGTCCAGGCTCAACGATTTGAATGTTCTTTCGGGAAGCACGGTTGTGCAATCGAATGTGCTGGATTTGAAAGATAGCCTGACTTTGATGGCAGGTGTGACATGGTTTTGGAGAGAAAACAGTCAGTTTCGTTTTGGTTATGCTTATGATCAGGGGGCAAACAGTGATCAGGGATTCCATCCGGCAGTTGCGGACCAGACTGCACATAAAATAAGTCTGGGTGCGGGTGGCGATATGTTTGGTCTTCATCTTGACCTTGCATATATTTATACGCTCTATCCTCAAAGTAAGGTGAGTGGGGCCTTTGCGGGTACGTATCGCGATCGTCGACATTCACTTGCATTGTCGGTTTCCAAAGGTTTCTGATTCTGTCTTCACCTGAACTGTTTGATACAGCTACGGCTGTAAACAGTGCTGTGCCGTTGGCTTATCGATTGCGGCCAGAGGTATTGGGTGACGTTGCAGGTCAGAATGAGTTGACCGATGAAAATTCATGGTTTTCCGTTGCGCTGAGTGAGGGCAGGGCGGTCTCGGTTATTTTTTGGGGGCCTCCAGGTGTAGGCAAGACAACACTGGCCCGTATTATGGCGCAGTCAGCGGATATGATGCCCTTTGAACAATTATCAGCAGTGTCTGCAGGTAAAAAAGAGGTACAGGGAGTGGTTGATCAGGCCCGACGTGAAGGGCGCAGTTACCTCCTCTTTCTGGATGAGATTCACCGTTTTAATAAAGCTCAGCAGGATGTGTTACTCCCTTATATGGAAGATGGCACATTGGTGCTGGTGGGTGCGACGACGGAAAACCCTTCCTTTTCATTAAATAATGCACTTTTGTCCCGTTGTCGTGTGATTGTTTTAAAACCTCTGGATCAAACATCCATTCAACATATTTTAAAACGTGGCATTGCGCTTCTGAACAAAGAATCCACGGCGTTTGGTGTCAATGATGACGCCCTTAAATGGCTGGCAGCAGCCAGTGATGGTGATGCGCGTTATGCATTAAATGCCTTACAAAGTCTGTTTGAGGCGGATGCATCCAGAACATGGGATGAACATGCAACTGCACAGCAGTGGACACGCAGACAAGGCCAGTATGATCGCGATGGCGACGCTCATTATGATCTAATCTCTGCGCTGCATAAGTCGATTCGTGATTCTGATGCCGATGCAGCATGCTACTGGCTTGCTCGTATGCTTCAGTCCGGTGAAGAGCCGCTTTATCTGGCACGCCGGATGATTCGCATGGCAACTGAGGATGTTGGTCTGGCTGACCCTAAAGCGTTGACGTTAGCACTGGATGCACAGCGGATGTATCAGATACTGGGTTCACCGGAAGGTGAGCAGGGACTGTTTGAAACGGCGATTTACCTTGCACTGGCTCCTAAAAGTAACGCGACTTATATGGCAGAAAAGGCTGCACGAAAGCTGGCAAAAGAGAGTCAGCACCTGGATGTGCCGAAACACTTGAAAAATGCACCCACAAAACTGATGAAGAACCTCGGGCATGGCAAAGGGTATCAGTATGCTCATAACGCTGATGATGCGGTTGTGGCTCAATCTCACTTTCCCGATGGCATGGATGCAGTTTCTCTCTACTCTCCGGCTGAAAGAGGTTTTGAAAAAATATTAAATGAACGTATTCAGTGGCTCAAAGCACGTCGAGAAGTATTGAAAAAGGGTGAGGGTTAATAAGCATGATGGTTAAACAGCTCGCAGCCGTGGCAATTGGTGGCGCATCCGGTGCGGTACTGCGCTGGTTGATGGCAGGCGCTATACAACGCCTTGCCGGCGGCGCATTTCCATGGGGTACATTTGCCGTCAATGCGCTTGGCAGTTTCCTGCTCGGTTTCCTGTTTGTCTGGCTGATTGAGCGCTCAACGGCCAGTGAACTGGTTCGTCTGGCACTGACAGTCGGCATGCTTGGGGCTTTTACCACTTTTTCTACGTATTCACTGGAATCGATTCGCCTGCTTCAAGAGGGTGCACTCGGCATGGCTGCTGCGAATGTGATGGGACAGGTCGTTGTTTGTCTGATACTTACGTGGTTGGGGATTCAGATAGCCCGGGTGATCTAGTCATTCAGTGTTTTGTCTTTGGAATTGATGCCCCCCTATATGGGCGGCGGTGTACCAGAGAGGCTTGAAAAGGAAAATCAGGATTTGTGGTTAAGTGACGTTATGATCTGTTTTTGACTTCAATGCTGCGAAGCTCTTTCGCCAGCTTATCCAGCACACCATTGATGAAACCTCGTGCTGATTCATCGGCATAGGCGCGGGTAAGTTCAAGTGCTTCGTTGATAATAACGCGGTAGGGAATCTCCAGCCGGTTTTTCATTTCCCAAACGGCCAAACGAAGAACATTCAGTTCCACATTGGCAACACTTTTGAGACTGCGTTTTACGGCAGGCGTGATCAGTTTGTCGAGTTCATCCTTCTGTTCTGTGATGCCATAAACCATTTCACGAAGATAGGTTTCATCCTGAGCACCCCGTTCTTCTTCCTGAATACGTCCGCTCAACAGACGGGGGAGGTCGGCATTGTCGTTGCCACCACTGTGCCATGCGTAAAGCGTTTCAATCGCTGATTCGCGTGCCTGATGACGGTTCGGGCTTTTTGCTTTTTTTCTATTGCTCACGAGTTTTGTAATTCCTTTAATGTTGTGGCGATTTCAACCGCAGTCAGCGCTGCTTCGGCACCTTTATGGCCATGGGCTCCACCCACTCGATCCAGAGCCTGTTCCAATGTGTCTACGGTAAGAACACCATTGGCAATGGCAATGGTTCCGCGTTCTGCAATTGCACCGATGCTATCCATCGCGACACGACAAACATGCTCAAAATGAGCGGTTCCGCCTTGAATCACGCAACCTAAACATATCAATGCATCATAGTTGCCGGAATCTGCCATGTTTGCGGCAATGGTTGGGATTTCCAGAGCGCCAGGTACATGGACAATCTTCAAATCAGTATCATGGCTTCCATGTTCTTTTAAAGCAGTCATCGCACCATCACGAAGTGCAGACGTGATATTTTCATTAAAACGACTGACAATAATACCGATTTTCATGCCCGTTGCATCGACACTTCCGGTCAGATGAGGCGCATCGAGACTCATTCGACATCTCCTTTAACATTTAACATGTGTCCCATCTTGTCCCGTTTGGTTGTTAGATAGGTGATATTTTCATCATGTGGACTTGTTTGCAACTGCACACGCTCAACGACTTCAAGACCATAACCATCTAACGCAATGATTTTTTTAGGGTTATTGGTAAGAAGCTTCAATCTTCTTAAGCCAATATCGCGTAAAATCTGTGCACCGATGCCATAGTCTCTGAGGTCTGCTTTGAACCCGAGTTTCTTATTGGCTTCAACCGTATCATGACCTACATCCTGTAGCTCGTAGGCACGCAGTTTGTTCAACAGACCGATACCACGTCCTTCCTGTCGCAGGTAAAGAATCACACCTGCACCTGCTTCAGCAACCTGACGCATTGCTGCATGCAATTGGGAACCACAATCACAACGACGGGATGTAAATACATCTCCGGTCAAACATTCGGAATGGACACGGACCAGACATGGTTGTTCTGCATCAAGCTCGCCCATCACCAGTGCGACATGTTCGGCTTTATCCACAACATTGCTGTATCCAAACATACGAAAATCACCGAACTCTGTTGGCATACGTACTTCAACTTCACGTTTGACCAGTGAATCATGTTTCAGTTGATGGCTGATCACATCAGCAATACAGCCTACTTTTAAATTGTGTTTTTTTGCGAACTTTTTCAGTTCCGGCATACGTGCCATGGAACCATCATCATTCATGATTTCGCAAATCACGCCGCTCGGTTTCAATCCCGCCATACGTGCCAGATCAATACTTGCTTCTGTATGCCCTGCACGAACAAGCAGGCCACCATCACGACCCACCAGGGGGAATACATGCCCCGGTGTGTGGATATCTGATGCCGTAGCATTTTCATTGATCGCTGTACGAATGGTATGGGCTCGGTCATAGGCTGAAATGCCAGTGGTGACACCTTCTGCGGCTTCAATCGATACAGTGAAATTGGTTTTGAATTTTGAATTGGTATTGGCGACCATCAATGGAATATTGAGCTTTTCTGTTTGCTCCTGAGTCATGGCAAGACAGATCAGGCCACGACCATGTGTTGCCATAAAGTTGATCGCTTCAGGGGTTACCCATTCGGCGGCCATGACAAGATCCCCTTCATTTTCGCGATCTTCATCATCGGCCAGAATAATCATGCGTCCAGCACGAAGTTCATCAATTAATTCTTCACAACTGGCTAGGCTCATCTGTTCTCCTGCTGATTTATGTTTTGTCTGTTTTGAAAGTTCATGATCCGTTCCACATAGCGACCCAGCATATCGCTTTCAAAGTTAACACGCTGTCCTACGGATAAATGACCAAGGTTTGTGTGGGTTAATGTATGGGGAATCAGGTTGACGGTAAAGTCGCAGTGATCGACTTCATTGACCGTCAGACTGACACCGTTTATCGCAACGGAACCTTTTTTTACAACATACATTGCAAGCTCAGGTGGAACAGAAAAACGAAATGCTCTGTGTTCACCCACGTTTGTAATCTCTTCAACCTTTGCCAGTCCGTCTACATGACCGGTTACAATATGACCGCCGAGAGCATCTCCGACACACAAGGCAGGTTCAAGATTAACCTTATCACCGACTGCAATATCTGAGTGGTGTGTGAGGTTGAGTGTCTCTGGTGAGAGCGTTGCCGAAAAGCCGCCCTGAGCCGGAAAATCGGTGATGGTCAGGCAGCACCCATCCACAGCGATTGAATCACCCTCTGCCCAATTGTTTGTAGCAAGGGATGTGGAGAAGTGCATATGAGTCTGTTCAGGTTCCTGATCAATCGAAAGAACCTGACCGACATCCATAATAATACCTGTAAACATTGGGCGCACTATACCTATAGTCATTCGGCAATTCACTGAAAGCTTTTGTTTCAGGATCATGAAAGGTTATGATGATGCCATGTTTGAGTTACATACGCGCCTAAAAGCTGATTGCATTCATATTGGAAACCTTCCGTTATGCCAATTACTTCTAATGAATGACGCCAACTATCCATGGTTCATTCTTGTGCCGCAAAGAGACGACATTCGTGAGATATTTGAACTGAGTGAGGATGATCAAAAACAGCTGCTTTGGGAATCTTCACACTTATCCAAAGTGATTACAGCGCATTTTAAAGCAGATAAAATCAATGTGGCTGCGTTAGGAAATATGGTTCCTCAACTTCATGTTCATCATATTGTCCGTTTTACCGATGATCCGGCATGGCCTGCGCCTGTTTGGGGACATGCTGATGCCAGACCGTATACAAAAAAACAGCTAGCTAGGCTTGTTGATTCATTTCGAGATGTTTGTTTGATCTAAAACCTTAAAAAATATACCTTCTTTGCGGGATTGTGCGTTTTTTTAATGTATGCGATAACTTCGCCATGCTTTTCCACGTTATTGATGACCAGCCAATTATTTGCGAATTTATGAGTAGCATCTTTCATGATATGGGTCACGAAACACGTGTGTTTAACTCACCTGTTGCGTACCTGAATTTTCTGGGAAGTGATGAATATACAGCTCCGGCTGCTGTTTTCAGTGATGTTTCGATGCCATTGATGAGTGGTTATGAAATGATCAGAAGGGTAATGATTGAACACCCTGATCAGAAATTTATTGTCATCAGTGGGAAACCGGAGATACAGGACGAATATCGAAACTATGCCTGTATGTTTCTTAATAAACCTTTTGCTGTAGAAGATCTTGAAGAGATTATTGAGTCACTGGGCCTTCAAGAGGCTGCGTAATACAGCTTACCACCACCATTCACAACCTGACTCTGCTATAAATAACACTATAAATGGTTGATATGTTTATTGCTTAGCGAGGATGTATGTATGTTTCATATGGTTGATGATGATAAGCTTGTTTTAGAGGCACTATCTTCGATTTTGAAAACGCTGGGTTATGAGTGTAAAATGTTTTCTTCTCCTGCTGCTTATCTGAAATACATGCAAAGTTCGGATTACCAGCCTCCAATTGCGCTTTTGTCAGATGCAACCATGCCAGACATGAATGGGTTTGAGCTGTTAAAGACAGTTCACCAACATCATCCGGAAATTCGAACTGCAATTATTTCGGGATATGTTGATTCGATGGACGAGTCGCAAGAGCATGTTTGTGTGTATCTGCGAAAACCGTTTTTAATTCCTGCTTTGGAATCCATGCTGAAAGCCTTTACGCTTTGTCACAAAGATGGTTGTGATCCGGAACGTTTTGGTTGCGCTGCAATCAGTGACAAGACGTTATCTGGAAAGGATCAATGGCGTTGCCCACTTATGAATCGCGGTAAAAAATAAGTAAGAGTCAAAGCTCTCTCCAGCCATCAAAAGCTGGAAAGTAGAGGGCCATTTTGATAGGTCGTTCAGGGTCCATGGTATGTAACAGCTCTTTGTACCCCTCAAGTTGCGGCGCATAGCGCTGCTGCTCACTATCAAGGAATGTATTCAAATCACTTCCTTCATGTGCGCCGGTTTTATAATCAATAATCCAGCGAGTGCCTTGCTCATCAACAAAGCTTCGATCAATAATGCGCTGGCAAGCCTGTCCATTTTGCATGAAGCTAAGTGTCCATTCACAGTGAGCATCTTCATGTTGATTGGAGAGTATCCACTGCCCAAGTTTACTATGGAGTGTTTTTTTTAACCCTTCTTTGCAGCGAAGCAAGGCTGATTGCAGTAGCTCACCTGAGAGACCTTCTGCGATCAGCATACGTTTTATAACATGGGTCGCTTGCATTGTATGTTGCTCCTCCCATGTTTCGATGCCGTGTTCAGCCACTTGTTGAAGTATCGTATGCAGTGTGTTTCCAATCGGTGTGGCTTCCGGCCCTGCCCAACCATATTCAGGTTCCTGATTAATTTCGGCAACCAGCTCAGGCAGTGGCTGGGGTATCGTTTTAATGCGTTGCAGTGATTTTTTCCGGTTGGGTTTTATCACTTCATCTGTTCCAAGCATCGACATTTCTGCACCAAAACAGGTATCAGTTCCTTGTGAAGACGATGGTGAAAGCAATTCCAGTAATGAGCCTTTTTGGGCCTCTCCACTTTTTTTCGATATACCGCCAAACATATGCAGTTCGGTTTCAGCACGTGTACAAGCAACATAGAGAAGACGAGCGAGTTCGTTGGCCTCTTTGCGATTTTCTACTGATTGTATCAGAGAAAAAAGCTCGTCTTTGCTGCGTGTTTCTGCTTTGGGTGACATTAAAAACAGAGATTTCCCCTGCATGGGTACATCCGTGAATGCCAATAAGGGTTGATCATTGCCTTTGGGTTGCTTGCCCAGCCCTGGAAGTATCACCATATCCCACTGTAGCCCTTTGGCTCCGTGCATGGTCATCAGCTCAACCTGTTCGGCTTCTTTGCAGGCGTTTGGTGCGGCATAAAGGCTATCAATTCGTTCATCCAGTAATGTGAAATCAACCCGACCCTTTTCATCAAGGGAGTCGATCAGTGCGAGCAGTGTTTCCACGTTGGTATGTGCCGTATCATCCAGCATGGATGGCATGCCCAGACGTAGCCATGCAGATGTGACCAGTTCCCGCACCTTTATCTTTCCGCTGACTGCCATGCATGGTCTCAGTGCCTGTTTTACATGGCTAACCCGGGACTTTGCATCAACTCTAAGTTTCGAGAGGCTTTGTTCATCTTCGATAATCTCCCAGATATTCCTGTGGTCGTCATGTAATAATGTAAACATGTCCGCTGTGCTAAGCCCGCAACACACAGAGCGTAATATTGCCAGCCATGATTCCTTGTCTGCCGGGTGTAGTAACGCACGCAGCAGTGCGCGCAGTGCTCGAATCTCAGGTCTTGTATTCAACGGCAGGATTTTAATCGCACGAAAAGGGATCTGTGCTTCGCTAAGCGAAGGCATAATGGCGTGAAGATGTTTACGTGTTCGGGATAGAATGCCAACACGCTGACCTCGGCTTATGGCTTGCTTAACAAGTGCTGTAACTGCATGGGCCTCTGTTACATCATCATTGTTAAGATCACCGGAATGCTCCAGGCGATGCAGCTGGACACGGCCCAAATGCGATAAGCCTGCAACAGCATGGGCGTGTTGAATTGCCCCACTGATTGCATCCTGTTTTTTAGGAAAAATATGGCTAAATGCCTGATTTACCCATTCTACAATGACAGGTGAGGAACGGAAATTCTGTTCCAGCTGTAAACCTGTGACTTTTGGCAGGGCTGCTGAATTGTTTGCAGCCTGAAGAAAAAGCCCAACCTCTGCTTTGCGAAAGCGATAAATGGATTGCATGGGATCGCCCACCATGAACAGGGTTCGAGCATCATCTTCCTGCCAGCCGGAGGTCAGACAGCGTAGCAGGTTCATCTGTAACTCTGAGGTATCCTGAAACTCATCAATCAGAATATGATGAATGCGGTAATCCATTTTAAGCAGCAGATCGGAGGGATTACCATGTGTATCACTCAGGGCATCAAGCGCACGCAGAGCGATTTCAGTAAAATCAGCTTTGCCCTGTCTGCTGAATATGGATTGCAGATCAACAACCGCCAGCGGCAGAAGTGCAAACAAAGACTCAACCATTTGCCATTGTGTCGGAGTAAATGTGGGTGTATCGGGCAGACCACGAAGGTGATGCATGGCATCAGCCAATCCGGAAATGTCAGTAAGCAGAGATAATATCGCCAGCATTTGCTGTTTTTCATCTTTTGAAGATGTCGGAAAACCCTGGATTTTACTCATGCTTTTTCTGAATTGAGGGTCTTTGTTGGTAAGAAGAAAGTTCGCTAGTATTTTCCAGTGAGTTAGATGGTTCGTATCACAACTGGCTGGCCACATCGTGATATCTGTTAAGATGCTGTTGTTAAGCTCTTTTCCTGCAAAATGAAGCAGTGAGGGCAATGTTGTTTTAACCTCCAGTGGTATCAATGCATCACATTGCTGAAGTTGATTGATGATAAATTCGGCCAAATTTGATTCAATCATTTCCTTGAATGTTTTGGTATTTCGACCATGGCTGGCTATATATTGTAACCACTGTTCTCGATTCCCCAGCATCTTTGCCATCAAATCAATCACAGCAACGGTATTATGATCCTGATGCAGGAGTAGCGCCTCAACAGCAGCAGAATCCTGCTTCATTGCCCGATGCAGTGTTTGTTCGGCGGCCTCTCTGTATACGACTCCGCTATGTTCGCTCGGTGTTGGCATGTCACCAAGCCCTGATAACAGAGGCAGTTGGCGCGCCAGTGCCCCGGTCAGGCTATCCAGGGTCATGATTCTTAATCGAGCAGGATGTTCAGACAGATTCCAGCCACGTTCATCAGAACGTGCGAGTGCTTTGTGAGCTAGCTGCCACGTTACCATCCTGTGGGAGTTTTCATCGTCCGGTTTTTTTATAGACAGGGCTTCAATCACCCGGTTGGTCATCTCTGCGGCGGCTTTGCGTGTGAAGGTGAGAGCCAGTATCTCTTCCGGTTCATCAACAGTTGCCAGAAGCGCCAGAATTCGCTGAGTCAGAAGTTCTGTTTTCCCGGAACCTGCCGGAGCCTGTACCAGATATGAGTGAGCTGGATCTATGGCCCGTTTACGAATTATTTCACTCATGGTTCAGACCTGTTTTCCATATCAAACCCGGTCTCTTCAATCCTGCAAAGCGCTTCCATACCACAATAGCTACAGGCCGCCTTATTTCTGGGGGACACATCGCTTCTACCGTTGATAAATTCTTCTGCAAGCATATCCAGACTTGTTTTCCACTCATCTAACAGTCGCCGCCAGTTTTCAGGACGGTTCCTTTTTCCATCACATACAGCAACGCCATCAATCTCTGTCTCTTCGCCGGACAAACCTTCAAAGCCCATTTCGTGGCCGCTTCGAACCGTTGCAAATGTAACCGCATCATGTTCAGTCAATCCGCTTGCCAATGCATAGAGTGGCAGTTGTGGCTCTTCTATTCTCTCACCCAGCCATTTGGAAACGGACTGTTTTGCCCCGGTTTTGTAGTCAATGATAACTTTTCGGCCAGTAACATCCTGATCGATTCGATCTGCATTGATACGAAGCGGCAACTGTTGAGCGGTGTGCTCGGGGAGCTGCAATGAAAATTCTTTTTCTGTTTCGATTACTTGAAATGCAGGACGCATACATTCGAGCTCCAGCCATTCAGTTAATAGTCGGAACATGCGCTTCTTTTCAAATTGTTGAATAGAAAAGTTGTGAGAAGATCTGTTTTTTTGCCATGCATGTTCGATTGCAGCTTGAATGAGTTTGTCACGTTCCTGTCCATTAAGCGCAAGCAGAGCCGATTGTGATTTCAGTTGATGCCATATGAATTCGAGTGCCATATGAATCAATGATCCCTTGGTGCTGGGCTCAATGCCCGGCTCGGTATCACCAAGTGCAGAGACTGAAAGACGATGTGCTACAAATGCACGAAAAGGGCAGGCAGACTGGTTTCTGATAATTGCAGTGCCACCACGGATTTTTTCATCTGCGAATAAAGGGATGTTGGTTGAATCATCATAAGCCTCAAGTTCTGCTGCCTGTTGATGGTTGAATTTTTCATTTTCTGTACGTATGACAAGATCTTTAAGGAAGGCTGAAGGTTTCATTTCCTGTTCAGTTTTTTGTTTTGCATAGCTGATTTCGATGTTGGGTGATGCCCATAAAAGCTGCTGCCAAAGCCATTGGGAAGATTCAAATTGAAGTGATCCGTGGCTCATCGGTATGCGATATTTTTTTTGTAGCGCGATTGGCAGCAGAGGTTGTGGATGTGCAGCCGGTGGAAAGGCCTGTTCATCCATGGTCAAAACAAAAACATGGTCAAACGCCAAGCCTGCAATCCGGGCAAGAGGCATCACTGCAATGTTAGGATATTTTGCTATCCGGATCATCTGTGTTTCCGAACAGGTAACATGTAACAGGGAAAGAAATTGTGTCCAGTTCATGCTGGCGTGAATGGCATCGGCGCTAACCAGTGATGTTAATACGTCTTTAAAGCTGTTGACCTGCCTGATTTCTATATTGCTGCGTACGACTTCATCATCAAAGCCTGTCTGAACGATGCCGGTGCTTTGCAGGAGTGTATGAACCTCTTTCACCCACTGGCTTACTGACCTGGCGGGAGTTGCCCAGCTATCCAGCGTTTTGATGATGCTGTGGAGTGCTGGCAAGGTTTCAACATCCACTGATGTAAGCAAGTGTTTCAGGGAGATATGGTGCCGGTTTTGTCTGCGAAACATAGCGTCGAGCGAAGCACGGCCCATTTTTTCTTTTTCGAACCCCTTTAACCATGGAGAGAACAACAGGGTTGAAAAATCGCTAAAAGCGATACTCTTTTTTCCCGCCAGTGAAAGTAAATGCAAGGTTTGTTGAATCATCGGCCAATCGGACAGTGGCCGGCCCTGCATGGTGACTGCCTGTTGCTCATAAAAAGGATTGGTACAGCTTTCAGGGATAAGAGCACTGTCCAGCTCGCGACGAAGAGAATCGGTGTCAGAAAAAGAGTTGCTGGTCAAAACAGCGATTCTAAGTGTAGGTGTTTGACTCATCAGGTCTTGAATGCGGGAAGCAAGCTGGTGCAATTCAGATGATTCATCGAGGCAAGCTGTTACTGTGGGTGTAGCAGGTTCCATATCGGCTTGAATTGTGAAGATTTCACAGTTTTTTTCTTTGAGTTGGGCAAGCAGAGCCTGTTGCGCAGGCGTGAATGTTTCAAAACCATCCAATATAATGGATTTGGGAAGGGTTAAGTTCTGCATCTCCGGATTGATCAGAGAAATAAGGTCTGCGGTCAGTGCTCTTTGTTGAAACTGTTCGTTTTTCAGCTCCAATTTGATGGCTTTGATCCACCGGGTCAACGCATCACTCTCCTCACCATTGAATGCAAGTTCAGTGAGATTGATGTTGTACGCTTGCATATATGTATAAGCCTCTGAAGCACGCAGAGCGAGACCTTTCAGGGATAAGCTTCGGTTGTATTCACTTGTACGCAGGTCATCCCGTATGACTTTTTCCCATAAAAGCTGCGCCTGTAATTTTGAGAGCGGAATGGGAGACTGAGGATCCTGTTCAAGCAGTTTTTTGAGCCATTCATCCCAGAATAAAATGGGAGGCGTTGCGATGACCTCTTTGTTTGCATCAAGCAATAGCCTTCGTTTCCACTCTGTAACCAGTTGCGGGGTGGCCGTGATAAGCAGCGTATCTTTGTTCAAAGCTGAAAGAACGTGAAAGGCTTTAATAAAACCCATATAATCTGTTTTGTTGTTCATTTTCAATCTATCTTCAACGCGTTTTCAGATTGGAACTTGATTTTATTGAGCATTACGATTTCAATAGCCGATGTTAATGGCATAAGCACTTGATCGTTTAACAAGGAGAGGTTATGAGTCAGGTTAAAATGACATGCCCAAAATGTCAGGAAAAATTTCAGGCGGAAAAAGCAGATATCTATGAGTGCCCCAAATGTGGCACCAATATCCGTCCTAAAAAAACAAAAGTTGATCTTGAGGCAACACAAAAATTTCAAATTTGATTACTGGTCTGGTGCTGTAAACTTTTTAATCGGCACCAGTTTTCCGGGGATTACTTTCCCCTCTTCATTCACATGTGCAGGAACATAATATTGTTGCTCTTCGGGGGCGCTGGTCATCTTCTGCCAGGCTAAAATAGCACAGGTCAAACCAATGATGATGGCTGAAATGTTAAACAAAACCGAGGGTGAACCATGTTTCTGCGGTGTGACATCGATGATTTCTGCTTCCTGTTTTTTTTGTGCCTGTTTTAGACGGAACCATGCTCTTGAAAAGAGAAAAAGGTTTCTGAGCATAAACATCAGCATTGCTGGCCCAAAAAAGAAGAGCATGGATACAAAAATACTTCGGATCATTTCTGCATGAACTCCTTTACCCGAGTGAGATATTGCAAAACATCGGGGTCTCGCCCCTCACGCTGCGCGTAATAGACTGATTCGGCCAGTATTTCCAGAATCCGGTGCAATGCATCATGACGACTGATGCCTTGATGTGTCATCATATGTTCAAGAGCTGTAGCAACTTCCTGTGGTTGTTTGGTGGCAATCTGCTCTTCCAGTGCCAGATGCAGGGAGAGATGCAGGTAAGGATTCATACCATCATCAACATGAAAATCGCGATCAAGGAAAGACTCCATATCATCAAAAAAATGATGGTGTTCAGGGTGCATTTCAATCACCCGTGCAATGCGAACCTGCATGGCATCAAGTGGTAAATGATCTTTTGCGCGCTGCCACGCATCCCATAAAATCTGGCGGTGGGCACGTAATTGTTCCCTGTCCGGTTCATTGCGTGGCTCTGTTTCGGCATGATTCATGTTAAGATTAAAGCCTCCGATGATCCAATACTGGCATAGTTTGGCGTATTTTATTCAAATTGTTGAGTGAAAAGTCTGCAACAATAATGCCTTCTCTGTTTTCGACTTCATTTTCAAAAGAAGCAATGACTTCGCCCCAAGGGTTGATCATCATGGAATGGCCCCATGTTTTTCTTCCATTTGGATGTGTACCACATTGCCCGGCTGCAAGCACATAGGCCTGATTTTCAATCGCCCGGGCTCGCAATAATGTTTCCCAGTGTGCTTGACCTGTTGGCACAGTAAATGCGGCGGGCACGGTGAGAATATTACATCCCAAACTGCTGTAATGGCGATAAAGTTCAGGGAAACGCAGATCGTAACAAATGCTTAGGCCAATATTCCAGCCATCAAAGCTGACATGTTCAGGCAATCGGCCTGCTTTAATGCTCTCTGATTCACAATAATGCTCATCCGGCAGATCCACATCAAAAAGATGTATTTTATCGTAACAGGCGATGCATTCACCTGCGGGTGAAAAAACAGGGCAACTGTTGCGTATTTTATCGCTGTGATCACTTTTTAAGGGGACGCTTCCACCCACAATGACGATTCCATATTCACGTGCCTGATCTGCAAGAAAAGCCAATACAGCTGAATCCTTTTGCTTTTCAGCAATGGCCAATTTATCAGCTTCATCAGCACCCATGAAAGAGAAGTTTTCAGGTAGAAGCAGAAGTTCACAATCCTGTTCCGCAGCCTCTTCTATCAAAGAGGCAACCCGCGCAAGGTTGATGTTTTGATCCGCACCTGAATTGAGCTGGATGCAGGCTGCGCGAATCAATGTTTGATCAGGCATGGTTATTTTTTCTCAAGTAGAATCATTTTTCTGTCCTGGTCAATGGTCATGCGAAAGCCTGAGAGAAAACTCATGCCAAGCAGGCCTGTGGTGCCGTCCGGAGAGAGTTTCTGAACGGTGGAAAGAATGTTTTGTTGTTTGATGCCGCCTGCTTCAACATTGGATACGGATATCAGGGGCGCAAGGATTTTTCCATTGGCCGTCTGTAGGGTGACTTTCTGTGCGTTGCGTGTATCAAGCCGGGCACGTTTGGCAATGGCAGGTGGGATCGCCACATAAGTCGCACCTGTATCAACCACAAATTGCATCGGAATACCATTCACCCGACCTGATACAAACATATTACCGTTGCGCTCGATGTACTTCATCTGCATTTTTGTCTTTTCCAGATTAAATGCCGGATTGGATATTGCATTGATGGTTCCCGAGTTTTGCTGTTTTGATCCACTCACTGGTTTGTCTGTGTAGTGGGTCTTTCCAGATGCATCCACCCATTTATAGATTTCTGCCGCTGCGATACTGCTCAATAGCAGCGACATCAGGAGAAACAGGCAGGTGATGGGTTTATACATAGGCGTTATACACCATGTTTTGATGAAACATCCTGTGATGCGTAGCGTCCGATATTTAACACTGCACCAACATTGGCTTTATCGCTGAGCACAGGCACCAGCTTATCTGTCGTGCACGTCATCAGTGTCATCATGCCGGGGCCATGGCCACCCAGCGGAGAATCGGAATGGATCACCACACCAATGGTGATGGAGCCCTTGCGATAGGTTCGGCCATAACGATTGTCATGATCAAGCACGGCAACAAAATCACCAAAGCGGAGTTTGTTGAGTTTGTACTCTTTCACCACCGTTTCATCATGGCAGAGGATGTCATAGTCTCCAGTTGTCATCGAGAGTGCACCAATGCCGCTGCCCATGGCATAACCCGGCACCATCACATGCACAGGCACTTCAATTTTGCCATCTTTGCGTTCTTTAAGGCCCCATTTTTCAAGCAGGTCAGGATCGAGATTGTAGATAAATACCTCATCATGATCGATGAGTTTCATGCCCTGACCATGGCCTTTGACAAGAAATTTGTCATCGCAGGTCAGTTTCTCCAATGTCTCATCAGGGAAATCGAGCATCAGATGATCCACACCACCATGGTGACCTAATACCGTACCGATTGCGCCTTTGGCTTCACCGGAGATCACCCGCACCTGATTGCCACAGCAGGACATGAACTGGTATCCCGATGCGCATTTATTGTTTTTATGATCCAGTTTGCTTGAAACGCCGGATTCAATGTGTTCGCCGGCCCAGCCAAATACTGAATCGCCGATTTTAACGTTGTAGGTGATGCCGCCAGTTGAAGGCCAGGAGAAGATTTCACCTGCCGCACCGACTTCGAATGGTGCCCACTGATGGGCAGCAGCAACGCCGCCCTGTACGGCAGTCATCACAAGTTGGTCACGGTTGGTTTTAAGACTCATTGTCTCTCCCTGTTACTGGTTTATCGGATGTGTCAGTCTTAATATAGTGCAAAAACTGACTGGTGCGACCTTCACGAATGCCACGTTGTTCAAATTTGGTGAGTACCCGATCTTCATCCCGATCAATATAGCCCACTTTTCCGGCCACATTCGTGAGTCCCGGCGTAGCATCAAGGATTTCACGCATCCATTCTGCCAGTTCGTTCACATCCGAGGCCAATTGAATAAAACCGCCGGGTTTGAGACGGCTGACCATCAACTGGGCAAAATCTTTTTGAATAATCCGGCGTTTATGATGGCGGGCCTTGGGCCACGGGTCAGGGTGATTCACCACAATGCCATCAAGCTGTGCTTCTTTCACCTGGTTTTGTAATACAAACTGGGCAGGGAGCTGGGTGATCCGGGTCTGTTCAATTAAACCCGCATCTTCAAGTCGACCCACAGCTTTGGCGACACCGGGCAGGTAAATCTCTACACCAATCAGCGTCCAGTCAGGGTGATGGCTTGCCAGTTGAACCAGAAAATCACCATTGCCAAAACCAATCTCCATCACAATAGGGGAGTCATCTGGAATTTTGGCATCGTTGAGTGTCATTGTTTTACTTAGACCAATGATAGGCAACCATTTGCTCAGGCGTGCCTCCTGTCCCGTTGTGACAAAGCCATTTTTGCGCCCATGGGTCCGCATTTCATGTTGGGAAAACTGATCTCGAAATTCTTTGGTAAGTCGCATGGCGGCGATGATACGGGGCAGGCATGTTTGGCACAAACAGGGATTGTATGTCGGGTTTACATATGGAGAGCTCTGGTTCATTTTATGTTCGCATGTATCAGCATTTTTCTAAACATGAAACAGGGTATGTGGTTGGTATTTTTTTATAAAAATATTCGGGGCTGTAGTAGATTAGCAGGAGTGTTCCCCTGTTATGATGAAGTTAAGTCATTGTAAAATAAGCAAGATAAAGCAACGGAAGCTTCTCGAATACTTTGTATTAGAAGTTACAGCACGAGCGGCAGCCGATTTACTTAATATTCAATCTAATTCTACAGCCTTGTTTTACCGTAAACTCAGAGAAGTTATTACTTACCATTTAGATCAGGAAGCTCAGATTATTTTTGATGGTAGTGTTGAATTAGATGAGAGCTACTTTGGCGGGCATCGTAAAGGCAAGCGTGGCAGAGGAGCTGCTGGGAAGGTTGCCGTATTTGGTATACTAAAGCGTGGAGGCCGGGTTTATACCCAAGTCGTTGAAGACACAAAGACATCAACCTTATTGCCTGTTATAAAAAGGAAAATAGCACCGGACAGTTTGGTTTTCACGGATAGCTATCGGGCTTATAATGCTTTAGATGTAAGTAATTTTCACCATGAGAGAATTAACCATAGTCGATTGTTCGCTAAAGGATCAAACCATATTAATGGTATTGAAAACTTTTGGAACCAGGCAAAACGGGTACTTAGAAAATACAATGGTATTCCAAAAAGTAGCTTCCCCTTGTTCCTCAAAGAATGTGAGTTTAGATTTAATTATGGTTCGCCTAAACAGCAACTGAAACAATTGAAAATATGGACTGAAATTTAAGCTGATCTACTACAGCCCCAAATATTCTTATAAAAAAGTGCGGGTTCAACTATCAAGTACAACTTTGGTGAGTTGAACCCGAGAGATATTAGATTGGGCTGTTTCGGCAGATTTCATTGATTATCACATTCCTTGTCACTTGAACCTATCAATAAACATTGTTATGATTCCTTTATAATATTTCTTGGGAAGGGGGAGCTTATGCTTCAGTGTTTTTTTAGTGATCGTTGGTGGTTATGCAAATTTACAGGTTTTTTGTTTCTGTGTTTGTCTCCATGCATAGCACCTGCTGCGACATGTGATTTATGGCAAGCTCGAACCGGTATTTTTCCAACCTTGGCTGAGGCTCAGACTGACCATGATCAATGGCTGGCATCTACAGGTGGATATTGGCTTCCAGCTAGCGGATGGTTTTATGAATATGGAACTGGTTACAACGAAACTTGGAGAAAGAATATTGGTAATGTTTATGGTAGCCCTAGTTATATGAGGGTTACCTGTAAATCACAAAACAGGCCTGCTGTAAGCATTACTTTGGATCAATCACAAGTTAGTGAAGACGAGGCAATAACAGGAACTGTTCATGTTTGGCCTGGTATTATAAATGCTTACTATAATGCCACCGCTACTTTAACGTTACCTAATGGTAGTATACTTACTAAAAATGTTGGCCTAAGTGGAGCTGCCGGAGTATCACTTTCTTTTGCATCATTTGGATTGTCGGGAGGTTATTTACCTACAGGCCAAGGTGGTAACACTCTTGAATTTGCCGCTTCAGCCACTGTGGGCGATCCATTTACCAGTAAAACACCAGCGATAGCGAGTGTCATTGTTACGACGTCTAGATGTAAATACTGGGAGTTTGGTAATGGTGCACAGACATTGTATCCAAGTTTTAACCAAGCATACAGTGCCATGATTTCTAATTGGGCAGGGAGACCGGCCACTCTCGAGAATCAAAATGGTGATATTTATTATTATAAAATAATCAATCCAGATGGAACTATGGGAGGACGAGACTGGGTTTCATGTAAAGTCTATGGAGCTATTCCTTCCTCTACTGACACCCAACAAGCGAATTTATCAGGTCCGGACAGTACGAAGGGTGGTCCGGTTTGTGTGTTGTCTGCCACTGCCAATCCGATCTATTTCATGACGGGGGATAAGGAGCAGATTGATCGTGATTTCTCTGTGGGTGGTCTGAGTTTGAATCGCACTTATCATTCGCGCTCTACACATAGTGGTCGTATGGGTTATGGCTGGAGCTGGTCTTATGGCTGGCATCTGACACCGCCAGTAACAGGTCAGATTACGATTCGCCGTGCGGATGGTAAGCTGATGGTATTTAATGATGATGGTACAGGCACCTATATTCGTCAGCTTGAGCGTATGGATGAGACAGTGGTTTCAACGGTCACAGGGTTTAGATACACCCGTCATAACGGTTCCACGGTTGATTTTGATACTGCGGGTAAGCTTGTTTCACTGAACAGTGAAGATGGCAAGTCCACAACAGTGGCTTATGATGTTTCAGGCAATCCATCCAGCATCACCGACCCGTTTGGTCGCAGTGTTTCTATTGTTGTGGATGTATCCGGTCGTATCTCCAGCATCACCGGCCCAACCGGTCGGGTTTGGACTTATGCCTATGATGTGAACAACAACCTGACCTTTGTCACGCATCCTGATGGCAACTCCCGCCAGTATGTTTATGCTGATGTAAACGATATTCATAATCTGACCCAAGTGATTGATGAAGCGGGTCGCATCTATAAACAGGTAACGTATGATGCCCAGGATCGTGCCACGGTCTCAGCACTTCCACTGACTGGTTATCAGGACAGCGTGGCCTACAACGCAGACGGCACGGTCTCTGTGACTGAGTCTGACGGGCGGGTGGTCAGCTATACGATTAATCATGTTAATGGTCTTCCCTACATCGCCTCACGCAGCGATTGTGCCTGTGGTACTGCGTCTGACTTTACCTATGACGCTGCAACAGGCTCCATGCTATCGAGCAGTGATAAACTTGGTGTCTCGAACAGTTACACCTACGATGCTGATGGTCGGATATTGACCAATACAGAGGCTGTGGGCACGGCGGTATCGCGTACCACGACGTATATTTATGATGGTGCAGGCCATATTGCAAGCGTGACCGATGGTTTGAGCAACAGCACAAGCTACACTTATGACGTAAATGGTCGTCGTTTAACCAGCACAGATGCATTGGGTAACATCAGCAGCAATGTCTGGAATGCAAATGGCACATTAGCATCTACAACCGATGCAGCCGGTAACATCACCAGCTACACCTATGATCTGTTTGGTCAGGTGGCTTCGATCACCAACCCTGATGGTTCTACACGTTCGATGATCTATGACGGTGCAGGCAGGATTGTCTCTGTCACCGATGAATCAGGTGCAAGCACAACTTACACCTATGATGTTCGTGATCGTGTGGTTTCTATTGCCTATGCCGATGGCACGGGCACTTCGAACATCTACAACGTGGCTGGTGATTTGGTCTCCAGCACCGACAGTGCCGGGTTGATCACCACTTACACTTACGATGTGGAACATCGCCCTGTTTCGGTCACACGCCCGGATGGTACAATGGTGAACTCCACCTTTGATACCAAGGGAAATCTGACAGCCCGTGATGTGCTCGATGCAGCAGGCATCTCTGCACTCAGAGAAACGATGGCTTATGATGCTGATGGTCGTCTGCTCTCGACCACCCATGCCGATACCACATCCAGCTCCAACAGCTATGATATGGTGGGCAGATTGCTCACCGCCACCGATGAAGCAGGCAAAATCAGCAGCAACACGTATGATGAACTGGGTCGTTTGATTGCGACCACCAATGCCAACGGTGAGATTGCGACTTACGCTTATGATGCAGCAGATCGTCTGATCCGTTCCACGGCAGCCAATGGCGTGACCACCACCTTTGCCTTTGATGCAGCAGGCCGACTGGTTCAGGAGGCATCGAATGATCGGGGTTTCACCAGTTATACCTACAATGCATCCGGTGATCTGATCGCCAAAACCGATGGGCTTAGTGTTGTCACCGGTTATACATATGATACCAGTCACCGTATGACAGGTATCAGTTATGTGGCTGATCCGACCCGTGATGTCGGTTTCACCTATGATACTGCAGGCCGTTTAACCGGCATGAGCGATGTTGCAGGCAGCACCACCTATACCCATGATGTGATGGGTCGTGTCACTTCTGCATCGTGGACACCGGCAGGTTCCACGCTGAATCTGGTATTGGCATACAGTTACGATGTTTCAGGGCGTCTGGCCGCTCTCACCTATCCGACAGGCCGGGTGGTGAGTTATAGCTATGATACGGCAGGCCACATCGCTTCAGTGGATGCCAGTGCCAATGGTTCACCTGTGAACCTTGCTTCGATCATCACCTACGACGCACTGGGTAACATCACCTCACGCACACTCGGCAATGGCATTGTGGAAACTCGCTCCATTGATAGTCGTGGCCGTGTGGTCACCATCGATGCAGCCGGGGTATTGAATCGTACGCTGACATGGCGTGCGGACTCCACAATCACGGCGATCAGCGATGGTTTAAACATCTCCAATTCACAAAGTTTCACCTACGATCTTGCCAATCGCCTGACCGGTGCGTTGGGTGGTTATGGCAACATCTCTTATAGTTACGATGCCAATGGTAATCGCCTCTCTAAAACCGATGCGGCAGGCACGATCTCTTCAGCTTATGAGGCAGCCACCAACCGTCTGGCAAGTAGCGGCAGCACCACATTCACCCGTGATGCAGCCGGTAACCGGTTGAGTGATGGCAGCATCAATTACAGCTATGCGGTGAACAATCGTTTGATTGGTGTATCTGACAGCATCACAGGTGCCTCATTGGCTGGTTACCAGCACAACGGCAAGGGTGAGCGTGTATCTAAAACCATCAACGGTATCACCACATGGTATCTCTACGATCTCTCCGGCAATCTGATTGGTGAATATGATACCAACGGCGTGATGATCGCCGAACATCTCTATGGCCCCTCAGGGCGTATTGTCACCATCCGCAATGAATCGCGGCCTGTGGTATTCAATCAGACCAAACCTCTGATGCTTCAAAACAGTACCCGTTATGCAGGGCACTTCACGCCCGGTGTTTACGCTTTCGTGATTGAAGCAGTCAGGAGGGCATCATGATGTCTATTTCCTCTTTCTTCTCCTCTTTGCTGGTTTCACTTGTTGCCCTGTTTGTGATCACGCTTGCTCCTGTTCAGTTCCATGATCTGTCGCTGAGTTATGCGACTGCCTATGCTGCGGATTCCGATGGTGATGGTGTTTCTGATGTTGATGATGCATTCCCCAATGATCCGTCTGAACAGGGTGATATGGATCATGATGGTTCAGGAGATAACTCCGATCAGGACAGAGATGGTGACGGCGATAACAATGATATCGATCCCGATCCCAACAATCCGGCCATCACACTTGATACGATCCCTCCCGTTGTCACTGCTCCTGTAGCCATCACCATTGAAGCGACAGGTATCGCAACCACAGTGGTTCTTGGCACCGCATCAGCAACCGACCTTGTCGATGGTCTGCTTGTTCCAACGAATGATGCACCCGTTACTTTCCCAGTGGGCGTAACCACGGTGACCTACACTGCCACGGATGCCGCAGGTAATGTGGGTACAGCAACCCAGACCGTCACTGTTTCAGATACAACTGCTCCGGCTATTACAGCTCCTATAGCAGCAAGCGGACAATCAACCGATGGAACGGCTGTCACCGTTCTAACCGGAACCGCCACAGCCACTGATCTGTTTGCGGTTACGATCACAAACAATGCCCCCGTTACCTTCCCGGTTGGTATTACAACTGTCACATGGACAGCAACTGATGCCAACGGCAACACATCAACCGCAACTCAGTTGGTGACGATCACACTGGCCGATACAACACCGCCTGTGATTACCACGCCTGCCAATGTTTCGGTTGAGGCAACAGGTAGCGCAACCACGGTAGCCATCGGTGCAGCCACGGCAACCGATGCAGTGGATGGTGCCATTATACCAACCAACAATGCTCCGGCTGCTTTCCCAATGGGTATAACCACTGTGACTTATACTGCCACTGATATTGCGGGCAACATCGGCACCACCACGCAGTTGGTGACCGTGACTGACACGACCGCTCCAGTCATCACCGTACCTGCGGCCATCACTGCCAGCTCTGGTGACAATTTACCTGTCACGTTTCTAACCGGAACCGGAACCGCAACAGCCATCGATCTGTTTGCCGTCACCATCACCAGTGATGCCCCAGTTACCTTCCCGGTCGGCATTACAACCGTCACATGGACAGCGACGGATGCAAATGGAAACACATCAACAGCTACGCAACTTATTACTGTAAACCTTGTTGATATGACTGCTCCAATGGTGACTGCACCTGTAGCTGTCACTGTTGAAGCCACAGGCATCACTACTGCTGTAATCCTTGGAGCAGCATCTGCAACAGACGTTGTCGATGGTGTATTGATCCCGACGAGTAATGCACCCGTGGGTGGGTTCCCTGTAGGTGTGACCACTGTGACTTACTCAGCCACTGATATTGCAGGTAATATCGGCACAGCCACGCAGACCATCACAGTTACCGATTCAACGCTACCTGTGATTACAGCGCCTGTGGCAGTAACTGCTGACTCCATCAATGGTGCAGACCTGGTTGTGACTTTGGGAAATGCAACAGCGACTGATCTGTTTGCTGTCACTATCATTAATGATGCACCAGTTACTTTCCCGGTCGGCGTAAGCACCGTGACTTGGACTGCTACGGATGCGAATGGAAATAGTTCAGCAGCCACTCAATTGGTGACTGTGACTCTGGTAGATACGCTGCCGCCAGTCATCACAGTGCCTGCGAATGTCTACACATCGACATCAAGCTCTCAGGCGAGTGTTAGCATTGGAACAGCTTCGGCCACCGATAACATCGATGGCATTGTAGCAGTCACAAACAATGCACCAGTTACATTCCCTATCGGTGTCACAGCCGTGATCTACACAGCATCAGACAGTGCAGGAAATATGGCTACTGCCACACAACAAATCTATGTGAGTTATTCCTCAGTCGTAGGTGGTGGCGGTGGAACACCGACCCCTCCACCCGCAGGCGGCGGAGCCACCGTAGGTATGGAAGCAGTCTACTGGCATCACAATGATCACCTCGGCACCCCACAGGCTATGACTGACTCAAACGGCATCAAAGTTTGGGAAATGTCCCAGACACCGTTTGGTATCGCCACTGTCAACGAAGACCCGGATGGTGATGGAATCACCGTAACCAATAACTTTAGGTTCCCCGGACAGTATTACGATGCTGAGACGGGTTTAAACTACAACTATTTCCGCACCTACGACCCTGCTATTGGTGGATATAAACAATCCGATCTAATTGGGCTTAATGGTGGATTAAATACATATGCGTATGTAGGTGGAAACCCGGTAAGCAATTTTGATCCGAATGGGTTAGTAAAGTGGAAAGGCTATGTTACTTCTATAGCTATCATTGTAGGAGGTGGTGGAGTTCGGTATAGGTTTGAACTGACCTCTGAATGTATCAATGGCAAAATCGCGGATATGGTAGTGATTGCAGGAGGGGCCGCTCTGGGTGTAGGTGTGAAAGGGTCAGGAGGAGTTTCAATTGTTGAGTTTGATGACGGATTTAAGGACTTTAACCCGAGTGCATATGAAGGAACTGCCTATTATTTTTCCGCAGGTGCAGGTATTAGCTTAATTGGGGTTAATGCATCTGGTTTTTTGCTAGGTGAAGTGCCTATTGTTGGAATCTCTCCGTTTGCAGGGTTTGATTTTTCTGTGGGTTTAGGAGCAGGAGTATCTTTTGTTCAATCTTTGAATTATAGGAAGTGATTTTATATGAAGGATAGGATGATGATAGAAACAAAACTGTCGAAGCAGTCAACTATTGACCGAATAGTTGCACTTACTGGAAATCAAGAAATTGAAATTTTTACTCCTTTTAGTGGTTCAGTGTGCAGGGATAAGTTTAGAATAAACAGATCGCGTTCTATAGTTCATCCTTTTGTGCCAGTCGCTACGGGTAATGTAAAAAGCTCAGAGAACGGTTCAATAGTAGAATTAAATTTTGTTTTTCCATGGTTAGGCCATGCTTCTATGTTTACAATAATTGCCATATATATCGGCATGCCATTATCACTGTCATGGGAAATTATAATGGTAATTATATTTGTTTGGGTGTTGTTAGTTCAAAGGCATAAACATGAGAAGAAGGAATTTCTGAAAGTTTTAAAAGAAAACCTTACGTGACTAATCCTAGTGTAGTTGATATTTTAATAAATTTCTTTTTATGATTACGGTTCCAGCTAACGTATCTGTATCAACAAACACTTCACAGGCTACTGTGGACATCGGCATTGCATCGGCTACAGATAACATCGACGGCATCGTAGCAGTAACAAATAATGCACCAGTTACATTCTCTATCGGTGTCACAGCCGTGATCTACACCGCATCAGACAGTGCAGGAAATATGGCTACTGCAACGCAACAAATCTATGTGAGTTATTCCTCAGTCGTAGGTGGTGGCGGTGGAACACCGACTCCTCCACCCGCAGGCGGTGGTGCTACAGTCGGCATGGAGACCGTCTACTGGCATCACAATGATCACTTAGGCACACCTCAGGCTATGACCGACATCAATGGCACGAAAGTATGGGAGATGTCACAAACACCGTTTGGCATTGCCACAGCCAACAATGATCCTGATGGAGACGGCATCACCGTCACCAACAACTTTAGATTTCCCGGGCAGTATTATGATGCTGAAACGAGATTGAGTTATAATTATTTCAGGACTTATGACTCAGATATTGGAGCTTATCCACAGTCTGATCCGATAGGCTTGAACGGCGGGATGAATACCTTTGGTTATGTTGGTGGGAATCCGCTTACAAATATTGATCCGTTTGGATTATCAGCTACAAGCTTTGCTGGGAGGTTGGCCGCACTCTGCGCTAGCAATCCAACAGCATGTAGACTAGGAGCTGCCGCAGCATCAACAGCTATATGTCAAGCTGCTGGTGGATGTTCAGCTCCAATTGATAATTCTAAGCAATGCACAAATAAACCAGCAATTCCTGATATTGGACCTGAAAATCTTTGTGAGCAATTGGCATTAGCAGAAGCAAAAGCTGGTGCGGGAACAGTTATAATGAGAAATTTAGCGGATGAGCCAAGACTTATTGCACATTATGGTCCAGGCCCTTGGGTGAAGAAAGAGCACATTCATTATTGTCCTGATGGAAGAAGGTTGGTAATTCATTATTTCACAAGTTTTTCGTCTAATAAAAATGTTGAGCTTAAGTTCGTTTCATATGGTTCTGGTGTTCATGGAGGAGGATGAAAACATGTCCAACTTATCTGAAAAAACGAGTAAAAATTTCCGTCTTTTCTATTTTGATGAAGAATCAGCCAAGGATTTTGAAGTTTGGCTTTATCAGAATGAAAGTCTTGAAAATGAAATTGGAAAAGAAGCCTTTTTGAATATTGTTAGCTTTGATTTTTCCCAGAAAAACAAAGAAAATCACCATCAATTAAAGGGGATTATAAAAGATATTTATAATTCACAGCAGGCTGATGCTATTATCATGGACCAAGCTAAAGCTATTGCCATGTCTATTCTGGATCAGTCATGCCCCATTGATGTTGGTTGTAGAAAACTGGCAAATATTAGTGAAAATGAACATACCTTTGTAAATCGTGTGTTTGTCGCATATAGCGATGAATTTGATAGGTTAGGATCTACTAATTTTTATGATAACCGAATTAAAGATGATGTAAAAAAGCTTTTATTACATATTGAATCAATAAGAGTAAAATGATAAATACATGTTATTGGGAACTGCAACGGCTACTGATCTGTTTGCAGTCACGATCACAAACAATGCGCCAGTCACTTTCCCTGTGGGCATTACAACCGTCACATGGACAGCAACTGATGCGAATGGAAATGCATCCACAGCGACCCAGCTTGTGACAATCAGTTTAATCGATACGTTACCACCAGTAATTACGGTTCCGGCTAACGTCTATACTTCGACCAGCACATCACAAGCCACGGTCAATATTGGGACAGCATCAGCTAACGATAACATCGACGGTATTGTTGCCATCACAAACAATGCACCTGCCACGTTCCCCGTAGGTGTTACGAGTATCATCTACACCGCATCAGACAATGCAGGCAACACGGCGACTGCCACGCAACAAATTTATGTCAGCTTCTCATCCACAGTGGGTGGTGGTACAACCACACCACCCCCGACAGGTGGAGGCGCGACAGTCGGTATGGAGGCCATCTACTGGCATCACAACGATCATCTGGGCACACCCCAAGCCATGACCGACATCAATGGCACCAAAGTGTGGGAGATGAGCCAGACACCGTTTGGCATTGCCACAGTCAACGAAGACCCGGATGGTGATGGTCTGCTAGTCGTAAATAATTTCCGTTTCCCCGGACAGTATTACGATGCTGAGACAGGCCATCATTATAACTATCACAGGACATATATTCCTGAAGGAGGAAATTACTCTCAATCTGATCCTATCGGTTTAAAGGGTGGGCTGAATACGTTTGGGTATGTGGGTGGAAACCCAATCAATGCGATTGATCCAAATGGACTGACCGAGTGGAAAGGAATTATTAGTGGTCTTTCAGGTGGCGTTGGAATTGCTGCTGGTGGTTTTGTGATACGACTAACATCAGATTGTGTAAATAATGAACAGGCAAAAGTTGTTGTGTTAGCAGGTGGAGCTGGAGCTGGGTTCTCATTTTCGGCAGTCAAAACCCCTTCTACGGGGTCGGCCTCATCATTACTATTAGATGATCGTCTTCAAACACTTGATCCTAATGCTCTAGAGGGATTCTTTATGGCATATGTGGTGGGTGCAACCGCTGGCACATATGACGGTTCCTTATCATTTGTAAATGTGGGGCGAGCAAGAAATAAGAAGTTTTTAGGTGCGGGAATGAGCACAGATGTTTTGTCAATTGGTTTTTCAGTAATTGTAGGCCCATCAATTATATTATCTTCTGAAATAACTAGTTGTGATTGTGGGAGAAGGTGATGAAAAAAATGAACCCACTCTTTAGATCGTTTTTGTTTGGAATTTATAGCACTGTCACTTTAATATTTGTGTTAACTTTAGTTGCTAAATTTTTTCTTAGTGAGAAAGTTTTTCTAAAGTATATTGATACTTATTTTGATTATAATTTACCTGTTTTTCTTTTTTTGTTGTTATGGATAATCCGATACCTTTACCTCCGATATAAAGAAGCAGAAGAATTGAACTGATGTTGTGGATGGTGGAATCAAAAGGGTCAGACTCGATTGATTTATGACGATGATATTTTTTTGCAATGAATCGATGGAATCGAAATCGATGGGGTCAGACTCGATTGATTTATGATTATGTCATTTTTTCTGCAATAAAATCATTTAAATAATGGATTTCATGGCTATTTTTGGTGTTAATAATTATAAATTTAGAGTGGGAGCCTGA
>Ga0316204_10000923_pt1 | contig 91709 bp, 98 predicted proteins | sample 6monrhotite_MG_2_FD_205661 | JGI IMG/M metagenome (GOLD analysis project Ga0316204, IMG submission 205661) | Microbial mat bacterial communities from mineral coupon in-situ incubated in ocean water Damariscotta River, Maine, United States -... | ecosystem: Environmental > Aquatic > Marine >... | reverse complement strand
GAAGCCCATTTCGTGGGTCACGCACAACATGGTCATGCCCTCTTCGGCGAGCTCGACCATAACGTCGAGCACTTCCTTGATCATTTCCGGATCAAGCGCCGAGGTCGGCTCATCGAACAACATAATTTTGGGGTTCATGCACAAAGAGCGCGCAATCGCCACACGTTGCTGCTGACCGCCCGAAAGCTGACCGGGGAATTTTCCGGCTTGCTCAGGGATCTTGACACGTTCGAGGTAATGCATCGCGACTTTTTCAGCCTCGGCCTTGGGCATTTTACGCACCCATATCAAAGCCAGCGTGCAATTGTCCAACACCGTCAAATGCGGGAACAGGTTGAAGTGCTGAAAGCACATCCCGACCTCACGGCGCACTTCGTCGATGCGTTTGAGGTCTTCGGTGAGCTCAATGCCATTGACGATGATTTGGCCCGCCTGGTGTTCTTCCAAGCGATTGATGCATCGGATCATGGTCGATTTACCGGACCCCGAAGGTCCGCAAATGACGATGCGTTCGCCGGGCGAAACGTTGAGGTTGATGTCTTTGAGGACATGAAACTCACCGTACCATTTGTTGACGTCCACCAGTTGGACGGCCAGTTCAGTTGAAGTTGCGTTTTCCATAGCCATAATTTTCCTACTGAGGACTTAACGTTTGTGCCCGGTGTGCAATTTGCGTTCAAGTTTTTGGCTGTAACGTGACATGCCAAAACAGAACACCCAAAAGCACGCAGCGGCAAAGACATAGCCTTCGATCGCGACATTGCCCCAAGCTGGATCGGTGATCGCAGCCTGAACCGTTGCCAAGATGTCCAGCAAGCCGATGATCAGCACCAGCGTCGTATCCTTAAACAATGCAATGAAGGTGTTGACGATGCCCGGAATCACCAGCTTGAGCGCTTGGGGCAAAATGATCAGCGCCATGCTTTTCCAATAGCTCAAGCCCAGCGCCTTGGCGGCTTCGTACTGACCGCGGGGAATGGCTTGCAAGCCACCGCGGATCACTTCAGCCATATAGGCGGACTGGAACATGGTGATGCCGATCAAGGCGCGCAGCAATTTGTCGAAGTTCATGCCATCGGGCAAGAACAACGGCAACATCACCGACGACATAAACAACACCGAAATCAGCGGCACGCCGCGCCACAGTTCGATAAAGGCGATACAGAAGGTCCGGATCACCGGCATTTCGGAGCGCCGTCCCAAGGCCAGCACGATGCCGAACGGCAGCGCCGCGACAATGCCGACATAGGCCAGCATCAGCGTTAACGCCATGCCACCCCATTTTTCGGTTTCGACATGTTCCAAACCGAACGTGTCGCTACCCGAGACCAGGACAAAACAGATCACCGGCAAGCCAGTCAGCGAGAAGATGCCCAACGGCATTTTGTAAGGGAACTTCTCGAAAAACTGCGGCCCGAAAGACAAAACCAACAGTAAAAAGGACAGATCCAGCCGCCAGTATTCAGCGGATGGGTAACTTCCATACTTAAAGATATCCAGGCGATGGCCAATAAAGGCCCAACACGCGCCGCCGGATACACATGCCGTTTTGTCATCGCCAGTAAAATTGGCCGAAAAAATCGCCCAATCCAAAACCGGAACCAACGTGATGTACAGCACGTAGGCCACCACAATGGTCAACACCGTATAGAGCGGAGTCGAAAACAAATTGGTGCGCATCCATCCGATAACGCCAGATGTGGAAGCGGGCGGCGGAAGGTCGGGAAGTGCTTTGAATTCGTTCATAATCCTGTCTCCCCCCTATCTTTCGACCAGGGACATTCTTTTGTTGTACCAGTTCATCAGCGCCGAGATCGACAAGCTCATGATCAAGTAAACCGCCATGGTCATGGCGACGATTTCCACCGCTTGACCCGTTTGGTTCAAAGTCGTGCCCATGAACACGCCGACCAGATCGGGATAACCGATGGCCGTCGCCAGAGATGAGTTTTTCGCCAAGTTCAGGTACTGAGACGTCAGCGGCGGAATGATCACCCGCATGGCCTGGGGGATGACGATCAAACGCAAGGTCGGACCGTTGCGCATACCCAATGCGTGGGCTGCTTCGGTTTGTCCATGGCTGACGGCCAAGATACCCGCACGCACGATTTCGGCGATGAAGGCCGCGGTATAGAGCGACAAAGCCCACCACAACGCCATCAATTCCGGGATCACGCGAATGCCGCCTTGGAAGTTGAAGCCCTTCAGCGCCGGATAATCCAAGCTCATCGGCATGCCCATGATGAAAAACGTCAGCAGCGGCAAGCAGATCATCAGACCAAACGACGTCAGGAACGAAGGAAACGGTTGGCCCGTTTCCATCTGGCGCTTGTTCGCCCAGCGCACGATCATAAATGACGCCACCAGGGCCATAAGGAAGACCGTGGTGATGACCCCAAAACCGCTTTCCGGAACGGGGCCTGGAACATACAGACCACGACCATTGAGAAACACGCCATCCCAAAAGTTGATGCTGTCGCGTGGATGCGGCAAGGTCGATAGCACCGCGAAGTACCAAAAGAAAATTTGCAGCAGCAAAGGGATGTTGCGCAAAATCTCGACATACACCGTGGCGATCTTGGCAATCAGCCAGTTGCTGGACAGACGCGCAACGCCGAGGATGAAGCCTAAGATGGTCGCCGTGACGATGCCCATCACGGACACCAAAAGCGTATTCAACAAGCCGACAACAAACGTGTCGCCATAGGTGTGCGTCTCATCGTATTCGACGAGCGACATCAAGATGCCGAACCCAGCCGTGCTGTTGAGGAACGCAAAGCCCGTGGTGATGCCACGGCGTTCCATGTTCGTCAGCGTGTTGTCAAAAATAGAATAGAAAAACCAGCCGATTGCTGCGGCAGCCAACACCTGAAAGGTGATGGATCGGAACGTCGGATCGTTCCAGATTGCCGTCTTACTTTGACTGGACGTCGCGTGAGTATCTGTCGGGTCCGACATGTGCCCGTATCTCCCGTCCCCAATGCGCTCAATAAAGTTGAGCTTTGATCTATGAGATCAATAGCAAACCGGCCATGCTCCAAGGGAGCATGGCCGGGTCACCATTATGCTTTAGCGGACAGGCGGTGCGTATTGCAGACCGCCATTGCTCCACAACGCGTTCAGGCCGCGGGAAATGGCCAGAGGCGTTTTCGGTCCGACATTGCGTTCGAACATTTCGCTGTAGTTACCAACTTGGCTGATGGCGTTAAGCGCCCAGTCAGCGCTGAGGCCCAATTTGGTGCCGGCATCGCCTTCGGTGCCCAGCAGACGCTTGATGCCTGGGTTTTTGCCCATGGACATGTCTTTTGCGTTTGCAGACGTCACGCCCATTTCTTCGGCGTTGACTTGTGCGTACAGGGTCCACTTAACAATGTTGAACCAAGCGTCGTCGCCTTGACGAACCACGGGGCCGAGCGGCTCTTTGGAGATGACTTCAGGCATCACCGCAGCGCTGCTTGGGTTGGCCATCTTGGAACGGATCGCATAGAGCTGCGATTGATCGGACGTCAGAATGTCGCAACGTGCGGATTCAAAACCTTCACGGGTTTGATCGGACGTGTCGAACACGACTGCGGAGTACTTCATGCCATTGAGACGGAAGTAATCAGCCAAGTTCAGCTCGGTGGTGGTGCCAGCCTGGATACAGACCGAAGCGCCGTCGAGTTCCTTAGCCGATTTCACACCGAGTGCTTTTTGCACCAAGAAGCCTTGACCGTCGTAGTAGTTCACGCCGGCAAAGTTCAGACCCAGCGAGGTGTCGCGGGTGTGCGTCCAGGTGGTGTTGCGCGACAACATGTCGATTTCGCCAGATTGCAACGCGGTGAAGCGTTCTTTGGCGGTCAGCGGCACAAAGCGCACTTTTTTAGCATCGCCCAGAACGGCGGCAGCAACAGCACGGCAGGTATCGACGTCGATGCCGGTCCAGTTGCCTTTTTCGTCCTGTGCAGAGAAGCCCGGCAAGCCGGTGCTGACGCCGCAAGACAGTGTGCCGCGTTTGGTAACGTCTTCAAGTGTGCCAGCAAAAGCCGACGTGGCGACCATGGTGGCAGCCACGGCGCCGAGAGCGATCATAGTTTTTTTCACGGTTGATTCCTCCGAAAATTCCCAATTTAACTTTTTTTCAACACCGCCACATGACAATCACATGACGGTATTTCTTTGAAGATGAACTTCCCGGTTCCCCAACCGTTTGCACACATGCATGGAAGTCCGTCTCGCACCAGATGGTTCAAAGGCGTAACACGATTGTTTCAGACACCTCAAGCCTGAATTGTATCGAAACAATCCACAAGCGCGATACCCCGTTTGAACTAGATGGAAAGTTTAACGCCAAGACTCAACCAGAAAGCTAGTATCAAAGCCCGTTTCAAGCCACAATGACTTGATCTTATTGGTGAATTTAAAACCCTATAACGCGCACAGCATAAATACATATGCAATCAGGACACGGCATTTCGTATGACCAATGACAGCAAAAGCAAACACGCCGACACCCGTCTGACCACTTCAGGACGCGACCCCGAAGCCAATTTCGGCATCGTCAATCCGCCGGTGTACCATGCCTCGACCGTTACATTTCCAACCGTCGAAGCCCTGCATGACGCGGAAAAGCACAAATTCGACCGCGTTTATTACGGGCGTTTCGGCACCCCGACCACGTTTGCATTCGAAGAAGCCGTCGCCGATTTGGAAGGTGCCGCCCATTGTGTCGCGGTCCCGTCCGGCATGGCGGCGATCGCGGTGTCGTTGGCCGCGACCTTGCACGCGGGCGATCACGTTCTGGTCAGCGACAGCGTCTATTATCCGACCATTCTTTTTTGCAAAGGCTTCTTGAAAAAATTCGGTGTCGAGGTTTCGTATTACCCGCCGATGGCGAGTGCGGCTGAACTTAAAGACCTGATGCGCGAAAACACCAAGATCGTGTTCGCCGAGTCGCCCGGTTCCATCACGTTTGAAGTTCAAGACATCCCCATGATCGCCGCCGTCGCCCACGCGGGCGGCGCCAAGTTGGTGATGGACAACACCTGGTCGGCCGGCTACCACTTCAAACCGTTCGAACACGGCGTGGATATCTCGTTGCAAGCCGCGACCAAGTATATCGTCGGACATTCGGACGCCATGCTCGGCACGTTGACGGTCAACGACCGCGCGCTTTATGAGCACATCAAAATCACTCAGGTGGGGCTTGGTTACGCGACCGCACCGGACGATTGTTATTTGGGACTGCGCGGGTTGCGCACCTTGGCGACACGCCTACCGCGTCACGAAAGCACCGGCCTCAAATTGGCCGAGTGGCTGGCGGCGCGCCCCGAAGTCGAAACCGTTCTGCACCCCGCCCTGCCCAGCTGCCCCGGACATGATATTTTCAAGCGCGACTTCACCGGATCGTCGGGCTTGTTTGGCATTGTGTTGAAAGATGGCCCCGGCGAACAGGACTTGGCGCGCATGCTCGACGGTATGGAGCTGTTCGCCATGGGCTACAGCTGGGGCGGTTTTGAAAGCCTGATCATCCCGTCCGATCCGCGCACCATGCGAACGACCTACGACTGGCCCTACAACCAGCCCACCTTGCGCATTCACGCTGGATTGGAAGATCCCGATGATTTGCTCAAAGATCTGGACGCTGGCCTTAAGCGTCTTTCGTCTTAGGCGTCTTTCGACTTAAACAGCCCAAGCACAAACATCAACGACGCGGCAGCGACGATGCTGGGTCCGGCGGGCACGTCGTATTGATAAGACGCGCCGAGCCCCGCCACCACCGACAACACGCCCACCACGGCCGCCAGCACGCCCATGGCTTCGGGCGTGCGCGACACGCTGCGCACGGCGGATGCAGGAATGATCAGCATTGACGTCACCAACAAGATGCCCACCACCTGCATCGCCAAAGCCACCACCACCGCCAGCAACAGCATGAACGCCAAATCCGTGCGCCGCACGTTGACGCCTTCGACTTGGGCCAGATCGGCATGCACGGTGGCGCTGAGCAAGGACCGCCACAACCGCAACAACACAACAAGGATCACCGCCACCCCGCCCCACGTCCACACCACATCAGCCCAGCCGACGGCCAAAATGTCGCCGAACAGATAGCCCATCAAATCAATGCGCACGCTGTCCAGGGTCGAGGCGACGATCAAGCCCACCGCCAACGCCGCATGGGCGACCACACCCAACAGCGTATCCAGCGACAGTCCACGCACCCGCTGCAAACCGCTGAGGATCAAGGCCACCGCAACGACGACAAAACCGACGCCGAACACCGGATCGACGCCGACGACGAAACCAAGCGCCACGCCCAGCAAAGCTGTATGCGATAATGCCCCACCGAAATAGGCCATGCGCCGCCACACCACGAACGCGCCCAATGGCCCCGCGACCACGGCCACCGCGCAGCCCGCCAACAAGGCGCGCACCATAAATGTATCGAGCTCAATCATGGTCGCAATGTTCTCCATGTACGTGGCCGTCCAGCGCATGCTCGTGATCGTGATGGTGTGCGTACACCGCCAACGTCTCGGCGACTTCGTCACCGAACAAGGCGACAAATTCCGGGTGACGGCTGACTGCATGGGGATGGCCCGCACAGCACACATGACGGTTGAGGCAAATCACATGATCGGTTTGAGCCATCACCACGTGCAGGTCGTGCGACACCATCAGCACGCCGACGCGGTGCTGTTCGCGGATGTTTTGCACCAAGCGGTAAAGTTCCGCCTGGCCGGTCAGATCGACGCCCTGCACCGGCTCGTCCAAGACCAACAGATCGGGTTTGCGCAGCATTGCGCGCGCCAACAACACCCGCTGCATCTCGCCACCGGAAATGCCTTGCATGGGCTGAGCCATCACGTGGCTCGCGCCGACTTCGTCCAGCACCGTCTCAAAATCATGTGTTTGCAAGCTGCGGGGCGCGCCCAAAGCCAAGAACCGCTTGACCGTGATGGGCAGCGCCGGATCGATGCTCAGGCGTTGCGGCATGTAGCCGATGGACAGCCCCTTTTTGCGCGTCACCGTGCCGACGCTGGGCTTGATCAGGCCCAACATCACCCGCACCAAAGTGGTCTTGCCCGCCCCGTTGGGGCCGATCAGGGTGACGATTTCGCCTTTGCGCACACTGACATCGCCACCAGACAACACCGTGTGACCGCCAAAGGCGACTTCGACGCCCTTTGCTTCAACCAAAATCGTTGCATCACTCATGATCGAAAGCCATTTTGCGACAGTGCGCGCACACGCCCTCCAACTCGACCGTTGGATGTTCGATGCTAAAGCCGACCGCTTGTGCGCCTTTGCCGATGGCCGCGTCGATGCGGCTGTCGACCAATTCCGCCGCCATGCCGCAATCGCGACAAATCAAGAACTGCCCGGCGTGATCCATCTCCGGCACGGCGCAACCGATGTAGGCGTTCAAACTTTCGATGCGGTGGATCAAACCTTGCGCCAATAGAAATTCAAGCGCCCTGTAAACGGTCGGCGGTTGCGCCTTGCGCGTTTTGGTGTTGAGCTGTTCCAATACGTCATACGCGCCCACCGGATTATGGCTTTGCCACACCAGCTCGAACACTTGGCGGCGAATGTCGGTCAAGCGCACACCGCGCGTGGTGCATATCTGTTCGGCGCGCGCCAAGGCCGTGCGCACACACTTTGTATGATCGTGATGCGCATCGGGAAAAGCACCGGGTTTGACGGGCGCTGCAGACGATGTTGACGCGTGCTTGTTTGGCGATGGGGCCATGGGAATAATCTGCTCCTGATATTTTTGTTATGTTATAACATTTATCCTTTCAGCACCAAACGCTATATTGTATCGTACAACACAATCATCCATGACCTAGCCACCAGAGGATAGCCAACAATGTTCAAGTCGCGTTTTCTCAGTCCCTCGATACCTTTGATGGCCACATTGCTGATCGCGGTTAGCTTAGGCGTGGCGTCCTCGCCAACGCTTGCCGCGCCGCCCAAGGTCGTGACCTCGATCAAGCCGGTTCAGGCGTTGGTGAAAATGGTCATGGGCAGCTTGGGCGATCCGGAACTGGTGATCCCGGCGACCGCCTCGCCACACATGTTTTCGATGAAGCCGTCCCAGGCGACGATGCTGGAAAACGCCGAGGTGATGTTTTGGATCGGACCCAGCTTGGAAACGACGCTGATCGGCCCGCTCGACAAACTGGCTGGCAAAGCCCAGGTGGTCGAGCTGTTGGAGACGCCGGGACTGCGCTTGATCCGCTTTGACGAAACCGATGCGCACGGCCACGGCAACGTCGACCCGCACATCTGGCTGGCCCCTTCCAATGCCCGCAAGATGGTGTCGCACATCGCCGACATCATGAGCGAGATCGATCCGGCCAACGCTGACGCTTACGCCAAGAACGCCAAAAAGGCCCGCCAGCGCATCACCATCTTGTCGCGCAAGACCATGGATTTCGTGACCCAGATGCGTTACACGCCGTATTTGGTGCAACACGACGGCTTCGGCTATTTGGCGCTTGAATTCGGCTTCAACGAAGTCGGCCACATCCAAACCACCCCGGGGCGAGAGCCCGGTGCAAAGCACGTCGCCGAAATCATCGACCTGATCAAAAGCAAGAACGTCAAATGCCTTTTGCATGAACCGCAATTCGCCCCCAAGCTGGCCGAACGTTTGAACGCCGAGACCCGCATCGCGATACGCGAAGTCGATCCCATGGGCATCCACTTGTCTTTGTCCGACACCACTTACGTGCGCATCATTCAGGGCATCATCGTGTCCATGGAAACATGCCTGCAGCCGCGCACCGCCAAAGCCAAGCCCGCACAATAACGGACCAAAGTCATGAGCAACGACTACCCCACGTCAGCCGCACTCGCCGCCCAAGTGGCAGATCAATTGAGCTACACCGAAAACGGCTTGATCGCCGCCATCGCCCAGCAACACGACGGCGATGGTCTGGGCGGTGAAATCTTGATGATGGCGTGGATGAACCGCGACGCGGTGATCGAAACGCTGAGCACCGGGCGGGTGTGTTATTTTTCGCGCTCGCGTTCGAAACTGTGGCGCAAGGGCGAAAGCTCCGGCCAGGTGCAAAGCCTGATCGATTTTCGCTGGGACTGCGACAGCGATACGGTGTTGGTGTTGGTCGATCAAAAAGGCGTGGCGTGCCACACCGGTCGGCGCAACTGTTTTTACAAATCGGTGCGCGGCGGTGAAGTGCGCAACATCGCCGAGGTCGAGATTTCCCCGGACGACCTGTATGGCTGACGCCCCGACGTCTGCCCCCGCCGCGATTGCCGTGACGGTCCTGACGGGTTTTCTCGGCAGCGGCAAGACCACCGTGCTCAACCATCTTTTGGATGATCCCGACCTCGGTCAAGCCGCGGTGTTGATCAACGAATTCGGCGACGTGTCCATCGATCACCTGTTGGTCGAAAAAATCGACGAAAGCACCGTGTTGCTGGAAAGCGGCTGCGTGTGCTGTTCGGTGCGCTCCGACTTGGTCGAAGCCATGCGCGAACTGATCGCCAAACGCGCCGATGGGCGTATCCCACCGTTCGAGCGGTTGGTGATCGAAACCACCGGCCTCGCCGACCCCGCACCGATTGTGCACACCCTAATGAGCGATCCGATCATCGCCGGGCAATTTCGCCTCGACGGATTGGTCAGCACGGTGGACGGCGTATTGGGTTTCGCCACTCTGGACAATCACAATGAGGCCGTCAAACAAGCCGCCATCGCGGACCGCATCATCATCACCAAATGCGACATCGCCGACGATTTGGGTCCGCTTGAGGCGCGGCTCAAAGACCTCAACCCCGCCGCAAAGCTGATCAAAACCGAACACGGTCGCGTGGCGGCGGTTGAGCTGATCGACGCGGGCTTGTTCGATCGCGACTTCGTGCCGCATTCCGAACGCTGGTTGGGCGATGAAGCCATTCAAGAGCATCACCATGGCTACACACATAATCAGGGGCATCGCCACGACAAAAACATCCGCACCTTTGTGCTGAATGCCGACGGCCCGATCGATTTCATGGCGTTTCAAGACTGGCTGGAAACCCTGCTCGCCACCCAAGGGGCCAACGTTTTGCGCATGAAAGGCATTTTGGAGGTCAAAGACGTCGACCGTCCGGTCGCCGTGCACGGCGTACAGCACGTATTTCATCCGCCCGCCGCCCTGCCATCGTGGGCCGACATCGAAAAGGGTTCGCGGCTGGTGTTCATCACCCGGGGCCTAAGCGAGCAAGCGGTACGCGACACATTTGCCGCGCACATGCCGGGGCAATTGCTGGATAATTAAACCAAGTTGCGCATTTCACCACATTGGTTCAGTGCATCGGTCAGAAAGTCATAAGCTTTGGCGTCGAGGCCGAGATAGTTCACCGCGATCACACCGTCATCGGTGCGCACCACGCGGGCGGGCAAGTCGACTACGTGCATATCGGTTTTGCGACAGCCGATCCCGGCCACGGTCACCAATGCACCGGGGGTCAACGGGCCTTTATAGTCATCGAGCAAAAACCCGCCCATGCTCCAGTTGGTGACCTCAAAGATCTGCCCTTCCAAACGCACGACAAGCCCCATGCGCCCAGCGCGTGGATGCTTGCGACGGTCTTCATTGAGATGCAGTTCCATGTTCTCATGCTCTGTTCATGTGACTATTGAATCTGTGTAAAATCCAGATCAGTAGCCACAGTAGCCCTGATGAAGAATTTACACAAATATGACAAGAAATATGTGATCAACGTCACATACTCATATATCCAGCCAACACCTTGACATACGGCCTGAAAAACTGCCGTTATGCATATTGAAATATAACGCTTTCATCGGGGTCGCGTATGAAACTGAAACTTATTTCGGCGCTTGTTGCTGTGCTTGGCCTTGCCATCACCAGCGGTGTGCGTGCGGATGAAACGGTGACCATCTTCGCCGCCGCCAGTACCCAGCCCGTGCTGAAAGCGCTTGCCCCACTGTTGAAGCAGCACGCCATTTCCCTCAAAACGGTTCATGCTGGAAGCTCCACCTTGGCGCGCCAGATCGAACACGGCGCACCGGCGGACATTTACATTTCCGCCAATGTGCGGTGGATGGATCACCTGACCGATCGTGGCGTCATCGTTTATGACAGCAAGCGCACCGTCGCCACCAACCAGTTGGTGTTGATCGCCGGGCCAAAACCGTTTGCCTCACCGCTGGTGGCGTTCGGACCGGGCTATCCGCTCGACAGCATTTTACAAGGCGAACGCCTGGCCATCGCCGATCCAGACCACGTACCCGCGGGCATTTATGGCCGTGAAGCCTTGGGCACGTTGAAAATGTGGACCAAGGTGCAGGACAATTTGGCACGCACGCGCGATGTCACCTCGGCCTTGATGCTGGTCGCGCGCGGCGAAGCGCGCTTAGGCGTCGTCTATGCATCCGACGCCAAGCGATCGGATCGTGTGTCGGTGTTCGCCGCGTTCCCGCAACGCAGCCACAGCCCCATCACCTATCCCGCTGCGATCATCCGCGGCCATGACCGAAAGGCCGTACGCACGGTGATGAACCTGCTCACCAGTCCTGCAGGACAGACGGCTTTCATAGCCGCTGGTTTTGAGGGGGCGCCATGAGCTGGGCCTTGACGCCTTTGGAATGGGAAGCCCTCAGCCTGAGCCTCAAGGTCGCGGCCTGGGCCACGGTGGCGAGCCTGCCGCTGGGCCTTTTCATCGCCTGGATTTTGGCGCGCCACCGCTTTCCCGGTCACGCTATTCTCAACGGCGTGGTGCACTTGCCTTTGGTCCTGCCGCCGGTGGTGGTCGGCTATGTTTTGTTGATCGTGTTGGGGCGTGGCGGGGCGCTGGGCGGGTGGCTGTATGACACCTTTGGGCTAAGCTTTGCCTTCACCTGGAAAGGCGCTGCGGTGGCGGCTGCGGTGATGGCGTTCCCGCTGATGGTGCGCGCCATGCGCCTGAGCCTTGAAGCCGTTGATCCCAGCTTGGAACACGCCGCGCGCACCCTGGGCGCCGCGCCGTACCGGGTGTTTTTCACCGTGACGCTGCCGCTGATGTTGCCCGGCGTGGTCACAGGATCGGTGCTGGCGTTCGCCCGCGCTTTGGGCGAGTTCGGCGCGACCATCACGTTCGTGTCCAACATTCCCGGCGAAACCCAGACCCTGCCGTTGGCGCTGTATAGCTTCACCCAAGTTCCGGGCGGTGAAAACAGCGCGCTGCGCCTTGCGGTTTTGGCGGTGATCGTGGCGTTGATCGCCTTGATCGCCAGTGAGGCCTTGGCACGACGGGTGCAACGCATGACGCGAGGAGAGGAACGTGCCTGATCTTATGGCTGAACAGAACGCTCTCCTATCCCTCAATGTTCAACGCCGCACCGGCGATTTCGCCATCGACGTGAAGATCGAGGCCGGGCCGGGCATCACCGCGTTGTTCGGCAAATCGGGTGCCGGAAAAAGCACCGTCGTCGCCATGCTGGCGGGCCTGATCAAACCCGACAGCGGACACATTCGGGTGGACGGGCACACTCTGTTCGACAGCGCCCAAGGCATCGACATCGCACCGGAACACCGCCATGTCGGTTACGTTTTTCAAGATGCACGCCTGTTCCCGCACATGAGCGTGGCGAAAAACCTACGCTACGGCCTGAACCGGCTGGAGCCCGCCAAACGCACCGAGACCTTCGAGCGGGTGATTTCACTGCTGGGCTTGGAAAGCCTTTTGCAACGCCGTCCCGCCAACCTGTCGGGCGGCGAAAAACAACGCGTCGCCATTGGTCGCGCGCTGCTCAGCAATCCACGTATTTTGCTGATGGATGAGCCGCTGGCGTCCTTGGATGCGGCGCGCAAAAGCGAAATCTTGCCCTATATCGAACGCCTTGCGACGGATTTCGAGCTGCCGGTCGTATATGTGTCGCATGCGGTGGAAGAAGTAGTGCGGCTGTCGGACACTTTGGTGCTGATTTCCAACGGCCACGTCGCAGCCCAAGGCGACGTCGAAGAGATCATGGGGCGCATCGACCTGGGACCGCTCACCGGGCGCTACGAAGCGGGCGCGGTGCTCACCCCGAGCGTCGAAGCGCAGGTGAGTGAACACCATCTCACCAAGCTGTCGTTGCTCGGCCACGACATGTTTGTCCCGGCGGTGGATTTGGCGCTGGGCCAACGTGTGCGGCTACGGGTGCGGGCGCGCGATGTATCCCTCGCCCTCACCCGTCCCGAAGGCACCTCGATCCTCAACATCTTGCCGTGCACCGTGCGCGAAATCCAATCCGGCCCTGGATCTCATGTTGAAGTGGCGTTGAGCGTCACACCGCGCGGCGCAGACACCCCCACAAGCAACCCGCAAACCGTGCTGGCCCGCATCACGCAGAAATCTTTGACGGACATGAAATTGAAAACGGGCAAGCCTGTGCACGCCTTGATCAAGGCCGTCGCCATCGACCGCCACAGCTTGGGCGGTTATGGTGCGGGCACCAATCGCCTATAGAAAATAAAAAAATAATACCTACATACATCTGCACTATTGGTCGCCAGATTATGATAGTATTTTAATATGATGTATAAAATCCTTTCTACAGCACAATTCGGGCGATAATCATGGCAACTCAGAATCCTAAAAAACCTGTTTCCAAAGTGGGCGCGAAGCAAAAAGCTAAACCCGCGCGCAAGCAACAGGGCATGGATTCCGACACCAAAACCATCGTCAGCATTGTGGCTGGCCTTGGCGCCGTGGTTGCGATCATCTTTGGCGGTCTGGGTGCATACAATTATCTCACCGAGCCCGAAAAACCGAAACACATTGCCACCATCAAGGCGGATGCCCCAGACGCCAGCAAAGCCACCACCACACCATCGGCGACGACCCTGACCAAGGCCGAATTGGAAGCCTTCAAGGCGTTTGAAGGCAAGCGTTCGACGTTTTCGCCGGAACGCTCTTATGAGCCCGGTGAAGTCATCATCGCTGCGCCGCCCGCCGGATTTGAAGACACCATCCGCCCCGCCGGTTTTCGCGTCGTGGAACACGTCAATCTAAGTCGTTTAGGTCTAAAGATTGTGCGTGTTTCCACGCCCCCCGGCATGAGCGTTCCCGATGCGTTGAAAAAACTTGCGGTGTTGTTGCCCGGCGTCACCATGGACGCCAACAACCAATTCGAAGACAGTTCTGCCAGCACGGCTAAGGCGGGATCAAACCCGCGCGCCATGGCCGGTTGGGAAAGTTTGTCCCCAAGTTGCGGAAAAGGTCTCATTTTGGGTCAGATCGACAGCGGCGTGGACATGACACACCCAGCATTGAGCGGTCAAAAAGTGATCTATAAAGCCTTCACCAAATCGGGCCGCAAACCCGGCCCGCCCGACCACGGCACGGCCGTCGCGTCCATGCTGGTGGGCAATATCGAGTGGGGCGGGCTGTTGCCCGGCGCCCAGCTTTATGCTGCTAACATGTTCGAAATCAACGAAAAAGGCAAAAAAGTGGGTTCCGCCATCGGTCTGATGAAAGCCGTCGATTGGCTGGCGACCAAAAAGGTTCATGCCGTCAACCTGTCGATTGCCGGCGGCGACAACAAGGTCGTACGCAAAGCCTTCGATCTTGCTCGCAATGCCAACTTGCTGTTGATCGCGGCCGTCGGAAATTGGGGGCGAACCGACAAACCGGCTTACCCCGCCGCTTATGACTACGTGGTCGCCGTCACCGCGACCAAAGGTGCTGAATTGATTTACAGTCACGCCAATCAAGGTAAATACGTCGATTTCGCCGCACCCGGCGTCGGCATCTACACTGCCCTGGCTGGCGGCGGCGGCAAACCGCAAACCGGCACCTCGTTCGCCACGCCGTACATTACGGCGATGGCGGCGATTCTCAACAAAGCGGGCAAATCCCCCACCGCTACGGACTTGCGTCGCATGCTCAGAAAAGCCACCCGCGATCTCGGCAAGCCTGGAAAAGACGCCGTTTTTGGCTACGGATACGTCAAAGCGCGCCCTGCTTGTAAATAACCATTTGATCAATTGGATTACTCTGTTGCCTTCGCAAATGCGGGGTTGATTTAGCGCGCCAACACGCTTCATAGTGCGCCTGCGGCCCGCTCCAACATAAGTGTACTTACTGTGAATAAATCATATTTATGGCTACCCGGCACGCGCCGGTCAGCCCCGCTGCACGTCATTGCCGTGAGCTGCGCACTGTTTTTGGCGCCATCAACCGCCTTTGCGCAATCGAAAGTCCTTCAGTACGACAGCAAAGGACGGGTGATTTCGGCGGACGAATACAACGCCGATACCACCGCAAAAACGCAATCCTCCGAAGACAAAAATGCTTCACAGGATGCCATGTCACCAGACTGGGACATGGATTTCGGAAATGGTCCAGGAGCCGACCCCAAACCGAAACCGGAATACGAACCCGACGAAGTTTTGGTGATGGACCCGAGCGAAGACTTTGAAGGCCGCGTCACCGCGCTGGGCTTTCGTGTCCTTGAAAACTTAACGATGGAAGCCCTGGGCATCCGCATGCTGCGCCTTTCGACACCGAAAGGCATGAGCGTTCCCGATGCCATTAAACGTTTAAGCCGAGAATTCCCCGGTATCACCTTCGACTCCAACACCCGTTTTGGCCCCAGCGCCGGGCCTGAGGCAAAACACCCCAGAACTGCGCGCATACTTGCGGGCTGGCAAGGCATTTCGCCCACCTGCGGCAAAGGCATTCGCTTAGGCCAGATCGACAGCGGCGTCGACCTCGCCCACCCGGCCCTTAAAGGTCAAAACATCGTGCATCGCGCCTTCACCAAACCGGGGCGCGCACCCGGCACCAACAAACACGGCACCGCCATCGCCAACATCCTGGTGGGCAAAGCTGAATGGGGCGGTTTGCTGCCCGGTGCGCGGCTTTTTTCCGCCAACATGTTTGAAATCAACGAAGATGGTCAAATGGTCGGCTCTGCAGCTGCGTTGATCAAAGCCATGGAATGGCTGGCGAACCTCAAGGTGGATGCGGTGAACTTGTCCATTGCCGGTGACGACAACAAGTTGGTGCGCCGCGCCCTCGACATCGCGGACCGCTCCGGCCTATTGCTGGTGGCGTCCGTTGGCAGTTGGGGAAACTCTTCGCGCCGTGCATTTCCTGCGTCTTATCGTGAAGTCATTGCCGTCACCGCCATGAAGGGCAAGAAGCTAGCCTACAAGTACGCGAACACCGGGCCCCATATCGATTTTGCCGCACCCGGCACCGGCATTTGGGCGGCCGCGCCGGGTGGCGGCGGAACGCTGCACTACGGCACCTCGTTTGCGGTCCCGTACATCACGGCGACAGCAGGAATTTTAAAAAATGCCGGGCGTACAAATGATGCGAGGGCGTTTCGCAAACTGCTCAGCCGTGCGGTCAAAGACCTCGGCGCGCCAGGACGCGACGATGTGTTTGGCTACGGCGCGCTCAATGTGCGCCCTGCCTGTAAAAGCTAACGGCCTGAACAAGCTAAGGACCTGTAAAAGCATTAAGAACGCCGATTAAGCGCTGGCTATGTTCATTGGGATCGGGTTTAAAACGTGCCTGACTGCGGCCAACAGATCTTCACCACCGAACGGTTTTTCCAGGGTGGCGGAAGCGCCGAACAGCTCTGCGGCATCGACGAAGTTCTTTTTGACGATCGCACCGCCGCCAGAAATGGCGATAATAGCGAGATCGGGATAGTCGCCTCTGAGCTCCCGGATGGTCTCCAAGCCCTCTTTTTGAGGCATCACCAGATCGACAATGGCGATATCGAAAGGGGTCGCGTGTTGTTGGCTGATCCCAGTATCGGCATCGCCAGCATCCGAGACAATATGTCCCGCGCTTTCCAATACGGCGCGTATGGAAGTGCGGACGAATTTATCGTCGTCAATAACCAGAATACGGCTCATATTTTCCTCGCCATACATCGCTATCACCTTCCACCCTATTAGCAAGCATACCCACTTTCAACGATTACGGGTATCACCCAGATGGATGAGGCAGCTAAGCACAATGTGCGTGCTAGACTTTTAAAGCGAAGCCCCCTGACCAATGATCAGGGGGCTTCGATATTGGTGCTCCCGGCGCGACTCGAACGCGCAACCTGCGGATTAGCTTACCCACCACGACTTTCGTCGCCGCACTGCGTTTGGGGTCTGGACCATCCCTTGACCGTATCGCCGAAAAACAGCGACGTAGGCCCCGACCGTCTGGCCTCTACACCTTCCCCCCGGCATTCCTTAGGGGCTTGGCTCGGGATTACCACGTTGCGCATTGCAAACAGAGGTTTCCCCGAATTTGGCCGGATCTACATCGGTGGTTTCCCACCGCGCACTCCTTAATCAAAGTCCGCTGCTCTATCCAGTTGAGCTACGGGAGCAAAATGGCCATACAACCACTGTTATACCCAAATAATTTATAAGACGAATTCGCAGCAACGCAAGGCTTAGCGCACCCTGTCGAAAGCGAAGCGATTTGCGTAGGATTTGAGGACTCTTTTGGGCTCATGCGGGGCGGTGACTTGCGCATCGAGGCCCGCGCGCTCTGCGTAAGCTTCAGCCTCTTGCTGGCTGTCGAAGCGCAGCTTGACTTGGCCGCGGGTGTCGCCCGATCCAGTCCATCCCATCAGCGGGTCGAGGGTTTTGGCTTCACCAGGTTCGAATTCCAAAGCCCACTTCTTCATGCGGGCTTTACCGGACTGCATCGCGTTCTTTGCCGGACGATAAATGCGCGCATTCGCCATTTTCAAAACCCCCAGTCTTTACCAGATTAAGTCTTAACCAGATTAAGTCTTAATCTAAATACTCAATCAAACAGTATCTTAGCCCCCGCCACCATCACGAAATCAATGGCTTTGGATGAATGGTCGGGGAGACAGGATTCGAACCTGCGACCCTCTGGTCCCAAACCAGATGCGCTACCAGGCTGCGCCACTCCCCGACTGGGACGCAAAGTATGCGTTTTATTCGTCAGTAGCAAGTCCCCAACGCACAAACAATTTTACGCCTGTCCTTACACAAACCTCTTATTGCCATTTTAGCGACACAGGGCCACAGTTTATACGCTAACAGCCTTTAATTAATACTACTTTTGCGCTTTCAGGCGCATTTCACCATGAGGATTGGGGCATGGCTGTAAAGGTATTGCAGTCTGTGAGGCGATGTTAAGGGATTTTAACTCCAGCAACCACCCATGCTTACAGGCCATTGCGTTCTCACTAAAGGTGATCGCGCTGGTCGCATTGTTGGCTTTCGTGTGGCAGTTCGGCATTGCTGATGACTGGCGCGCTTTTGCTGATACGGGCATCTCGCCCGAAACGTTTCAGGCGCATATGAAATTCGTCGTCACCATCACGTCGTTTTCTTTTTTAGCCCTGATCGCTCCCACTTACACCCTATATCGCTACATCATCCGCCGCGATCTGGCCGAAGCGCAGATCAAGCACATGGCCACGCACGACACCCTGACCAACGTCCCCAACCGCAATCTGTTTTTCGACCGCCTTGAGCACGCCATGGCGAGCGCCCACCGCCACAGTGAAAAGCTCGCGGTTCTGTTTATCGATCTCGATGGCTTCAAGGCCGTAAACGACCGCTTGGGGCACGATGCTGGCGATCACATCCTCAAAACAACCGCAAACAGACTGGTCGGTGCGCTGCGCGATTCGGACACCGTCGCGCGGTTCGGCGGCGATGAATTCGTCGCCATTCTCACCGACGTCAAAGACGCCAGAAAAGTCGATGACGTGGTGCGAAAGATCAAAGCGGAAATCGCCGTTGCGACCATTTTCGAATCCAAGTCGATATCCGTCGGCGTCAGCATCGGCGCGGCCGTCTACCCAGATCATTCGATCAACATAGACAAACTGGTGTGCATGGCGGATCGCGCCATGTACGACGACAAGAAAGTCGATGAGCCCTGCTGCTAACGCAGCTGGATTTTGTCGCCAACCCTTAAGCCGAGTCTTTGCGCTGTTCCCGCAGATACTTCAAGCACATAGCGGGTCAGTCCCGGCGCAACGATGAGATTTCGGGAAAAAGGCTCGGTGTGCGCGGCGATGTGAGCGATTCGGCCGCTGGCGTCAAAAAACAGCATATCGAGCGATATAAAGGTGTTTTTCATCCACATGCTGATTGAACGGGGTGGATTGTAATCGAACAACATCCCCTGCCCGCCATCCAGGCTTTTGCGAAACATTAAGCCCCGCCGCTGTTGAGCCGGTGTGGCGGCCAATTCGACCTGAAACGCGTGGCGCTGGCCGGTTTGGGTGACGATGCTTATGGGTATGGCCGGCACCGCTTCGTGCGCCCCGCCCGCTGGACGGTCCTCTGGCAGCTCAGTAGCGTGCGCGACCGAGGTCACCGACATATAAAACCACACCACCACAAACAGCACAGTGAAGACGGCGACAAACAGCAAGGCGAATCTTATAAAAAACGATTTCATAACGAAGGATCATAACGTCAGTTGCACATCGTGTCCCACCCCATAGCATGGATTATCCCGTTATGTGGGAATGCGGTTATTTTCGGGCCGATCGCGCTTGCTTCACCGGGGCGCGGCACCTATTCTCGCCGTCAGTCATGAACAACGTTTCGGGAGCCATCCAACGTGATCCACGCCATATCATTGGGCACAGTCCTGGCCGTCCTTTGGATGCTGCTGTCGGGCATGTTCGAGCCCCTGCTGCTGGGGCTTGGCGTTGCATCGGTGGTGCTCACGGTATGGATCGCCCATCATATGGATGTGATCGATCATGAAGGCCACCCCATTCATCTGGGCTTTCGCGGGCTTTTCTATTTTCCGTGGCTGGCGTTTGAAATCGTTAAGGCCAACATCGAAGTTGCGCGCATCATCCTCAGCCCAAAAATGAACATTCAGCCACATATCTTCAAAACCAAGGCTTCGCAGCAAAGCGACGTCGGCCTGACCACCTACGCCAATTCCATCACCCTGACGCCCGGCACCGTCACCATCACCGTGGAAGAGGATTCCACGCTGGAAATCCACGCCTTGACCGTGGCCGCGCGCAAAGGCGTCGAATCCCTGGACATGGACCGACGCTGCACGGCCTTGGAAGGCATGAGCAAGCCCGCCGCCCCAGATACTAAGGCGCCCGACGCGGAGAAGAAACCATGACGTTGACCATGTTCACCGTCGCCTCGATCGCCGTGTTGGTGTCCATGGCGCTGAGCATGACCCGTGCACTGGTCGGGCCGACGGTGTTCGACCGCATCCTCGCCGTCAACGTCACCGGCACGCTCACGGTGGTGTTGATTTCGGTGTATGGATTTTTGACCGACCGGCCCGATTTTCTCGACATCGGGCTGCTGTATGCGCTGATCAACTTCATCGGCACCATCGCGGTCACCAAATACGTCAAGTTCCAAGACCTCGGCCATCCTTTGGACGGCCCCGATGAGGGAGACGTCTAGTGTCGGATCTGTTGAACACCATGATCGGACCTTTGGTTTTGGCCGACTGGCTGAGCTGGTTTTGCATCGCGAGCGGATCGTTTTTCGCCATCGTCGGCGCATTTGGCATCGTGCGTCTGCCCGATGTGTTCTCGCGCATGCACGGCGCGGGCATCGTCGATACGCTGGGCATCATGTTGATTCTCGTTGGGCTGATGTTTCAAGCCGATGAGGCCATTGTGGTGATCAAGCTGGGCTTGATCTTGCTGTTCATCTTCTTTACATCGCCGACCACCACGTTTGCGTTGGCGCGCGCTGCGATCCACGGTGGCGTCACCCCCGGCCCCACCGCCGATGAGCTTGAAGAAGCCCAAAAGAATAAGGAGGCGACATCATCGAAAACGTGATCGACATCGCCTTGTTGCTGTTTATGGCCGTAACCGCGTTTTGGCTGGTTTGGCTGCGCAACCTGTTTGCCGTGGTGATGCTGACCGGCATCTATTCGCTGTTTGCCGCTGTGCTGTATGTGGTGATGGACGCCGTCGATGTGGCGTTCACCGAAGCCGCCGTGGGTGCGGGCATTTCCACCGTGTTGATGCTCAGCACCTTATCCATGACCAGCGACCGCGAAAAGGTCCACAAGCGCCCTTCACCGTTGGCCTTGGTGCTGGTGTTCGCGACCGGTGGGGTTTTGATTTACGGCACCTTCGACATGCCGCGTTACGGCGACGTCAATGCGCCGATCCACCAACACGTCGCCAACCGCTTTATCGAAAGATCCGGTACCGAAGTCGGTCCGCCCAACATCGTCACCTCAATTCTCGCCAGCTACCGCGGTTATGACACCTTAGGCGAAACCGCCGTGGTGTTCACCGCCGCGGTTGGCGTGTTGGTGATCATCGGTCGGTCCAAAGGCGGCGTGATGCCCGGATCGAAAGCAGTCCGGCGGCGGCGCGAAGATGATGAGGAGGCCTCATCATGATGGTCGAAAAGCCCCTTTTGCGGGTCATCGCCAAGCTGCTGATCCCGCTGATCTTGCTGTTTGCGCTGTACGTTCAGTTTCATGGCGACTTCGGCCCCGGCGGCGGTTTCCAAGCCGGTGTAATCATGGCCGTGGCGTTTATTTTGTACGCCTTGATTTTCGGCGTGCGGGTGGCGCGCCGGGTGATCCCCGCAGCCGTAAGCCGCAACCTGTTGGCGCTCGGCGTGCTGATTTATGGCGCTACCGGTGTGGTGACAATGCTGATGGGCGGCGAGTTTCTCGACTACAACGTTTTGGCGTCTACGGTTAAGGGCGGCCAGCACTTGGGTATTTTCGTGGTGGAGTTCGGCGTCGGCATGACCGTCGCGGGCGCGATGATCACCATTTTTTATACCTTCGCCGGGCACGTGAACGACGATTTGCCGTTCCGCAAAGGTGGGCGCTGAGATGACGGACATGATCGATTGGAACACCCTTACCGACTGGGCCGGGCTGATCAACTATTGGGTCGCCATCGTTTTGATGATGGCGGGCTTTTACACCGTCATCGCCCAACACAACCTAATCAAAAAGGTGGTTGGGCTGAACATCTTTCAGGTCGCGGTGTTCGTTTTTTACATCACCATGGGCAAAATCGACGGCGGCACCGCGCCGATCCTTAAGGACGGCGTCGAAGTCTATTCCAACCCCCTGCCCCATGTGCTGATTCTCACCGCCATCGTGGTCGGTGTGGCGACCACCGCACTGGCTTTGGCGCTGGTCGTGCGCATCCAACACAGTTATGGCACCATCGAAGAAGACGACATCCAAGTCATCGAACACGATGAGGAGGACATCGCATGAGTCCCGCTGAAATGACATCCGATCCGTGGCTGATCTTGCTGGTGGTGGTGCCGCTGTTGGCCGCACCCGTGTGCGTCATGCTGCGCAGCCCCGGCGGCGCGTGGTCGGTGGCCACGGCGGTGTCGTGGGCGGTGTTCGCCATCGCCATCAAGCTGTTGGTGACGGTTCTGGACCAAGGCGAAGTCGTGTACCGCATCGGCGGCTGGGATGCACCGTGGGGCATTGAGTACCGCCTTGATGCCGTGGGTGTGTTCGTGGTGCTGATCGTTTCCGCCATCGGCGCGGTGGTACTGCCTTACGCCAAACGCAGCGTTGAAAAAGAAATCCGTCGCGACCGCATCTATCTGTTTTACGCCATGCTGTTGCTGTGTCTGTCGGGCTTGCTCGGCATCACCGTTACCGGCGACGCGTTCAACCTGTTTGTGTTCTTGGAAATTTCCAGCCTGTCGAGCTATGTGCTGATTTCATTGGGCCGAGATCGCCGCGCACTGACGGCGGCGTTTCGCTACCTGATCATGGGCACCATCGGCGCGACCTTTTACATCATCGGCGTCGGCTTGCTGTATCAAATGACCGGCACGCTGAACATTGCCGATCTGAAAACCGTGATGCCCGCGGTGGTCGACACCCGCACCGTGCATGCGGCGATGGCGTTTCTCACCGTCGGCATCAGTTTGAAGCTGGCGCTGTTTCCACTGCATCTGTGGCTGCCCAACGCCTATACCTTTGCGCCCAGCGCGGTGACCGCATTCTTGGCCGCGACCGCGACCAAGGTATCGGCTTATGTGCTGTTGCGCATTCTGTTCACCTTGTTCGGCGACGTCGATTTATTCACCGACTTTCCGCTGCAAGAGATCCTCATCACGATGGCGCTGTTGGCGATGTTCCTCGCCAGCCTCAGTGCGATTTGGCAAGAAAACATCAAGCGCATGATGGCCTATTCGTCGATCGCGCAGATCGGCTACATCGTGCTCGGCATTGCGCTGGCGTCTGAGGCGGGTCTCACCGGCGGCATCGTGCATATGTTCAATCACGCCCTGATGAAGGGCACCGCGTTCATGGCCATCGGCGCGATCGTGTTCGCCACCGGGGCGGTGACACTGCAGCAATTGGAAGGCATCGGCAAACGCATGCCGCTGACCATGGCCGCGTTCGTAATTGCCGGACTGGGCCTGATCGGCATTCCGCTGACGCCCGGCTTCATCAGCAAATGGCAATTGGTCACGGCGGCGCTGGAGCTTGATATGTGGCCGCTGGCGGCGCTGATTGTGTTATCCAGCCTGTTGGCGGTGATTTATGTGTGGCGGGTGTTCGAAGTGGCCTACCTGCGCGAACCCGCCATCGTCGCCCACAAGCCCGCCGAAGTGCCGATGAGCATGCAGATCCCCACCTGGGTCTTGGCGCTGGCGGCGCTGTATTTCGGCGCCAACGCCACCTTCACGCTGGACTTGGCGCACACCGCGGCGCGCCATTTGATGGGGGGGCTGTAGATGTTGCTCAACTACATCTCTGAGTCCCAAGCCATTCAACTGGCTGTGGTTCTGCCGCTGCTGGGCGGTCTTCTGGTCCTGTGGATGGGCGAGCGCAATCGCAACCTGCGCGAAGCCGCATCGCTGATCACGGCGCTGTTGGAATTCGCCGTGGTGGCGTCGTTGACGTCGGAAGTATTGGACGGCGCACGGCCTTCGGTCGATCTGTTTGAAATGCTGCCGGGCCTGACCATCACCTTAACGGTCGAGCCGTTGGGCCAGCTGTTCGCGCTGATCGCATCGGGGCTGTGGATCGTCAACACGGTCTATTCCATCGGCTACATGCGTGAAAACAACGAAGGCAATCAGACGCGCTTTTACGTCTGTTTCACCATCGCCATTTCCGCCGCCGTCGGCATCGCGTATGCGGGCAACCTGCTGACGCTGTTCTTGTTCTATGAAGTGCTGACCATTTCGACGTATCCGCTGGTAACCCATTCGGGAAAGGTCGAAGCGATCCGTGGCGGGCGCGTGTATCTTGGCATCTTGATGAGCACCTCGATCGGCTTTTTGTTCCTCGCCATGTTGTGGACCTACAACCTCACCGGCACGTTGGATTTCGTCGAAGGCGGCATTTTGGCGGGTGTGGTGCAAGGGCCCGAGCTTGCGGTGCTGATGTTTCTGTACATGTTCGGCATCGGCAAAGCCGCCTTGATGCCTGTGCACCGTTGGCTGCCCGCAGCGATGGTTGCGCCGACCCCGGTGAGCGCGCTGCTGCACGCCGTGGCGGTGGTCAAAGCGGGTGTGTTTTCAGTGGTCAAGGTGATCGTCTATATCTTCGGCCTGGACCTTTTGACCGAAGCGCAAAGCGACGATTGGCTGTTGTTCATTGCGGGCTTCACGATCATTTCCGCATCGATCATCGCGCTCAGGCAAGACAACCTCAAACGCCGTCTTGCGTATTCGACCGTCAGCCAGCTCAGCTATGTGATTCTCGCCACCGCCATCTTGGCACCCATTTCGGTGGCCGGTGCGGTGATGCACATCGCCGCGCACGCGTTTGGCAAAATCACGTTGTTCTTTGCCGCCGGATCGATTTACACCGCCGCGCACAAGACCGAGGTCAGTCAGCTCGACGGGATCGGCAAGCGCATGCCGTGGACCATGACCGCGTTCGCCATCGGCGCGCTGTCGATGATCGGCATACCGCCCACGGCGGGCTTTATATCCAAGTGGTATATCCTTAGCGGCGCGCTGGAAACCGGCGAGGCGTTCGCCATCTTGGTGATCATCGCCTCGACGTTGCTGAATGCGGGTTATTTCCTGCCGGTCATTTATGCGGCGTTTTTCAAGGACGAAAAAACCCGCGCTGAAGACGATCCGTATCACGCCTACGCCAACCACGGCGAAGCGCCGGTGGCGGTGGTTGCCGCGCTGAGCTTCACCGCGCTGGGCACCATCGTACTGTTCTTCTACCCAGACATACCCCTGGCGCTCGGCCGCGCCTTGGTGGGAGGCTGATCATGAGCGAAGAGAAAAAAATAAAAGGGCCCAAAGCCCCCCTGCTCGACATCAATGGCGAGCCGATGCACTGGCTGGTGCGCCCTTTGAGCATCAAACTGCTGTGGCTTGGCGGCATCGCCCTGCTGGCGTTCGTCACCTGGCTGGGCACCACCGTGCATCCGCACGCGACGTTTGGCATCGAAGCCACGCTCGGCTTTTATTCGTGGTACGGCTTTGCGACCTGTGTGGGCATGGTGATCTTCGCCAAGCTGCTGGGTTTGGGTTTGAGCAAGAAGGACACTTACTATGACAAGTGACTTTCTCATCTCGCCCTCGTTCATCCTGATCTTCGGCGCATTATTGCTTCCGGTGGTGCGCGGTTGGGCGCGCAGTGCGTTGGTTCTGGCGCTGCCGCTGATCACGTTGGCCGCGATCTGGCAGGTCGGCGACGGCGTGCAGATGACGGCGCAGTTCCTCGATTACGAGTTGGAGCTGGTCGATGGCTCCAACCTCTCAAGACTGTTCGCCACCATCTTCGCCATCATGGCGTTCGCGGGCGGCTTGTTTGCGCTCAACCAAAAACGCGTGATTGAGCTGAGCGCCGCGTTTGCTTACGCGGGCAGCGCCATCGGCGTGGCGCTGGCGGGCGACATTATCACGGTGTTTATGTATTGGGAATTGATGGCCATCGGTTCCACCATGGTGGTGTGGTCGGGACGCACCCCTGAGGCAGGCCGCGCGGCGATGCGCTACGCGCTGGTGCACCTGTTCGGCGGGGTGGTGTTGCTGGTCGGCGTGATCGCTTACATCCAAGACACCGGCTCCATCGACTTCACCTTGATGGGCGCCAACAGCTTCGCGACGTGGATGATCTTGATCGGTTTTCTCATCAACACCGGCGCGCCGCCGCTGTCGGCATGGCTGCCCGACGCTTATCCCGAGGCCAGCTGGTCGGGCACGGTGTTTTTGTCGGCGTTCACCACCAAGACCGCCGTGTATGTGTTGCTGGTCGGTTTCGCCGGTGAGCAGATCCTCATTTGGATCGGCGTCTACATGATTTTTTACGGCATCGTCTATGCGTTGCTGGAAAACGACATGCGCCGCATCTTGTCGTATTCGATCATCAATCAGGTCGGCTTCATGGTCGTCGGTGCGGGCATCGGCACGGAAATGGCGATCAACGGTGCTACGTCGCATGCCTTCACCCACATCATCTACAAAGCCCTGCTGCTTATGAGCGCCGGTTCGGTCATGTACATGACCGGTGGCAAACGTAAGTGCACCGATTTGGGCGGCCTGTTCCAATCCATGCCGCTGACCACCATCGCTGGCATCATCGGTGCGCTGGCGATTTCCAGCTTTCCGTGGACCAGCGGTTTCGTGTCCAAATCGATGACCAACCAAGCCGCCTATGACACTGAAATGATGGTGGTGTGGCTGTGTCTGATGGCCGCCAGCGCAGGCGTGTTCCTGCACGCGGGCATCAAGTTCCCGTGGTTCGTGTTTTTCCAAAAAGACAGCGGCCTACGCCCCAAAGACCCGCCGTGGAATATGAAGGCGGCGATGGTGCTGTTCTCAGTCTTGTGCATCTGGCTGGGGGTGCAGCCGGGACCTCTGTATGCGTTGCTGCCGTTCCCCACGGATTATGAGCCCTACACCAGCGCGCACGTCTATGAGATGCTACAGCTGCTTTTGTACGCTGGCTTGGCGTTCTTCGTTTTGTTGCCATTGATGAAGCGCAAGCTGACCATCACCTTGGACTTCGATTGGCTGTATCGCAAGCTGGCGGTCGACAGTGCCGCAAGCATCGCCGTGACCATTTCTAAACTGCTCGGTGGGTGCGTGTGGGTGCGCGACAATCTGGTCAATGCGGTGATCGATCTGGCGTCCCACCATCACAACCCCAAGGGTATTTTGGCCCGCACCACGCCTGCGGGTGTGATGATGTTTTGGGTGGTGGTGGTGCTGTTCGCCTATCTGGCCATGTACCTGTTCGTATGATCCCGATAGCCTTTACGCATGTCTGAACCCGGCGACTTTCAAGCGCGCAATGCGCCGTTGCTCGGTGTCGCCTATATGTGCGCCGGGGTGTTGATGTTCGTCACCGGTGATGCGTTGTCGAAAAATCTGGTGACGACCTACAGCGTGCCGCAAATCGCCTTTGTCAAATCGATGGCGGCGCTGATCGTGTTGTTGCCGTGGATCGTGCGCGCAAACACCCGCGCGCGCCTGAAAACCAGCCGCCCGTGGATGCACGTGATGCGCGCCGCGTTCGGTTTGGCGGAAATGGCGTGCTTTTTGTTGGCGCTGCGCACCATCGGGCTGGCCGAAGTCACCGCGATCTATTACGCCGCGCCGCTGATCGCCACGGCGTTGTCGGTAGTATTGCTTGGCGAACACGTCAGCGTGCAGCGGTGGGGCGCGGTGGCGGTCGGCTTCGTCGGCATGTTGATCATCATTCAGCCTGAAGCCAGTCTCGGCATAGGCCTCGGCACCGTCTACATCACAATGGGGATGGTGCTCTACGCCACGCTGATGATCATCAACCGGGTCATGGGCGCAAGCGAAACCACCACATCCATGGTGCTGTATGCGGTGATTTCCGAAGCCATCGTGATGGGTGTGCTGGCGCCCTTTTTCTGGACACCGATGAGCCTGTTCGACGCTCTGCACATGGCGGCCCTTGGCTTGGTCATCACCCTAGGCATTTTCGCCTTCACCCGTGCATACATGTTGGCCCCGGTGGCCACCATAGCGCCGTTCGATTACACCGCGCTGATTTGGGCAGTGCTGTTCGGGTTTGTATTCTGGGGTGAGCTTCCGGCCCTGGCCGTGTGGCTGGGGGCGGGCTTAATCTTAATGTGCGGACTATACGTTCTGTACCGCGAACACATCGAAGGCGTCCTTGAGGACGACAAGGGCCGCCCCTTCGACCATCACGAGTAAGGGCAACACAACGTCTTAGGTTTTCCCGTTCACGCCTTTGAACCCGGCAGCCACGACTTAACCTTCACCGGATCGCCGCTTTGCGTGAGCATGACGCGGTTTCCGTCGGCATCACGAAAATGCTTTGCGACTTTGGAATCCTTTTTCTCCGTCTCGGCCTTAAACGCGGTGACCATGGCGTCGAGTTGGATTTCCGTGCGGTTGCCTTTGCGCAAAGCTATGGAGTACGCGGTGTTGGACGTCGTCAGACGCGCCAGTTGATCGGGTTTGAGGTGTCCAAAACGCCGCCAGATGCTGGACAAAAACATCTCGATGTCGGTGGGCAAAAACAACTCGACATCGACATCGGGACGTCCGCGCGAAAAGGCGTGATAGACCGTCGGCTCGAGGGGGCCTTGCTCGTCGGCGACAAACACCGCCGGCATCAACTTGCGACCATCAAAAGCAATCGCATAGAAGGCCTGAGCCAAATACAACAGCCGGTGCATTTTTTGCGGTTGCAGATATTCGTTCTCATTGAGCGCCTGGTCGGCGAACCAGATGGCGACATCAAACGTGGAATTAACGGCAAACGTCATATCAACTCTTTCGCGCCCCTTTTTCGGCGCACGCTTTCAACACCTTAAGCAAGGCCCGGATTCGTCATATATAGATTTGCATATTATCACGAGCACGGATCGAAATCGTTAACGCCGGTTCCCTGTGGACGCTTAAGCGATTTCATCCAGCAAACTTTTCGACAACTGATCGGCGGCTTTGATAACCTCAAGGCTGGCGCGATAGGACGTCTCTGCAACAATAAGATTGACGAATTCAGTGCCCAGATCGGTGGTCGATTGCTCCAACGCACCACTTTGCACCTGGCCCGCGCCCCCTGCACCGCCATCTTGGTAGGTCGGCGCGCCGGACGCGTCGGTGGCGCGAAACGCCCCGCCGCTCTCGGCACGCAAGCCCGAAGGATTGGTGAATGTGGCGACGGGAATGCGCGCGATGGCGTGGGTTTCGCCGTTGTCGAACACCGCCGTGACGCGACCATCACTGGCGATGTCGATGCCTGAGACCGCACCAAACCGCGCCCCATCCGATTGCACCGAACCCAGTACGAATTCAGAGCCATAACGCGTCAGGCCGTTTGCAGAACCAACCGTGCCGAGGTCGAGTTGAATGTTGAGATCTTCGGCGCCGCTGGTCAGGCCTGAAATGTTGAGCACCGGGGGCTCGGCCCCGCCATCGAAGCTTGCCACCGTGCCATCGGCGGAAAATTGCACGGCCACGTCATAACTGGGCCCCGCGTTGGAGCCCTCTCGCGCCACCGCACTTGTTGCGCCCGAGGCGGTTTCCGTGACCGCGCCGACGCTCAGGCGATACACGCCGCCCGCTTGGGCCTCAAAGCTCAAGGAAATGTCGAGATCGTTGCCCAGTGTGTCCGTGGCGCTGGCATTGATCGTAAAACTTTCACCAACCGGAGCCGTGGCGGGCAGGTTCGCCCCCACTTGGGTGGTTGTGGTTGCTTCGGCGGTGCCGCCGATTGCGTTAACGTTCACGGGCGACAGTCCGCCGCTTCCATCGGGTTTATGGGCCAACAGGTAGTGTCCGGAATTGTTGACCAAATATCCCCGATTATCGGGAGCGAACGAACCATCGCGCGTGAACAGCCTCTCATCGCCAGAGGCGCCCTGGGGTGAGACTGTGGAAACTGATTTTGAGACGGCGAAATAACCGGCCCCGGACAGGGCCAAATCGGTGTTTGAACCGCTTGACGCCAGCAAGCCCTGGGCACCGTTCAAGGGCCGGGCAATCGCGTGTACGCCGCCGGGGGCGTAAGCTGTGGTGTTTTGGCGTGTGGCGATGCTCTGCGCATGAACGCCGGTCCGCTTGTAACCCGTGGTCGAGACATTGACGATGTTGTCCGCAGCCGCGCCGATACGCTGAGCGTTGAGGCTCAGACCCGATACAGCGGCGTTGAGAATGCCCGAAACCACGTTAACCTCCAAACACCCACATATAGGGGGGCTTAGGGTGATGATCTCACACCACAAAAGATCGCGCTGTGACGCTGATCACAGGCGACGCCTTTACCGCCAAATCACAATGGAAATCACAATGAAAAAGAGACACTCGAGCCCAGTTTAGGGGTCGTTCCACCAATTGTGCTGGCGGTGGCTTCATAGGCGCGAATGGCCCTGTCAACGATACGCTGCAGCCCCGGCCCGTCGCTCAGCCCACCGGGGGTATTGAAGTCGGCGTCGCGCTGTTGCTGAGTCAGCAAATGCAAAAACGTCGTCGATGTGGTGTCGAAGTTACTGGACGGATTGGCCGGAAGCGGTGGCGCTTCGGGCTTGCGGCTCTTCGCCCAATCGGCAAAGCCTTGGAAATTATAATTGGGATCGGCGAAGACCTCAGCCTTGGGGCTGATCTCATCAACCTGCGCGTAGGTGACAGACGCAACGTTCCGCCCTCCCGCGGGCATATGCGCGGAAGAAACATTGGGCCCTGAAGGCGCGCCTATGGGTCTGGCTGATAGTGCCATGACCGTTCCTCATCAATCCCTACGCCGTGCCGTTTTCGACAGCCACCCACTGAACGGGCGGGCAACCCTTTGAACGCGACCGACGCGTTTTTAAAGCTCCTGGGTTTCGCGACCCTTGACTTGTCGTTCACGAGCAATTCGTCGCGCACCACAAAACCCCGAGAAAGCCTCATAAAGACAGAGACTTAAACGCAAAAAAACCTCGGTCAAGACCGACCCATTCTGGGCTCAAGACCGGGAACTTCCATTTCTTGGATCAACGAATACCAGTCGCTTCTGCGCAAGCCCGTTGATTATGGTTAATATTGTACTAAAAAATCACCGGGTTGCGCCACCCACAAAACGGACTACGAAATCTGGTGTCAGTTTGGTGTTTGCGCCACGTGACGGGCGAGAAAATCAAGCACCTGCGCGCCCATGCCATGGTCATACAGATCGTTATGCCCCGCTTCGGCAATCCACATGCTTTCTTTAGGCGCATTGGCGGCGTCAAACAGCCGTTTACCGAACTTCACCGGCACGATTCGGTCTTTTTCACCGTGCACGATCAAAAGCGGCACATGGAGCGCGCCGATGCGCGTGTGGGATTCAAAGCGGTCCTTCATCAACAAACGCACCGGCAAAAAGGGATAATGGCTTGCGCCCACATCGACGGTCGACGTAAACGGTGCTTCCAAAATCAGCGCCGCAACGGGTTTGTCGCTTTGTTGAGCTTCCAAGGCCATCGCCGTCACGACCCCAGTGCCAAGCGATTCGCCGTACAGCACGATCTGGCCGTCTTCGACGCCTTGTGCGCGCAGATAGCCCAACGCGGCGCGCCCATCGGCGTAAAGCCCCTGTTCCGTTGGCGCGCCGGGATTACCCGAATATCCGCGGTATTCCAACAACATCATGCCGTAGCCGTGGTCCAAAAACATCCGCGCTTTGGGACCGCGATCCCCCAAAGTGCCCGCGTTGCCGTGAAATAGAACCACGGTGGGCTTTGCGGAATCTTTGGCCGGGGCGTACCAAGCAAACAGCTCAAGGCCGTCCTCGGTGGTGATCGGAATCTCTTTCATATCCGCGACACGGCTTTGCACGCGGGTCGGCTTAGGGGCGCCAGGGTAATAGAGCATGTTGCGCTGAAAGGCGTACATGAACACCGTAACCGCCACATAAATCACCCCGGCGGAAACAAAAACACTAATCATCGTGGATCTCAAACCCTTATCCATATGCGGTCCATCTGTGGTCCATTTACACTTCGTTGACGTCATAGGCTATAACACAAGCTATGAAGTTTCTCTGCGATGAAATGCTGGCGGGGCTGGCGCGATGGTTGCGCGCGGCCGGCTATGACGCCGACATGGGCACGGCGGGCGAAACGGACCGCACCTTGTTGCACCGCGCTCAAGACCAAGACCGCATTCTGCTGACCCGCGACCGCGCCATCTTGCACATGAAGGATGCGCCGCGCTCGACCATCGTATTGCACGGCGAAACTCTTGACGATTGGGCGTGTGAGCTGCATTCGCTGTGCGGCCTCAATTGGCTGCACCGTCCGATGTCGCGCTGTCTGGTGTGCAACATCGACCTGATCGAAGCCGATAAGGACGCTTTGGCGCGCATGCCCGAAGATTCCCGCGCCCTGCCCGGTCCGTTTATGTCTTGCCCGCAATGCCGACGCGGTTACTGGCCCGGCAGTCACGTCAAGCGCATGATGGCGCGGTTGCAACATTTTGCGTCTAATTGTGGACACACAGCCCCTGGACACTCAGCAGCGAAAAGGCCATGATCCGCGCCATGAAAAGCGAGACCAAACAAGCCCCCCTGATCGTCGGCATCACCGGCGCGACCGGCGCGACGCTGGGCGTTGAGACCTTGCGCGCGTGCCGTGATCTCGGCGTGCCTGCGCACCTGATCATCACCGACACCGGGGTGCGGGCGCTCAACTTGGAAACCGACTTGGGCCTTGACGACGTCAAAGCCATCGCGGCTGAGACTTACCCCAACAAAGACGTCGGCGCGGCGGTGGCCAGCGGCTCGTTCAAGGCGCTGGGTATGATCGTCGCACCGTGCTCGATCAAGACGCTATCGGGGATCGCGGGCTCGTTTTCGCACAACCTGATGATCCGCGCCGCCGATGTGTGCCTGAAAGAACGCCGCCCGGTGGTCTTGATGGTGCGCGAAACGCCGCTGCACAAAGGCCACCTGGACCTGATGAGCCGCGCTGCCGATCTCGGCTGTCACATCATGCCGCCGATGCCGGCCTTTTATGCCAAACCGCAAAGCATCGAAGACATGGTCCGCCACACCGTCGGGCGCGCCTTGGACCTGATCGGCATCGAGCACGAACGGGTCGAGCGCTGGAACGGCCAAGGATAATCCCTTTTTCTGATCTCACCTGACCACGGTCAAGGCCATGAATGCGTTCGCGCACAATCATGGCGAAAATTCTCAATGGGATACTAAAAACACCATGACGCACATCAAATGGACCGACGACCTCAAACGCGGCCTCGCTTTCCAAGACGACGACCATGAAGAAGCCGTGGCGGTGATGAATGCGCTGCAAGCCTGCAGCGAAGCCGACCTGCCGGTTTTGTTCAAGAAACTGCACGATCACACCAAAGCGCATCTTGCCCGCGAAGACGAACTGATGGACCGCATCGGCTTTTTCGCAGCCGAGGTGCACAAAGGCGAGCACGTCCGTGTTTTGGCGGAAATGCAGACGTTTCAAGACAAATTGGACGCTGGCGAGATTGCCGAAGTGCGCACCTACGTCGAAGAAACCGTACCCGATTGGTTCCTCAACCACCTCAACAGCATGGACACCGCCACCGCCATGTTCGCCCGCCAGATGGGCGAAAGCTAAGTCTTGCACAGGCCATGTCATAAATTGATCATGATACCTTAAGACACTTCATGGTTGCCAACACTACCCCTCACCCATAAGATAACATCAGCACGCCCAATGGTTGTTTTCTTGTGATGAGTGAGGTCCCTTGATGGCTGACAAACCCAAACGCCCAACCCAGATGTCCGCAGCGCAACTCGGTGACATATTGGCCGAGCAACGCAAATCCCTGGCCGACAAAATCGGGGCCATTCCCGAAGAAGTCTTGATCGAATTCGGCAGCGCCAACATTGGCGATTTAGGCCGTCACGCGCCCGAAGGCCATTTTTCCGATTGGCCCGACACCTTCACCAACAACGGCACCTGGTACAAGACTTGGGGCAAAGCCGGTGGCGATATCGCCGCGCCGGTATCGCGCGATCAAATTCGCCCCGCCGATGTGGTCGCCGCCATGTCTGCGGTGCGCCAGGGTGTGAAAAAGACCTGATCGACGCTCATGGATGAGCCGATAGCCCCCAAAGCGGACCTCGACACCGCCAAGCGGTTCACGCTGGTGGTGATGCAGTCGACGTCTTTGTGCAATCTCAATTGCCGCTACTGTTATGTGCCGGACCGCAAGAACGCGGCGGTGATGAGCGCTGAGACCTTGGACGCCACCTACCATTTGACGGTCGGCGACGAAGACCGTTTGGGCATCACCCACGAGTTTCTCTGGCATGCGGGCGAACCGCTCAGCGTGGGCATGCCTTATATGCAAGACGCGGTCGAACGCTGCACCACCATCGCCGCGCCCGACGCCAAATTCCGTTTCACCATGCAGACCAACGGCGTGCTGCTGACCCCCAAATGGGCGAAGTTTCTCGCCGATTGGGATTTCAGCGTCGGCGTGTCCATCGACGGCCCTGCCATTTTGCACAACGCCAACCGGGTCAACTGGGCCGGGCGCGACAGCTTGGGCCAAGCCCGGCGTGGTCTCGACAATCTGATGCAGGCCGGGTGCCGGGCTGGGGTATTGGCGGTGCTGACGCACGACTCGCTCGATTACCCTGATGAGATTTTCGACTACTTCTTGGCAAGCGGCGTGCCGGGGTTGGGTTTCAACATCGAAGAAATCGAAAACCAAAACACCACCACCACGTTCGATGCGGATCGCTGCGGCGAAGGCATCGACCATCAAAAGCGTTTGCGGGCGTTTTTCGATCGGCTTTTCGTGCGCTGGTGGCCGCACCGTCAAGACCTGCAAATCCGCGAATTCGTCGATATCCAGCGCTGCGCCGCCGCGTTCAAGTCCGACCCCAGCTTTACGCGCAGTCCCGACGAAGCGCGCCCGCTGGGCATCGTCACGGTGATCCGCAACGGCGACGTCACCACCTTTTCACCGGAATTCGCCGGGGCCAGTTCTGAGCGCTACAATGATTTCATCGTCGGCAATGTGCATACTTTGAAAAGCCTAAACGAGGTGCTCGACACCCAGGTGTTCAAGGATTTGAACGCCGACATCAATCAAGGCCTCAAAGCCTGCGTCGACACTTGCGCTTACCACCCCGTGTGCGGCAGCGCGTTTATCTCCAACCGCTATTTCGAGCATGGAAACTTCACCCAGGCCGAAACTTTCACCTGCTTGTCGATGCGCAAAACCGTCGCGGACTCGTTGTTCGACGGCCTACTTAACCTCACTTAGGCCGGAACGGCTGCCCGTTCACGAATGGGCAGATGGATCAACGCCGCGACAATGCCCAACACGATGGCGATGTTCCACGAGCCGCCATAATCGCCCATGATGTCGAACAGGTATCCACCGATCCACGAGCCAAAAAACGCCCCCACTTGGTGGCTCATCATCACGATGCCAAACAGCGTCGCCACGTATCGCGGTCCGAACAAATGCGCGACCAGCCCGCTGGTCAGCGGCACGGTGCTCAGCCACAACATCCCGAAAGCGGCGGCGAACAGCAATACGGAAGTTTCACTCACCGGCAAACTGATGAACACCACGATGACCACCGAGCGCAGAGCGTAGATACCCGCCAACAGGCCCTTTTTCACATAGCGTCCGCCCAACCAACCCGCCAGCAGCGTACCGCCGATATTGAACAGCCCGATTGCCGACAGCGCCCACGCACCAACACTGGGCTGCAATCCGCACAGGCTCAAATACGCCGGAAAATGCGTGGCGATGAACGCGACATGAAAACCGCAGACAAAAAACCCCGCGTTGAGCAACCAAAACCCCGGGGCCTTCGAAGCTTCATTGAGTGCCGCGCCCAGTGACATTTCAAGCGGGGCATTGATGGCGCGGTGCGGCGCGCTCACGTCGGGGCGCACCAACACGAACGCTGCGGGGATCATCAACACCGATACCGCCGCAATGGCGTAAAGCGACAGCGTCCAATCCCCCAGTTCCATCACCCACACGATAAACGGCGGCAGCATGAATTGACCGAACGACCCGCCCGCCGCCACGATGCCCAACGCCATGGAACGGCGATGATCCGGGACGATTCGGCCCACCACCGCCAAAACCAACGGAAAGCCGGTCGCGCCTGTGCCGAACCCGATCAGCGCGCCGACACCGCCGATGTAGCCCAATGGCGTCACCGCCAACGCCATGACCATCAGCCCGACGCAAAACAAAATTGCCCCGACGAATAGAACTTTGAGCGAGCCAAAGCGATCCGCCAGCGCGCCCGCAAACGGCGTAAACACCCCCCACACCAGATTTTGCACCGCCAAACCCATGGCGAACTCAGATCGGCTCCAGGCGTTGGCCAGTGTCATTGGCTCTAGATACAGACCTAAGCTTTGACGCACCCCCCATGTTCAGCGACAAGATCAAACCGCCCGCCAGCGCCGCAAAAACGATGAGCATTTGTGTCGGCTTTGTACTCACCGCCACCACCGCAGCAACCAGCGGATCGGCAGGCCGAACGGGCCGCTCCAATCGCTTGGGTAGCCGTGATGTTCGCCGATCAATTCGATGGGCAGCGGCCCCATGGCGGGGGGTTGGCGCAAAATGCGGCTGACCCTTTCTTGGGTGATGGGATGCGATCTCAGCAACGACGGCTCGGTGCCCGGGCGGTGCGGCAAATAGGCGTTGTGCAGCAGGCTGCGCCCCTGAATTTCCAATTTTTCCAAGGCAACCGCCAAGGCCTCGGGATCGCCGCAAATGTCGACCGCGCCGTGGTCGGCCTCGAACTCGCGTACCCTTGATAACGCCATCTGCAACAAAAAGCTCAACAACGGCGCCGCAACCAACAGCAACAGCGCGCCCCAGGGAATGTGACCGTCAGCCGTCATCGACATGGGGATGTTGAACACCACCAAGATCAAACCGATCATCGACAGCGTACGGGTCATGCGGGTGATCATATCCGCCATGCCCATCACCGCCAGATCGCCGGAAACGATGTGGCTGACTTCGTGGGCCAAGACTCCGGCAAGCTCGCGGGCGCTCAAACCTTGCACCAACGGTCCGCTGAGCACGATGGCGGCGTCTTGGTCGGACGCGCCTGCGGAAAAGCCCAACATCTGCTCGGCATCCATCAAATAAACGTCGGGTGACCGTTCAAGGCCTGCGCGACGCGACAATTCCGACAAGATGGCGTGGATCGCCGGGGCTTGATCAACGCGCAACCTGACCGCGCCGATGGCCGTCAACATCCAGGCCTTTGATGCCCCACGACCGAACGCCAGAAACGAAAACGCGAACACCGCCGTGATGATCAGGCCGTCGCGGCCCGCCAAGATGAAGCCGATGATCGCCAACAGCGCCGTCATCGCCGCCAACATCACGGCCGATTGCAGGAGGTTGTGCAGGTTCACGGCGTCATGCCTCTTTTCATTTCCCCCGTTAGGTGCTTCGGGCTTTGACGATCAAATCGCAGATTTCGCGCACCGCGCCTTTGCCGCCCGACTTGGTGGTGACGTAACGCGCCGCTTGAATGACTTCGGGAACCGCGTCGGCCACCGTCAGCGGCAAGCCGATCCCCTCCATCAAGGCTACATCGGTGAGATCATCGCCCATGTGCGCGACTTCGTGCAGATCGACGCCAAGTTCAGTGGCGATTTCGCGCAGGTGGGTGAGTTTGTCTTCCGCCCCGATGCGCACATGCTCGATGCCCAAATGCTCGGCGCGCTTGATGGTCGAGGTCGCCTTGCTGGCGGAAATGATGCACATCGCCACGCCGGATTTGAGGGCACGCTTGATGCCGAGGCCGTCTTTGACGTTGAATTTGCGAAACTGGGTGCCGTCGTCGGTGTAATACAGACCGCCGTCGGTCATCACGCCGTCCACGTCCAGAGACAACAACTTGATTTGCCCCAAACGCAGTTCAACATCGCGGGTGGAAAGTTTTTCGCTCATCGTTTCCTCATACTTTGTAATCTTCGACGTTAACACACTTGGGTGACAAACCTAACGTGACATCGGATGCCCATTTACTCTATGTTCAGGTTTAAAATAAAAACAAACTTAAGACATTATTTAAAGTGACACATTCGTTATGAACGTCCTTTCCCTGCGCACCAAATTGATATCGCTGGTCACCCTGATTTTGCTGGCAGGGTTCGTGGCAACCAACGTGCTGAACTACGAAGTGTCCAAGGGCGCGCTACGCACCACCATCTTGGAAAACGAGCTGCCGCTATCAAGCAACAACGTCTATTCTGCGATCCAAGCCGATTTGCTGCGTCCGATCTTCATTTCATCGATGATGGCCAACGACACCTTCGTGCACGATTGGGTGTTGGACGGTGAAATCGACCCCGCACGGATGGTGCGCTATCTGGCGCAAATCCGCGCCACATACAACGCAACCACGGCGTATTTCATATCCGGCAAAACCCAGCGTTATTACCACTACGAAAGCGCGGGACAGGTGCTCAACGAAGCCATCCCGACCGACGGCTGGTTTTTCGCCGCGCGCGACATGAAAGAGCCGTACGCCGTCAACGTCGACTTCAACTACCAAATCGACGGCAACATCACGATTTTCATCAATTACCGCGTCATCGACAAACAAGGCAATTTCATTGGTGTGACCGGTGTCGGGCTGGGTTTAAAAACAGTTTCCGATCTGGTCAAAACCTACCAAGAAGAATTCCGCCGCAATGTCTATTTCGTCGACGATGCCGGCTTGATCCGGGTCCACGCTGAAGCAGCGCTGGCGGGCAAGGTGAACATTCACGACATCAATGGGCTGGGCTTGATCGCCAAGGATGTTTTGTCGAGTCAGCGCGGCTCTCACACCTACGCCAACAACGGTGAAACAATCCTACTCACCACGCGCTTCATCCCGGAACTCAAATGGCACCTGTTTATCGAACTGCCTGAGTTCGAGGCCATCAAAGCCATCAAGCGCGGTTTCATCCGTAACTTGATGATCGGCCCCATGGTGATTTTGATCACCATCTTATTGATCGCCTACACCATCAATATTTTCCAGCGGCGCTTGGAAGAAATGGCCATCACCGACAAGCTCACCGGGCTTTACAACCGCGAGCATTTTGACCTTTCCCTCACCCAAGCGCTCAAGCGCTATAAGCGCGACAAGCGGGCGTTTTCCTTGCTGATGATGGACATCGATCATTTCAAAGCCATAAACGACGACATGGGACACTTGGCCGGGGATGACGTCATCCGCAAAACAGCCGACATCATTCGTACCGCAGCCCGCGAAAGCGACCTGATTTGTCGTTGGGGCGGCGAGGAATTCATCATTTTGGCCAGCGACTGTACCGCCAAGGACGCCGGGCGCCTCAGCGACGCGATCCGCGACGCCATGCGCGCCGCAAAGTTTTTCACCAACGCCCCCGACAAAATCATCACCGCCAGCGTCGGCGTATGCGAAGTGCGCCCCGGCGACGACGAGACCATCATGATCGGTCGCGCCGACCAAGCCATGTACACCGCCAAAGAAAAAGGCCGCGACCGCACGGAAACCTTATAAAAGGCTCATTCGATGAAAGACAGCTTGCAGCCGGGCATCGTGTTTGAGCACGCTTACCAGGTTCCCGACAGCAAAACCGTGCCGTCGCTATATCCCGACGCGCCCGAATTTCAAGAAATGCCCGAGGTCTTCGCCACCGGTTTCATGGTCGGCTTTTTGGAATGGTCCTGCATCAAGGCCATTGAGCCGCATTTGAACTGGCCCCAAGAAATGACCGTCGGCACCCACATCAACGTCAGCCACGAAGCCGCGACGCCGCCGGGCCTCACCGTCACCGCCCATGCCAAATTGGTTGAAGTCGATGGCAAACGTCTGGTGTTCGAGGTCGAAGCCCACGACGGCGTGGACACCATCAGCCGCGGACGGCACGAACGCTTTGTCATCGACCGGGATGCGTTCACCGCGCGGGTGAAGCGCAAACGCGACGGCGCAAGTGCTTAAGTCTTATTGTTAATCGTCTTGCGACGCCTTTCGCGCGGCTTCGATGCCTGGAAAAATATAGGTCTCGCTCCAATCCTTCAACGCCACCAGCGGCGGAACCAGGCTGCGCCCCAAGTCGGTGAGCGAGTATTCTACCTTCGGCGGCACCTGGGCATAGACCTCGCGATGCACCAATCCGTCACGTTCAAGGTCTCGCAACTGGTTGGTCAGCATCCTCGGCGTTACCTTGAACAGAATGCGCTGCAGTTCACTGAAGCGTTTGGTGCCCACAGACAACTGAAACAAAATCACCGCCTTCCACTTGCCGCCAATGACGTCAAAAGCCGCTTCGACGGGACAGTTCGCGTAATCTAGGTGGCGTTGTTTGCGCATGCTCATTATCCATTACTATACAATAGGGTACTATATGCACCATTTGTGCATACTTCCCAAAACTCATCATAACAGCATAATCCTCTCAATTCACCAGCCGCACATGCGGTTTACCCATTGAGAGGATTTAAACCATGACCACGCCGCAAGACCTGAGCGCCGAGCTGTATTGGCTGACACTGACCCTGTTGATGTCTGCCTTTTTTTGGATGCCCGTCATTTTCAACCGCATCCGGGAACAAAACCTGTGGCCTGCTCTGCTCAATCCCGACCCCGACCCCCAAGCGCGAAACCTTTGGGCCGTGCGTGCCGATAAGGCGCACAAAAATGCCGTTGAGAACCTGGTGCTGTTTGCCCCGTTGGTGTTGGTGATTGAAGCCACGCACATGGCGAATGCGGCGACGGCGAGCGCGTGCATGATCTATTTCGCCGCGCGCCTGGCCCACTACGTGATCTATGTTTTGGGGGTCCCGCTCATCAGAACCGTTGCGTTCGCCATCGGCTTTGGCGTGCAGGTGTTCCTCGCGCTGACCATTTTAGCCGCGGCGACTTAAGGTTGGGCTTAAACGTTTCGCGCGGTGGACAATCTGGTTAACTCGGGTTAACTGGAGGGCATGCGAACACCGCCTTATGTCCTGATCGACGATGCCCGATTGTCCACCACCCCATTGCCCCCTGCACAAGCGGAGGGCACACGGGCGGGCGGCACACGGGCGGGCGGCGCAAAGCTGTTCGCCAATCCGCTGAAAGTTCTGACCTGCGACCGCGCCGAAGACGTCGCGGATGTTTTGGCACAAATCGACCAAGCGCTGGCGGACGGCCACCACGTGGCGGGCTATCTGGCGTATGAGCTGGGCTATGTGCTGGAAGCAAAGCTCACCCCCCTGCTGCCGCAAGCGTTTGACGGACCTTTAATTTGGATGGGCGTGTTCGACGCGCCCGAAATCATAGCCAGCGATACGTTCGACGCCTGGGCGCAAGAGCCGCACAGCGTCGGCCCCATGCGAAGCGCCTTGACCCGCGACGCCTACATTGCCCAGGTCGAGAAAATCCGCGACCACATTCGCGCCGGTGACGTCTACCAAATCAATCACACCTTCAAGCAACGTTTCGATTTTTCCGGCAGCCCATTGTCGCTGTACGCTCACCTGCGCCAAAAGCAGCGCGCTCAGTACGGCGCGTTGATCGCCACCGGCGAAAGCCACATTCTGTCGTTGTCGCCGGAACTGTTTGTTGAGACCCACGGCTCCAAAGCCCGCACCCGACCGATGAAAGGCACCGCCGCCCGCGCCGCCAATCCTGCGGACGACGACGCGCGCAAACACTGGCTTTGTCACGATGAAAAATCCAAAGCCGAAAACCTGATGATCGTCGATCTGCTGCGCAACGATCTGGGCCGCATCGCACTGGTCGGTTCGGTCAACGTCACCGACCTGTTCAGTATTGAGACCTATCCGACGTTACACCAGATGACATCGGGAATTGAGGCCAAGATGCGCCCCGGCACTCGGTTTTCCGACATCACCGACGCATTGTTTCCGTGCGGTTCGGTCACCGGCGCGCCCAAAGTCAAAGCGATGGAAATCATCCGCAGCATGGAAGCTGAGCCGCGCGGCGTCTACACCGGCGCGGTGGGCTACGCCGGACCCGAAGACATGCGCTTCAACGTCGCCATCCGCACCTTAAAACTCAACAACGGCCACGGCGGAATGGGCATCGGCAGCGGCATCGTTTACGATTCAGACCCGGCCCAGGAATGGCAAGAATGCCACCTCAAAGCCGAGTTCCTCACCGCGCCGCATGAGCCGTTTGAGCTGCTTGAAACGTTGTTGTGGGAACCGGGCGGCGGCTTTGCACTGCTGGATCGCCATATGGCCCGTCTGGTGTCGAGTGCCGCGTACTTTGGCTATCCACTTGATGACGCGACTGTGCGAAATGTTTTGCAAGCAGCCATCCCACCGGACGCTAAGACCGCGCTTAAAGTTCGCTTGCTTGTCGATGTCTGCGGCGTATGCACGGTTGAAACAGCGGCCCTACCCACAATGCAAACCATGTCCTTCAGCGTGTCTGATCAGCGCATCGATCCCACCAACGCCTTCGTCTATCACAAAACCACCAACCGGGCGTTTTATGACGATGAGCGCACCCGCCAACAGGCCCTGACGGGCTGCGACGAAGTGCTGTTCCTCAACGATGACGGCGAGCTCACCGAAGGCTCGATCACCAACCTGTTCATTGAACGGGACGGCCAATTGCTGACCCCGCCGGTTTCATGTGGACTGTTGGCGGGCACCTTGCGCCAAGACCTGATCGACGGTGGTCGCGCCGTCGAGGCCGTGTTAAGGCCCGAAGATTTGACCAAAGCCGAGAAAATTTTCCTTGGAAATTCAGTGCGCGGCCTCATTTTTGCCCACCCTATATAGTGCACGTGTGACATCCGACACAGCCTCCCTGACGTCCTTTCCTTAACTTAAAAAACGTCGACAACGATTCGACCAGCTCAGCAGGAAAGCGGACATGGCACAGCCCCACACCAACAGCAAAAATTACACCATCCCCGATTACGATTTCGGCGATGAGATGCTTTATAAGCAAGACAAGCCGAAACCCAAACGCCGCCGTCGCGACAACGACATGGCCGTGCTGTTCGCTATGTGTGCGTTTACATTTTTGGTGCTGGGCACCTACGTGATGATCAAAGTCACCCCGGGCATGGAATTCAAGCTGGGCTCGTTTTTTTCCATGATCGGCACCGATGCGCAACCAAGCTATCAATTGGGCAAGGTCAAGCTGGGCACCACCATGGATGTGTTGCGCACCGACCGACCCGGCGCGCAAAAAACCATGGCGTCCAACGGCGCGATCTTGATGTCGTTCACCGAAGAAAATGCGCAATACATCGTGTGGTACGGCGAAGACGGCCCTTATCACACCGCCTACAAAGTCCGTCAAAACCGCACCATCACCGGGATGAGCGAAGACGACTACATCGGCACCATCGCCAAGCGTTATGGCGCACCGTCGGTTTCCACGTGCTCCAAACGCATCACCGACGGCCTGCGCGATTGCCGCTTCAGCTGGTGGATGCCCGGCGAAGTCCGCTTGGATTTGGTCAGCCGCCAAGACACGAGCGCCCCCACCCCACGCTTGGATATCACCTTGATCACCACCGACACCCGCTTGGAAGGCCGCATCATACGCGATCAAATCGCGACTTCGGTGGAAAGCCCCAACTGACCTAAACGCATTCAAACGACTGCCGCTCAACATTTCACGGGCTTCGCATTGGCGGAGCCCCTTTTTTTAGTGCCCTCAACAGCCGTTCAGAAATCGATCAAATTTTATCGAATTTTTCGTTAGATTGCTGGCATCTTCAAAGCAAAATAACCTTTCGATAACAATATATTAACAAGTTATAATGGGAACCAATGGTCGATCGAAAGAATCGCCCCCCGACATAGAAACACCCGAGGTTCGCCATGAAAAACCAACGCGTCAAACAGCCCCCGCCGAGCAAACTGCTGAACGTTATGGCCCTACTCAGCCTTGTTGCGCTGATGCTGGTCGGTGGCTATTGGCATGTTGTCGGCTCGCCCTTTCAATTCGCGCTGAAGCCGGGGGCTCTGATCGTCTCAGATAGCGCGCTGACGGATCGTTTCGTCAACAAGCACTTCAATATAGGCGGCGTGCGCTTAGGCATGACCTCGAACATGGTGCGCAATCTGCATCCCACCGCAAAAGCGGCCCAAGGCCGTGATGGCGAGCGCGTACTCACCCTACCCACCAACCGCGGCCTGATGGTGGCGTGGCTGGATGAAAACAAAGAAGTCACCCTGGTCAACGGCAAGCCCTTCGCCATCAAACCCGAACGCATCTACCGTCTGCGCTTGGACGAAGCCTATTCCGATCTCAGCGAGCAAGACCTAATGGACAATTACGCCAGCATATACGGGCGTCCCATTGAGACGAACTGCAACCGCAACCATTTGGGCGACACACCGCGTTGCACGTACCGTTGGTGGGGCGGCGACGGCATCGAATTGATCGCCATCGTGAAACGTAAAATCGACGCCAATGGGCAAAACTACGTGCTGCTCACGACCATCGCGACCAACACAGTCAAAACATCAAAGATGGTCGCCGCACCGCTGCACCGGGCCAACGGTTGAAGACCGCCGCGCACCAATTTCATGACAGATCAAATTTGACCTGATAGGTATCGATGGTTCTGATTTACAATCTTGGAGCCTGACATGACCTCCCCATCCGCCAAGCCTCACTTTCAGTGGGAAGACCCATTGTTGCTCGACGAGCAGTTGAGCGAAGAAGAACGTCTGGTGCGCGACACCGCGCGCGACTACGCCCAAGACAAGTTGATGCCGCGGATCATCGAAGCCAATCGTCACGAAATCTTTCACCGCGAAATCATGACCGAAATGGGCGAACTGGGCCTGTTGGGTCCGACGTTGCCCGAAGAGTACGGCTGCGCGGGCGTTTCGCACGTCGCTTACGGTCTGGTGGCGCGTGAAGTCGAACGGGTCGACAGCGGCTATCGGTCCGCCATGAGCGTACAGTCATCGCTGGTCATGCACCCCATTCACGCTTACGCCAGCGAAGCGCAAAAGCAAAAATACCTGCCCAAATTGGCCCGTGGTGAGCTGATCGGCTGCTTTGGCCTGACCGAGCCGGATGCGGGATCAGATCCATCGTCAATGCGCACCCGGGCCGAAAAGGTCGACGGCGGCTATGTGCTGACGGGATCGAAAATGTGGATCACCAATTCACCCATCGCCGACATTTGCATCGTGTGGGCAAAGCTCGACGGCGACATTCGCGGCTTTATCGTCGAGCGTGGCGCAGAAGGCCTCAGCACTCCAAAAATCGATGGGAAGTTTTCCCTGCGCGCGTCGATCACCGGCGAAATCGTCATGGACGGCGTGTTCGTGCCCGAAGAGAACCTGTTCGCCGACGTCAAAGGCCTCAAAGGCCCGTTCAGCTGCCTCAACAAGGCACGCTTCGGCATTTCGTGGGGGGCGTTGGGCGCGGCGGAATTCTGCTGGATGGCGGCGCGCGATTACACCATGGAACGTCACCAGTTCGGCCGTCCCTTGGCCGCGACCCAGTTGGTGCAAAAGAAACTCGCCGACATGCAGACCGAGATCACCTTGGGTCTGCAAGCGTGCTTGCGCCTGGGCCAGCTGTTGGACGAAGGCCGTGGTGCGCCCGAAGCGATCTCCATGCTCAAGCGCAATTCGTGCGGCAAAGCCTTGGACATTGCCCGGGTCGCGCGCGATATGCACGGCGGCAACGGCGTCGCAGACGAATTTCACGTCATTCGCCACGTCATGAATTTGGAAGCCGTGAACACTTACGAAGGCACCCACGATATCCACGCATTGATTTTGGGCCGCGCGCAGACGGGTCTTCAGGCATTTGGCGGCGAATAACGCCAATATCCATACCTTCGTAGGGGGGCCACATACTTAATAATGGCAAAACAACCTTTCGCGTGATTGAGACCGGCTCCTTTAGCTGCGATATTTAATCGTACAATACGAGCATCCAAAAAGGAGCCGGATTATGCCCCCCGCATTAGATAAGCCAGCACGCCAAGACACGGGCGACAGTATATTCACCCTATCGCTGAACGATGCCAATGTGCCTTTGGTGTTGACCCGCAAATCTCAACAGGAATTTGAGCTCAACGGCCTGGAAGTGATGGATGACTGCCTGATGACGCTCACCGCGCGCCTCACCCCCGCCAACGAGCCGGACCTAGTCCCCCAACCGCTTGATTTGGTGGGGCGAATGATGATCGACAGCGCCCATACAGGAAATATGCGCAAGCTGATGCTGTGCGCACTGTGGGTAGGCCATCATTACCCGTCGCTCAGAGGCCTAACCGCCAGCGGCGCAACGCACAATTTCGTAACCCACGACTGAGTTCGACCCCTAGGGGCAAGTCGGGGCGCCACGCCAGAGAAACGTGGACCTTACCCAGGTCCTCGTTTTCTGTTTCAAGGCCATTTCGCCTCTTGCTCTCTAGCCCTTTCCCAACCATATCTAGGCCGTTAAGATGGCGCCAATGCTGATTCTCCAAAACGAATGGCGGGTTCTTCCTACTGCAACCCGGATAACATCATGACCGATACCGTAATTCTGCCCGAAGCCTCGGCAAAAACGTTGAACGACATCGATCCACACCTCGACCTGGAGGTCGAAATCGAGCGCTTGCGCCGTGAAAAAAATGCCGTGATCTTGGCCCATTATTACCAAGAAGGCGAAATTCAAGATTTGGCGGATTTCGTCGGCGACAGCCTCGATCTGTCGCGCAAAGCCGCTGCGACCGACGCCGACATGATCGTCTTTTCCGGCGTGCGCTTCATGGCCGAAGTGGCAAAAATCTTGAGCCCGCAAAAAACCGTGGTGATTCCCGACGCCGATGCCGGGTGTTCGCTGGAAGACAGCTGCCAAGCCGATGCATTCAAGGTCTGGCGCGACGCGCACCCGGGTCACATTTCGCTCACCTACATCAATTGTTCGGCTGAGGTCAAAGCGCTTTCGGACGTCATCGTGACCTCGTCGAGCGCCGAGCACATCATCAACAACCTGCCCAAGGACCAGCCGATCTTGTTCGCCCCGGACCGTCATTTGGGCGCGTACCTGCAACGCAAAACCGGGCGCGACATGGTCTTGTGGCCGGGCACCTGCATCGTCCATGAACAGTTTTCGGCGCGAGAAATCACTCGCCTGAAAAGCCAGCATCCGGGTGCGATGGTTGCCGCCCACCCCGAATGCCCCGAAAGCATTGTCGAGGTGTCGGACCACGTCGGCTCGACCAGCCAAATTTTGAGCTTCGTGCACGACAACCCGGCCAGTGAGTTCATCGTCGCCACCGAACAGCACATCATTCATCAGATGCAAAAAGACTCGCCGGACAAAACGTTTTACGCCGCACCGGGCGCTGACGGCGGCTGCAGCTGTTCGAGTTGCCCGTACATGGGCCTGAACACCATGGAAAAACTCTATCTGTGCATGGTCAACGAAGCCCCGGCGATCACTATGTCCGAAGACCTGCGTCTGCGCGCTTTGAAGCCGTTGGAGCGCATGCTCGAGCTGGCCCCCGCCGCCTCACCGTCTCAGAACGCAGCCTGACCATGACCCCAATCTGTCCTGAAGGCGTCAACGCCGCGGTTGTCGAGCGTTTGATCCGCGACGCCCTGACCGAAGACTTAGGCACCGGCGGCGACATCACCTCAAACGCCACCATTCCTGCCGAGATGCACTTTCAAGGCGTCATGGCGGCGCGCCACGACATGGTGGTGGCCGGTTTGGGCTTGGCGGGCTTGGTGTTTCAGACAGTCGATCCCGCCATCCAATGGCAAAGCGACGTGCAAGACGGCGACAGCGTCAAAGCCGGCGACGTTCTGGCCCGCGTGTCGGGCCCCGGTCGGGCATTGCTGACGGCGGAACGCACCGCGTTGAACCTGTTGCAGAACCTCAGCGGCATCGCCACTTTAGCCAAGACTTATGTGGACGCCGTATCGGGCACAAACGCGACCATTTTGGACACCCGCAAGACCCTGCCCGGCTACCGCGAACTGGCGAAATACGCTGCGCGCATGGGCGGGGTCAGCAACCACCGCATGCGCCTAGACGACGCGGTGCTGATCAAAGACAACCACATCGCGGTGGCTGGATCGATCACCGCCGCCATCAACGGCGCGAAAAACGCGGGCCTCAGCCCCATCGAAGTGGAATGCGACACGCTCGACCAAGTCCGCGAAGCCCTAACCATCGGCGTGGACGCCATCTTGCTCGACAACATGAGCACCGAGCAATTGGTCGAAGCCGTGGCGATCATCAACGGACAAGCCCGATCCGAAGCCTCCGGCGGCGTGACCTTAGAGACCGTACGCGCCATCGCCGAAACCGGCGTCGACAGCATCTCCGTCGGTAGCATCACCCAATCCGCCCCGGCGGTCGACATCGGTCTGGACTGGGCGACGGACTAGCGTTCTGAGCCGTAACGCCTTATAACCTAGTCCAATTCCATTATCGGGGTGATCTGAGTGAGTTCTGAACATCAATTCGACGTGCTGATTGTCGGCAGCGGGGCTTCGGGGCTGAATTTGGCTCTGGAGCTGGCGGCGTTTGCGCGCGTTGCGGTGATCACCAAGTCTGAGCTGCACGAAAGCAACACCTATTACGCCCAGGGCGGCATCGCTGCGGTGCTGGACGAGCACGACAGCGTGCAATCGCACATCGCCGATACCTTGGATGCGGGCGCGGGGCTGTGCGATGAGGACGTGGTGCGGTTCATCGTCGAACACGGTCGTGCCTCGATTGAAATGCTCGCTGGATACGGCGTTGAATTTACCACCCAGACCGACGAAGCCGGAAATTTGGAATACCACCTGACCCGTGAAGGCGGCCACAGCCACCGCCGCGTGGTTCACGCCGCCGACGCCACCGGGCAAGCGATTGAGACGACCTTGGAAGAGCGCGTGCGCGAAGCCGCCAACGTCACCGTGTTCGAACACCACAACGCGGTGGATTTGTGGTGTGATCGCGATGCCCAGGGGCGTTCCAAGCGCGTCACCGGGCTGCACGCGCTGAACACCCAAACCGGTGAAGTGCGGGCCTTTTCCGCACCGTTCGTGGTGCTGGCCACCGGCGGGGTCAGCAAGGTGTATTTGTACACCTCCAACCCCGATATCTGCACCGGCGACGGCATCGCCATGGCGTGGCGTGCGGGGTGCCGGGTGGCGAACATGGAATTCACCCAGTTTCACCCCACCTGCCTGTTTCACCCCCAAGCCAAGTCGTTTTTGGTGTCCGAAGCGGTGCGCGGCGAAGGCGGATTGCTCAAACGCCCCGACGGCACCCGCTTCATGGACGATTTTGACGAACGTGGCGAGCTTGCCCCGCGCGACATCGTGGCGCGCGCCATCGATTTCGAAATGAAGCGCCTGGGCGCGGACTGCATGTATTTGGACATCAGCCACAAGGGTAAAGACTTCATCAAAAAGCACTTCCCGATGATTTACGCCAACACCAAGCGCTTTGGTTTCGACATGAGCAAAGAGCCCCTGCCGGTGGTGCCCGCCGCGCACTACACCTGCGGCGGCGTGATGGTCGACAAACGTGGCCGCACCGACGTGAAGGGCCTGTATGCCATTGGCGAGGTCACCTACACCGGGCTGCACGGTGCCAACCGCATGGCCAGCAATTCACTTTTGGAATGCCTGGTCTATTCCACCGCCGCCGCAAAAGACATTCGCGCGCGCTTGCACCGCGCCAAGATCGAAGCCGAAACTCTGCCGCCGCAAACCCCGCCGTGGGACGAAAGCAAGGTCACCGGGTCCGACGAACAGGTGGTGATTTCGCACAACTGGGAAGAGCTGCGCCGTTTCATGTGGGATTACGTCGGCATCGTGCGCACCGACAAGCGATTGGCACGTGCGCGCACCCGCATCGATATGCTGCAAGGCGAAATCGTCGAATATTACGGCAACAAGCGCGTCACCAGCGACTTGTTGGAACTGCGCAACTTGGCGGTGTGCGCGGAACTGATCATCCAAGCCGCACAAGCGCGCAAGGAAAGTCGTGGGCTGCATTTCACCTTGGATTACCCCGATCTGGACGACAGCGCGCCGCCGACAGCCACCGCCCTGACGCCCAAACGCTATCCCAACCCGCCAGAAAACGAATAGAAAACGAAGAGAAAGCTGAGCCATGCCAGGTCCTTTGTCAGATAAAACGGCCCTGATCACCGGTGCCGCAGGCGGTATCGGCTTGATGGCCGCACGCGCGTTGGCGCAAACCGGCTGCGGGCTATACATGGTGGGGCAAAAGTTCATGCCCATCGAACAAGCCGCCAGCGACATGCGTAGCGATTATGGCGTGCAAGCAGAGGCCCACACCGGCAACCTCGCCATCGCGGTCGATGCCGAAGCGATCGCCATGGCGTGCGCGGACGCGGACATCTACATCAACTGCACCGGCAACGTGGCGCGCGGCGCACTGGAAGACATCGAAGACGAAACGTGGCGCAAAAGCTGGGAAGCGGCGGTTTTCGCGCCGCTCAACATGGTGCGCGAAATGATCGGCCACATGAACGACGAAGGCCGCGGCCTGATTGTTTTGATCATCGACACACCCGCCCAAATTGAGGCGGGTGACATCTGCGCCAGCGCCTCTGGCGCGGTGTTGAAAACCATTGTAGAAGGCTTGAGCCAAAATTTGGCCCAAGGGGTGCGTATCTTAGGCCTATGCACCGAACGCAATGTCGATGCCAATGCACTGTCGGAAGCGATCACCCGCCTGGCCATAGACCCTGAGCGTTTCGCCACCGGCACGCTGATCACCGCCCACGATGTAATCACAGACGACCAAATCACAGACGATAAAGACACCGCATGAGCACCTATCCCGAACCCAAAGCTTTCCCTCCGGGGGCAAATTTCACCGATGGTGTATGGACCCAGGCGTTGACGGATCGCACCACGACCGAACAACGCCCGGCACTTTTTTTGGATCGCGACGGCGTGGTGGTCGAAGAAGCCCATTACCTGCACAAGGTCGAAGACGTTAGCCTGACGCCAAACGCCGCACAAACCATCAAGGCCGCCAACGCGCGCAACGTCCCCGTCATCTTGGTCACCAACCAAGCGGGGGTCGGCTACGGCTATTTCGGCTGGGACGAGTTTGTCGCCGTGCAAGCCCGCATCTTGAGCGATTTGGCCCAAGACGGTGCGCACATCGACGGTGTGTTCGCGTGTCCGTTCCACGCCAAAGCCAAAGGCGTGTACGTGCATGACGACCACCCCGCACGCAAGCCCAACCCCGGCATGCTGTTGCTGGCGCGCGAACGTTTAGGCGTCGATCTAGCGCAATCGTGGATCGTCGGCGACCGCTCTCTCGACGTGTTGGCAGGTAAAAATGCTGGTTTAACGGGTGCCGTTCACGTGCTGACCGGGCACGGTAGCAAAGACGGTGAACGCGATGCGGCGCTGGCCGCCGGTGACGACAACTTCACCGTCGCCCCCGCCACGAACTTAGGCGAAGCACGCGCGCTCATTCCCCTATTGACCTAGTTGGCCCCTATTGGCCGAGTAGGCTGAATCATTCGGCTTTCACCACCTGATTTCGGCCGCCGTTCTTAGCGGCGTACAACGCTTTGTCCGCGGCGTCGGACAAGGCTGTGGCGGTGCTGTGATGCCTAAACGTGGCAACGCCACAACTGATGGTGACGTTGAATTTCGCGCCCTCAGTGTGAAAGAAGATCTCTGAAAAAGCCTCGCGGATTTGATTGAAGACCTTCGCGGCCTGTTCAAGACCACTTTCGGGCAAAATGGCGGCAAATTCCTCACCGCCCATGCGCCCGATCACATCGGCGCTGCGCAAACGTTGGCGCAACAAGCGCGCCAAGGATTTGATCACCCGATCACCGACACCATGGCCGTAGGTATCGTTGACGTTCTTAAAATGATCGATATCAAGCGAAACCAACGCCAACTCGCCGCCGCTGCGCTGGACGCGGGCGATTTCCGTGTCGAGCAATTGCTTGGTGGTGGTGTGATTGAACAGTCCCGTCATGCTATCGCGCACCATGAGCGAGCGCAATTCGCGAAACCGTCCAGCGCGAATGCGCACCGACGAAATCAGGTGCGAGGCTTGGATCGGCTTGGTCAGAAAATCGTCGCCGCCCATCTCCATCGCCGATAATTGTTTGTTTTTATCCGCTTCGCCAGACAAAAACACGATCGGAATGCCCGCATATTCTTCGCGCTGGCGGATGACGGCGGCAATATCCGGTCCGTCACACCCCGGCATATATAGATCCAACAAAATCAGCTCGGGCGAAAAATCATCTAAGACCTCAAAGATACCCAAGGGGTCTGTCGTCATGCGGGTTTCCATGCCCGATCCCTGCAGCACCAGTTCGGTATGGCTTGCCAGACTTTCATCATCATCGACGACCAAAACGCGAAACGGCTCGTCTTTGTGGCGCATGGTGACGTGGTCCAAGACATCGACCAGATCGGCCATATCCACGGGCTTCAACAAATAAGCCTTCACACCGACGCGCACGGCGCCCAATCTTGCCCTCATGGAATCGAGTGTGGTGTGAACGACGACAGGTATATCTTTGTGGACACTGTCTTGGCGCAGGTCGGCCAACACGTTGAGCGCAAACTCCTCATCACCGCCAAACGTCAAACCGGTCACGATCACATCGGCGTCGCCATGGTCTTGCAAATCATTTCGCAGTTTAGAGGGGTGATCAATGATGCGCGCATCGAAGCCAAAATGATCCATTTCCAGCAGAATCTGCATCGCCGTGGGGCCATCGTATTCCATGATGAACAACACTTTTTGGCGCAAACTGTCGTGAAGGTCAGGTATCTCTCGGCGCTGGTGGACCTCAACCTGATCTTGATCTTTGGCCGCTTGGCGCAGTCTTTCGCACAAAAGGCCTAAGTTCGAGATTATTTCAGGGAAGCTATCCGTGCCATTTTTCAGGGCCCGAACGCAGGTCTGTTCCATTTCGCGCGCGCACAGCGTCACATCGGGAAAGCCAAATGTGGCGCCCGAGCCAGCGAGCTTATGGGATGCGTCACGCAGTTGCTTAAGGATATCCAACCGCTTATTCTCTTCAGCCCCGTCTAAGCCCTGCACCAGCGTTTGCAGCTCATTGACCCGCTGTTCGATTTTCAGGGCGTACTGAGCCCGCAACTGGGCGAGCTTTTCTTCCATACTGATGGGCACGCTGGCGGGCTCATCCCCCATGACATACGCTCCAAATGTTTTGAATACGGGTGGCGAGGGTCATGGGATCGAAAGGTTTGGCGATCACATCCACCGCGCCGAGCTTTATGTAGCGCTCCACATCCGACGGCATGACCTTGGCGGTCATAAACACCACTGGCGTTTCTTTCAGCTTTTCGATGGCGCGCAGATTAACCAGCGTCGTCGGGCCATCCATTCCCGGCATCATGACGTCCAGCAAGATCATATCCGGATCGAACGTGGCGGCTTTGTCGATGGCGTCTTGCCCTGAACTGCATACGGCAAGCGTCATCCCCCCGACCGTTTCCAAGGCCAATTGCGCCACAACCTGAATATCGCGGTCGTCTTCGACATACAGAACTTTGTTGAGCCTGCCAACACTCATACCCTATCTCCACAGTACCTATGGACAGTGTAGCCCATTATCGACCGTATCTTATGACAATATCAGGGATTTTCACCGTTTGTCCAAACGCGAATAGATTTCTCGTGCTGCACAACAGGTTGTGTCGCAGGCCTCTTCAGTCAAGCAATCGGTTGTTTCATTAGTTGACGAATGGGGTGCAAAGCCCTCAATCGCCGCCGTAACGAATGTAATCGGCCCAAGTCCGTTCGATTTTTCTGAGACATTCACCGGTTCGGGTCATGTCTTCTACACTAAGACCGGACTTTGCCACCGCTTCGGCGTTTGCATCTTCCAGCTTGTGCACGCGCTCAACCACATCCAAGGCTTTGGCGGTCAAGCGCACCGTAACCGAACGCCGATCGTGTTGCGAGCGTTCCTGTTCCAAGTAGCCCATGTCGGTGAGTTTCTTAATGTTGTAGGACACGTTGGAGCCCTGATAGTAGCCCCGCTCGATCAGGTCGCGGATGGCGATTTCTTCATTGCCGATGTTGGACAGCAACAGGGCTTGAACCGCGTTCAGTTCCTTGACGCCCATACGCCCAAGTTCGGCGCGCAGCACATCAAGAAAGCGCCGATGCAGGCGTTCGATCAAACGGGTCAGTTCCAGATAATCTTTTTTCACGTCTAGGGTGCCCCTTTAGTTGGTTGTGAATACGGTGGTGAAAACAAAGCGATAAGGCCTACCCGTGCTGATTTTTCAGCGTTGAGCCTCAGTTTATTGGCGCCAAACCAGGGCACAACCAAATCCGGCTTCAAGTGAGCGCATAATTCGGCCATGCTGCGTGCATGAGCACATCGATTCCGGCCCCGACGCCCGCCACGGCCTTTTCCAAAACCGCAACCCGTCTGGTCCTCGGCGGCGCAGGATTTTTCGCCATCGCGATCATTGCCTTGCGCGTTTACGTCGGCAGCGACGCCAGCCCCTTGGACGGCGAGTGGTTCGTCGGCCCCGACGCCTATATGCGCATGGTGCGGGTGTGGGAGTGGTGGCAAGCTGGATCTTGGTACGAAACCGTATCGGCGCGCTCCAACTGGCCGGGTGGCGAGGTTTTGCACTGGACCCGACCGCTTGATGTCGCGCTGTTGGTTCTCGCCAGTCCGTTTTGGCCGTTTGTCGGTCTGCACAAGGCGCTTTTCATCGCCGGTGTGATCGTCAGCCCGGTGATGGCCGCGCTGTCGATGTGGATTTTGCTGCGCGGCACACGCAATCTGCTGGACCTGCGCGGGCAAGCCATGCTGTTGGTGCTGTTTGCCTTTCAGCCCATCACGCGGGCTTACTTCCTGGCCGCGCGCCCCGACCACCATGCCTTGATTTTGCTGGCCTTTTGCATGGTTTTGGCGCTTTTGCTGCGGTATGCCCATAACCCCGACACGCGCCGCAGCGCGCCCGCGTGGGCCGGGGTCGCGGCGGCGTTTGGCCTGTGGGTGAGCATCGAATCTCTGACCACCGAACTGTTCGCCCTGATTGCACTGGCGCTGCCATGGCTGCTCACCGGCGATCAACGCTGGCTTATGGGTTTGAGGCGGTTCGCCTTGGCAGGTGCGCTGGCTTTGGCGGTGATGATCGGCATTGAACGTCCGCCCGTCGAGTGGCTGAGCAGCGAAGAATACGACCGCCTGAGCACCGTGCAGGTGGTGGTGCTGGCCCTGATCGCGCTGGGGGTCGAATTCATGTGGCGCATGCGCAGCCGCAACACCTGGAAAGGCCGCTTGGGCTTCGCCATCATCGCGGGGCTTGGCGCGGGCACCCTGATGGCGGGCCTGTTTCCCGACTTTTTCAAAGGCCCTTTCGGTGCGGCCATGGATCAACGCCTGGACGCGATGTGGCTGGGCAAAATTCAGGAACTTCAGCCGCTCATTGCCCTGGATTGGCAAACCGCCGTCGGCGCGGCGCAAGTGCTGGGGCCGACCGTGTGGCTGGGCATGTGGGCGTGGATGCGCCACCGCGAACGCCCGGTCGGCGCGCCGTTCGACGAAACCATGCTGGTATTGGTATTGGCGGGACTTTTGTATTTGCCGCTGAGCATGTTCCAGTTGCGTTGGGGCGCTTATCTGGGCGTCACCGTGAGCATTGCCTGGGCGGTGTTGTTCCAGCGCCTTTTGGATTGGCGCGGTGGACCGCTGATCGGCCCCGCCCCCGGCACGCCGATTTTGCGCGTCCCGGCGGTGTTGATGTTGGTGAGCGCCCACTTGATCGTCAGTGCGCTGTTTTCCACCCTGGCCGCTGAAGAAACGAAAGACGAGGCCAAGGCGTGCAAATGGCGCGACCTTGCGCCGGTGTTGGGCTCTGCGGAAATCGGCGGGGATGCGCCTAAGGTCATTCTCAGCCATATCCACCAAGGGCCGGAAATTCTCTATCGCACCCCCCACCGGGTCATCGGCAGCCCCTATCACCGCAACACCGACGGCATCCTCGACGCTTACACCGCGATGACCACCACCAGTGAGGCCAAAGCCCGCGAGATCTTGGCGCGGCACAATGTGGATTTTGTGATCTTGTGCGCCGATTCGGGCGAAGAAAAACACATTTTGAAGGTCCAAGGCGACACCGTGGTGCGTAAAATCGTCACCGGTCACACGCCTGCATGGCTCACAAAAGTGTCTTTGGCCGAGGGTCTGGATGCGGATTTTAGAATGTACCGCTTCACCCCGACGCAACACTAAGATGCCTCGACGACGAACGCGCACTGCGTGTCTGTGTGGTGTGAAACTCACACGTGCCTCAACGCCGACTTAAGGGTTTTCGCGATCATGATCGTGACCGTCACCGCGCCGAAAGCCGCAATATAAGGGTCGCCATAAGGCAGCGGTGAAAACAGATGTGCCCACGTTGTCCAAACGATCATAAAGGTGCTCATGGCACACGACCTTTCCTCAAAATCAAACCGCCCAATGGGGCATCGGCTATTATCCGATTGAGGTCTACAGTAGAGCGATTTGGGCCATTTCACAGTGATCGACATCACAGAATTTAAGATAATTTATTAGATAAACTTATATCTATATTGCATTGTTTTTAAATAAATTTATCGCGCCCTCTTAAACGCCGCGAACCTTATTGAGCAATTCTTCCAGGGTCATATTCACTTCCACGACGCCTTGCAGCGACAGCTCGATCTGATCACCTTCCAGAACCCAGTTGTCAGCTTTCAAGCGCGCAATGGTGTTTTCGCAAAACGAGCGATAATTGCCCAGCGCGCGGCGGTCGCCGACCTCATGAGCTAAGATGTCCAACGCCAACTGATAAGGGCCGCTGCCGACATAGCCCCACTCATATCCATGGCTGGAAAGCGCGCGCAAATCCAAACGCGGTTGCAGCGCCACATCCTCGACAGTGACGCTGATCACTTCCCCGGTGCGCATACCTTTGTAGGTTGTCACAGTAATTCGCTCCGTCCAGATGGGTGTATGATATGACTTTAACAGCAAATTTACGTTGCCCTGGGATCATAGAGCGCTGTTCAAACGTTGTCTTGAAAATGGTCTGACCAGGAAGTTGCGGTTGTGTGAGGATACACGGTGTTATACTCTGAAAGAAAAAGAACTTTTGGTGTTTATGCTCACGAAATCAGCGCCTTGGCTCAAGCTGAAGATGAGGGGGTCTATTTGTACGCTTCACAGGGTAGTCCGGATATGGGGCATCTGGCTTTGCGTTCGCCGTTTCGTACGCAGTCCGGTGCCATGTTTCACGTCGACACACATTTAGACAAGGGCCGGGTTTCGTCATGAGAGTTGTCATCATCGGCCTCGTATTCGCCGCGATTATTTTAGCTGGCGGCACGGCTTATCTGCTCAACACCTATCTGTCCTCGCAAGAGGCCGAGATCGCGTCGAAAGCGCCGAAGACCCCGACCACTCAGGTCCTGGTCGCCAAGGCCGACCTGCCCAACGGCACCGTGATCAACGACAGCAACACCCAGTGGCTGGCGTGGCCCGAAGAAGCCCTACAAGAAGCCTATCTGGTCAAAACCCGCGACAGCAATCCGATGACCGCCATCACCAAGGACAAGCACGTCACCCGGCGCGCTATTTCCAAGGGTGATCCGATCACCATGGTGAAGCTCTACAAAGCCGACGATCCGGGCTTTATGCGTGGATCTTTACGCCCCGGCATGCGCGCCATCGCGGTCAAGGCCAGCGCGGCCAGCGCATCCGGCGGCTTCATTCTGCCCGGCGATCACGTCGATATCATGCTGACCCATAACCTGCTGCGCCGCGCGATGGAACGCACCGGCTCGACCAGTGACGAGTTCATCGCTTTGGAATACACCAGCGAAACCATCATGGAAAACTTGCGGGTTCTGGCGATCGACCAAAACGTCAGCGAGTTCCAAGGCGGTGCGGTGCTCGGCAAGACGGTGTTGCTGGAAGTCACCCCCAAACAGGCGGAAAAACTCAACACCGCCAAAGTCATGGGCACGCTGTATCTGGTGCTGCGCTCCGCTGAAACCGGCGCAATTGCGAACAAAACCAGTTTCACCACCGATGTCGAGGTCAGCCCCTTGCTGAGCAGTTTTAAATCCTTTATGTCCGGCACCGATCCGCGCACCGCCCCGCAATTGGGGGCCAGCGACGATGAAATAGCCGATGGCGGCGGCGAAGACGCCGTCGTTATAGAGGCGCCGACGCCGGCTCCTGTTGTGACGTCCAGCCCTAGTTACACCCCCGCGCCGCAAGCCAGCGCGCCCAAACGCGACATTACGATTTACCGCGGTGCCGGTACGCCACCCGAAGCCGTGGCCATGCCCAGCGACGCAGGGGACATTATTCAATGACAGCTAGCATTTCCAAAATCATCATCGCCACCAGTGTGCTGAGCGTCTTGGCATCTTCCGTCAACGCCCAACAGGTGCCCGGACGCGGTGCAACCATCACCGCCCCCGCCCCGATCGCCGCCGTCATCGAAGCGCCGACTGTCGAGCGCACCAAGGCCGAATGGCTGATGAGCGAAGAAGCCGAACTGGTGCGCGTACCGCTGAACAAAGTGGTGTCCGTGCGTCTACCCGGCGAAGTCCGCAACGTGGTGGTCGCCAACCCCGACGTCGCCGACATCATCTTGCCCCAAGACGGTGCCCGCACCCACGTCTACATCTTGGCCCGCGCGGTGGGTTCGACCTCGGTGATTTTCGAAGACGTCGATGGCAACATCTTGTTCCAAGGCGACATCCAGGTCGATGTCGATGTATCGGGCATCCAGGCCGCGCTTAAGGAAATGATGGGCGAGGAAAAGATCGAAATCACGTCGCAACGTAACGGTGTGTTTATCAAGGGTTTCGTTCGTTCTGCGGGGGCATCGTCGCAAGCGGTCAACATCGCGCGCCGCTTCGTACCCGACAACCTCGACATCATCAATCACCTTGAAGTACTCGGCAGCCGTCAGGTGATTATGCAGGTGCGGGTTTCGGAAATGAAGCGCACCGCGATCAAAAAACTCGGCATCAACTTCACGGGCGGCGGCACAGCGGGGTCCCCCGCCATCGCATCAACATATGCCGCGACCGCTGTGACTGCGGCGACGACGTTCGCCACCGGCACGCTTCTGCCCGCCAGCAACGCCATTGGCAACATCACCTACCGCGTGATGGAAGAAACGGGTTTGGCGAAAACCTTGGCAGAACCGACGCTCACGGCGATTTCCGGTGAGACGGCATCGTTTCTGGCGGGCGGTTCGTTCCCCATGCCGACCGCTGTCGACAACAACGGCACCGTGACATATGAACAACAACCCTTCGGCGTACGTCTCAACTTTACGCCTACGGTCATGGACAACGGGCAGATCAGCCTGCATCTGGCCACCGAAGTGTCCGAACGCGATACCGCGCTGTCCGTGGGTATTTTCCCGGGCCTAAGGGTGAAACGCACGGAAACCATCATCGATTTGCCGTCCGGCGGCTCCATGATGATTTCAGGTCTGATTCAAAACATCTCCACCAACACCATCAACGGTGTTCCGGGCCTGAAAGACGTGCCCATCCTCGGTGCACTGTTCCGTAGCGAGCAATTCCAGAACGAGGAAACCGAATTGGTCGTGACCGTCACCGCATACTTGGCTAAACCCGTCGGCCATGATGCGCGCTTGGCGCTGCCATCCGACGGTTTTGTGGCGTCGAGCGATCTCGATCTCTATCTGCTTGGCCATCTGCACAAGCAATATGCCAAAACAGAGCTTCCGCCCTACGCCACCCCGTTGGCTGGCCCTTACGGCTACATTATGGAGTAAGTGGTCATGAGCAACATCTTCGCATCCAAAATCAGCCGTTTCGTCCTCGCCGGTTTTCTCGTCGCCACCGTATCGGCGTGCGCGAACCAGCCTAAACCCGAAGGCCACGACATCCGGCAAAATCACAAAATCCAAGTGACCGCCGAGCAGGTGTCGATTTCCATCGCCCTGCCGCAAGTGGGCATGAGCCTCGCCCCCGGCGACGCCAATCGATACAAGCGCTTTTTACGTGACTACGTGCAACGCGGGCGCACCGCCGTGACGGTTGAAAGCACGCAACCGACCTTGGCGCGCGATGTTTTGCTGCATCTCGGCTTGAGCGACAATGAAATTTTCATCGCCCCAACGACCACGGTCAAAGCCCCCAATGCGCTGTTGAGCTTCACCGCCAACAAAGTGGTGTCGCCGGAATGCGGCGATTGGAGCAGCTCACCCTCGTTCACGTGGGACAACAAGCTGCATAGCAACTACGGTTGCGCCATCCAGCGCAACATCGGTCAAACGGTGGCGGACCCTGGTGATTTCATACAAGCGCAACCGTCTTCCGGTGGTAGCGCCAGCCGTTCCGATGCGAGCATCTTCTCCCATCAGTCCGGCACGCCGAAGCCACGCCTTCTGGATGGCGGTCAGACCATCGTGGGCCAATGACCATGGAAACATTCATCTGCGATCTCGACCGCAATGCATATGAGTTAGGGAGGTCCTCTTGATTCTCAGGATCAACATCGGCGCATTCGTCTTGACGGATGCCGTGCGCGACGCGGTCGGCGCCTTGAACGAAGATCGTTTGTTCTTGCGCTCGACCATCGCCGTGCAAGAAGGCGGCATGGCCGCCGCGCTCGACTTCTTGTCCCAGCGGTCCACACCGGAACTGTTGGTGGTCGAAACCAAGTCCATGGACGATGTACTGTTCAATGAGCTGAACGCCTTGGCGGAAGTCTGTCAGCCGGGCACCAAGGTCATCATCATCGGCGCGGAAAACGACATCAACCTATTCAAGACCCTGATCGATCAAGGCATCAGCCAGTACTTCTTGGAAACGCTGACGGCCGAAGAACTCAAAACAGCCATCGTCGATGCCTTCGCCGACAAAACGCTGAACGCCAAAAGCCGCACCATCGCCTTTTCCGGCTTGCGCGGCGGGGTCGGCAGCTCGATCCTAGCGCACAATGTGGCGTCGGAGCTGGCGCGACTGTACGATGAAGACGTGATCATCGTCGATCTGGACATTCCTTTCGGCACTGCCGCGCTGAGCTATAACCTACAACCGTCGCAAACCGTTGCCGACGCCCTGTCACAGGCCGGTTCGCTCGATGAAACGATGCTCATGCGCTACCTAGAATCGGGCGGCAAAAACGTGTCGTTGCTGTGCGCGCCGGGCAACCTCAACAGCGGCATCGAAATCACCCCCAACGCGCTGGAAGCGGTGCTCAACATTGTCAAGCAGATGGCCAGCTATGTGGTGCTCGACGTTCCTCACATGTGGAACGCTTGGGTGCAAGACATCGTGGTTGATGCGGACGACACCGTGATTGTCGGCGTGCCGGATCTTTACAATCTGCGCGACGGCAAAAACGTGTTTGAATTTCTCTCGCCCAATCGCGGCATGGAAGCCCCCACTCGGCTGATCCTCAACAAGGTCGGTGAGCTGAAAAAAGGCGAACTGAGCGAAAAGGAATTCACAGAGGTGCTCGACACCAAACCGGCGCTGAGCATCCCGTTCGACCCCGACGCGTTCGCCAGCGCCATGAACAACGGCGAAATGCTGCGCAAGGTCGCACCTAAATCTAAAGCGACGCTGGAGGTCGAAACCTTGGCGAAAATGGTCAGCGGTAAGGAAAGCCTTAGCCAACTGACGAAAAAAAGTGGTGGCGGTCTTTTGGGTTCTCTCTTCAAGAATTGAGCCCAATAAGCGTACAATAAGAGCAATGCCTCACACGAATGCCTCACACTGGGGCTCATGACGGAACGGAAACACACGACCGATATGTTTGGACGACGCGGAACAGCAGAGCCCGGATCGACACCTGCGAAGCCTTTTGGCGGCGGTGAAGCCAAAGACGCACCGGTCGCACCCCAGGCAAACCCTGAAAAAGCAGCCGAACCCGCTGCCCCTGCAGCAAAATCTACGCCCGCCACGAAACCCGCGCCCCAGCCGGAACCGGCCGGAAAATCCGCGGCACCGCTGAGCGCCGAGGCGAAGGAAAAGCTCGACGAGATCAAAATCAATGTTTTCAACGACTTGATGGAAGCCGTCGACCTGGGCGAGTTGAGCTCCCTCACAGCCGAACAGGTGCGCGAAGAAATCAACGACATGGTCAGCGAAATCATCTCCATGCGGGGGTTGGTGCTGTCCATCCAAGAACAACAAACCGTCATTCAAGACATCTGCAACGACATTCTCGGCCTCGGCCCGCTGGAGCCGTTGCTGATGCGCGACGACATCGCCGATTTGATGGTCAACGGCCCCGACGTCACCTACATCGAAGTCAACGGCAAGATGGAAATGACCGACGTCAAATTCCGCGATCAGGCGCAGTTGATGAACATCTGTCAGCGCATCGTGTCCGCCGTGGGCAGGCGCGTCGATGAAGCCAGCCCGATTTGCGACGCGCGCTTGGCCGATGGCTCACGCGTCAACGTCATCGCCCCGCCGCTGGCGATCGATGGCACCGCGCTGACCATTCGTAAATTTAAGAAAGACAAGCTGACGCTGGAAAACCTGTTGCAGTTCGGCTCGATCACGCCGGAACTGAAAACGGTGCTTGAGGTGATCTCCGCGATCCGCTTGAACACACTGATTTCCGGTGGTACCGGCTCGGGCAAGACCACCTTGCTCAACTGTATGACCGGGCACATCGACAGCGCCGAGCGCATCATCACGTGCGAGGATTCCGCTGAGCTGCAACTGCAACAGCCGCACGTAGTGCGTCTGGAAACCCGCCCGCCCAACTTGGAAGGCAAAGGCGAGGTTTCGATGCGCGATCTGGTCAAGAACTGCCTGCGCATGCGCCCTGAACGCATCATCGTGGGTGAGGTTCGCGGACCCGAAGCGTTCGATTTGCTGCAAGCCATGAACACCGGCCACGATGGTTCGATGGGCACGGTTCACGCCAACAACCCGCGAGAATCCCTCAGCCGTATCGAAAACATGATCATGATGGGCGGCTATAATCTGCCTTCCAAAGCCATGCGCGAACAAATATCCGGCGCGGTGCACGTCATCGTCCAGGCCGCGCGCTTGCGCGACGGTTCGCGTAAAATCACTCACCTCACCGAAGTGGTCGGCATGGAAGGCGACGTGGTCACCTTGCAAGACATCTGCGTCTACGAAATTGAGGGCGAAGACGCCAACGGCAAGCTGGTGGGACGACACAAATTCACCGGCATGCGCCCATCGTTTTGGGAAAAAGCCCGTTACTACGGCCTCGAAGCGAAGCTCGCCGAAGCCATGCAGTTCACCTTGGCCTAGGGAGGGAAGCGTTCATGAACAACATCGATCTTCCCATCCTGTTGGTGATCATCGGCGCCATCGGCATCTTTTTGATGTTGTTGGTCGGCACCATGGTGTCGATCGCCATGAAGCCCAAGATGCGGCTCAAAAAACGCATGGAAGCCATCGGCACCATCGCCAGTTCCGGCAGCGTATCGGCCAAGGCCGAAAGCCGCCGCCAAAAACGCATTCAGGACAAATTGAAGGGCGTCGGCGAGGAAAAGAAAAAAGAAGGCATCGGTGACAAAATCGCCGCGCTACTGCTTCAAGCCGGCTTGCAAATCGAAGTCAAAGTTCTGGTCCTGATTTGCATTGCCCTGGGCATTGCCGGCGTCGTGGGTGCGATCATCACCGGTGCACCGCCCTTGGCCATTCCGGCGTCGGGCATCATCGCGGGTGCCGGATTGCCGAAATTCGTGCTCGGGCGCATGGCCGGACGTCGTCAAAACGAATTCACCAAGCATTTCGCCGAGGCCATCGACGTCATCACCCGCGGTATCCGCTCCGGCCTGCCGGTCGGTGAATGCCTGAACGTGATCGCGCGTGAATTCGAAGGCCCCGTGGGCGAAGAATTCACCATGGTGGTCGAAGGCCAAAGGCTGGGCATGACGTTGGAAGAAATCATGGCGCGGGCGCTCAAGCGCATCCCCACTGCGGAATTTAAGTTTTTCGCCATTGTGTTGCAGATCCAAAAGCAAACCGGCGGCAACTTGGCCGACACCTTGGAAAACCTGTCCGAAGTTCTACGCAGCCGCAAACGCATCAAAGACAAAATCAAAGCGCTGAGTTCGGAAGCCAAAGCGTCCGCCAGCATCATCGCCAGCTTGCCGTTTTTCGTGCTCGGCATGCTGTCTTTGGTGAACCCGGCTTACGTTGCGACCTTGTTTACCGACGGCATTCACTTGGTGTTCATCGGCCTCGGCATGATGGGCGTCGGCGTCTTTGTGATGGCCCAAATGATCAACTTTGAGGTTTGAGGCATGTTTGGAATCCCAACCCCCACCCTGATCGTATGGATGGCGTCTTTGGCGGCGATCATCACCGTGGTGGCACTGGCGCTGCCGTTTCTGTTCACCGACGGCTCATCCAAGCGCGTCAAGATGGTCGCCAATCGTCGCCAAGACCTGTCGCGTCAGCAGATGGATGGCTTGGCGAGCAAAGGCTCATCCATCCGCCAGCGCAAAGGGCAAAGTCGCGCGGACCTGATGAAAAAGGTTCTCCATGCCCTCAAGCTGGATGAGGCCTTGTCTTCCAAAGAATTGAAGGAAAGTTTGGCCCAGGCGGGTTATCGCAGCCAAAACGCCCTGATCGTCTTTACCTTCATGCGCTTCGCCATCGCCATCGGCGCTTTCGTGGTGGCGCTGATCGTCATTTCGGCGTGGAAAGACTTTCCCTATCCCCTTCCGGTCAAGGCGCTGATGATGGCGGGCGCAGCGGCGGTGGGCTTTTATCTGCCTAAGATTTTCGTCACCAACGCCGCGCAAAAACGCCAAGTTGAACTGAACAAGGGTTTTGCCGACGCGCTTGATCTAATGGTCATTTGCGTCGAAGGCGGCTTGTCGGTGGAAGCCGCGTTCGACCGCGTCACCAACGAAATCGGCGACAAATCCCCGGCCTTGGCCCAGGAATTCGGCCTCACCTCGGCGGAACTCGCCTATTTGGGCAACCGCCACAAGGCCTATGCCAACTTTGCCGACCGCACCGGCCTGCCCGCAATCAAATCCTTGTCCACCACCTTGGTGCAGTCGGAAAAGTACGGCACCCCGGTCGGTCAAGCGCTGAAAGTTCTGTCCCAAGAACGCCGCGAAGAACGCATGTCGGCGGCGGAAAAGAAAGGCGCATCCTTGCCCGCTAAACTCACCGTGCCGATGATTTTATTCTTCCTGCCGCCGTTGTTCATGGTCGTGATCGGCCCGGCGGCGATCCGCATTTCAGGTATGTAAGCGGGCTTCGTGCGCAGATCGGGCGCGGCGCACGATCAAGGCGAACACCACCCCCATCGCGATCAGGCCTAGCGGCACATGCGTCAACAGCGCAAACGGGCGCGCCACAAAGGGCACGGCCCAAGCGAACGCGAGTGCGCTTTTTTCCCACGGCAAAAAGCCCTGCTGCAGCCCTAAGCTCGCCAGCCACGCCAAGGCCAAGCCGAGGATCACGAAGTCGTAATCGACCATGTACGGCGTCACCAACAGCGTACCCACGGCCAATCCCGCCGCCTTGAGCGCAAAATCGATGCGCATCCGCCACAGCCACACGGTCGCCACGGCAACGCTCACCCCCAGCACCGCTTGCAGCGCATAGGCCAGCGCAACACCGCCGCCCACCGCACGCAGGGCGGCGAACAGACTTTGCTTTTGTTCCCACGCCATCGCGCCGCTTTCCAGAACCACTTCGCGGGTGAAGCTGGTGTGGGCGAAGAACGCCGGCCACATCTCGACGCCGAACGCCAACACCGACGCGGCGATCATCAAGACCACCGTCACGGCGGCGCTAGCGAACACCTTCCAGCGCCCGGTCGCGATCAGCACCAACGGAATCAGCAATCCGAACTGCGGCTTATAAGACAGCAGACCAAACGCCATGCCCGCGAGCACCGGCCTGCGGTCCAGCCAAACCAGCCCCGCGCCCATCAGCCCGGCGCTGAAAAAAGCATTTTGCCCATGGCCGATGTTGAGCGCCACGGCGGGAAACGCCAACGCGGCCAAGCTTACCAGTCTGTGTGCCCGGTCAGCCATGATGGCCCTTATGGCAGCCCAATACATCGCCACCGTCAACGCCAACCAGGCCAACAAGGCCCAGCCATAGGGCAAAACCGCCAGGGCCATCGCGATGAGCAAAAACGTCGGCGGATACAGCCACGGATAATGCCAATCGAACGTCGATATTTCGGGCGTGGCGAACGCCGCATGCTGGGCGGCGCGCTGAGCGTCCAGATCGTAAACGGCCATATGCTCACCCGCCAACGCCTGAAGCCCAGAAGACCAAGTGTTGGCGAAATCGGTGCCCAAGGGCCGGCCTAAGACATCCAGATAGCCCGTAGCCGTGGCGATCAAGGCGACAAACGCCACCGTCCACAAGGCAATGAAAATCCAGCTGTAAACGCGCAAACGTTCCAGGGTCAACCAATCGCCGCTGCTGATGAGCTTGCCCATTCCTAGCCTAAGATAAGGGTGAACAGGTCGGGCCAAGACGGCGGCAGAATGTCCATGCGCGGCAACACCAGCAACGCGCCCGTGGTGATGGCGATACCGTAGGGCACCGCTTTGCCGGGCTCAAACAGCCCGCGTGCGGCGTTCACCAGCCAGTCGGGCCACAACCCCATCCCCTTGCGCAGCAAAATGACCAAAATCGACAGTCCCCCACCGACCAAAATCACCGCCGCGATCAACCACGTCACCTCAGGCCAGCCGACCCACAAGGCGCATGCCGCCAACAACTTAGCGTCGCCACCGCCAAACAGGCCAAAGGCGAACAAGACGATGCCAATAATCAACACAGCAACACCACAGGCCAAGTGCCACGCCATGCTTTCCAACCCCAGCCCCGCGACAATCGCGGTGGGAAAGAACGCCGCCAGCAAGGCCAGCGACAGCCAATTGGGAATGCGCAACGAACGCGCATCGGACCATGCGCCGTAAAGCACCAAAGCGATGTAGCTCAACATCAATGCCGAATGTAAAACCGTCATTTCGACACTCCCACGACCATATGCAAAAATTATTCAATGAAATCAATGCGGCGCACATTGAACTAGTAGATAAACAGATGCGCCTAAGCCGCTGAAAAATAGTAAAAAAGAACCGCCTTCAACCGATTGGTCGAAGGCGGTTCCAAACGTAAGCGCGATGCGCTTTCGTAAGCTTTAGTTGTTCAAGCTATTGCTTACTTCGTTGAACTTCGTCTCCAGGGTGGTACCCAAGAGAGTCAATGCACCGATGATGACCACAGCGATCAACGCGGCGATCAGGCCATATTCGATGGCGGTCGCGCCAGTTTCATCACGCGTAAAACGGGTCATAAGCTTAGAAAACTTAGCCATTGTCACAACTCCTACGTCTTGCTCAAGGGCAAAAAAAAAGACCGGACACTCCAATCCAAGTGAACTAAGATTGGCCTAACAAAATCTGGAAGTCAAGCTTCCGTATCCAATTTCCCTTATAAACCAATCCGTTAATATTAGGTTTCCGAAGGCCCGGCCCGCATACATGAGTATGCACGGAGTACTTCCCTTCTAAAACATCATACAAACCACGGCTTATCCGGGTGGTAGACATTGGATTGCTTTTGTTCGCCTGATCTCCATCACTCAATTGGCACGATAAGCCTAGGTCTTTTTTGACCGCCCCCGTATGATGGTCATCACACAAATGATAGTCCGTATCCGTTACGACTTTTGCCCTTTTGCCGACAACAACACCCACGGCACCACACCGGGTTTGAACAAAGCACGCTGCTTGCGCGACCACAGCGGCGGGGCATGATCGCCGACAATCAAGATATCCATCGTCGGTTTTGCCCCTGTCATGGCCAATTGCGCGACGCGTTCGAAAAGATCGAACCACATCCCTGCTAAATCACATACACCCTCTTCGCCAAAAACGCCGCCACCTTGGCAGTCGACCCCACCGCTATGTTGCCCTGGTACAATGGGAATGTGCGTATTCAACGTCAACCAATACAAAAACAAGGGGTCTTGAGATTGCTGAATGATCGTCCCCAATTGCTCGGCGATGGCGGTGTCACACGCGCCTATGAATACGGCGCCGCACTGCGCGAGCCCCAGCAACGCAAAATCACGGGCGAATAGGTTTTCATCGAATCCGATGTTCGGATACCAATCCACACGATCAAACATGCGTTCAGAAAAACCATGAACCGCCAGCGTTCGATAGCCTTGCGCGGCCATTTTTGCCGGCAAACAAGCTGGTTGTGGTCTGCCCATAACGTTTTGATAGGGGCTTCGGCTTGCGCACAGCTCACGCATTTCCGCCGCCGTGGTTGAGCCAAAATAGGCGGTTTCCCCCCGGCTGACGTCATAGCGCGCCATGATTTCGGGCTGAGTGAACGGGCTATCGATCACGCCTTGCAGTGCGGGATCTTCAAACATGCCCAAGCCTTCGACCATCACCACCAGCACCGTGCGCTGCGCGTGGCCTTGATTGAGCTTTGCTTCAAAGCCGGAGTCCTTAAGCGCCGAACTGAACGGTTGACCCGCGGCAACCGCGCTACCGAAATGATAATGAGGCATGCTGTTGACGCTCACCTCCACGACGGACAACACGGTCGCCACGACCAAAGGCCCAAGCAGGCGAGCTTGGCGCACAGAGGCCCGCTCACGAATCAGCAGCGTCAGCGCGGCCACCGTGCTTACGAAGATGCCCAAAGCAATCACCGCGTACAGCATCGAAGCGAACACCTTCACCTCAGACGCAAACTGCAGTACCGAAAACATTTCCAAAAACGACAGGCCGAACATCCGCGAGGTGGTGCTGGCCAAATCATACGTTAAAACAACCAAGTACGAGGCAACAACCGTGACCGGCGATACGTGGCGCGCCAACAGGGCAACCACCAGATAGGCCACAATCGGCGTAAAACGCTGCGGCGTGCCGATACCCGTGGCGATCGCCACCAAATACACTGCATTGGGAATCAACAGCGCGGCGGTGATAAACAACACTGTGGGGCGCGCGCGCAGTGCCGCCATGAACGCTGAAAACGGCGTCGAGTTTAAGGGGCGGATGAAACGGTTTTGCATTCTTGAGGTGCCTAACGAGTGGACGGCACGGCGAATTTATAAATTGAGCAGCATTTGCAAGCGGCCATGGTCCTTGATAACCAAAGACTTATGCTTGCGCCCAACGATGCCTTCGCGCGCCAAATGGCCAATCGCCATGGCGACGTCTTCGCGGGACGTGCCGCTCCAACTGGCGATTTCTTCATGCTTGGGCAAAAAGTGGATCATCCACGTGCCATCCCCTTGGGCATTGGGTTCGGACATGCGCAGAAGTTCGTAATAGACGCGCTGGTGCGGGCTCAAGGTGCTCAGCGACGTCACGCGGTTGTTCAAGGTGCGGATTAAACCGGCGAAGCGCTTCAGCAGCATCATCGCGATGCCGGGGCAATCGACCAACAGACGGCGAAACTCTTTACTGGGCAACGCAGCGAGGATCGAATCTTCAATCGCGCTGACACGCGCCGAACGCCTTGAAGCGTCGATGGCGGACATTTCACCAAAGCTGCTGCCACCGCCAAGCTCAGCCAGGGCGATTTCTTGATCGTTGGCGAGAAAATCCAAGACCTTCACGCTGCCCTTGGCGATAAAAAACACGTCCGTGGATTCGTCGTCGCGATCAACGATGACCTGATTGGGCTGATAACGCACCCATCTGCAGCGCTCTTCAAGCTCACGCACCACCGCAGGCGGCGCTTCGACAAGAAGTTCGATGCCGGCCAATTTGCGGTCTTGCAGGTCAACAGTTTGGTCTTGTTCTTCGCTCATATACCTAAGCTTTGTCCGACGCGGATTATATTCACCATCTTGGCAAGAAAATCCCGTCGTTTCAACGAGTTTGACGTTCTCTTACAGCTCATTCCATTTCTTCTGACGGCTCGCCTTCGGTGTCGCCTCGCGCCGCATGCTCGTTGGCAATGCGCCAGCGATTGGGCATCAATCGTTTCAACACCATGCGGCGGCGCAACTCAGGGTCCGTAAAGGTCAGCCCGACCACGAATTCTTTGGGCTTCATCCATGCCAGATCACCGTTCAAGGCCTTGTAATCGGTCAATCGCTCGAACACCAACTGCACGCTTTGATCCTTGACCAGAACACCAAAGTCGCGCGGGTCTTTCAGCTTGACCTTCGCCCCGCCCACGGAAATATCGGAAACGGTGCAGGCATAAGCTTTGCCGAACTGGCTGATGCGCCCACCGTAAACGGTGGTTAAACGCACCGCCTGACGGCGTTTGCTCAATTCAGCCAGATCTTCGGCTTCGGTGTTGTGCTGTGGATTGGCGGGCGCGTTGTCACTCATCGGGACTGTCCTTCAAAACGACGATAAAACGACAGGTTTGTTTCCACATCGCTGACGTCTAAATCCATGGACGCCAAAGCGCGGGCGCGTTCCACATCGCCGTTGATGGCGTAGAGCAACGCCAGGTTTTGGCGAACATGGGTGTTTTTGCGGTTGATTCCCGCGGCGCGTTCCAGCGTCGATATCGCGGCGGCCAGCTTACCGGACATGGCCTGAGACATCGCCATGTTGTTCATCACCACGACGTTGTCGGGGGACAGCTTCAGCGCCGACGTATACGTCGCAATCGCCTCGCCATAGCGACCAAGCGCATCATAGGTGATGCCAAGGGCTGAAAGGACGCGCCAGTCGTCCGGCATCTGCGCCTGAACTTGGATCAGCGCCGCCAAAGCATCCGTTTTACGTCCCGCCGCCAGCAAGGCTTTAGCGTATTCAAATCTGACCTGCACATCGTCCAATGCATGCGGAATTTTGCTTTGCACGTAATCGACGATATCGCGCGAACGCCCGCTGTAGCGCATGTTGCGAATAAACGCTCTTAAAATGGCGGGGTCATCGGGACGTCTATCGTACAATCGCCCGTAAATACCCGCCGCCACTTCATAGTTGTTAGAAATTTCGGCTTCGCGACCGGCTTCATGCAGCGTCTTTTGCACGCTATCCATCTGCGCCTGATCGGATTGCCCCCCCGCACCATTGTCGCCGACGCTCGTGCACCCGACCACCGTCACCAGCGCGCCACCAACCATTGCGGCGCGCAACATCTGCCCCCAAATCGGCCCGATAAACGGCCTGATAACCTGCCTTGCGCCACCGCGCCCATTCAGCTTAAGCATCTATAAAGCAAGCCCCATCCAAACACTGACAAATCAATCACCGTTCACTTTACAGCAATAGGCTTTCTTATACAGCACACATGCACGCGAAGCGAACCGCGCAGCCGATCATAGAAGCTGTCGGCGCCGCGTCGCGTGATGAGCATCACTGCATTGGCCTGAACAAACTTAAACAATGATAGGCCAGAGATACAATTCAGTGATCACCGCGAGAGAACAGCCATGATCGACATACGCTTCCTCTTCAAACGCCGCCCCTTTAAAGGCCTGCCCTTTAAACGCTTTTGCGCCGACACCGATGGTGCGGCCGCTGTCGAGTTCGCGCTGATTTCGCCGGTTCTGTTGTTCATCTTTATGGCGATCATGGAAGTGTCGGTGATGTTCTTCGCCGCCGCCAACATCGACGGCGCGGCGATCGACGCCGCCAGGCGCATACGCACCGGCCAAAACCAAACCACAGCCGACCCGGCCAGCGACTTTTCCACGGCGTTGTGCGGTTCTCTCAGTTCCGCGATCAAGTGCGGCAGCTTGTTTCACGATGTGCGCACCGTGACGTCGTTCGCCACCATCGACCTCACGACCGAGATCGATCCGGCGACCGGCGAGCCCATCACCTACGGTTTCAGCAGTGGGGCCGCCAGCGATGTCGTGGTGGTGCGGGTGATGTATTACTGGGATTTCGTCACCCCGTTTATCGGCACCTTTCTCAGCGACGCGGGATCGAACCGCCGCATGCTCGCCTCCACCGTCGTGTTTCAAAATGAACCGTACAAATGAGGCCCAACATGTCGCGTTTTCAAAACAAGCTCCATAGCGCATCAAGGCGGTTTACCCGCAATGAGCAAGGCATCGCCGCGACTGAATTTGCGCTGGTTTTGCCGTTTTTGCTGCTGCTGTTGATGGGCGTGATCGAGTTTTCGAATGTCATGACGGTGGAACGCAAGTTGCTCAATTCCATGCAAACGACGGCCGATTTAATCGGTCAGCAAACCGACGTCACGAATGCCGATCTCACCAACATCTTCACCGCCGCCAAATTGACCATGTCGCCGTTCGACACCACCCCACTGACCGTCGGCATCGCCAGCGTACTCTTCGATGCCGGCACCGGCGACCCAACCCTGGACTGGTCCAGCGGCTTGAACGGCGGTTCCGTTGTCAATCCGACCGTTTTAGCGGACGGCCACGGTGAACCCGGCGCCAGCATCATCATTGTCAGTGGTGTCTATACCTATACTCCCCTGATCAACCTGATTCTGCCCAATGCGCTGACGCTTGAGGAAATTTCCTATATCCGCCCGCGCAAAGTCATGTCGGTGATGAAATATTGATGTGGAGGAGCAACCCCATGAAAACCACCCCTTGTTTGCTTCAGCGTGTGCGCCGCTTCGTCCGCCGTCTGCGTCGCGCCGAAAACGGCGCGGTGGCGGCCATTGTCGCATTGTCCGTGATTCCCTTGATGGTCGGCGGCGGCTTGGCGGTGGATTTATCGCGCGCCTATCTGGTCAAATCGCGCCTCAGCCACGCCTTGGACGCGGCGGGGCTGGCGGTCGGCACCATGCGCACCAATTCCACCTCGACGGCTTATTTGGAAACCCAGTTCAACAATTTCTTCACCGCCAATTACCCGGCCGGCGAAGTCGGCGCCACCCATGATCTGACCTTTGTCGATAATGGCGGCATCATCACCGTCAGCGGTAAAACCACGGTGAACACCGTGTTCATGAGCATCGTCGGCATCAACACCATCACGGTGAGCTCAACTGCGGAAATCAAGGTCGAGACCAAGGGCCTGGAATTGGTGATGGTGCTCGACAACACCGGGTCAATGCTCGGCAGCAAGCTGGCGTCGATGAAAAGTGCATCTTTGGATTTGATCGACATCGTCTTTGGCGGTGAAACCACCCCGGACTTCGTCAAGGTCGGGCTGGTGCCGTTTTCCGGCAGCGTCAACATCGGCAGCACCAACACCGCCTATGTGACCAATCCCGCTGCGTTCGATTGGGGCACCACGTCGTGGGAAGGCTGCGTCGAAGCACGCAGTTATCCCGACGACGTGCGCGATTCTTCGCCGTCCCTGGGCGGCTTGTGGACGCCTTATTATTGGGCCGATCACGATTCCTACAACGATTGGATCGACGGCGGCAGTTACGACATCGACAGCTCGCCACCCAGCGGCAGGGGCCCCAATAAGTATTGCCCCCGCGCGGTGACGCCGTTGACCAACAATCGCACCCTGCTGGAATCGGAAATCAACGCCCAATGGGCATCGGGCTACACCCACATCAATTACGGTGCGGTGTGGGGCTTGCGGCTGATTTCGCCAAGCGAACCGTTCACCCAGGGCAGCACCTACGGTGATCCCGACTGGACCAAAGCGGTGATCATCTTGACCGACGGCGAAAACACCACTCACGACAAAGTGGATACGGCCTACGGATATCGCACCGAAGGCCTTTTGGGCAGCACCACCGGGTCGGGCTCCACCGCCGCACTGAACAGCCGCTTGACTGAAGTCTGCACCGCCATGAAGAACCAGGACATCATGGTCTACACCATCACCTTCAACGTCAGTTCGACCACCACGCAAGCCCTGTTTGAAGACTGCGCCACCAGTTCGGACAAGTATTTTAATTCCCCCGACAGCGCCACACTGACCCAAGCGTTTCGCGCCATCGGCGCCGAATTGAAAAGCCTGCACTTGAGTAAGTGATACGGATACCCCTTACGCACCAAAGGTTTATATTGTCCAATTCCGGCAATGGTATTATATTATATCAAGGACTTACAAACCGGGATTGAGTAAACATTGCCGCGAAAAATATTCTTTCGTTTCTTTCGCCAAGACAGCGGGGCAACCGCCGTCGAGTTTGCGTTGATCGCGCCGGTGCTGGTTTTTTTGTTTATGGCGATCCTTGAAGTGTCGGTGATGTTCTTCGCGACCACCAACATCGACGGCGCGGCGATCGAAGCGGCGCGACTGATCCGAACCGGTCAAAATCAATCCAGTGCCGATCCGGCCAGCGATTTTTCCACCTCGCTGTGCGGTAACCTGAGCACCATCGTCAGCTGCGGCAGTCTGTTTCACGATGTGCGCACCGTGACCACCTTCGCCAGCGTCAGTCTGGACACCGAAATCGACCCCGACACCGGCGACCCCGTTACATATGGATTTTCCAGCGGCGGATCGGGCGACATTGTGGTGGTGCGGGTGATGTATTATTGGGATTTCGTCACCCCGTTCATCGGTACCTACCTGAGCGACGCGGGCTCTGATCGCCGCTTGCTGACCTCCACCGTGGTGTTTCGAAACGAGCCATACGATTGAGGCCCCCGATGCTGCGTATTCATCCACCGTACCAGAACCTTTGCACCGTCTTAAGCCGCTTCGTGCGCCACGAGCGCGCCATTGCGGCGACCGAGTTCGCGTTGGTTCTGCCCTTTTTGCTGCTTTTGTTGATGGGCATCATCGAATTTTCCAACGTCATGACGATTGAGCGCAAACTGCTCAATTCGATGCAATCGGCGGCCGACTTGATCGGCCAAGCCACCGATGTCAGCGACGCCGACCTCACCGAAATCTACGCCGCCGCACGCCTGACCATGTCGCCGCACAGCACCACGCCGATGACCATCGGCATTGCCAGCGTACGCTTTGACGCCACCACCGGTGCACCGACCTTGGATTGGTCCAGCGGCTGGAACGGCGGTTCGGTGGTGAACCCGACGACGCTGGCGACCGGCCATGGCGAAGCGGGCGCCAGCATCATCATCATCAGCGGTGTCTACACCTACACCCCACTGATCGGCCTGGTCATACCCAACACCCTGACACTGCAAGAAGTGTCTTATATGCGTCCACGTAAAGTGCAGTACGTGTTAAAATACTGATGATTAGGAGCTCGAAAATGCCGTACATCGGCCGCCTTTTCCATCAGGCATGCAGCGTTTGCCGACAGCTCGCCAACCGCTTTCGCAACGCAGAGCGCGGCGCAGTCGCAATCATGGTTGCCTTGGCCGTGGTGCCGTTGGTGGTGGGCGGCGGCTTGGCGGTCGATCTGTCGCGCGCCTATTTGGTCAAAGCGCGGCTCAGCCACGCCCTGGATGCCGCAGGCTTGGCGGTCGGCACCATGCGCACGACTTCATCAGACCCCGCTTATTTGGAAACACAGTTCACCAATTTTTTCACAGCAAACTATGCGGCAACGGATGTTGGCACGACCCATGACCTGACCTTTGTGGACAACGGCGGCATCCTCACCGTCACAGGGAAAGCCACCGCAGACACCATCTTCATGAGGATCGTCGGCATCGACACCATCACCGTGTCGTCCAGCGCCGAAATCACCGTCGAAACCAGCGGGCTGGAATTGGTGATGGTGCTCGACAACACCGGCTCCATGTCAGGCAGCAAGCTTTCGTCGATGAAAACGGCGGCACTGGATCTGATCGACATCGTCTTTGCCGGTGAAAGCACCCCTGACAATATCAAAGTCGGCTTGGTGCCGTTTTCCGGCAGCGTCAACATCGGCACCGGCATGTCGGCCTATGTTAACGACACCGCAGCTTACGATTGGGGCACCACTTCTTGGGATGGCTGCGTAATGGCGCGGTCGTACCCCGAAGACGTCGATGACAGTTCGGTTGCTGCTGGCGGCTATTGGGACCCGTTCTATTGGCCAGATCATGATTGGTATAACAACTGGGATCGCGGCTCTTACTACAGCATCGACAGCTCCCCCCCCAGCACCAAGGGGCCCAACAAGTACTGCCCGCTTGAAGTGACACCGTTGACCAATAACCGCGCCACGTTGGAATCGGAAATCAATGCCCAATGGGCGTCCGGCTACACCCACATCAATTTCGGCTCGGTGTGGGGCTGGCGGCTGATTTCGCCGTCGGAACCGTTCACCCAGGGCAGCGCTTACGGAGATGCGGACTGGAACAAAGCCGTGATCATCTTGACCGATGGCGACAACACCACCAGCAGCTCGGTCCACACCGCTTATCAATACCGCGGCGACGGGGTGCTTGGGTCCACCAGCAGTTGGGGTACGACGGCAGAGCTCAACAGCCGCCTGTCAGAAGTCTGTACCGGCATGAAAAATGCCGGCATCACGGTTTACACCATCACCTTCAATGTCAGTTCATCAACCACCCAGAACTTATTTGAAAATTGCGCGACGGATTCGGACAAATATTACAACTCGCCCGACAGCGCGACATTGGCCTTGGCGTTTCGCGCCATCGGTGCTGAATTGAAAAATCTACACCTGAGCCAATAACCTCCACGCGCTTGCACTTGGCCCATCGGCACCTTAGGTTAGAGGCTTACAAATCACTGCGACCGAAAGCCGAACAAGCGCATGAACAAAGACCTGATCAACAAATATGACCTGCGCGTTCCGCGCTACACCAGCTATCCCACCGCGCCGCATTTCAGCGACGGCGTAAACGGCGAGGTGTACAAAAAATGGCTTTCCCAATTGTCGCCCGACACCGAGCTTTCGCTCTATTTCCACATCCCGTTTTGCGACGAAATGTGCTGGTTTTGCGGGTGCTACACCAAAATCGTCAAACGCTACGACCCGGTGAAGGAATACTTAGGCGCGCTATTGGCCGAGATCGATTTGGTCGCCGATGCCCTGCCCGCGCGCTTCACAGCCAAGCACCTGCACTGGGGCGGCGGCTCGCCGACCATGCTCAAGGGCGAAGATTGGCTGGCGATCATGGACAAGTTGCGCGAACGTTTCGACGTATCTGAAGACGCCGAAATCGCCGTCGAGCTGGACCCACGCACCTCCACCGAAAGCTACGTCGAAGATTTGCAGCGCGCCGGGGTCAACCGCGCGTCCATCGGCGTGCAATCGTACGAGCCCAAGGTTCAAGAAGCCATCAACCGTATCCAGCCGTACGAGACCACCAAACAGGTGATCGAATGGTTGCGCGCGCACGACATCACCCGCATCAACATGGATTTGATGTACGGCCTGCCGTTCCAAGACACCGACGAGATCGAACGCATGGTCGACATGACCGTCGAACTGCAGCCCAACCGCATCGCGCTGTTCGGTTACGCCCACGTTCCGTGGATGAAATCGCACCAAAAATTGATCAAGGAAGAAACCCTGCCCGACGCGGCGGAACGGTGGAAGCAATTCACCCTGGCGGTCGAACGCTTAAAAGAATGCGGCTACGTGCAGATCGGTTTCGATCATTTCGCCCACCCCGACGACCCCATGGCGGACGCGGTTGAGACCGGCGAATTGCACCGCAATTTCCAGGGTTACACCACCGACACCGCGCCCGCGATGCTGGCTTTCGGCGCGTCGGCGATCGGCTACTTGCCGCAAGGCTATGTGCAGAACGAACTGCCGTTGAAGGCCTACCGCCAAGCGATCTATTCCGGCGTGCTGCCCGCCGCCAAGGGCATCGGGCTGAGCACCGACGACAAGCTGCGCCGCGATATTATCGAACGCATCATGTGCGACCTCACCGTCGATTTGGCTGAGGCCTGCACCGCGCACGACGTCGATGTGAGCACTTTGGACAAAGATGTCGAAAAGCTCATACCGTTAAGCGCAGACGGCATCTGCACCGTCGAAGGACACCGCATCACCGTCAGCGAAGACGGTCGACCGTTTATCCGCTTGGTCGCCAGCGCGTTCGACGCCTACCTGGACTCCGGCCAGGGGCGTCATTCCAAAGCTGTCTAGAATTTAAGCGCGGTAATAAGTGAACGTATCCTTGGTTTTTTCTTTTTGCTTGGTAACCTTAGCTTCCAACGTGTTCACGGCTGAGGTTTTCAGGCTTTCCAGGTCATTGCTGTCGTCGGGATAGGTGGACGAGCCGATGTTGGAGCCGATTTTCAGGGTGTAGCCGTTGACGTTGTAAGGCTTGTCGGCAATCACCCCGTTCAGCGTTCCAGTGATGGTGTCGACCACCGAAGACGACGCGACTTTGACCAACACCACGCCAAACGAATCGTCGCTGAGACGCGCCACCACGTCGGTAGAGCGCACTTTTTCGGCGATGCGTTCACCCACTTGCTTGAGCAGCTGCTCACTGACATCATCGCCGTAGTCTTCAAACACCGGCTCCATCCCGGTGAGGCCTACCATCAGCAAACCGACTTTTTCCTTGCCTCGTTTGGCGACGGCCAAAGCATGGCGCAAGTGCTCATCAAACAGCGGCACGGTGCCCAGCCCGGTGACATGTTCGCGCACAGCACGGGCCTCCAGTTCGATTTCGCGATATTTCCAATACAGTGCATAGGCGATGCTTTTGGCGACATCGAAACTGGCCATTTGGGTTTTGACGAGGAAATCCTTAGCCCCAAAATTGAGTGCGCGCAACGCCGCAGCCTTGCTGGGTTTGTCGGCGAGAAACACCAGCGCCGTGAAGGTGCTTTTTAAACGCGCCAGCGATTCCTTTTGAAAGCCGTAGCGGTCCGCCAGGGCATAATCCAAAAAGCACACATCGAATGCCTGCTCGTCAAGCTTTTTGAGCGCCTCATCAATCGACGAGGCGACATGCACGCCGCTGCGTTGCCCGCTGCCTTTGAAGATCATCTGCCGCGTCAGCTCTGCACAATCGTGGTCGTCAACAACAACCAAAAACCTCAAGCCATCCCTTGCGGTATCGGTTTTTGCAGCATCAGCCGACGGGGATTTGGTCGTGCCCATGACACGTCCCCTCATTCTACGTTCGGATATTTGTCTCTTTATAGTATGGGCGCGCTGATAAGGCCTTTCAATATCAAAGGCAAACCCGTCCAATACGGCTTTTTATTGAACTTGGCGGTACGTTTCAATCCATCACAGAGGCGTCGAGATGGTCGATATAAGCCGCCAATTCTTTGCGCCACAGATCGGTCGAGGCGTGGACATTGGCCCACGTCACGCCGCCTTTGACGTTTATACGCCACGCCAAGCGGGGCACGTCTTCCTTCACAAATGCCCGTGTGTGGCCAAATTCGCGATTCCAGTCGGCGTAAACCTTTTCTTTGATGGCAAAGCCCGGTTTGATGTAAGCGCGAAACTCATAACCATCGCAGCGCTTTTGCATGAACATGGCGTCTTCGGGTGTGCAGCCGATCAGGCGTATGGCGAAACCCTTGCTCTCATCGGTGGTGCTGCTGACCAGCAATTGCGGGCGATCTTTTTCGTCTTCGTGGGCGAACACTTCATAGCCCCAGCCTTGCAATTGCGTCTTCAGCTCAGCCGGTGAGATATCGCTCACCACCTCGCCCGCCGACACCGGTGGCGCCAACACGAACATGACAAAAACGGCCAGCCACAGGCGCATCAGTCCTCCAGTCCCAATCGTTTGCGCAGCTCGGCGGCCACCTCATTGGCGGCATTGAGCGGCGCGTGGCTCCACGGCTCCAGGCTTTGCACGTCGTCGAAGAGCCGCGCAAAGCCCTGGGCGTAGAGGTCTTGGTGCAGCTTGGCGTGCTTGTGCGAAATCATCTTTTTGGGCGCAAAGATGTATACCGGACGCCCGGTGGCGCACGCTTCGGAACACATCGACACGCTGTCGCCGGTCACAATAATGTGATCGGCCTGGGCCAAATACGCCATATACGGATTGTCGCCCTCATCGCCCCACTTGAACACGTTGGCGGGCACATCGCCCAAGGCCTCGATCAGCGCCGCTGTGGCTTCGGGCGTGGACCGGCGCGACGTCGTCACCAACAACGACCCGCCCGCGTCACTTGCCAGCTTGGCCGCCTTTGCGCCCAGTTCACGCGCCATGTCGGAGGTGAATTTCTTGCGCTTGGTGTCGCCGCCGACGATCAGCGCGATGCGCGGACTGGGCAATTGATCGAATTTACCGCCCCAGGTTTGCTGCGCCTCGGCCAAACTTTCAGCCGTCACGCCGTGCGGCGCGCCGGTCATGGTGAAACGGTTTTCGGCCTCGCCCATGCCATCGTGACGCGGCACGCAGATCAGCGAAAAGTCGTCTTCGCCGGTCGATCCGGGGTGCATGATCTGCACCAAAAACGCTTTACCATTGGACAGTTCCTTGATCCGACGTGCCACCGGCGCGGTGCGCCGCCCCGCCGCGATGACAATATCGGGCCACGGCGACGCCAGATTGACCCGGCATGATTGGGTGAGCATAGAAAACGACGCCATCAGCATGTAATTGGGCAGCGCGGCGGCGGCAGTATAGTCGATGTTTTTAATCTCGAACGGCAAGCCCAGCGCACGGGCCACGCCCAGCACTTGAGATTTGTTGCCGGCGCGATCATCGATCAACAACCAAACACGTGCATTTTCGCCTTGAAAGGCCATGTGGGTTCACTTCCCGCTTATCGTTGAGAGGCCAGCGCCTTTTGCCGAATGGCATCGAGCGTGGTGCTGGTCGAGATGATATTGGCATCATAGCGCACGTCAAGCACCGCGACCGTATTCGACGCAATCGCACTTTCCAGCGCGGGCTTGAATTGTTCCGTGGTCTCAATCGTGTCGCCATACGCGCCCGCCGCACGGGCCAACGCCGCGTAATCGGGATTGGCCAGATCGGTGGCAAACACGCGTTCGGGATGACTGCGTTCTTGGTGCATGCGAATGGTGCCGTAAATGCCGTTATTAAACACCAAAACGATCAAGTTTTGCTGTTGCTGCAAGGCGGTACTGATTTCTTGACCGGTCATGCCGAACCCGCCGTCGCCGACGAACACCACCACTTGACGGTCAGGATAAGCGGTTTTCGCCGCCACCCCGCCGGGCACGCCGAAGCCCATGGCACCGTTGGTGGGGCCGATGAATTTGCGCTGCCCGCCAAACGTCAGATAGCGCTGCGCCCAGCCGGTGAAGTTGCCCGCATCGACCGACACGATGGCGTCATCGTCGAGCATCTCGTCAAGTTCGCCCATCGCGTGGGCCAGATCCAACGGGCCCGGGACAGATACGGGACGCCGCCACGAATCATAATCGGCGCGTGCCTGCGCCCGCCACCCGGCCCAACGATCCGTTGCCGGGCTTAAGTCCTTGACGGCCTTGGCGAAACCTTCCGGCGTGCAGACAACGCCGATTGCCGGCGTGAAGACTTTGCCCAATTCGCTCTCATCCACGTGGACATGAACAAGTTTGTGCGCGGCGTCCTCTGGGCTCAACAGCGTATAACCTTGGCTGGTCATTTCGCCCAACCGAGCGCCCACCACCAACAATAAGTCCGCATCCTTGATGCGTCCGAGCAAGTTCGGGTTGGGAGCGATGCCCATTTCGCCGACAAAGCACGGGTGGGTGTTGTCGATGATATCGAGACGGCGCATGGAACAGCACACAGGCAGATCCATGTTTTCGGCAAATTGCAAAACATCGGCCCGCGCTTGATCGGTCCAGCGGCTGCCGCCGACCATCAACAGCGGACGTTTCGCCTGGCAGAGCCGGTGGTGGATGCGTTCAAGGTCGCCTTCGTCCATATACGCCTCGGCCTCGGGGATCGGCGCCGGGACGCAGGCCTCGACGCTTTCGCGCAGCACGTCTTCGGGCATCACCAAAACCACCGGACCGGGACGGCCCGATGTGGCGGTATCGAACGCCCAGGCAACGTCGGCGGCGGCGTGCTCAGGGCTTTCGATCATCCGCACGGCTTTGGCCAGCGGCGCGAACATCTGTTCGAAATCAACTTCTTGAAAGGCTTCCCGGCCGATATCTTCGCGCCGCACATGGCCGATCAGCAAAACCATCGGTGAACTGTCTTGAAACGCCGTGTGCACGCCGATGGACGCATTGCACGCCCCCGGTCCACGCGTCACCATGCACACCCCGACCTGCCCGGTCAGCTTGGCGTAAGCTTCGGCCATGAAAGACGCGCCGTTTTCGTGGCGACAGGTGACCAGGCGGACACTGTCTTTGACGTCGTAAAGCGCGTCCAGCAGCTCCAAATAGCTTTCGCCGGGCACGCAAAACGCCGCCTCGACACCATGATGGACCAGGGCGCGGGCGATCAATTGTCCCCCGGTATGAGTTCCTGTGTGGGTTTCAGCACTGGGCGTATGGGCTGCGGGGTCTTGATGTGCCATCGAATCCTCTGTTCACTGATTTGACGTTCAAAATGCCATGATCGGGCCGCGCTGCAAAGCTGAGGTTGACCGCCAGGAAAAATCGCGGGAAGCTAAAGGTTGGCATACTGCCTTTTTCCAGCTTTGGAGAATTCCCGTGGTGCATAATTCGTCAGATAATGACCAGACAAAAGACGAATACGCGAAATACGCGGTCGGCCAAGTGATCCATCACACCTTGTTCGATTACCGCGGCGTGATCGTCGATGTCGATCCGCAGTTTCGCATTGGCGCGCAGATGAAAGCCCAGGAAAAGCGCCCCAAGTTTCGATCCGACGACACCCGACCTTGGTACCATGTCCTGGTGGACGGCACCGCCAATCGCGCTTACGTATCGGAACAGAACTTGGAGCCCGACTTTGAAGGCGGCCCCGTCGACCACCCCGACGTGATCGATTATTTCGACGATCTGGGCGAAGGCGTGTACGTCAGCCATCCCCATAAGGTTCACTAACCCCCGCTTTATCCCGTATTTCTCATAGGGCCGCTCTTTACAAGTTCCACCGTCCCGGCCATAAACGCTGAAATTGTTTCACTCAAAGCCTGGAGACGTATCCGTGAGCGTCAAGCGCAACCCCGCCGGTCTGGAAGCAGCCAAAATCCTTCTCGATATCGAAGCCGTAAATTTCCGCCCCGAAGAGCCGTACATCTTGACCGCTGGCTGGGCGAGCCCGGTTTACATCGATTGCCGCAAGCTGATCTCGTTTCCCACCGAACGCACGCGGATGATGGAAATGGCGGTGGAAACCTTGCGCCGGGATTCCGATTTGGCGGCGGTCGATGCCGTTGCCGGCGGCGAAACGGCGGGCATCCCCTATTCAGCCTGGATCGCGCATCTCACCGGTAAACCGATGCTGTATGTGCGCAAAAAGCCCAAGGGCTTTGGCCGCAACGCCCAGATTGAAGGCCATATGCCCGACGGCAGCCACGTTTTGCTGGTCGAAGACTTGGCCACCGACGGCGGCTCGAAGATCAACTTCGTCAACGCCCTGCGCAAAGCCGGGGCATCGGTTTCGGACGCATTCGTGGTGTTTTTCTACGGCGCGTTCCCGGGTGCGCTGGACACGCTGGCCAAAGAAGGCGTCACCATGCACTATCTCGCCACCTGGCAGGACGTGCTGGAAGTGGCCGAAGAACGCCAAGCTTTTCCGCCCGCCGCCATTCAAGGGGTTAAGGATTTTCTTGCCGATCCGGTCGGCTGGTCCGTGGCCCATGGCGGCAAAGGGGCTGAATAAAGAGCCTGCGCAAGTTCAATTGCGCCAAATACGAGAAAAAGTTTTCTGGACCTTCCTGATCCTTTTTTCAGCCAGAAAACGCATAAAACGTACGCGCAACCCGTTGTTTTAATTCACGATTGCAAGAACGCAACGCATTGTTACTTAGGCGCACAACGTCACTTTTTTGCCCCTACGTGCCCACCTGGCCTATTCTATCTTCTTGACTTATGGGCAAAAACCATTACATATCCACCATACGTGTTGCATATGACTTGTGTTACTTAAATAACCGGTACGCCGATTAGCTTAGTTATCCCCTGACAGTGTGAGCGTTAAATCGACATGTCACCACATGATGTGGTGCGTGCAATCAATACTCCTGTTAGAGGAAATTACTATGACGACTGGTACTGTAAAGTTTTTCAACGCTGCTAAAGGTTTTGGTTTCATCGAGCCGGAAGACGGCTCCAAGGACGCTTTTGTTCACATTTCCGCCGTTGAACGGGCCGGACTGAGCACCTTGAACGAAGGTCAGAAGGTCAACTACGAACTTCAGCCTGGCCGCGATGGCAAGTCTTCCGCCGAAAACCTGTCTGTCGTCGATTAATCCATCGACTGATCGACTGTACGACTTGAGAAAGGCCCGCTTTCGCGGGCCTTTCTTTCTTTCCACTTTGCTTCAAAGGAATCCCCATGGCGAGAAAGCCCAATTACGACTTTGAACGCAGAGAACGCGACCGCCAACAGGCCGAAAAAAAGGCCCTACGCGCCGCCGCCAAGAAAGAAGCCAAGCAAGCCAAGACCGAACAGGCTGAACCTGCAGATGGTGAAAACGAAACGCCATCCTCATCCGATACCTGAACGCATTTCGCACCAACACATATAACGGTACATGTTGAGCGTTGAAATGACCGCACAAGGTTCATTTCGTAAAAAATTCGCTCCGCTATATGGGAAAACCCTTCCCTTTTGCGAATCTATCCCCATATACTCTTTAACCGAGTGATGACGCATAGCCGTCATCGTCTGAAGACTAAGCCGATTACCGGTCCCTGGCGGACTGCGAATCCGGCTTCTCGGAACTTAACAATCATCGCCATCGCTGCGCTCGGCCTTGCCAGAGCATTAAACGCAAAGCCCGCCGATGGCGCTTATAAAATCGAGAAAGATACAATCATGAGTACAGAACAGAACTTCTTAATCCGCTACGCCCTACACAATTTCGTGACCTGCGCCCTCAAACGGGGCAAGCACGTCTTTTATATCAAATGCAAAGAAAGTCAGACCATGGTCCGTCATGCGTCCTATCTGATCAAAGAGAGCTTCGGCGACAGCGTTGAAATTAAGATCGTTTAACTAATCGCCACGCGGCAGGACCACCCGGACCTCCAAACCACCCGTTGGCAAATTGATCAAATCAACCCGCCCGCCATGGGCCTGGACGATGGATTTGACCGCCGTGAGGCCAAGGCCGGTTCCGCCGGTTTCACGCGAACGGGACCCTTCGACACGCACAAATGGATCGAACACCCGTTCCACCATGTCGGTGGGGATGCCGGGGCCGTCATCCGTGACGCTCAGGCAGACCCCTTCAGCATCTTCACTTAGCGCGACCCGCGCCCGTTCGCCGTACCGCACGCCATTGCCGAGCAGATTAGAAACCATCCGCTTCAAACTCACTTCGCGGCCCGTAAACGGTAGCGTTTCGGGTCCCGAATAGGTGACATCGTCGCCCGACAGACCGGCGTCGGCGCACATTTCTCTGATCAATGCGGCAAGATCCAAGATTTTGCTCGGCTCGCCGGTGACATCGTCACGCGCGAACAGCAAGGTCGCCGAGATCATCGCTTCCATTTCTTCCAAATCGCTGAGCATTTTTCGCCGCTGTTCATCATCATCGATAAATTCCGCGCGCAGCCTCAAACGCGTGATGGGCGTACGCAAATCATGGCTGATCGCCGCCAGCATATGGGTGCGGTCTTTGACAAAAGCCTGCAAGCGCCGCTGCATGCGGTTGAACGCAGTGGCGGCGCGGCGCACTTCGCGTGGGCCGTCTTCAGCCATCGGCGGCGCATTGACATCCAGCCCCAAACGCCCCGCCGCCAGCGCAAAGCGGTTCAACGGCTTGGTCGAGCGGCGCACCGCCCACACCGAAATGGCGATCACCACCAACAAAGACAAAACACTGGGCAGGAAAAAGCGGGTGTGCCACAACGGCCGCACCGGAGCCGGCGGGGTCAAAAACGTCAGCCATGAACCATCGTTCAAGCGATAACTGATCAACAGCACCGTACGGTCCAGATCGCGTTCCAGCAACGCACTGGGCATCATAAAGGGCGCGCCGTGGTTTTGCATCATACGACCCATGGCTTGAGGCTGTGTTGGGGCATGGCCCTGCATTTCCATGCGTTTGCGCCATTCCAACATGCGGGTGTGCGGCACCGCGCGCGACGCGTTGCGGTAACTGGTCATTTCGATGCGCAAGCTATCTTGCGCGATGTCGCCGAGAAATTCTTCCAACGCGCGCTTAACTTGGCGACCTTGCCAATCCAAACCCATCGACGCAAGCGAGGTTTCACGGGTCCAAGCGGCGCGAAAACCAGGAGTTTCAAAGGATCGCGCCAAAGCCGCGCGGTCGATGGGCTGGGCCAATTCGACCTTGGTGATGATGTCGGATATGCGTTCCGCCCCATGCCAACCGCCGATGGTCGACAGCAGCGCGCGGCGTTCCATGAATTGATAAGCGAACGAAATCATGGTGGTGAGCACGATGCCCATCAACAGCACCGACAACGTGCGCCCCATGATGGTTTGCGGCCACATTTTCATTGTGACACCTCAGGGTCGGGTATCGTCACGGCTGGTGTAAACATATAACCGCCGCCGCGCACCGTTTTGATGAAGGTGGGCTTTTTGGGATCGGGCTCGATTTTTTTGCGCAATCGGCTGACCTGCACATCGACGGCGCGGTCAAACGGTTGCGCATCGCGCCCGCGCGCCAAATCCAGCAATTGATCGCGGTTGAGGACACGTCCCGGATGGGTGATGAAAGCGCGCAGAAATTCGAACTCACCGCCGCTGATGGTGATCTTTTCGCCATCGGGGTTGCGCAAAACCTGCGAACTGAGGTTGAGAATCCACCCTGCGAAACAGCAAACACTGTCCGCATTGTCCACGTTGGCATGGACCGTGGGCAAGGTCTCGAACCGCCGCAAAACCGCTTTGATGCGCGCCAACAGCTCGCGCGGGTTAAACGGTTTGGCCAAATAGTCATCCGCACCCATTTCCAGGCCGACGATCCGATCCGTTTCTTCGCCCATCGCGGTGAGCATGATGATCGGGATCGCACCGCCTTTTGCAGCACCGCTGGCGCGGAGGTTTCGCGTCAAGGTCAAGCCATCGTCGCCCGGCAACATCAAGTCCAAAACGATCAGATCGATGGCGCCACTTTCCAGCGCCACAAACATTTCGCGGCCATCGGCGGCGGTGCTCACGCGCAGACCGTGCTTAACCAAGAACCGGTTGAGCAAATCGCGAATTTCGCGGTCGTCATCTACGATCAGGATGTGCGGCGTTCTTTCCATGATCTCAATATAGCCCTTTTGCTGAGGTGCCGTGATCGGAACTTGGTAACCGATTGTTACCCACGCGGTCTCAGCAATATGGCGTTACATAATTCCCCTTTTGAGACAAACGCCAGCAATGTGAGGAGCGCACAGTAAGGGCTGTAAGGGATGCTCATTTGTCCCTCCCCTCTTTCAAAATACAGCCTGGAGACACGCTATGAAAACCAAATCCCTCATCATCACCACCGCCATCGTTGCCGCCGTCGGATTGGGCGCGCTGAGCATCGGTAGTTCCTTCGCCCACGGCCCGTTCGGCAAAGGCGGACCCCAAGGTGCCCCGGGTTACGGCATGATGCATCAAGGTGGCCCAGGCGCTGGCCCCGGTGCTGGCATGCACCAAGGATACGGCATGATGCAGCCAGGCCAAGGCTTTGGCCCCGGTCAAATGGGCGGAAAAAATTTCGGCGATTGCCCCCGCGGCCAAGGTCAAGCTTTGCAAACCCCGTTGACGGTCGATGACGTGCGCGCCAACTTCGAACAACACCTTCAAGGACGCGGCAACGACCGCCTCAAAGTCGGTGCGGTGACCGAACAAGACGCAGACACCATCACCGTCGAAATCGTCACCGTCGATGACTCACTGGTGCGTAAAATCCAAATCGACAAAGCCACCGGTCGCCACATGCCCGTTCAATAAAGGCTAACACCACACTCTATGCATGGTTTTGGCGTCAACGGACTCAACCCAACGGACCCCACGCCTCCCCCATGCGGGCAGGGTGGGGTCTTGTATATGCGCATCAATTGATGATATTCGCTCAAAAAGAAGGGGAAAAAAACCCTCATCCGCATGGTACTTTGCTTTAAAAGTAACTAAAAAAGACTATGCCAGATGATGAACTGTTTTTGGGGAAACACTTGATACCGAAATCTCTTCATATAACGCGCTCGACGATGGCGGCAACGGCTGTGGTGGCGGTGCTCTTGTGCACCAGTGCGGTGCAGGCTGCACAAGACGGCTGGCGCAGCGGACCCGTTTCCCCCTTGTCTTCCGACGTAGCTGATATCGACCCGCGCAAAGTGCGCCTGGGCGAAGAGATGTTTCACGATTCGCGTTTGTCCGCCGACGACACGATCAGTTGCGCCAGTTGTCACAATCTGGGCAGCGGCGGCGTGGATGGCTTGGAAAAGCCGGTCGGCATTGGTGGGGCCCAAGGCGTGGTCAACACACCGACCGTGTTCAACAGCGTCTACAACTTCACGCAGTTTTGGGATGGACGCGCCGAAAACCTTGAAGAACAGGCCTCAGGCCCCGTTCACAATCCAGCTGAAATGGGCTCCAACTGGGATCAAGTGGTCGCCAAGTTAAAACGTGACGCGCAGATCGTGTCCGCATTCGACGCCATCTACAGCGATGGCGTCACCGGCGACAACATCGTCGATGCCATCGCCACCTTCGAGCGCACCTTGGTGACCATCAACGCCCCGTTCGACCAGTACCTCAAAGGCGACAAATCGGCCATCAGCAAGCTGGCTGCACGGGGCTATGAGTTGTTCCAGTCTTATGGCTGTGCGGCCTGTCACCAAGGCGTCAACGTCGGCGGCAACATGTACCAAACCATGGGTGCGATGGGCGATTACTTCGGTGATCGCGGCAATGTGAAAAATAGCGACATGGGCCGCTACCAAGTCACAGGGCGCGAAGAAGACCGTCATGTCTTCAAGGTGCCGAGCTTACGTGTGGTGGCGCACACCGCACCGTATTTTCACGACGGCAGCGCCAAGACCCTTGAAGATGCGGTTCGCCACATGGCGAAGTACCAATTGGGCCGCGAAGACATGCCCGAAACCGATATTGATGCTATTGTCGCGTTTCTTAAAAGTCTTGCCGGTGAATACAAGAGGTTCGATCCACAATGACGCGCGCTTCCCGCCCGCTTCCATTTTTGCTGTTGGCCGCTACGGCGGTGCTGGTGGTGGTGTTTTCCTTTCAGACCCGCTTGATGGATCTCGATCGCCACAACACAGCCGCGCAAGATCTATTGCACCTCAAACAGCTGGACACGCGGCTCAACGAAGAAACCCTCAAGGCCGTATCTTTACAGCTGATGCACTACGACAGCATCGTCAGCACCGTCACGCGGATGAAAAAGCTGAGCGCAAAGCTGCACGACCCGGCGAGCGGGCTCTACGGTCTTGTCAGCCCTGGCGTCGACAAGAAACTGAACATCTTCAGATCGCACATGCTGACCAAGTTCGATCTGGTCGAAGCTGTGAAGTCGCGCTCCGCAATCGTGCGCAACACGCTCAATTATTTGCCGCTGGAAATCGACCGCATCACAAAAAACCGCCACGACCCCAACGTGATCGACATGCACCGATTGCTCAGCGCGGTGCTGTTTCATAATCTCAGCCCGACCGATAGCTCTCACCAAGACGTTAACGCGGTGATCAACGCCCTCAACAAAGTCGGCCTAAACGTTCAAGACAGAGCCAACATCAACAAGGTTTTGATCCACACCAAAGCCAACTTGGAAGCCAACGACGACATCGCCGCCAACATGGTGAAGTTCTTGAAATTGCCAACCAGCGCAACACTGGACAGCATTTTTGAAGCTCACGCAAAATTCACCATCGAGCGCATTCAAGCCGCAAACCAGTTTCGCATCGTGCTTTTGGTTTTGTCGTTGAGCTTGTTCGCCGGACTGGCCTTTGCCCTGCTACGGCTGCGCAAAGCCCATAATTTGGCGGAACGCACCTCACGCCAGTTCCGCGACGCGGCACAAAGTATTGGTGAAGGCTTTGCCTTTTTCGATGGCAAAAGTCGGCTTTCGTTTTGGAACAGCACGTTTGAAAAACTACACAAAGGCGTCGGCGAGACGCTGCGTCGTGGGGTGAGCTTCGAAGAATTTCAAAAAGCCTGCCTCACGCACGGTGTCTATGAGGACTTGGTGTTCGATGAAGATGCCGGCAACGACGCCATAAGCCAAGCGCTCGGCCATCCCTATGTCATCAAGTCCGCAAACGACACATGGATGCTGGCCAGCGACAGTCGCATGGCCGACGGCGGCACCGCCAGCGTGCGCATCGACATCACCGAGCAAAAGCATTCGGAAGAAGAGCTGCGCAAACTGTCGCGCGCCGTCGAACAAAGCCCCGCCAGCGTGATGATCACCGACACCAAAGGCCTCATCACCTACGTCAATCCGAAGTTCGAGGACGCCACCGGCTACACCTCAGCTGAAGCCATCGGCCAAAGGCCGCAACTCATCAGTTCGGGCGAAAAAAACGCGGGTGAATACGAACATCTGTGGAATATCATTTCCAGCGGCGGCGAATGGCGCGGCGAATTTCACAACAAACGCAAAGACGGCACGCTGTTTTGGGAATACGCCTCGATCTCGCCGATCAAAAACGAACGCGGCGAAGTGACGTCTTATGTCGCCGTCAAAGAAGACATCACAGACCGCAAGAAGGTCATCTCGGAACTGATCTCAGCCAAGGAACAAGCCGAGCTCGCCAGCCATGCCAAGACCCAGTTTCTCGCCAATATGAGCCATGAGCTGCGCACGCCGCTGAACGCCATCATCGGCTTTTCAGAAATGATCAAAGAGCAAATGTTCGGCCCCATCGGCAACGACAATTACGTTGAATATGGCACCAATATTCTAACCTCGGGCCAGCACCTTTTGGAGGTCATCAACAACATCCTAGACGTCTCGCGCATTGAAACCGGAACCATGGTCATTCGCGATGAACGTGTCGATATCGATGAGCTGTGCCACACCTGCCTGGATATGGTGCGCCCGCAAGCCGACTTCGCGAAATTGACCTTGCGCGGGACCATTCAGGATGGCCTGCCGCATTTGCGCGGCGACGCGGTGCGCCTCAAACAGATCATCCTCAATCTGCTGAGCAACGCCATCAAGTTCACCCCCCAAGGCGGCAAGATCGATTTCGTGATGCACCAAGAAGAAGACGGCACGATAGTCTTGATAGTGCGCGACAGCGGCTACGGCATTCCCGAAGACAAACAGCAAACCATTCTCGAGCCGTTCGAGCAAGTCAGCGACATCTACACCCGCAATCATGAAGGCAGCGGCATGGGTTTGTTCTTGGTCAACTCGTTCGTCACACTGCATGGCGGCTCATTGAGCATCGACAGTACAGTGGATACCGGCACCACCATCACCATCTGCCTGCCCGCCGAGCGCACCATAGCAGCCTGAACGCAGCCTTTTCTTTAATGTGACATCAACACCGGCACGGTCATATGTTCCAGCATATGCTGGGTCACGCCGCCCATGACCAGTTCGCGCCAACGCGCATGGCCGTATGCCCCCATCACGATCATATCCGCGCCAAAGTCTGCCGCGTGTGACAGCATCATCGCACCAGGTTCCATATCATGAGCCTGGACGTTATGAGCTTCAGCCTTGATGCCATGATGCGCCAGATGCGCGACGGCGTCTTGGCAACCGCCATCGCCCTCTTCGCTGTTGACGCCAAGCACGTGCACTTCGTCGGCATCTTGCATCAAAGGCAAGGCGTCACCCATGGCCCGCGCCGCGGCGCGGCTGCCATCCCAAGCGACGATTACGCGTTTGCCGACAGCGCCGAACGAACCCGCATACGGCACCGCCAATACCGGTCGGCCCAGCGACAGCGCCAAACGCCCGGCTACATTTTTACAGAGCGCCAGCGCCGACTCATCGGGGTCCATCTGCCCGACGATCACCAAATCGGCATAGCGCCCATAAGTTTGAATGCCTTCGACCTGATCGCCGCGCAAGGTGCGCCATTCGGTGGAAAGGCTGTTCGCAGCGAATCCCTGC
>Ga0316204_10000922_pt1 | contig 91821 bp, 74 predicted proteins | sample 6monrhotite_MG_2_FD_205661 | JGI IMG/M metagenome (GOLD analysis project Ga0316204, IMG submission 205661) | Microbial mat bacterial communities from mineral coupon in-situ incubated in ocean water Damariscotta River, Maine, United States -... | ecosystem: Environmental > Aquatic > Marine >... | reverse complement strand
CCTGCTACCCGGCGCTCCGACGCCTACCGGGAGGGGACTCTCACCCCCTGGAATCGTCCAGCAAGAAAACCGGACCCGACGCGCTACCGCGCGCCGCCTCCGGCCTTCGTCAGGACACACCATCGCGCGAAGGTATCACCCGTAGCGAAGCGACGAGGGCTGCTCACGTCGCGGTGATGCACACGCCAACGTTCTCATAGGCTGGCTCCGGCTCCGAGAAGAACGGAACGCACTCCATTTCAGCGTCGCACGGCGTGACGTCAGTCCGAGCACGCCATCGGGAGGCTCCGCGCCGCATCCGCTCGTAGGCGCGATGAATCCAACGCTGTCGAGGCCACCGGTAGACTCCGCCCCGGTGGTGCTCGAGCACACATCGCCCGTCACGGTCGACGAGGACGATGATGATGATGATGATGGGAGCGTGCCTGACCCCGAAGTCTCTACGCCGGTGGAGGACTCCGCCGCGCCGAAGGTGGGTTAGCCATCGTGCAAGACGCCAGCATCAGCAGGCATCCCGCGGTCGCGACGGGCATTTTCGAAAGATGGGAGAGCATTACATCAAGGTTCTCTGTAAGAGAGACGTTCAAACACAGCCCGGGAGGTGAAGTCCGGGTCCGGTGAGTCGAGAAGATGGACTACGACTCCGGCATGGTGGTGCAGATGCCCAGGTCCGGATACATGGGATAGGGCTCGCGGAGCGGCTCACACCCGAGACCGCGGCCACACGACGCTTCGTCGGAGAGGTCGCAGTAGGGGGTGCAACAGGGTTCGTCTCGAGCGCAATCCAAGCCAAACAGAGGGTTGATCTCCGTCGTCCCGGCCGGACACCGCGGATAGCGTTCGTCGATACAGCCGAAGGTACCGTTCTCGGCCGCGATGCAGACGTCCTCCCCATCGCAGTCGTTGAGCGGCAGGTCGCAGCTCGGTAGGCACAGTGCCAAGACACCGCTGTTGCTGATCGCGCACACGTCATCCGGACTCGAGCACACCGGGTCGTCTGATGTCCCAGTGCAGTATTCGATGCACGTCCCCTCTAGCGTGTCCGGGTCGACCTCCCAGCACATCAGGCCGACGTCGCAACTGTCGATGCCACTGACGTCGTTGCTTTCGACCGTACAGGGCTCACCGGCCGATGCCGCATCTGGGTCGACCGGCACACACCGAGTCGAATTCCAGACCGAGCCCCCGTCGTTCGCCCAAGCCCGACAGGCGTCTCCAGGGCAGCAATCCTGACGGAGCACCGAACAGGACGACGTAGTGTGCGCGACGATCCCATCGGGCAGCGGAGCATCGCAGGCGCCTGAGCCGGAGGTGGATCCATTCAAGAACGAGTTACCGTCATCCCCAGACGATTCGCCGCCAGGACTCGAGGCGCCGGTACTCGAGCCGCTCTCGCTGGTGGCGGACTCGGAGGAGCCCGTGGGGATGATCCCGCCCGAGCTTCCGCTCTCGGTCTGCCCGTCTGCGCCGTCCGAGTCCCCGAACGTCGTGATGGTTGTGCAGGACACGAGCAGGAGTCCGGCAGACCCGCCCAGGATTCTGCGCCATCGACCGGAAGAGAGGGCCATCGGGGTCACGGTGCCTCCGCTTGGCAGTAGCCCAGGTTGGGGAAGTCGGGGTCCTGCACCTCGAAGAATGGAACGCACGCCACATCGACTCCGCATGGCGACGGCGCGGAAGAGTCGCAGTACGCGGCGCAGCATGGTTCATCGTCGGTGCACCCCGCGACCTGAGCCTCGGTCGCCCAAAATGTCCCCGAAGGACACTCCGGGTGAAACAGCGAATCCAACTCCACGCGCTCGCCTTCGCGTAGACAGACGAAGTCTCCCTCGGAACCGGGGTAACACCCGAAGCCCTCGCCGCACGATGCTCCGAGCGGTTCGCAAGCAGGCAGACACAACGGTAGATATCCCTCGTTGTGGACGCTGCAGCTGTCCGCCGCGTCTTCGCAGCCGACCTCCGGGTCGTCTCCAGCGCAGAACGCAATGCAGGCGCCCTCGAGCGTCTCCGGATCGAAGTTCCAGCACATCAGCCCGACGTCGCACGAATCGATACCGCTGACCGAGCTCCCCTCAATCGAGCAAGAGTCGCCAGCTTGGCCCGGGTCGGCATCGACGGGTACGCACCGCTCCGCGTTCCAGACATCTCCACCGTCGTTGGCCCAGGCACGACAAGCCTCTCCCTCGGGGCAGTCCTGCTCGGTCAGCGAGCACCCGACGGGGATCGTGCAGTGGGCGAGGACGTCGTCGGGAATGGAGCCGCACGATCCGGTGGGGTCGTCGATGAACGTCACCCCACCCTCCCCCGAGCTGTCATCGCTGCCGCTGCTCCCGCTCGGCCCGTCGTCACTCGTCGTTGCAGACGCCGTGGTTGCCGACGTCGACGCCACACCCACGGACGGTCCGTCTCCGGGTGCTGCGGTGGCCTCAGAGGTCCCGTTGACGCTCGTCGAGGATGTCGAGCCCTCGAGGTCAGCCCCGACATCCACCGCGGGCCCGCACCCCGCACCCAAGAGAACAATCCACCCCCACCGCATGATCAAAACTACCCTAGCTAACATTCCTGTCAAGCGTCAGTTCCGCCGAACTCGCGGTCCGCGTGCGACACTTGCGGCCCGCAGGTCGCCATAAGCCGTAACATTCCAAGGGCATACGGTGGCTCTAGGACGGGCTGATAGTGTCCGTCGGTGGTGACCTGCCCACCTCCCAGACGCCGCATCCTCGCAGCGCCGGTGTGGGTCTGGCTGAGTTTGGTGGCATGCGCATGCACGGAGCCGGAGCCGTATGCGTGCGCCATGGCGTCGGACTGCGTGGTCGACGATGCCGCAGGGCGATGCGAACTCAACACATACTGCACCTACCCGGACGTCGCCTGCGAACCCGGCAGACGCTGGGGGCCGTTCGCCGGAGATGGGCTCGCCGACGCGTGCACGACAGAGCAAATCCTGGCCGCCACCTATGCCGGCTGCGCGGGCCCCACGACCGCTCCCGAAGACTGTGAGCGGTTCGCCGGACCCGGGCGCGTGGACGTCGATGTCCTGGACGGCGACAGCTCCGAACGTTCCACCGGCTACCTCGTCTTCAGCCTGGGCGGTCTACCCGACGATGTCACGGTCCTCTCCGCGCAGCTCGAGCTCACCGCTGCAGACTCCGGCGACGCAGATTCGGACGCCGCCGGTCGTATCGTCGCAGTCGAGCCGTTCACCGTCGCCGGACTCGAAGACGGACTCCCGGCCCCACTGCTGACCTCGACGCCCTCGGATGCTCCCGGCAGTGTGGCGTTGGGACAGACGGTCCAGTGGGACCTGGACCCCGCTGTGATCACCGGCGAGCTGCTGCACCTCTCCGTCGAACCGGGCTCGACCGACAACGTGCAGTACTGGAGCACCAGCGGGGCAGTGCCGCCACGCTTGGTGCTGCAACTGAGCGACTAGAGAACGTCCGGCCAAGCTCGGAAATGAGGCTCCAGTGCTACCATCGAGGCGATGGAGCGGGATTTCGGTCTCTTGGCGGCGTGGCGCGACGGCGACCGATCCGCGGGAAGCGAACTCATCCGCCGCCACTACGGCGCGGTCAACCGCTTCTTCGAAGTGAAGGCCGGCCACGTTGCTGATGACCTCACGCAGGCCACCTTGCTCGCGGCCGTCGAAGCCCGCGATCGATTCTCCGAGGCTTCGAGTTTTCGTGCCTACCTCTTCGGCATCGCCCGCCGACAACTCCTGCAGTTCCTGCGCAAGACTCATCGAGGCGACGCGGCGATGAAAGAGGTCGAGGGCCGTGGTCCCGACACGGGCCTGACGGCCAGCGGCATCGTCGCGATGAAAGACGAGCAGCGGGTGCTGTTGCTCGCCCTCAACCGCCTCGATGGGGACCTCCAGATCGCGATGCAGCTGCACTACTGGGAAGGCATGCGCGGCCGCGAGATCGCCGAAGTCTTGGGCATCCCGGTCAGCACGGTTCGAAACCGGCTCAGTCGCGCGCGCGCCGAGCTCCGGACCTCCGTGCACGACCTCGCACCGGGGCCAAGGATCTCCAAGTCCCTGATCGACGATCTCGCCGTATGGACACGATCGCTCGTCGGCCCTGGGGTCGAGCCTCCGGCGAAGTTCGTTCAAGGAGGCGCCAGCGATGGGTAGTGCCGCGCACGCCCCACCACCACCGGATGCGCGCACCCTCTCGCCCGGAACGCACCTGGGTCGATACGTGCTCAGCCACCGAGTCGCACGTGGCGGCATGGCAGAGCTCTACTTGGCCAAGGCACTCGGGGCCGAGGGATTCCACAAGACCGTCGCCCTCAAGCTGGTCCTGCCGCACCTCAAGGACGACGCCGTCTTCATGGAGATGTTTCGCCACGAGGCCTCGCTGTCCGCGAAGCTCGACCACCCCAACATCGGGCAGGTCTTCGACCTGGGGTTCGATCGAGGCGAGTACTTCATCGCGATGGAGTACGTGCACGGACGCAACGTCGCCAGCCTCACCGCGGAGGCCGATGCCGTGCCCCTCGACTGTGCGCTGAGCATCATCGCCGGAGCCTGTGACGCGCTGAGCTATGCGCATGATCTGCCCACCGACGGCGGTAAACGCATCACGATCGTGCATCGAGACGTCTCGCCGGGCAACGTCCTGGTGCGATTCGACGGCATCGTCAAGCTCGTAGATTTCGGGATCGCAAAGGCACTCTCGGGGACCAAACACACGCGAACCGGAACGATCAAAGGCAAGGCCGGGTATATGTCTCCCGAGCAATGTCGCGGACTCCCGCTGGACCGGCGCAGCGACGTCTACTGCATCGGGATCATGCTCTACGAGCTCACGACCGGGCAGCGGGCGTTCGCGGGGCACAGCGACTTCGGGATCATGAACGCGATCATCTCGGGCGAGTACACGAAGCCGCGCGAGGTCGATCCGCAGTTTCCCCTGCAACTGCAGGACATCATCGTGCGCGCCCTCGCAGTCGACCGCGACGAACGATTCGAAACAACGGCAGAGATCCGCGAGGCATTGGACGAGTTCGCGGCGAACGAGGGGCTCACGATCGGCCCGGCCCCGTTGCGCAGCTTCTTGCGCGACCTGCTTGGCGACGTCCCTCTCCCGGAGCTGCAGATCGAGCCCACCTCGCCGGGCGACCCGCAGGAGACCGAGGTGTCCCAGCCCAGCACGCTGCCGAACTCGACGCAGGAGACAAAGTCGTGGGGGGCCGGCCGAGTGCTGTCCTACGTCGTCGTCGCAGCATTGGCCGCTGCGGTCGCGTCGTATTTAGCATGGAATCCTGCGCCGCCGATCGAGGCGTCGAACCCACCGCCTGTCGCCGCGTCGGAGCAAACCGCTGCGCCTGCAACCGTCGCGCTCGAACCGGCCCCAACCACGCCGCCTCCCCCAGCGGAGCCCAAGTCTGTCGTTGCAGAGCCCGCGGCTGCGGTTGCCGACGAGCCGGCGCCCGCGCCCAAGCGCAAGGCGACGAAGCGTCCCAAGAAGCGCACCGCCCCGAAGCCCGCGGCCGAGCCCGCCGCTCCAACCGCCTCCGACAATGACCTGAGGCCTCCAAGCCTCCGCGACTAGCCTGTGCCGTTCCTCCCGCTCATTGTGTGTGCCGTTCTCGCAGCTCCCGTCGAGGAGGCGATGAGCGCCGCCGCCGACTACGTGGCCGCCGAGGACTTCGAGAGTGCGCGGCGCGTCCTCGAGGAAGCGTACGCTGCCGACCCGCGGCCGGAGCTGCTCTACTCGCGGGCCCAAGTCGAACGCCAGGCGGGCAACTGCGAGGAAGCCCAGCGATTGTTCGAGCAGTTTGCAGCCGCGGCGTCCGAAGAAGACGCCGCGGATGCCAGGCGACTCAGCGCGCAGTGCACCCCGGCCGAGCGCCCACCGCCGACCGAACCCGCCGAGCCCGTGGCGACGACGCCACCGCCGGTCGTGCCCGAGCCTGAGACGACTGCCCCTGCGCCCTCGACGGTCGCCCCCGACCCCGAGCCGGCCGAACCCACCCGGCCATGGTCGCGACATCCGCTGCCTGGCGCGTTGATGGGGGTTGGGGTTGGCGCAATCGGAGCTGGCGTTGGGCTGCTGGCCTACGCAGCTGTGAATCCCCCCGACCCCGAGGACGCCAGCGACGAAGGCGACTACGGAGAACTCGTGGCGGGCAACCGCAGACTGAGCGTGGCTGGTGTGGCAATGACGGCCGTCGGTGCCGGGCTCGCGGTCAGTGCCGGCGTCATCTGGGGCGTCCTCGCGCGCCGAGGCTATGACGTGCGCCTCGAAGGCTCCCGCGGCGGTCTGTCGCTTCGGTTCTGAGCGCCGTCTCGCCATGGGCTGATTCGCACGCCGCACCTCCCTGGCTGAGTCCGGGCCGTAAGGTTCCATACTATCCCGGCACTTTGGTCTCTCGTTGAGACAAACACACCGCGAGCGGGAACTGGACGCTGCGCGGACGTGATGGGGGGATTCATAAGAGGGCAAGCAGTGGGACTCGGGGTGGTGCTGGTCGCAGCCCTGGGATGCGATCCGACCTCCGCAGGAGACAACGGTCTCGGTCGACCCGCCCAGCCGACCGGCGGCGGCGGCGGTGGTGAAAGCGGGGAGACCGGTGGTTCCCCGGAAGCGGGCGCGGATACCGGCACCACCGAGCCGGATGGAGGCGACACCACCGGGCCGGCCGAGCCGGAGATGCTCGAGCCGCTCACCACGGCCGAGGTCGAATTCTACCTCGGCCGCCTCGCGCCCGCGCTGGCTGGCCGCTCGCTGACCTACGAAGAAAACCTGCAGATCGAGGACGAGGGCGACGCTGCAATCTCCACGCTCCTGAGCAACTGGACCGCCGAGCCCGGGTTCGCGGAAGCCATGCGCAACATGGTCTCTACCGACCTCTCGGTCAGCGGCGAGCGCGATGGCGTGGACTTCGAGCTGCCCGGCAACCTCGTGGCGCAGATCGTCCGGGACTCCCTTCCCTGGTCGACGGTGCTGACCGCCGACTACTGCGCGACCGCAGACGGGGAGATGACCGATTGCGACACGGGCGCTCCGTACGAAGCCGGTGTCCTCGCGACGCGGGCTTTCCTGATCAGCAACAAGGGCCGGTTCAATCTCGGGCGCGCCAAGAAGATGCTCGAGGTGTTCGCCTGTCGCGGCTACCCCATGGAGGCCGACATCCAGGCCCCACTGGAGAAGGAAATCCTCATCCCGATGTTCCGCGCGGTGACGCCCGACGAACAGACGGTCGAGGAGGCCGAGGGCGGCTTCGGCAACGGAGCGGGCTGCTACACCTGCCATGCGCAGTTCGGCGCGCACGCCCAGCTCTTCGTCAAGTTCGACGATGTGGGGACCTGGCGATCCGACGCCCACGGTCTTCAAGACCCCGAAGGCGAACTCGGTCGTTCCCCGGACGGTTTGTACGCGTCGCACTTCGACGACCCCGAAGCCTCGAAGAGCGAGTTCACGTGGATGTTTGGGCAGCAGGTCGGCAACCTTCGCCACGCGACCGAAGTGCTGGCGGACAGTCCTCTGTTCGACCAGTGCACCGCGAAGAACCTGCTCGCGCACGCGTTTGGCATCGAGTCCGGAACGAGCCAAGCGATCGATCCGCACCTCGCGATCGCGCTGGGTGAGGCCATCGACGGCATCTCGGATGAACCGACGCTGCAAGAGATCGTGGTGACGGTGTTCACCCACGAGGACGTTGTGCGGGCCGCTGTCGCGGGAGTGGAGTAACCGATGAGTAGGAAACCGAGAATCAACGAGCTCCACCCGCTGCGCCGCCGTCGCTTCATGCAGGCGATCGGAGCGGCTGTGGGCACACCTTTCTTTTGCGGCGGGCTCGCAGCGGGCTTTCGTTTTGCCCTCAACGAGGAGCTGTTCGGCACCGCCCACGCATACACGCAGGCAGACCTGGTCCCGACCTACCTCATCGAGATCAACCTGCGCGACCAGTGGGACTTCGGGCACGTGTTCGTGCCTCCGAGTCTGGCCACGGCGCAGAACCTGACGCGTGGAGAAGGGGGCGACGCCTGCTGCCTGTATTACATGCCCGAGGAGATCACCGACGGTGGGCAGGGGCTGTACCTCACCCCCGACTCCACCGCACTGATGCCCCACCTCGACTCGATCGCGGTGTGCGAGACCAACGAGCTGTGTATCGGATCGATTCACGGTCACGAGGCCGTCAACGCGATGCGCTCGCCGGGCCGAAGCAAGACCCAGGGGTCGAAGGCGGCGGTCTGGGAGCAGGAGCCCGGCTTTGGCGAGCAGGGCAACGACTACTTCTACTCCACCACGCCCACCCCAGCGAGCCTGCACAACTACGTGCAGAAGCAGCTCGACCCGACGCTTCGCAACGGCATCGCGCTCAAGTACATCAGCCGCGCACACACCGTCTGCCACTTCGCCGGGACCAAGCCCGAGGGCGAGCTCACCCGGATCCAGAGCGTCCAGGAGCTGTTCGACACGTTCCCAGACACCGTCGAAGACCTCAACATCTTGCCCACCCCGCAAGAAGCTCAGCTCTTGGCGGAGGCGGTCCAGCGCGTGGACTCGAAGTTCCTCGATCGCAACGGCTTCAACACCGCCGCCCGCGAACGACACGACGGAAACCTCACCGAGGCGACAGGTCTGTGGCACAGCGGAGACTCGAAGGTCGTGTCCATGCCGCTGACCGAAGAAGAGGTCGCGTACTGGAGCGCGGGCGTCCCCGATCAGGTCGGCGACAACCTCAAGGCCAATATTTGGGAACAGGTCGCTTGGGCATTCAAGCTGATCTCCAACGACGTCACGCGCTCGGTCGCCCTGGAGTTCGACTACCTCGACGTCCACGAGACCCGCTCCCAGAGCGTCATGAACACGATGGGCTTGCAGGCATCCTTGCCACTGGCACGGCTCATCGAGTCCCTCAAGGCGGCGGGTATCTACGAGCAGACGCTGGTCGTCGTCTACAGCGCCGATGGTGGGCGTGCCCCCAACGGAAACTCCTACGGCAACTCGGGGAAGAACACGTTTGTGATGGCGGGCCGCAACGTCAAGGGCGGCTACTACGGAGACGTGAGCATCGCCGGCAACACGGGCTCCGGACACACCTACGGCTATCACGTGCCCAACGAGAGCGGAGCACCGCAAGCCGCGGTGACCGACAACTCCAACCGGCTGTCCGGGTCCAGGTCGTGGCGCACGGTCATGAGCGCACTCGAGATGCCCGACGACCTCTGCGACGAATTCGAGGACGTCGCTGGAATCAACCCGCTGAGTTTCATGCTCACCTGAAGGACCGCAAACGATGACGAACCGACTCTTTGTGGTCCCCGCCCTCGCGGCCCTGCTCACCATGGGCTGCTACTCCGGTGTCGATGTCCGACCCGGCGGCCTTGGTCTGCCTGAAGGCGGGCAAGATGATGACGCCCCTCCCGAGCCCACCGGCGAGGAACCCGAGCCCGACGCCCCCTCGGATGACGATACGGATCCGTCGGACGACGAACCCGAACCCGCCGAAGATCCGTTCGAAGTCCCGAACCACGAGGTGAGGCTGCTGCCCTTCGGGGTCCGCATGAACAACCTCGCGCGACTCCTCGATGTCGAGCAGGACCACTTTGTCTTCGACGAGCTCTACATGCGCCGCACGATGCTTGGCGACCATGACTACGCCAATGGCGTGGCTCCCGACTTGTCGTGGAGCCCGACCAAGATGAGCGTCTGGGTGAAGGGCCTGGTGCCGGTCTGCAACTCGGCGCAGTGGCTGGCGCGCTATCCCAACCTCAGCGCCGACCCAGCGCCGTTGCTCCGAGATGTCCTCGCCCGGGACCCCGACGCAGACGAGCTCGCCGCCTACCAAGCGTTGGCAACGAACGCCGAACGCCCGGACGAGCTCACCTGCCTCGCCGCCCTCAGCTCCCTCGATTTCGTCGCACGATGACCTGGCGCATCGCGATTGTGCTCCTGTGCCCGCTGCTCCTGGCATGCGACACCGCTGGCCAAGACGAGCTTCCTGCCGACACCGAGGCTCAACCCGCGGGTTCTTCGACGACGGACCCGGCCGCGAGCACGGGCGAGCCCGAGGACGACGATGCAGGGTCCAGCGGAAGCACATCGGGCGGGAGCTCGAGCTCGGGGCCCGGTTGCACCCCCCTGCCGTGGTTTCCGGACCTGGACGACGATGGCTTTGGACCGGACGACGCGGTCGTGATGACCTGTGATCCTCCGCCGGATCATGTGCCCAGCGGGGGCGACTGCAACGACGCCGATCCGTCGGTCAACATCACCGTGGATGAAGTCTGCGACGCGGTCGACAACGACTGCGACGGCGCCATCGACGAGCCCGCGGAGACGAACACGAGCTGCGGTGGGTGCTCGCTGTTCGAGATCGAGTCCCGCGGCTACGCGGTCTGTGCCGAGCCCTCCTCGTGGAGCGAAGCACAGGCCCATTGCGAGAGAGGATTCGGCGGCACCTTGGTCGTCATCGACGCGTCCGCCGAGAACACGGAGGTTGTCGCCCTCGCCGGCGCCAAGCTCCCGGCCGTCTGGATCGGGCTCTCAGACCTGCGAACCGAAGGAGACTTCGTCTGGGCCGATGGCACGCCGCTGGAGTTCACCAACTGGAACGCCGGCGAGCCCAACGATGCCGCCGCGAATGAGGACTGCACCCAGCTCGCGGCCGCCACAGGCTACTGGAACGACCTGGACTGCGTCACACCGCTCCCCTACATCTGCGAAGTCGCGCTGTAGCGGGAGCGGAGTGGATCAGCTATCCGTCGCGGGCTTCTTGCCGTCGCTGCAGATGTCGCCCTTGTCGGCCTTGAGAATGCCGATCTGCTCCTTCGCCTTGTCCTTGTAGTGCGCCGGCGCCTTGGTCTTCTTCTGACGCAGCGCGTCGAAGTAGGCGATGGCGTTTTGGCACTGGCCAAGCTTGGCGAAGGCGAGACCCGAGTAGTACAGCGCGTCGGGGATGACGGCGTCCTTCGGGCTCTCCTGGATGACTCGGTAGAATTCACCGAGCGCCTGCCGATACTCGCGAGCACTGAAGAACGTGAGGCCGATGTTGAAACGGACCTCCGCGATCTTGGCGTCGGTGGGGTAGCGCGACTCGTAGGTGCGCCAGAGCCTGCGCGAGGCCTTGTACTTCTTGGCCTTGAACTGCTTGTCCGCCTCGGCCCACAGCTCGGTCTTGCTCTCCGGGATGTTGGTGGCTTCGTTGAGCTTTTCCTCGAGCGCCAGCAACCGAATGTCGACGTCGCCCCGAAGCTCGGTGAGCTCCTGCTTGGCTGCGGTCGCCATGAAGTCGGCATTCTCGGCCGCGCCGCGAAGCTCTTGAGTGTCGACCTCGAGGTTGTCCACCCGCAGGCCCAGGTCGGCCTGGTTGCGGCGAAGCACCTCATCGAGCTCGGCGAGCTTGGTTTCGAGCTGCTCGGTGAGCGTCTCGACCTTGGCCAGCGTCTCCTCGGTATTCTTGTCCTGCGCGACGACCTCTTTGCGCAGCTTGTCGACCTCCTTGGCCAGATCGTCTTGATCAGCCTTGAGGGCGATGCAACCCGACGACAGAATCCCGCAAAGCCCAAGGGCCCCCACATATGTGAGAGCCCTGGTGCGTCGCGAGACCACAGAGAAGATGCTCATGGTCTTCATGATGATTTTTTCCGACGTGCAGCCCAACCTGGAGCGGATGGGCCTGGCGACTAGGGGAAGATGAACTCGACCCGGCGATCCTTGGACCAGGACGACTCGTCGGTTCCGATGGCTTCGAGGTTGCCCTTGGAGATCACCTGAAGGTTCTCTCCGGTGACCCCTTTGGTCTCGAGGTACTTCTTCACCGACTGACCACGACGGTCGGTCAGCATGATGTTGTACTCCTCGGTACCCCGCGCATCGGCGTGTGCTTCGAGGTAGACGAGCGTGCCTTGCTCGACCAGGCACGTTGCGATCTGGTCGAGTTGCTCCTGCGCCTCGGGCTGGATCTTGGGGCTGTCGAAGCCGAAGAAGATTGCGTCGATTCCGCATGGGTTGGTGCCGCCGCCCTCGATGCCCGAAAAGACGCACATACCCCCGTCGCAGATTTCATCCATCGCGCATTGGTCGTCAGTTGTGCACTGACCACCCGCTGCGCCGCCTCCTGAGCAAGTGCCCGTGGCCAGATCGCAAGTGCCGCCGTCACAGGAGAGGTCGTCGACACAGCTCGAACAAGCGCCCGCCGTGCAGACGAGGCCGCCGGCACAGTCGAAGCTCTGGGTGCACGGAGATCCGAGCGAGCCCTGTCCACCATCTCCGGTGGGAATGGCGCTGGGGTCGGTGCAGCGGAACTCGAAGCAGACCAGGTCCTCACCGTTCGGGCCTTTGGCCGCGCAATCGGTGTCGGTGGTGCAGTTCTGGCACTTGCCATCGACGCACTTCTCACCGAGGTCGGCTTTGCAGTGCTTGTCCTTCTTGCACTCGGGGTATTCGGGTTTCTTGCAGCCCACGAGCGGCGCGCTCAAAGCGAACGCTGCAGCGACGAGGGAGAACGAGGCGAGACGGGGCAGGAATGATCGCATCGTGGGTGTCTTTCGTTGGCGGGGGAGTGATCCCGGAACACCCTCTATGGGTATCTCGCGGGCACTTGAAGGCGGTTCTATCACGGCAAGGGGGGGTGTCAACCGCGCGAAACCTCGGCCCGAATGCGGATCTCGTAAACCTGCGCACCCACCCGAACTCGACGCCGCAGCCGGCCTTCCGTGGTCGTTTCGATGTCGGCCCGGGCGACGACCAGGGCCTCATCGTCAAGCTTCAACGTAGGTCCAACGCCCAAGCGATGGAGCAAGTAATCCCCGACATCCACGGTTTGGTAGGGGGCTTCCGCGACCTCGAGGTCCCATTCGACCTCCACGGCGCCTGGGTGGTGGCGCGGAACGACGGCCAGATCCAGCCGGTGCCGACCCGAGGGGGTCAGCAACACGGCCGAGTACTTGAGGCGATGCCCGTCACGAACGGTCACCGACTGCGGTCGCATCACGCGAGGCATGCGGCCCTTCTTCGCGTTCCGGGTCGGCGTGACATCGACGATCTCGACGGTCACGTCGAGCGGCCACAGCTCTCGTGCATTCTGGCCCGTCATCGGGGTCGCCAAGCTGTCGGCGGCGAGAGAGGGCAGCGGAGCGAACGAGACGGCCGCGAGGCCGAGGACGGCCGCGGAGATTCGCCGAAACGTTGACGTGGGAGCGCGTCGCATGCTGCCAAGGAGGCACAGGTCGCGCGGGCATCTCAACTTTTCGGCGCGAGACGGATGAGCGTGGGGTTGTGCAAAAAAGTTGCGCCGACCCGCCACCGCCTAGGCGCACTCACCGCACGGGGCGCCCGTACACTAACGGGCCGATCGCGGGACCGTCAGCGACTCTTCGTTCACCCTAGAATACCTGAACCTACATGCGCGTCAGAGACCACGGATGAGCGGGCCAGTGTATTGGATTTGGGGGGCGGGTCCCAAGACGGCGACCGCAAAACGGGAGGCGGAACGAGTCGTTCAGATCCCGCCCGGCAGCATCGACGCCCACTGGAGGCAGTTCCGAGCCGGCACCGTCGCGCATCCTCCAATCTCCGACCTTGCCGTCGACGCCGTCACCCGCCTGCGCCAACGCGTGAAGACGGCGCCAGAGCCTTCGCTCTTCTTCGGCGCTCGCAACCTGCGAGAGATGTGCGGCGGTCTTGTTGCGCGTACCCGTGAGCGGGGTCAGCTCGCGAGCAAGCTCGTCTTCGAGGACCACGGACTCGTAGGTCCCGGAGAACGGCCCGAGGTGATGCTCTTCTTCGGCCAGGACGCGCTGTCGATGCAAACTCTGCCCCGACATCGTCAGGCTCTCGAGACGCTTCGCGGCGGACTCGCCCGCGATGCCGCGATCTACATGGTCCACTGCTACGCCGCAGCGGACGGCGGTCGGCTCATCCAAGCGATCAGCCGCATCGTTGGCGTGCCGGTCTACGGTGCCGACGCGATCCAGGACGTCGGCAACCAGGCGCTCGAAGGCTCGGGCTATCGCGCGGACGAAAACAACATCCGCTTCGTTCGCTCGTTTCCGCGGTCGGTCTTGCACTTCGACTGAGCGCGACACGGCCGAGTGCGTTCCTGGAGTGATCCTCTCCAGCGTAATCCCGAGAGAAAGATGCCCCAACTGATGAGGGAAACGGGTGTTGGCATCCGTAGAGGGCTCGTGCTCAAGACGCCCCTGCTCCCGTTGCTCGCATTCGCGCTCGTGTCGACCGCCGCTTCATCCGCCGAAGCCGCAGACAGCTGGCGGATCAAGAGACAGGTCTGGTCCAACATCTCGTTTGGGGAGAGCGATGTGTTCAGGGGTCTGTTCAGCCGCTCGCTCGACTTCGTGGGCGGGAGGATCGCCACCAACTACGGGGCGCGGCTCTCCCCGGTCTGCCGGACCAGCGACGGTAAGATCGGCGGCGCGGTCCCCCACAAGACGGGCAACACGTGGCAGATGAAGTGCCTCGGAAAGACCTACGCTCAGGGAGCACGCGCGCTCAAGTTCAAGAATCGTTACTCGGCCGAGCCCGACACGATCACCAAGGCCCGTGGCCGGCTGCCGCAGCGGGCAGTCAAGGTCACTTCGGAGGGCAAGGTCAAGGCGCTGTGCCTGGCGAAGATCGGCGGGCAGAACATCCCAGGAGTGATGGACATCCCGTCGGTGCATTCAACCGCCGCACTGCCTCACTGCAAGGTCTGGCTCATGGGCCAGCTCACCGCGGTCGGAAACTGGAGCGTCATTACCCACAACGTGACGCTTCCTGCCAGAGCCAACACCTGGTGGAACCCGGGCAGCGGTGACAGTCTCCCGCAGCTTCCGACGTACGTCCTACGCAGCGGGCCCACCCCCATGTGCCGCTCCCACGAGCTGTTTGGCTCGAAGTGGCCAGGCATGATGCGCAAGTCCAGCGGACCCAATGGGCGGTCGGTCTACTGCGACTTCACCTACCTCGACACCTCGGGCACCGTAAAACAGGGGAAGACTCAGTCGTTCGAGATCTACCTCGCCGCCAACCCGAAGAAGCCAGCATTTCCGAAGTGGGGCCCCGCCAAGCCCGGAGCGAGCGCCAACTACAGCCGGGGTCTCGAGATCTCGAAGCGCAACGGCAAGTGGCTCTACATGTGTTCCCAGACGTACGGAAAACGAGGCGTAGCGATCGCCGCAGAGAAGAAGTGTCGTGCCGCGAACGGGTCGGCGGCGCGAGAAGGGAACTTCAAGCTTCTCGAGCGATAGCCTCGACGGCAGGAGCTCGCCGCAGCTCCAAAGGCGCGCGGCGTGGCCGTTTGGCGGGATAGGCGCAACGCGAGGAGATTCGCGCCAGCCGCCCTCTTCTCGGCGACTTTGCATGGTCCCCGCACGTGAAGCGCGCGATCCCCCTCGGCACCGTGATGCTCGCGTCGTGCTCCGACGCGAAGTGAGCGACGATACCAAAGACGTGAGCACACGATGGCTCCCCATGGTGGCGAACCCCATGGGTGCAGCGATCCCATCCCGAGCGACGCCGAGCAGCGCTACGTCGATACGAGATCTTGCCGAACGACCGGGTCCTCTTGGTACACCACGATCCCTCGCTCGCAGATGGCCCGGCGTAACTCGGGACACCACGGTGTGTCGGGCACATCGCCGTCCCACCGTGGCGCCAATGACCCGCGCGCAGCTCGGTACACCCCGGCGTTCATCCGCACCACCACCGAGAAGTGCTCACGCATGAAGTCTGCGATCTCGAGCCCCGAGCGGTCGTAGTCGCCAGCGTACTGCAACGCGACACCAGCATCCGACAGCTCGGCGAGCAGGCGCTGCGTATCGAGGGAAGGCCAACCCGAGCTACACACGACGGGGATGCGTTGCCCTGTCAGCTGAAGCCACTCGACGACCGACGGGTTCTCCACGCACAACACCCTCTCGTTCGTGAGCGTCGGCACGCCGCGGTCGAGCATCGCACTCGACAGGTGGGCCGGGGCGTCGTCGGCCGCCGCCAACTCGAGCAGCCTCCCCGCGGGGGTCGACGGCTCCGCTCGCAACGCCCACGTCAGCGTGGGCGAGGACAATCGGTCGAACACGACGCCGGCCCTGCCCGCTGCACGACGAAGCTCGAACCGCTCGGCATCGTCCGCGTCGACCTCCCTCAGTTCCGCCAATGCGGAGAGGAGGAACAGCCGCGCGGATCGTTTCGCGTCGAGTGCGTGCGGGTCTCCGGTTCGTTCCCAGGCGAGGATCGGACTCGGCAGTGGTCGCTGCAGCGGCAGGTCCCCGAGCAGGTCGGCAATCCACAGGAGCGACGTCGACACGGCGTCGAGATCGCCTGCGAGCCGAAGCCTCGCGAGGGTCTGGGGCACGAGCGCCCCTACACGACACTGGAGTTCGGCGAAGAGTCGCTCTCGCGCCTCGTCGGCCTCGGCTCGTGTGCGCGCGCGGTTCTCCACCGGTCCCACCAATCGCTCGATCAAGTCACGAAGACCAACACCGTCGACGCCGAGCGCCGACTGCAGTGCCGCAACCTTGACCCGCTGCTTCCCTGGGGTCATCGGGGATGCCCGCCCGAACAAAGATGTGAGGGCTTCGGCCGCCCGGCGATTCAGCTCCACCATGATCGTTCGGACGGGGCGCTCGGACGCGCCCATCCGGCGGTGAAGCTCTCGCCAAACAGGCTCCAGGTGAGGCCGGTCCTTCGCCCACCTGACCACCTTCAGGACATTGCGGTCTCCCTCGGCGGTGCCAGTCACGAGGGCCCATCCAGGTCGGTGGTCACCACGAGCGAGCGGCCGTTCCACACCATGCGGGTCGTCGTCGTCTTGTCGTCGGGGAGCTTCTGAAACAGGTGGATCGCGATGCCGTCGAGGGTGTCGTACTCGCAGCGGTCCTTGTCCGACGTGAAGACGCCGTCGAGTTCGAGCCGGGGGAGTAGTCCCATGAGCTGCCGTTTGTTGTTGAAGTCGAGCTTGGGAAACAGCTCGTCCATCAGCAGCAGCCGCGGGCTCTGGCACGGTGGTTGTTCGCTCGCCGGTTCGTAGTGGGCGACAACGGCCACCAACAGCGGGAGCACCATGACGATCGTCTTCTCCCCGGCGGATAGGGACACGTTGCGGCTTGCGAGCGGGCGTGGTTGCGCGCCAAACCGGGTGTGGTGCACCTTGACCGCGAAGTGGTGCCAGTCGCGGTAGTCGAGCATCCGTTCGAGCCGCTCCCGCCAATCTCCCGTGTCCTTTTCGTCGGCGCGCACCTGCTCGACGCGGTTGCGCAAGAAGGCATCGAGCTCGGCCCGGCCGTCGCTGACGGGTGAGTCCTGCAGGAGCAGCCGCTTTGCCCGCCGTAGCTGGGTTGCTTCGGGGAGTTCGGGATCGATGTCCCAGTCCAACGCCACGCCCACCCCGCCGGCCGCAGAACGGACCTCGCCCAGGATCCCATTGATCCGCTCGACCAGCGCGGTTGCGGACCAAAGCCGCGCCTTGAGGTGCTCCCGCAGCGAACCGGTCAAGATCTCTTCGAACAGCTCCTGCTGCTTCTGGTCGAGCTCGGCGATCGCTCGATCGCGATCCTCCGCGATCCGCGAATGCAGTTCAGGCCCCGAGACGACGATCCCATCCTGGCGGGCCCGAAGGACGGACCACGACCCCGCCTGCGATTCGAACGTCAACGAGACGCGCCCGGCGAGCTGGGCGGTCGCACTGTGCTGCCACTTGTGCACCTTGGCAACGCGATTCGAGATCTCGGCGTCGGTCGGAGGTGCACCGAGACCAGGATCGGCCCGCACGGCTCGCGCCGACTCCAGCTGAGCGGTGAGCGTCTGCAGTTCGCCGAGTTCCGGCGCGATCGACAGGTCGGCGTCGGCGACGACACCTTCCCGACAAAGCTCGACGTACATCTCGTGCGCCTCTTTCCGGACGCTCTGCGCCTTCTCGCGCTCGCCGGCCGCGGCTTGTCGTTGGGTCTTCAGTTGGCCGATCTTCTCCGCGAGCCTCGTCTCGCGTTTGCTCAGTTCCTGCCTGCGCCGCCCGATGCCGAGCAAGCGAGATCGAATCTGCTCGAGGCGATCGAGCAGCTCGCGAAACGGCTTGCCCACGGACGCCTCCAGCGTGCGCAGCTTCGTCGCAATCCGCTCGTGCGCCAACCGATGCTCGCGTGCCCTGTCCTGCGTCCGTGCGACCCGCACCTTCGCATCTTCGGAGGCCTTGTGGGCGTCCGAGGCCCGCTGGTCGGCGAGGTCGGATTCGCTGCACCGTCGCTGAAACCGATCGAGGTCTTGCGCGATCTTCCTCGCTTGCGCCGCCGCGGCGTCGAGCTCGGCGGCGGTGATCGGAAGAGCATGCTCGGCCGCGGTCGCCACGAGAGCCTCATGCGATGCCCGAGCCGCCGAAGCGGCGCCCCTGAGGCGCTCCGAGGCCTCGTGGAGCTCGCTTTTTCGCTCGCTCACCCGCGTGCGAGCATCGTCGTGGTCCCGTCGTGCGCCGACGATCGCGTCGGTCCGTGGGAACGCTGCGAACTCCTCGTCACACGAGGCGAGCCGTCGATCGAGTTCTTCCAGCGCCGCCGTACATGCTCTCCGCGACGCCTCGAGTTCGGCGCGCCTGCGCTCGAGTTCCACGATCGCGGCCTCGCGTGCCGCCTGACGCGAAGCGGCACCCACGAAACGCGCAGGTTCGACGCACGCACGCCCGGTCAGATGCTGTGTGCGCCAGGACCCGTCCAAGCCGACCACGAGTCCCCTCGCAGGTTCCTGCGCATGCGCATCGCTCTCGACCCAAGCGATCGATGCGAGGAACGCCGAGACCGCGGCCGCCTGGGGTGGAGGCGCAGCCGGGTCGGGGATCACGGGCGCCGTAGGTGTCTCGGCGTGGGCCGGGAGCTTCGGCACCACCACGAGCGTGTCCGAGAGGGTGGCACCGAGCTGCAGCGTGCCATCGGACGCGACCCAAGCATCGAGGACTCCGCAGGCCAACAGCGCCGCCTCGACACGATCTCGCCGCTGAGGCGACAGTTGAGCGTCGAACTCCAACAACCGCCACAGCGGCGCGCCCGCGAAGCCTGAACGATCCCTACGCCCCCGCGGAGCCTCGGGCTCCGGCTCACGACCGGCTTTCCACTGCGCGAGTTCCTCCTCGACCCCACCGAGTTCCTCACTCAGAGACTGCCCCCGAGCGACTTGTTGGGCCCGTTGTTCGACGAGGGGCTCGCGGGCTCGCCCCCGCGCCCGTGCGAGGTGGTCTCGCGCCTCTAGAGGATCTTCGGGCAGCTCGACGAACGGACGCAGCTCCACCGCGTCAGTCCGCCACGTCTGCACGCTCGCCCACCACTGCGTCTCGCAAGCCTGCGCGTGCGCCTGCGCGGACCGTAGGCTCTCCTCGACCTCGTCGAGACGTTCACTGGCCCTTGCACGCGCCTCGCTCGCGTCCGTACGCCGCTGCTCGGCGAGCTCGCACGCGTGCAGCCGGCCCCGGACGATCGTCACCGCCTCTACACGCGCGTCGACCCAGGTCGACACCGACGCGCCCACCCCCTCGCTCGGCAGATCGTCGAGTGACGGGCCGCCCAGTCGCTCGACGGCTTGCTCGAGGTCACGGCGGGCGTGGTCACGCGAACGATTCGCGTCCGCCTTCTTCTCCCGAGCCCGCGTCGCCGACCGTTCATGGTTGCGCGCATCCGTCTGCTCGCGCTGTGCGTCCGCCTCGCTGCGCGCCAGCTGCGTTGCACGATCGGCGACCTCGGCCTCGACCTGCGCGATCTGTTGCCCCTCACGAAACTCGTCCGACTGCTGGAGCCCCTCCTTTTCGCCCTGCAATTTCGCGGACTCGGCCTCGAGCCTCTCGCGCTCCCGTTCGACGTCCTGGACGTGCTGGCGGCGCAGCGCGAGGTCTGCTTCCACCTGCTTGAGTTCGCGAGTGACCCGGTCGAAGTCGGTCGTCGCCGAGACGACGTGTTGGACGACACGTGCGGTCCAAGCCCGCGCGTAGTCCCGGTTGGCGCGCACAAGGTGACGCGCCCCCCGAAGGTCTTCCTCGAGCCCGGCGATGTGGTCGCGGCGACGGTCCAGATCCGCGAACCCCTCAGCGACCTTCCCCAGCTCCAGCTCGTCGAGCGGCGGCAACGCCTGGGACAACAAATCCGACAGCCTCCGCGTCGACAATCCGTCCGAGACGTTTTGCTGGCGGACGACGAGCAAGGTTCGAATCAGGGCCTCGACCTCCTCCTCCGACCACCCGGGAAAGAGCACCTCCCGTACAGCCTTGCGATAGCCCGAAGTGTCGCCTCCCCACAGCGTGCCCGCATCTCCCATCGCCTCGCGCAAGCGCTCTGGGCCCAGAGGATGACCGCCGCCATCGAGCAGCGCGAGGTCGTGGCCCACGCGCTGCGACGTGGTGAACCAGTGCTTGTCGCCGCCGCCCGAGGCGTTGGCCCGCAGCCGCGTGCCACACGTGAAGCTCGCTCCGCTGTCGCGCTGGAACTCGAGCCACAAGAACCCGGTTCGCGGCTCTCGCTCGTCGTATCCGGTCACGCGGCTCCAAAGACCGCCACGGTCCGCGCCCGAGGTCGAAAGCCTGCCAGGCTGGCCGCGTGCGTCGAGCAGGTAGGGCAGCAGCAACTCGAGGGCCATCGTCTTGCCCGATCCGTTGGGCCCATACAGCACCATGCGGCCCTGCTCGAACTCCAACACCTCGTTCGCGTACTGCCACACGTTGAGCAGCCCCGCCCGCGCGGGTCTCCATCGGTCGGGGTCGGTGCGGACTGCCGCGCCCTCGTTCGCCGGCGTCATCCGTCCCGCTCCCGCTCGAAGGAAAACCGGGCCGCCGCCGGGCGAGGATGCACCACGTCTGCATCACACTCGACGAGCCCAAAGGACTCGAGGAGTACAAGCGCCTCTGCACACGTCGCAGCGGCCCCGGCTTTGCGTGCGCCTCGTGCCCAACTGGGGTGCCGTCGCATCCGGTCCTCGAGCGCGGCCTCGAGCGATTCGACCGATCGAGACGCGGGCTCCCGCACGCCGTCGGTCCCCTCCGACACCAATACCGAAAGCAGGATACCGGCGACCTGATGCACCACCGATGGCCGACGGCTGAACAGCGGCGGCCCGTCACTCGATTCCCCAGTGGGGTCGATCGCGAGCCACACCTGCCCGTGGCGCTCACAGGACAAACCCGCCTCCGCGACCACGTCCAGGACCTTGTCACGCCCCGCGGGGCTCTGCAGGTACTCGCGAACCGCGGGCCGTAACGCGTCGAGCTCGAGCACCGGGTCGTCGAGCAGCCGCCGTAGCACTTGATGACGCGCCCACTGCACACGAAGGCCTCGCTCGGCGCCCTGCGGGTCGTCGGCGACGACGTCGTACCGCGGCTCCGCGGCGAGGCGCGCGATCCAGTCCTCGGCTTCCGCCGCCCGTGTGCCGAGCTCCTCTCGAATCCGTGAAGGCGGAGTGTCCGAGGACAGCAGCTGCGGAAGAATGGTCGTGTTCGCTCGCAGCACCGCATCACCGCGCTCTGCCGCGGAGAACCCCTCCATCTCCCCCGCCGTGCATTCCACGGCGCCTTGGTCCCGCAGCCACACCAACACGTCGACGAACGCGAGCCGATGGCCGTGGCGCGTGGCGTCGAACGACACAAACGCCGCATCGCTTCCCATCGCGCGCGCGAGCACATCCGCCAAGTCACCCATGGTGATGAGGGGCCGCCGCAGCAGGTGCGCGCACGCGAGCGCGAGCAGCTGATAGCGAAACCCATCAAAGGGTCGGTGCGCTCCGCGAGGACGCCGGAGCCCCCGAGTGGGGTCGAGCACCGCCGCGCGCTTGTGCAGCCGAGCAAAGCCGCCGGGGAGGTCGACCTGAAGTCGCCAGCCGAGGTTGTCCTCGAACCATCGACCCAACCGTGCCCTCGACACCGCGATGGCGCGGAACAACTCCGGCTCGGTGCGCCGTTGTACGAGCGGTCGCGCGAGCAGCCCGCGAATCGCCGGCGCAAGTACCTCGGCTCGAAGATCGGCGGACATCAACCGAGACTCCGCTTTGGTTCAGCTGCCCGCGCGACGTTCTCTTCGCTCGCGGTGCGCATCTCGATCGAGACGGCGTAGTCCGGGGCCTCGAGCGTCCCGAGCTCGGTTTCGATCTGCGTCCTCGTGCTCGGGTGGTCGTCGGTGATGGTGATCGAAAGCCGTCCATCGCTCGACACATGGCGGCGGATCCCGTCCGTCTCCGGGGCGGTGGTCAACGCGGCGCACAACAGGTCGAGCAACTCGCGGTACTGCACGTACTGCAACCGCGCGTAGCTCGACAATCGCACCGATCCCTGGGTGAGCAATCGCCCCCGCAACTGTTCGAGGTCTTGCAGTCGCTCGACCTCGGCCCGCGCCCTGCTCGCACGCTCCTTGCCAACATCTCGGACCGGACGCTCTCGGCGGGTGCTCTTGGTGTGTCGGCGCGGAGTCAGGTCGAGATTGATGTCGATACTCGGGTTGCGCGAGGTCGGCAGGCTCGGGTCGACCGTAGCCCCCACCTGCGCCCCGATGCCGAGGTCGTGGTGACGCGCGCCATGGAGTTCAAACGCCGCGACTGCCAAACGGTGGGCTTGCGTGTCGTCGCGACAACGCGCAAAGACCCGCGCGAGCTGGGTGAAGTCTTCCGCCACGCCTGCGGACAGCCGGTGGTGCGTTCTGCGGAGCTCGAGCACCTTGAGAAAGGACAACACCCAATCGCGGCCCTGCCTCCGCAGCCGCTCCATGTTGGGCGCAGCCCCGCCGCGGCCCTGCACGAACCACTCCTCGAGCGCCTCCAGCCTACGGTGACGCTCCTCGAGCCACGCAGGCCCCGGGTCCCCAAGCAGGGGGTCCGGCGCCAGGTTGGCCCCGGCGAGCGCACGTTCGAAGACAACCGCCGGTCCGAGCGCTTGCAGCAGTCGCACCGCTCGCGCCACCCGAACCGCGGGCTCCTCGGCGTCTTGGATGAACCGCGTGACGTAGTCGATGATCACCTCTCGCGCCTGGCGGAGCACCGTGTCGCCCAGGCTCGGATCCCGCATCAACTCCGCCAGCCTCCGCTGGAGCTGTCGAACGTTGTCGACCAACGAAAGCAGGTTGTGCTCGGCCCTGTGCCACTCCATGAAGATCTCGACGGCGTCCGACTCAGCGTGACGCGCGAGCTCGGCCGCACGCGCAACCGACTGCGCGAGAGCGTCGATCGTGGCCGTCTGCAGGCTCGCGGTCGCACCGAGAAAGTCCGCCGCTCGATCGAGCGCCGCAATCACAGCCGAGCCGTGGCCCGTCAGGGACCACTGCACGTTGCGGCGCTGAAACTCCTCCGGCGTCCGATAGGTGGCGGACTCGTTGCGCGACTCATCTAAATGGCCCCACTCCACCAGCTGGTCGAGGCTTCGGCGCAGGCGGACGTCGTCGAGCTCGAGGTCGGCTGCCTCCCGCGGAAGCAGGCTGCAGATCTGCTCCAGCGACAGCGCAGGGTCGGTCAGGTCGCGCTCGGCGAACAGGGACAGAATGGACAGGTGGAGGTCACGATTGACGGCGACCGCCACCTCGAACAGGTGCTTGGGGGTCGAGCGCCATCGTCGGTTGCGGTCCACGGGGGAGTCGGAGCGTATCGCAAGCGACCAGCGGCGGGCCAGACGTCACAGATCACGCAGACGCGCTCGCACACGCTTCAGCTGCGCGAGCGCCTTCTTTCGCAACGCGCGGTCCCGCGTATGCAGCGACGCCTGCTTCTCCAGCACGAGCACGAACGGACGACCCGTCCTGCGCGTGACGTGCTTGACGGGCAACCCCGCAGCGTCGATCTTGCGATGGAGGTGCTTTCGGCGTTCTTTGTTGAGGGGCATCTCCACGGTGGTCTCCGAGCTGCGCAGGAAGGCGTGCAACGCCTTGCAGTCTCGACCACGCGCAACGTCGGGGATCTCGATCACCCAGTGATCAGGCCTGCGATCCATGCGCTGCGCCAACGCGTCGAGCTCCCGCTCGGCCGCCTTCAACAGGCGCTTCGCACCTTGCCTCACCCACCCGGCGGCGCTATCGGGGGCCGAGACGGCGAGCGCCACGGTGACCATGTCGAGCACGCCGAGGGGGAGCCGCGTCCCCACCAGCGCGGCGACGCAGCGCCGATAGGGTTCGCGGGCGTCTGCGGCGACACAGGTGCGCAGCGCTTGGATGATGCGCGCGGTCTCGCCTCGCTCACCACGAACCTCATGGGGTGCATACGGCGAGCGGCTGCGGTGGCGTGCGTTGAAGTCGAGTTCCTTCAGCGCAGTGTCGACCTGTTCGCACGCAATGATCGTCGCGACTGCTTTGCCCGCTTTCCGCCCAGTGCTCACGACGCGCGCAATCCACTTCGGCAGGTAGACGAAGCGCCCCCATTCGTCGGTGTGCCAGGCGGAAAGCAGCGCTCGCCCGAACGCCTCGCCGTAGCGATCCAAGAGCGCGACGAACGGCTTCACCGCCCGCATGGGCACGCTCTGGAATCGCGGCGCGAGCGGCTCGAGCAGCGCCCGTGCCGTGGATTCTTCGCCCGAGACGACGGCAAGCTCCAACGCCGACGTCCACGCGACCGTATCGGTCCGGAGCACCCGATGCTTTTCGATGCGTTCGAGCAAGATCGACAGCTGCTCGTGCGCTGCTGGCCTGCTCTCGCGAAATCCATCGAGTACGGTCCTCAGCGCGCACGCGGGGTCTGCCTCGACCTCCATCGCGAACGCCCGGGAGCGCGGCCAGAGCACAACCGCGGCGCGTTCGTACCAACGGTCCAGCGTGGAGCCGTAGTTCCCCATGTAGCCCTCGTAGTGGGACCCCTGCGGTTTCAAGGCGCTGTTCGGAGTGCTCGCGCAGACCTCCGACTCGCCGACGTGCAGGCCCTCGAGCGACGCTCTCGAGCCATCCCGACCGCGCGCCGCCTTGAACTCGACCTGGAAGTCGAGCAGATCGACGGGGATCACGTCGTCTTCGTCTTCGACGTCCGCTTCATCCTCATCGTCGTGCCGCCGACCGTAGACGTCGCGAGCGCTGAACCCCACCTCGCAGTGCCAGTGCTCGTCGATACGCGCCAGGCAGAGGCTGGCGTCGAGCTTCAGTGCGTCCGCCACCTCACGCATTGCCCGCACCCGCGGCCCGTCGGCGCCCTTGAGGCGACTCCACCCGAGGTTGCGAGCCGTGTACTCGTGGTCGAGCAGGTACACCAACTTGTCTTGTCCGCGCGGTGCGTTCTCGAAGTACGCCTGCATCGCTCGACGGAGCGTCGCGGTCCTGCCCGGCTTGCCCGACGTCGTCGGCCCGTCTCGCACCTCGAGCGCATAGACCAGCGCCACCCGATACCCGGTCCTGACCGGACGCACCTCGTGTACGCAATCGGCGTAGAACGCAACAACCTCGATCTTGGGTGCGCGCCGTACCACCCGACGCACTTCGAAGCGTCGCTCGCCGTGCTCGATCCGCAGCGCCCCGCCGGTATGGCGCGAGGGCAGCAGTACCACGAGCGACCCGATCATCACGTCGGTCTTCTCGGTGTCCTTGTGAGGCTTGAAGAACTGACCGGGCCCGTAGATCGTCATCTTGTCGAGCTTCGGCACCAAAGTGGTCGACGGCGGCAACCCGAGCGCACTCGAGAGCTCCGCTACCGTTTCGCGCAGCACGGGGTTCCAGTGGCGCCCGTCGATCTTCAGCCTCGACTTCGCGATCTGCCACCCGTCCCGCACCGAGCGATCCACCACCGTGCGCTCGCCCCACCCGAACGGCGACTGCACGGCTTGGGCGACCAGGGCGCGCGCGGTTGCGGCCGAGAGTGGGAAGTCGACCCGGCCGAGGCCCTTGACGCTGAGGTCGAGGTGGTTCGCGTCCACGCTTCGACGCGCCGCGAAAGTGCCTCCGCGGGAGAGGGGTTCGAGCGCCGCGATCACCTTCTCGAGGTCGGCATGCATGAGACTAAGACTCTTGGCCGAAGCTCAGACGAGCTCGATGCCCGCGTAGAGTTCATCGACCGCGATCGATACCGACGGTGCCGCCACAGACACAACCTCGCCTCCGCGGACATCGAGCTGCTGCCAACCCGCCCCGGCGACACGCTCGCAGACCGTCACCTGCTTACGACGATGGGAGACGATCAGGACGGCGGCCAAGCTGGCGATCTGTTTGTAGTGGCTGAGCTTCTCGCCCCGGTCGTAATCTTCGGTAGAAGGACTGGTGACCTCGACCAGAATCGTTGGGTTGACCACCGCGTTCGGATCGACCTCGGCGGTCTTGCGGTGACCGCACACGACGGTGACATCCGGGAACGTGGTCAGGCCAGTCGACTCGATCCTGACCTTGAGATCCGAAGAAGAGACGCGGCATGTCCCGAGCAGCCCGTTCCCAAGCATGCGGGTCATCGACGCGCCGAGGTCCGCGTGCGCGGGTGTCCCACCGGCCATCGCGTAGATTTCGCCGTCGCAGAACTCGAGCTTGACGGGGCTTATCGCCAGCAGCTCCAGGTACTCCGCGTAGGAGTGATGTACCCGCCGCGCCGTGGTCATGACCCAAAGGCTAGCACGCACGCCGAGGCGGCGAGTTCAGCACATGCCGAGAGGTTGCGCCGCCGCCCCGACCAGGAAATCCGCCCCCTGCGAGGGCCCAGAGCGCCGCGTCGAGACAGTCGTCGGAGCTCGTCACGGGGCCACGCGCGGTTCGCTGACGCCCATGCGTGTCATGACGGCAGCGCGGACCAGTACAACGGGGGGCGCGCTCGGTCGACTCGCCAGCGCGCTCCTCCGAACGCTCCGTCCGCCGGGTCGGTGGCAGCGCCGTACCCAACACCCGGCCTTCGTTTCCACAGTAGACTCCTGCCCATCCGGCTTTGCAGGCAGCACCGCTTCATCCCAGCCCTGGCCTCCTTGGCCCTGACCGGGTGCCGTCCTCCAACGCCGGCGGCGACCCCCGCCCCTGCGCCGCACATCGACCCGCACCAGGTCTCGCGTGACCGCACCGAGCGGCCCAGCGCACAATGCGCAAGACAGCATTCTTCCACGATTTCAGTGTCCTCTGGGCCAAGAAGCGGTAAGTTAAAAAAATACAACTTATGGTCACGAGAGAACAGTGGGCGTTCTACGGCCGCAACGGGGAGCTTCAGCAGTTGGAGACGATTCTGCGTCGCCAGCGGTGGTTCTTCGCCCGGATCACCGGACGACGGCGGATTGGAAAGACGACCCTCATCCAGCGGGCCCTCGAGCACACCCGCACCGACCGCGTCTTCTACGTTCAGATTCCCGACTCTGCCCCAGCGGGCGTCCTCTCCGCGTTCTCAGACGCGATGGAGACCTTCGACATCTCCCCGTCGACCATTGCCCGCCCCACCACCCTGCTGGAAATGGCACAGACCGTCGGAGCGCTCGCCCGCGCAGGCTATGTCGTCGCGCTCGACGAGTTCCAGTACTTCGCTCGCCAGAAACTCCACGAGTTCACGTCTCACCTCCAGGCCGTCGTCGACGGTCTGTCCCACGAGGCCGAGCACGTCACCGGCGGCCTCTTCGTGCTCGGCTCGCTACACACCGAACTCGTCGCCCTCCTCGAGGACCGGGACGCACCGCTCTACAACCGAACGACCGACACCATCGAGCTCGACCACCTCGACATCGCCTCGGTCGTCGAGGTCATCGGCGCTCACGCCGAGCCTACGCCCGAGCGGCTGCTCTTCCTGTGGAACTTGTTCGAAGGCGTTCCGAAGTTCTACCGGGACTGTTTCGAGCAAGGGGTTTTGTCGGCCGACCGCCACCAGCTTCTCGATCGGATGTTCTTCGAGAGCAGCTCTCCGCTCCGGAGTGAAGCCGACAACTGGTTCCTCGGTGAGCTTCGAGGCCGATATGACGTCGTCCTCAAGTACGTGGCCCGCCAACCTGGCTGCACCAACAGCGACCTCGCAGCCCACGTACGGGAGACCAGTCCCGACTCGGCGGAGCAGGTTGGAGGCTACCTGAAGATCCTGTCGGACAAGTATCGGATGGTTGAGAAGCGCCTGCCGATCCTTTCCAAACCGAAGGCCAGGAAGGGCCGTTTCTACGTCCGTGACAACTTCCTGCGCTCGTGGCTGCACGCCCTGAGCCACCAAGTTCAGGCGATCAACTTCCGCCCTCGTAGACGACTCATCAAAACCGCAGACGAACGTCTCGCGGAAGCGGAAGGGTTCGGACTCGAACGTCTCGTGGCCGCTCTCTACGAGGAACGCAGCCGCAAGGACGTCGGCGACTTCTCGTTGACGCACCGGATCGATGGGTTCTGGGATCGAGCCGGAACCGAGATCGACCTCATCGCACTCGACGAGGAAGCGCGCCGAATCCGATTTGGTACCTGCAAGCGATCGGTCGACAAGCTACTCAAGGACACCGAGAACCACGAGAAGCACGTTCAGCGCTTCCTCGAGACAAACAAGGCGTTCAAATCTTGGACCATCGAACGTGTCGCCATCGCTCCGAGAATCGAAGCCGAGGCAAGAGCGCAGCTCGAGGAGGAGGGACTCATTCCCCAAGATCTGCTGGACCTGACCGGCGCTCTCTAGCCCTCCACCTCCGTGCTCACCGTCTCGCCGAACGCGTGCGCCGGCGAAACCTTCCGAACCGAGACCCGCTCGGCTTCGACTTCACTCTCGGCTCCATCGCCGCCTGGTTCCGACGCAGCAGCGCCTCGGGCGAGATTCGGGTGCCGTCGCGCTCGTACCAGCAGCCGGTCTCCCACACGTCGAGCAAGCGCTCTGACCATGCGGCCCACTCGGCTTGAATCGCAGCGTGTTCGAAAGGTGGGATCACCCCGGCCTCGCCCAGGTAGTCGGCGAAGGATCCGATCAGACGCACCAACGTCCTCGCATCCTGGCCTGCAGCCCCTCCGTACACGAGATAGGTGAACAGGATCTCGTGAGCGTCGATCTCAGCCCAGGAATCGGGCTCGCGTTCGGGCTCGCCAAGCAAGCGACCCATGTCTCGCCAGTGCGGTACCTGCAAGAGGATATGCACCGCGCTGTGGTGCTCGCCGTGCGGAGACCATGGCGGCACCCCCTCCCGCTCGAGCCAGGCCTCGGCATACGGTTGATGGGTCTCTTCCCAAGTCTTCGGGGCGGTCTCGGTCGTGCTTGCAGCGGTCATGCCCCACCGGTCGACCACCACGCGTCAGTGTTGCAGGTCACGAACTCTGCTCGCCGTTCTGCGAACCGAGATTCGCCAGTCGCCGCTCAAATACGACAGCGCTGTCGTATGTTGAGAACGCCGTATTCGGGGCCCGACAGCTCGACGAAGACCTGGCCGGCTTCATGACATGGTACCGCGAGGAAGCGAGATTCTCGAGAAGCGGAAGGCCGAGGAAGAATGCGCGGCGCTCCAGCAGAGCCTCGTCGGACAAAGCTTGAGGACGTCCGCCGCAATCCGCCGCGCGGCAGCACAACGCCAGGGCCCCACCAACCTCCCCCCTGTCCTTCCCCCCCGTACAGGCTTGCCTCCCCTGCCCGTCCGTGCGCAAATCAACCCGTGCTCAGCGACCCCAAACGACTCCGGACCCGCGGTGGGCACGGATATCTGGTCAGCTGGAAGCACCGCCTGCGGATCCACTCCGAGCCGCATGCAGCGGAGCTGGTCGAGCGCATCCTGAAGGACGCGGCCAACGTCGAAGCGCTGCGTGCAGGCATCGGCCGTCCTGGCGCGACGATGGACGAGCTGGCGGAGTGGCTCCTCACGGGGTTGAACTCGGGCGCGCTCAACCTGCTCAAGACGCGGGTCAAAGCGCCGGTCTTCGATAGCCCGCCGGAGACGGACTTGTTCGACCTGTTGCCTCCGGAGGAGCCGAAGGCGGAGCTCGATTCGCTCACGTTCCAGGTGGTCAACCAAAGTGGTGAGGGCGTGGCGGCGCGCTACCAGGTGTTTGCGCCCAGCGGCGACCCTGCGGGCGCGTTGGGGGCGGGTGAGCGGCGCTTCGTGGGCGACCTCGAGGCGAACGCGGATGTGGAGGTGGAGCTGTCGGCGGTTGTGTTGCCGCTGCGGCCCATCGAAGAGGAGCGGCCCGCGCCACTGGGGCCGGAGACGGAACCGCCGCAGCCCGAGCCCGCCCCCCCTTCGGCGACGGGCGGAGACCCGTCGACACATGCTCCGCCCGCGCCCGGTCCGGGGCCGAGTCCCGGGGAAGACACGGCGGTGTTCGAGATGCGCGTGGTCGACGAGATCGGCGAGCCCGTCGAAGACGTTGCGCTGAGTTTCTTCGTGGACGGCTCCGAGCACCCAGCGACCACCGATGGCAGTGGGGTTGCGCAGGTCGAGGCGGCGGGGCGTGCAGGGACGGTGAGCCTCGGAGATTCGGGCGCGCTGGTCGAGCTGCTGCGACCGCGGTGGGAGCAGGCACGAGATGGGCAGTGGCTCGACGACGACACCGAGCACACGTACGTGTCGCCGGCTTCGACGGTGCCGGTGGTGCAGGTTCGCGGCGACCAGCCACACACGCTGGTGCTTCAGCCGCGGGTGTTGATGGCCCGGGTTCGCGGGATGCTGTTCGACACCAACCGGGCGTTTCTGCTGCCAGGCGCGCTCGACCACCTGCCGCGGCTCACGGCGCTCTACGCCGACCACCCACAGAGCACGTTGCTCCTGGTCGGGCACACCGACACTTCGGGCGAGCCCGACTTCAACGACCCGCTGTCCCTCGAGCGTGCCGAGTCGGTCGCGGCGTTGTTGCGCGACGACCCGGACCCGTGGCTGCAGTGGTACGAAGCGTCGGTCCCGACCGAGAAGCGCTGGGGGGCCTACGAAGACAGCACGATGCTGACGGCGGTATTCGAGCGCACCCAAGAGACGGTGCAGGGCTCTCCGCTGCGTCACTTTCAGCAGACGCGCGGGCTGGAGGTCGACGGAGACGCCGGGCCCGACACACGAGAGGTCCTGATCGCGGAGTACATGGCGCTCGATGGCACAACGCTACCGGCTGCGGTCGAGCTCGCGGTGCACGGCTGTGGGGAGCGCTTTCCGCTCGACACCGCGGGCACGGCCGTCGCCGACACGGCCCCCGACGGTGCCGACACCCAACACGATCGCCGGGTCGAACTGTTCTTCTTCGAACGCGCGCTGGGAGTCCTGCCGCCGGCCCCTGGCGCGGTGAGCCCCGAGGGCGACGAGACCTACCTGCAGTGGCGCCACCGCGCGGCGGAGACGATCGAGTTCGAAGCCAACACGCACCTGCATGCGATCGTCCTCGACGACCCGGTCTTCGGCGTCGCCTCCGGCATCACCGTCGAGGCCACCTACCACTCCGGCCTCCAGCAAACCCGAGACACCGACGCAGACGGACGCCTGCAGCTCGAACCCAGCGGGGGCGACTTCGCCATCCTTCGCTACACCTGGCAGAGCCAAGACATCGAGCGCCGCGTCTTCATCGCCCTCGACGACGTCGCCACCCCAGGTGGTGCCTGGCAACGACTCGTGCACCTCGGCTACACCCGCCTCGAACAGCCCGACCGTCAGCCGCCGGATACCGAGACGCTCGAGGACGCGCTGCTGTTGTTCCAGCTGGACTACGGCGTAGAGCCGACCGCAACGCTCGATGACGAGACGGTCGGGGAACTGCTGCGGGCGCATGACCAGGACCTGCGGCCGTGGCGGCAGCGGGACTGGGAACTGCCCGAAGAGCCCGCCCCCGATGCGGCGAGACCCAAGGAAGAGGTGTCATAGGCAATGCGTGCAATCGAGAAGAAGCTCCGAATGGCGTGGTTCGAATACGAAGGATTCGGAGATGGCGCCGTGTTCACCCAAACAAGCACCTCTCGGGGAGTTTTCGAGAACGCCCTCAGTCTGCTGCCCCGCCACCCGGACGGCCCTCGCCGTAGGCTAGCGACGAACCTCCCCAGGCTCGACATTCGAATGCGCAGCCACCTTCAGAGCGGTCGGCGGTTCAGAGCGTTCATCGGTCGCCCCGAAACTCGCCACGCCGCGCTCCTTTCCGAAACCGTACTCTCACTGGGAGTGCGCGGTTCTGAGTTGGTGGACGACGCGGCTCCTGACGAGGGAATCGACCTCATCGTTCTCAGCGGGCACGGAAACGACGGAGAAGTATGGGGAACAAACACCGGCGTAGATGCACGCACCGACATTGTCAGAGGGATCGCGAGAGGTTCGAACAACTCAAGGTCTGGCAAAACCAAGGTCCTCATCGTCGCATCTTGCAGCAATGCCAACAGCGCCATAGCCAGATTCTGGTTACCTGCATTCAACCACGAATCCCCGCTACATCTCGTCCTAGGCTACGAATCAGGATACGCGGGAGGAGCGATCGGAGCACGGGTCCTCGGCCGATTCGCAGACAAGTTAGTGCGACACCCTCGGCGTTCGATGATCGACCTATGGAGAGCAGCGAACGAACCGAACCGGCAACCTTGGGCTGCAATAGCGGCAAAAGGTTCTGAAGGACTGACACTTGAAGAGTGGGTCGAGGGCACAGTCGCCCCGCTTACCAATGTCACCCAGCTGTCCCACTTCAGCAAGACTGCGACCAAAGGAGTTCCGGTTCGCCTCGGAAACGAACGGTTTAGACTTCGCTGGACCATGGAGGACGGAACCGTCATCACACCGGAAACCAGCGGCTCGAGCCACCCCCACATAGGACTATTTAGCGGCAAACGGGGAGAAATTCAAATCCGCGCAAACCGCAGAAGAGACCATTTCGAGACAGGCGACGAAGCATACCTATTGATCTACCGGTACCGTCCCGAGAAGCCCATAGACACAACGAAACTTCTCACATTCGACGAATCTGTAAGAGCCCCCAACTCCAAGACAGGGAAGCCGGTCATAAAACTTGACCCTCGACCACGAACTGACATCCAGACATCTTCATCGCAGCGGAACGCCTACCTCATTACGGTCGCAGACGACGGCCCAGACATAGTCCTCCCCTTCAAGTTAGCAGACGACGCAACCGACTCATTCCCCGCGGATGGACCTGGGGGTTCCCACGGCCGGTTCATGCTGTTTTTTCTAGCCCCGGGTCAATGGGCGCTCGAGAATACCAAGATCCGAGTCGATACGATCTCGGTCCCGGTAATCGGCGCCCACCTCAGAAAATGAGGACCGTACTCATTGTCGGCGTACTCTCTAGCTGCAATGCTCCCGCGGCCGAGGACGCACATCATGCTTCAGGTGCGGCCGACCTGGACTCAGCTCCACACATTGTGCCCGCCATCGAACCCGCACGGCACGCGGAACCTCCAAGACCGCCGCAACAAAGGGTCGCGCCGGCCCCACCACGAGTCACCAAAGGTCGTCCGTGGGACCTCGACATGCAAACGGTGCACATCCGCGAGAAGATCGTGGAGGACGTCCTCGCGCTCGATGGCGGCTTGGCATGGACGGTGGACGGAGAGGTGTGGCTCTACGAGTTCGACACGGACACACCGCGCCAACTCTCCAAGTTCTGCGACCCGCACGCTCTGACCACCAACGGCAAAGAATTGGCGTGGTTGGGATGCGAAACGAATGCCCGGTACGAACTCTCGACGGGTGCTCTGCGGCCCTTGCCTCCTGCTGGGCCACCGCCGCTGGCGAAAGGCCTGGCGTTCTTGCAGGCCGACCTGTTCACGGCAAACCACCAAGGTCTCCTCCGGCGCTACGTCGACGACAACCCCGAGAAGCTCTACTGCCACATCCCCGGGTTCTGGACCTGGCAATACGAGGGCCTAGTGAGTGGCGGTGGCTTCCTGTTCGCCGCGGCAAGAGAGACTCCGCGTAGCTTTCGCCTGGGTCGAGTCGCTATCAACCCGCGACCCAAGTTCACAGAACTCGATGTTCGCCGAGCGAAGAGCGCATCCGGATGGACCGCAAGCGACAACGGCGACATGCTCTTCGTCGACAAGGCGGCCGACACGGTCTGGACCGTCTCTCACACCTCGACCAAATCTCGACCTGCCGTTTCGCAGAAGGGGCTTCAAGCTGCCTGCTGGTGCGACAAGGACGTCTGCACGCTGGCGGAGGGTACCGCCACGCGGCATCGCGGACGGCGGTCCGTCGACGTCTCGGTACCGTTGCTCGATGATACGTCGGTGTACTCGTGTGGGGTCGATCGACTCGTCGTCAGCCACGACCAGACGCGCATATCCTCGTTTCGCTGGCCCGCGGCGCGCTGAGTCCGGCCCGCTCTAGTGTCCTGTTGAAAAAGCGCCGATTCGGGATTCGGGATGCGGGGGATCGCGAGTCGCGGCGAGGTTCGCTAGGATCTCAGTGAGGGCGATGGGCGAGAAGGGGTCGAAGCAAGGAGAGCTGTTCGTACCGCACGAGTCGGTGCGGCACGCAGCCGGGCACCCGTTCTGCCAGGCACTGGAGAAGATCCTGCGCGAGGCGAACTTCGACCGGCGGGTCGAAGCAATGTGCAGGAAGTTTTACGCCAGCCTTCACCATGCCCAGCAGGCCACCTCCGAGTACGTCGATTTCTACGACTACGAGCGCATCCACTCCTCCATCGCCTACGTCAGTCCCGCCGCCGCCGAACTCAACCCCGTACCCGCGCCCCTCGCCGCATAACCAACCCTCCACTTTTCCGAGGCAATTCCACTCACTCACCAGAAGACCGGTGAAGCGGTCGTCACCGTAGAAGAGGAAAAGGCGGTTTTTGGCCACATCTTCGTGTCACGACGTCGGTCGACCCCCACGGCATGGCCTCAGACGGAACCTGGCAGTACCGGTTCAGCGAGGAGGAGAACGCGCGGCTCAACCTCGAACCCCTGGACCGGGAGCACCCTACGGCGGGACTTGGCATGAGATGCACGTCGATCTTGGCGTTGCTTGCTGAGGCGTGATGAGCCCGAGTTCGTCGCAGACGGCGAGGAAGTGCCGGGAGTCTCGGCGGCCACCTACGCCGCCGCCACGGTAGTAGGACGAATCCGCGACTGACGTGGGCGCCGCGCCGAACGCACAGATTCCGCTGTGGATCACGTCGAACGAGCCGTTCGGCGTTCCGCAAGTCGACGAGGCAGGCTGCTCCCCCTTCCCTCGCCGTCGCCGATTTGGCATGGTCCCTCGCACGTGAAGCGCGCGATCCTCCTCGGCGCCGTGATGCTCGCGTCGTGCTCCGACGCGACGCTGGAGTCGCACGCGCAGCTTCCCAAGCTGGTGGAGGCGCTCCAGCCGTTCGGCATCACGCCCACCGTCGCCGACACCGCGGTCGCCACGCTCGCCTACCAAGCGCCGAGCCTCGAGTGTCCCCACGTGATTCGCATCGAGGTCCACAACGAGCCGGACCTCATGCACGAGGCGGACAGCGTCTCGTTCCTCTCGGTCGGTATCCCCTCCAAGCCGAATGAGGAGGGACCGTACGTCGAGGTGCAGACGCTCTACCGGGGGTTCCGGGCGGAGCGGGGTGCTCAGCACGCGGGCTCGATGTCGACCACGGAGATCGGACCCACCTCCCCCACCGCGGGATGCCTGCCGCAAACCTGGGACCCGATCGACGACGCGATGACGCTGGGCTGGCCCGAACTCACCGGTCGACTCACGGGGCTGGGCGAGCGTTGGACGGGCCACCGTGTCGCCGGCAAGTGCAACCGCGCCGCGTGTGTCGACCCCAAGACCGGCGGTGGTGGTCCCGAGAACCACTTCCGAACCTGCGTCACGCAAGACTGGCAGAACAGTCTCGTCGGGATCTTCGAACACCAAGGCGAACGCATGGCGCTGGTGCGTGGGACCTGGACCGACGGGCACGGCCCGGTCGATCCCAGCAACACCACCGGGATCTGGAGCGAGCGGTTCACGTTGATCAATCTCGATCACGGGCGTCCGATGTGGTCGAAGCACCGCCTCCACCACAGCTTTCCGCAGCCGACCTCGGACAAGACCTGGGCGCAGATCGACCGCACCTGGGAAATGCAGACCGCCGACACCTGCCCCGGAAGCCTGGCCTCGCATGGGTGGGACCGCGACGACGACGTCCTCGCCGGCGTCGAAGAACAGCTCGCGATGCAAGCCAACCCGGACGCAATCCTTCGCGCGACTCGCCAAAAGTCCACCGCCCCCGTCTCCAGCGAGGCCGCTGACAACGGCCAGCCCTACATCGTTCCCAAGCCCGACGCTCCCGCAGGGGAATAGCGACGGGCCACTACCGCGTCCGGTCACCGAGTTCTCATGGACAAAATCGTCATCGAAGGCGGCAGCGCCCTGCACGGCAACGTACGAATCAACGGAGCCAAGAACGCTGCGCTCCTGATTCAGTGCGCTGCCCTGCTGGGCGACACCGCCTGCACGCTCCGCCACATCCCCAATCTCTCCGACGTGCGCACGATGGGCCGCCTCTTGGCGCAGCTCGGGTGCGAGGTCGAGATGACCGACACACACACGATGCGCATCGACCCCACGGGCGTGCGCAGTGGCCCCCTCGAAGCGCCGTACGACATGGTGAAGACCATGCGTGCGTCGGTGACCGTGATGGGTCCGCTCCTCGCCCGCTACGGACGCGCCCGAGTCTCGTTGCCGGGGGGGTGTGCGATCGGAGCCCGTCCCATCGACCAGCACCTCAAAGGCCTCGAAGCGCTCGGCGCCAAGATCGAGCTCGCCAACGGCTACGTGCAACTCGAGGCAGACCGCCTTCGCGGAGGCTCGTTCGTCTTCGACAAGGTCACCGTCGGCGGCACCCAGAACGTGATGATGGCCGCGACCCTCGCCAAGGGAACCAGCCGACTCGAAAACGTCGCCCGTGAGCCCGAGGTCGAGGAGCTCGCGCGCTTCCTCAACAAGATGGGAGCGCGGATCAGCGGTGCGGGGACCTCGGTCATCGAGATCGAAGGCGTCGACAACCTCAGCGGAATCGAACACGCCGTCATCGCCGATCGCATCGAAGCGGGCACGCTCGCTATCGCCGCCGCCGTCACGCGGGGCAATGTCCTGCTCGAGCATGCCCCGGTCGATCACATGCATGCGACGATCGCGAAGCTCGAGGAAGCCGGCGTGGAGTGCCGGGTCGAGCCTGATGGCCTGCGAGTGATCGGTCCCGAGGAGATCCTCCCGATCGACGTCAGCACCCGCCCGTACCCAGGATTCCCCACCGACATGCAGGCCCAGTTCATGGTGCTGGCCCTGTGCGCCAACGGTCAGAGCATCATCACTGAGACGATCTTCGAGAACCGGTTCATGCACGTGCCCGAGCTCGCGCGCATGGGGGGCGATGTGAAGGTGAACGGAAACTCGGCGGTCATCCGCGGGCCCTCGAACCTGATGGGTGCCACCGTGATGGCCACGGATCTCCGCGCATCCGCCTCCCTGGTCGTCGCTGGCCTCGTGGCGTCGGGTGTGACCGAGGTGCGGCGCGTCTACCACCTCGACCGCGGCTACGAGGCCATCGAAGAGCGTCTGCGGCCCCTGGGTGCACGCATTCGCAGGCTCTCGGGAGCCCGGGCCTGATTCGGTCCACCTCGTTTCCGCGCCGCCCCTTCCCACCCGCAGCCGGGGAATCCTGAGCTACCATGGCGCGCAGTGGGTAGGGGCCTCACGTTCGCGCTTCCGAAGGGGCGCATCCTCGAGCAGGTGACTCCGTTGCTGGGAGCCGCTGGCATCGACATCGCATCAGTACTCGCGAACGCGGGCCGCAAGCTGACGCTCGATGTCGACGGCGGGCATCGCCTGCTACTGGTCAAGCCGACCGACGTTCCGACCTACGTCGAGCACGGAGTCGCCGACGTTGGTATCGCCGGCCGTGACACGCTCGAGGAACAGGGCCGGGACCTCTACGAACCGGTCGACCTCGGCATCGCTCCCTGCAGGCTCGCGGTCGCAGAGCCATCCGCCGCTCCGATCGCTCTGCATCGCGGCACGAGCGTTCGAGTCGCGACCAAGTACCCCAACCTTTCGCGTCGTCACTACGCCTCCAAGGGAATCGCAGCGGAGATCATTCCGCTGTACGGCTCGGTCGAGCTCGGTGCCCTCACCTCCCTGGCCGACCAGATCGTCGACCTCGTGGAGAGTGGTGAAACGCTGCGCCAGAACGGACTCGTGGAAGTAGAAACTGTATTGCACGTGACCAGCCGATTGGTGGTCCACCCTCCGAGCCTCAAGTTGAAGCCCGCGGTTTCCAAGTTGATCGACGCCCTACGGTCCGCCCTCGACTCTGGGGCTCACTCCGGCATGCAGCCTGGAAAGGTCTCGGTGGCCTAAGTGAGCCGCGGTTCAGATCGAGACGCGGACACCGAGCGCGTCCGCAGTACTGTTCTCCACGAGCTCAAGGTCCATGTCCGTCTGGCAGACCAGGGCCTGAAGCCTTCGGGTGTTCAGCTCGAGGCGCTCGCGAACGCGATTCCTCCGCTCTCGGCGTTCTCGGACCATCGCTTTCGCTCGGTTCGCGTCGTGCTCGACTGGGATCATCAACTGCCCAGCCAGTTCATGCTGCTGCGCGTCTTCGCCTGCTACGACAACGAAGCAGACAGACACGTCCAACGCATGCTCGATGCCCGCGACGAGGAGATCGGCGAGTCGAACCTCTACCCGGAGTTCGACGTGCCCGACTACGCCGAGATCGAAGGCAGTGAGACCTACGTCGGGGTGTTGAAGCCTGGCACGACCACGTTCGAGGACTTCCGATTCCTCAGCGGATGGCGCAAGCAGGTCGAGCCCTTCGTGGCCGATGCCGCCGTTCGGTGTGTACGAGCCTACGAGGGGTACCAGCGCGCCGCGGCAAGTCGTGCCTCCGAAGGTCTGGGCGGTCCGGTCATCATTGGGTGGGCGCCGCCATGCCTCGCCGAGACCGAAGACTGGGCGATCGAGATCTGGTTGCTCACCGAGTTCGACGGCCAGACCGGCAAGGCCCGAGTCTTCATGGTCGACCCGACGAACGAGAAGATCACACGCGAGTTCAACACCGACGTACAGCTCGCGTAGGCGGGGGCCCCATACAGCTGGCACACGCCGATGTGCTCGTACCCCTCCGGAGGCTGCTCGTCCCCGTAGAACGGCTGACATGACTGGCCTTCGTCCGGGCGCATGCGTTCTCGTCACCCACGGTGAGACGGTCGCGCCGATCTCCGTCGACTTTGTGTCGCACGCAAGCAACGGTGCGGTCAGGACCAAGGATGGCGCTCAAGGGTGAGTTCACCGACCGGGAATTCACGGGCGTGGCGGTCCAGCCCCGGTAGAGCGTCGGAAGCGGGCCCGTCAGGGAACCGCGTACCGGATGAGGAGTCGAGGAGCACGCCCGCCATCCATCCCGTCGCCCTCCCGCATCCACCAGCGAAGACCACCGACCGTGCCCTCATCGTCGGAAGCGAGCTGATACGCCACCTCGGTCTCGCCACTGTCGATCGCGGTCGCCACTGTGGGTCCGACGTCCCAGTCGTAGTCATCACCGCAGCACCCGATCTCCTGGGCGCCCAGCGACGGGCCAGCCGTTGGCTGGTTGTTCCACGTCACGGTCGTTTCCACCCAGTCCGCGGGTACCTCGGCGAGCCGTGCATCCATGGGAAAGCCAGCGAAGTTGTCCCATTGGCGCAACCGGACGCCCGACGCTTCGACGACCGCTCCCTCCGGAACTGAGCTGAGTTCGAACTTGAAGAGAAGGCGGCCGATCTGGTTGCCCGTGAAGTCGTTCTGCTGGCCAACCCCTCGACTCGTTCGTTCGTCCGTCCCCATGTTGGTATCGGCGAGATCGTCGCTGCACACGAAGGCGTCCTCGCTGGCCTCGAGCAGGACCGAACACGTGCCGTCGAGGTTGACCATGCCATTGCCGCAGTCGTGGTCGCAGAGGCCGCCCGTCCAGCCCTTGTCGCACTCGCACGCCCCCACCCCCTTGGGGCCGTCGTCGCATGATCCGTTGACGCACGCGCACGCCGTGCATGTCTCCCCGTAGAACCCCTCCGCACAGGTGTCACAAACGTCCCCGGACCAGCCCTCGTCACACGTGCATGCTCCAGTGCCCTGGCGTCCGTCGTCACAGGAACCGTTGACGCATCCGCATTCTCCCTCGCAGTCGGAGCCGTAGAATCCTGCATCACACTCCGCGAGGCCGGTGCTCGACGAGCCACTCAACGTTGGGTCCGTGCTCGAAGACGTGCTCCCGGGCTCCGTGGTGGTGGGGTTGCTGGTGCTGCTGGTGCTGGTGCTGCTTGCCGACGTGGAGGCACCTGTGGTCGAGCTCGAGGACCCGGCGGTGTCGGTCTCCTCTACGACATCTGCGGGGTCGGAACATCCCAACCAACCCGAGCACGCGACCACGAAGAACGGAGTGACACGACGAGGAGAAAAACCCACGGGGAACAGAATCCCACGCGCGCGACGAGTTCGCCCTTTTTTGCCTCGAGAGAAGTCCTTGTGGCGGCCGGCGGCGCCAGATGACGCTCGCCTCACCGCGCCTTCTTCCGAGTGCGCTTGGGCGGTGTCTCGGCCGCCATGCGCTCGAGCAGCTGGTCGAGTCCGGCGTACTGCGTGTCGACAGCCTGGCGCAGCTTGGTGAGGTACGCGTCGAGCTCATCGAGACCACCATCCGCGAGCCGGCACGGACGCCGCTGGCCATCGATGCGCCGGACGATGAGACCCGCCTCTTCCAACAGCTTGAGGTGGCGTGACACGGCGGGTTGCGAGATGGGGAGTGGCTCCGCGAGCTCGTTGACCGTCGCTTCGCCCCGAGCCAACCGAAGAAGAATCGCCCGTCGCGAAGGATCGGAAAGAGCCGAAAATCGGGTGTCTAGCCGGTCAGAAAGGGGCACTCCTGAAAGTAACACACTCGTTATATAACCGTGCACGCATATTCTGTTTGACGACCCCGAGCGCGCGGACCCGCCCGAACTCACGTGCCTCGGGTGACCCCGTATGAAACCCTGCGGGCCCTCCTCGGACCCAAGCAGCCACGCCATGAAGCTCACCCGCGCAGCCCTCTCTCTCCTGCTCGTTCTCTCCGCCTGCTCCGGCAGCTTCTCAGCGTCTACGAAGAAGCCCGCGACGGACGATGCCACGGCGTCAGCCACCACCACGGACGACAGCAAAACTACCGCCGACTCGCCCGCGCTGCCAGCCGACCCCACCGTCCGCACAGGCACGCTCGACAACGGCCTGACCTACTACATCCGCAAGCACGAGGCTCCGAAGAACCGGGCCGCGCTGTGGTTGGCGGTCGACGCGGGCTCGGTGCTCGAGGACGAAGACCAGCAAGGCCTCGCCCACTTCGTCGAGCACATGGCGTTCAACGGAACCAAGCGCTTCGAGAAGAACACCCTCATCGACTACATCGAGAAGTCGGGCATGGACTTCGGTGCCGACCTCAACGCGTACACATCGTTCGACGAGACGGTCTACCAACTGACCGTCCCCACCGACGACCCGGACACGGTCACCAAGGGCTTCGACATCCTCGAGGACTGGGCGTCGGCTATCACCTTCGACCCCGAGGAGGTCGACAAGGAGCGCGGCGTTGTCATCGAGGAATGGCGGCTCGGCCGAGGAGCTTCGCAGCGGGTCTTCGATCAGCAATGGCCGATCTACCTCGAGGGCTCGAAGTACGCCGAGCGCAAACCCATCGGCAAGAAGAAGATCCTCGAGACCGCTCCGGTCGACACGCTCAAGAAGTTCTACAAGGACTGGTACCGGCCCGACCTCATGGCGGTCGTGGTCGTCGGCGATCTCGATCCGGATCAGGTGGAGAAGGAGATCAAGGCTCGCTTCGGCAAGCTGAAGAACCCGGAGGCCGCGCGCCCCCGCACCAACATCGAAGTCCCGATCCTCGACAAGACACGAGCCGCCGTCGTCACCGACCCGGAGGCATCGCGCACGCAGGTGTCGGTCGCCATCAAGCGACCGGCCACCCCCATGCTCACCGAGGCGGACTTCCGTGACGAGTTGGTCGACGACCTGTTCCACGGAATGCTCCGCGCTCGCCTCGACGAGATTCGCCAGAGCCCCGAGTCGCCGTTCATGTTCGCGTTCTCGTTCTCGAACACGATGGGTCGTGCGGCGAACGTCTTCCAGCTGTTTTCGATGGCCAAGACTGGGGAGTCCGAAGAGGCACTTCGAGTTCTTCTGACCGAAGTCGAGCGCGTCGGCAAACACGGTTTCTTGGCCAGCGAGTTCGAGCGGCAGAAAGCCGACGTCCTGAGGAGCTACGAGAAGGGCGCCGCCGAGGACGACAAGATCAAAGGTCGGAGCCACGCTCGCCGCATCGTTCAGTCGTTCCTCAACGATACCGCCCTGCCCGGCTCGACTCAGAAGCTCGAGCTGGCCAAGCAGATGCTCCCCGGCGTCACACTCAAAGAGGTCAACGCTACGGCAACCACATGGATGGCCAGCAAGGACCGCGTGGTCATGGCCAGCGGCCCCGCTCGCGACGAGATGCCCAAGGAGGCCGCGCTTCTGGCCGTGGTCGACGCCGTCAGCAAGGCTGACATCGCGCCGTACACCGAAGAGGCCACAGGCACATCGCTGATGGCCGCGATTCCTGAGCCCGGCAAGATCACCTCCAAGAAGAAGCTCGACGGCATCGGAACCGTAGAGTGGACGCTGAGCAACGGAGTCAAGGTCGTCGTCAAGCCCACGGACTTCAAGAACGACCAGGTCCTGATGCAGGCCTTCAGCCCCGGCGGCACCTCGGCCATCGGCAACAAGGTGTTCCCCTCGGGACGATTCGCGACCTCGGTCGCCGGTGCGGGCGGCGTGGGAGACCACGATGCCGTCGCACTGCGAAAGTTTCTGCAGGGCAAGGACGTCTCGGTCCGCGCCACGATGAACGAGCTCGAGGAGGGCCTGCGCGGCAGCGCATCGCCTCAAGACCTCCAGACGATGATGCAGCTGATCCACCTCTCGTTCACCTCCCCGCGGGCGGATGAGAAAGCGTTTGCCGCCTTCAAGGAGAGTCAGCGCGAGTTCGTGCGCAACCGCGACCTCAACCCGCAATCCGTGTTCTTCGAGCGCCTGCAGGCCGAGACGAGCAGCAATCACAAGCGGCGCATGCCCGTGAAGATGGAGGACATCGACAAGGTATCGCTCGATCAAGCGATGGCTGCGTACAAGGATCGTTTCGCGGATGCCAGCGACTTCACGTTCGTGTTTGTGGGCAACATCGACAAGCAGCAGCTCCGTAAGCTGTCGAAGACCTACCTGGCCACGTTGCCCACCAAGAAGCGCAAGGACAACTGGAAGGACATCGGCGCCCGCAAGCCCAAGGGCGTGAAGGCGTTCACCGTGAAGAAGGGCCAGGATCCCAAGGCCTTCGTCATGATGACGTTCCACGGTAAGGCGAAGTGGAGCGCCGAGAGTCAGGACGACATCGAGATGCTCGCCGACGTCATGGGCATCCGTCTGCGTGAAGTCCTGCGCGAGAAGATGGGCGGGGTCTACGGAGCGTTCAGCTTCGGCCGCATCGAGCGACGTCCCCGCGCCGAGTACTCCTACACAATCGGCTTCGGCTGCGCCCCGGAGAACGTCGAGAAGCTCAAGAAGGCCGTCTTCGAGATCATCACCGAGGTGAAGACGCAAGGTGCCTCCGACGAGGTCATCGAGAAGGTCATCGAAGCTCGCCGTCGCGGGCTCGAGACCGACGTGAAGGAGAACCGCTACTGGGTGCGCGAGCTTGCCAAGCACTACCGCTACAGCACCGACCCCAGCGAGATCGGCAATGCGCAGAAGGCCACGAAGCGCGTCAACAAGGACAACGTGCAGAAGGCAGCCAAGCGCTACTTCAACGAGAAGCGCTACGTCGACGGCGTCCTGCTTCCCGAGACCAACGGCAAGTCCGCGGGTGCGACCATCACTTCGAAGAAGAAGTAGCGGACATCCTGGCCCCGGGACGGGTGGTCGCGCACCCGTCCTCAGGGTGCGAACCGACCATCCGCCGCCCACCGCACGGCAAACTCCACAAACGCCCGGACTTTCGGGTCGATGAACTCGCGCTCCACCCAGACGAGCGACAACGACGTCCGCAACCCGACGACCCCCGGGAGCACGGGAACGAGCCGCCCGGATTGCAGCTCGCTCTCGATCAACAAGCTGGGAAGCAGCGCAATGCCCAAGCCTCCGAGCGCCGCTCCCTTGAGCGCGATCATGTCGTTGCTCACCAACGGACCTGAGATCGGCGTCGACCCTCCGGCGAGCAGCGGCCATGTACTGCCCGGGCGCGCGCCTCTTTCGAAGCCGCCCATGCAAGCATGACCTGCCAGCTCGGAGACCTCCGCGGGGCTGCCCCGAGTGTCCAAGTACGCCGCAGAAGCGACCGCGACCAGCTCCGTACGGACCAGCGGTCGTGCGATGAGGGTCGGTTCCCGGATGACCCCTGCTCGGAGTGCGACGTCAATGTGTTCGGCGACGAGGTCCACGTGACGCGTCGTCGTCTCGAGCTGTACGGACACAGCTGGATACGTCTTCACGAACTCGGCGAGCATCTCGCCCAACACCGGTGTCTGTACGGGTGCCGCCGAGACGCGAAACGGGCCGCGGGGGACATCGTCCAGACGTTGGACCGACTCGACCGCCGCCTGAGCCGCGTCGAGCAGGCCACGGGCGCGGGCGTAGAGGGTCTCGCCTGCAGGTGTCGGAACCATTCGGCGAGTGGACCGGTGCAGCAGCCGAGTCCCGAGCCTTTCCTCGAGGCGTCCGAGCTGCCGTGAGAGGGTGGCGCGCGGCATTCGGAGTGCTCGTGCCCCCTCGCTGACGCTTCCCGCCTCGACGATGGCCACGAAGGCATCGAAATCCTCTGCGATCTTCATGGAGTCCTCACTTGTGATCAAAATGAGCAACAGATGCCAAAACGGCCCCTGTTGTGTCGATTATGTCGCAGGACTAGGTTCTTTGTCGAGGGCGGCGCAGCGCCAGACCCCAACGAGGCGACATGAGCACGAGCAACAAGAACCTTCACCGCGGCCTCTGGGTGGCCCAACTTCTGGGCGCGGCCGCGTTCTTCATGGCTGGCAGCTTCAAGACATTCTCCCCCGGAGCCGAGCTGGCTGCCGCTGGCATGGCCGAGCCGCTGGCCATCCTTCGCATCGCGGGAATCTCGGAAGTGCTCGGTGCGGCCGGCCTGGTCCTCCCGGCCGGACTCCGCATCGCCCCTCGGCTGACGCCCATCGCGGCATCGGCCCTGACGCTGGTCATGGTGTTGGCCGTCCTCACGCACGTCCTTGCGGGCGACTTCGGCGGCACGGTCCCCTCACTCGTCCTTGGGGGGTTGTCAGCCTTCATCGCGTGGGGTCGCTTCACCAGAGCCCCGATCGCGCCCAAGGCCGCCTAGGTCCGCCCAACAACCCGCCCCCTCCCAACCTCAGAAAGCCAACACGATGAAGATTCTCGCCTTTGCCGCCAGCTCCTCGAGCACGTCCATCAACCGAGCCCTGGTCACCCATGCCGCCGACCGGCTTCTCGCCGCGCGGCCCGACGCGGAGCTCGAACTGCTCGACCTGCGCGACTACGACATGCCGGTCTACAGCAGCGACCGAGAGAAGGAGGGCGGCATCCCCGAGCCCGCCCAACGGTTCTTCACCAAGATCGGTGAAGCCGACGGACTGCTCATCTCCTACGCCGAGCACAACGGGCTGTACACCGCCGCCTTCAAGAACATCTTCGACTGGGCGAGCCGCATCGAAGCCAAGGTCTATCAAGGAAAGCCGATGGCCATCATGTCCGCGTCGCCTGGCGGCGGAGGCGGTGGCAGCGTGCTCACGACCGCGCTAGCCTCGGCGCCGTACTTCTCTGCGGAAGTCGTCGGCAGCCTCTCGGTGCCCCACTTCTACAAGACGTTCGATCTCGAGGCGGGCGCGCTCCAGGATCCCGAGCTTGCTGAGGCGCTTCAGACCGCAGTGGCGGCTCTGGCGGCGCGATTGCCACGAGCAGCCCACTCCACGACGTCAGGCGTCGACAACCCCCACATGTCGCTTTCTTAGGCAGCTCGGGAACCTCGAGCGTGCCTCGAAGCACTACCTTCCCGAGCCCTCTGCGGGAGCGCGCTGTTTCGGTCAAGTGTCCTTCCTGCTGGCCGTGTTTCCTCGGCACGAAGGATCGAACTCTCTCCCCACCCTTGTTCGAGTTCCCGCAGAGGCTCTTGTTTCCACGACTTCCGGCCGCCCATGAGCCATTCCGTTCATGGGCGTTCGTATTGGTTCGAGGCTGACGGGTCTCGAGGATCGGACCTCGTTGCCTTGCTAACCTCCGCCCTGGTGGCCGACTCCCCTCCCTCACGGCCGGGCCCGCACATCCTACCCACGATCGTAGTGGCACAGTTCGCGGGAACCTCGGTCTGGTTTGTGGGCAACGCCGTCCTCCCCGACCTCGCGCACCACTGGTCCGGTGTCAGCGGAGGGCTGGCATGGGTGACCTCGAGTGTGCAGCTGGGCTTCATCGCCGGAACCCTCCTCTTCGCATTCAGCGGACTCTCCGATCGCGTTCGCAGCCACCACCTCTTCGCCGTGTCTGCAGCGCTGGCGGGGACCTCAAACGCCGCGTCGATGCTCGCGCCCGAGTCGTTCTCGTGGTTCGTGGCGATGCGAGTCCTCACCGGCATCAGCCTCGCAGGCGTCTACCCCGTGGGGATGAAGCTCGCGGCATCGTGGTTTCGTGATGGACTCGGGTCGGCGATCGGATTTCTCGTCGGTGCGCTGGTCCTCGGCACCGCCTTCCCGCAGCTTCTCCGCTCCCTTGCCCTCGACCCCGGAGCGCTCGTCCTCACGGCGTCGGGCCTCGCGCTGGCCGGGGGCATCGCCGTGGTCACAATCGTCCCCGAAGGACCGGGCGTGGGTCCCGGACGCCCCGGGCGAGTTCGCGATGCGTTCGACCTGTTCTCGATCCGAGGCTTTCGAAGCGCCGCGCTCGGCTACTTCGGACACATGTGGGAACTCTACGCGTTCTGGGCGTTCGTTCCGTTTGCGGTCCACATGGTGCTGGGCACCGATGCGGGCGGCGGACGCTGGGCATTCGCCGTCATCGGCGCGGGCAGCATCGGATGCATCGCCGGAGGGTTCGCCTCGCGGAGGTGGGGAAGCGCTCGGGTCGCGGCCGTCTTCCTGGCGGGCTCCGGTGCATGCTGCGTGCTCAGCCCGCTCGTGCTTTCCAGCGGGTCCGTCGGAGTCGGCCTCGCGTTCCTCATGCTCTGGGGGGTTCTGGTCGCCGGCGACTCGCCTCAGTTTTCGGCGGTCGCGGCTCGGTCAGCTCCACCCGACAAGGTCGGCACGGGCCTCACGGTGATGAACGCGGTGGGATTTGCACTGACCATCCCCGCGATCGCGATATTGAGTTGGGCCGCCCCGCGGATCCCCGAGACCTGGCTGTTTGTGATCCTGCTGCCGGGGCCGGTGCTCGGCGTCTGGGGATTGCGACACGTCGTCAGTGCGGACCCCACGCGCGCACAGACCCGCGCTTGATCGGCGGCCCGGTACCGACCAGTTTCAGCGCGGAGGCCGTCGCCTTCAGGAGCTGAAGTTGGTCCAGCCCAGCGTCCAGTTGTCGCCGCCCGGCTCGATGGCGCCAACGTAGTCCGTCGCTTCAAATCCCGCCCCCGGATCGACCGCGCCAGTCTCGACGGGAGATCCGGCCATCGGTGCGATGTTGGGGCTGCCCCACTGTGTCGAACCCAACATCGGATCGCCGTCGATGTTTCCGCCGTCGTCGAGGAAGCTCTGAAGATCCTCCGCCGTCCAGGTGATGTCGGAGCCATCTGCATCGTCCACCCCCGGTGCCCCGGATGCGAACAAGACGTTGCTCTCGATCACCACGCCTCCGCCTTCCGCAACCCGCTGCGTCTCCAAGTTCTGCAAGAACACCAACTCGTTGGTGAAGTTGCCAAACACGGAGTTGACGAGGGTTGCCTCGGCGCCTTCCTTGAGCGTGAGGCCCTTGCTCTTGTCGCCGCCGGATCCCGATCCCACAACCGTAGCGTTGGCCACCGAGGGTGACGTGATCGGGGTGGCCGAGAAGTCGGTCCCCTGGTTGCTCCACTCGAATGCGTTGTCCCCGATCGCCGGGTCCTGCTGGATGAACACATACTGCAAGCTTCCTTGAAAGCCTTGGTCACAGTCGATGCTGTCGTCCTCGGCGCCCGTCACCACGATGTGATCTGCATCGAAGTCTCCGCCGAACATCTCGATGCCATCGTCCGCCCCCATGTGTACTTGCACATAGCTGACCGACGTGTCCGTGCCGCAGGCGTAGAACGTGATGCCGTTGAGCTCGGAGCCCTCGGCGATCGCGAAGCCCGCCCACTCGACTCGGAGGTACTCCAGCGATCCACAGTTATGCGCAGGGTCGGTACCGCCATATGCGGGCGGGTTGGAAAATCCTTCTGCCTGGCCCACGCCGCCTTCGAGGTTCGTCGGCGCCGCGCCCAACAACACCAAACCGCCCCAATCGCCCCGACCCCGAGCGTCTTGTGCCTGAATCGAGGTCATCACGATCGGGGCATCTTCGGTGCCCTCCGCGACGATGGTCGCGTCTTGCTCGATGACCAGGGCCGAGCCCTCGGTGCCCTTGATGGTCGTACCCGCTTCGACCGTGAGCGTCCCGCCGCGCACGAAGATGATGTCTTCGAGCACCCAGATGGTGTCGCAGGTCAGCATCATGTCGCCTTCGATGTCGGCGCTGATGCCCATCGTCGGTCCGGAGTCAGCATCTGCGCACGCGCCAGGCGAGCCTTCCGTTTCACCGTCGTCGGTCTCCGCCTCGCCCGTGCCAGCGCTTTCGCCCTGCGAGCCTCCCACGTTGCCGGTGTCTTCGTTGGCTTCGGGATCACATGCCGCGAGCAATGCTGCGGCGACCAGGATTGGAGTGAGAGTCTTCATGAGTCTGTCTCGCAATCGAACTGTGGACGAGCCAGGTGACGAATGCCCCGCTTCGTCGTCAACTCGTGGTGACGTCTTCGTAACGTCACTCGTCGTACTGCTTGCTTCGATCGAAGCCGTACGAAAGGCCGATGGTGAACGTCACTCCTTGGCGCCAACTCTCCAGCACTCGGCCATCCTGTTTCCATTCCCACGGCGCGTTCGCGACGTTCTCGGCGGAGAGGTTGAGGTCGAGCCCCTTGTACATTCGCTGGGTGAACGTGAGGTCGACCTTGTTGCGCGGCGTCAGGTAGACATCTTGCAGACCCAGCCCGCCCACGTTCGTGATCTTGCGACCTTCGATGTTGTACAGCACCCGAGCCCCGGTGCCGGAGTCCTCGTTCTCGTAGTCGAGGTAGGCGTTGATCACGAACGGTGACTGGTCTTGCAGCGGTCGTACTCGCGAGGTGGAGACATCGCTGTCCGAGAGCGCCCCGCACTCATTGTCCGCGCTCGGCTCGCAACGCGGCCGAAGCTGAACCCTCGAACGCAACAACGTGAAGTTGGTGCCCAAAGAGACGTCTTCGAGCTTCCGCCACACGAACTCCAGGTTTTTTCGGGCCTCAAACTCGAAGCCGACGTTCTGCGCCGCATCTGCGTTTCGATAGCTGGACAGGAACGGGATCCGCGGCAGCTGCACCTGCTCGATCGGCTCGTCGAGATACTTGTAGAAGAGCGACGCCGCGATGACCTCGTTGCCACTTGGGAACCATTCCCAGCGAAGGTCGGCATTCCAGATCTTGGTCTGCTCGAGGTTCGGGTTTCCGATCACCTCGGCGCCGCCCACAAAGTCGGTGAACGAGAACGGCGCCAGCTCGCGAAACTCGGGACGGGCCAGTGTGCGGGTCCCCGACATCCGAATGTTCTGTTTCTTGGTCGGCGAGAAGATCAGCGACACCGACGGCAAGACGTCGAGCTTGGCGAGCGTGACCTGAGAGAGGTCCTCGTCCGCCGGAGCGCTGGGGTCTGCGTAGGGGTCGTAGGGTTCGACCCGGATCGTGCTCGACTCGAGCCGCGCACCACCTGCGAGCTTGAACCAGCGCACCATCGGCAGCTCGGTCATCGCGTAGCCCGCGTAGATCTCTTGAGAGGCCCGGTAGTTGTCCGAGGGCCGCGTGGCTTCCTGCAGATAGAACGCATTCTCGTCGGGTCCACCGCCGGTCGTGTTCTTGTTGATGATGTTCCCGACTCCGGGCGGGATCAGCTCGGTGAGCCCGCCCTGGAACAGGAACCGCCGGACATCGAACGACCGCTGCTTGCCTTCGAGCCAGGCGCCGGCCTTGACCTTGCCCTCCAGCCCGTTCCACTGCTTGAACGGCATCGTCAGGTTGGCGGCACCACTCTCGGTGTGGTCCGTCAGATCGAGGAACGTCTGCTTTCCACCATCGTTGCCACGATCGAAGACATACTCACCATCACCGTCCGCGTCGGTGAAGAAGTTCTCTCGAATCGACGGGTCGTCGCGGCGCGCTTGTGCGTACGAGCCGAACCAGTCGAGCTGAAGGCCCTTGGCCCGCGGAAACTCGTGCTTTCCGCCCAGCCGCGTCATCGCGATCGACCGCATGATGTAACGAATGCGGGTGGAGATGACCGGGTCGGGGCCGGAGACGTTGCGTGCGATGCCATCGAGGCGGCGCGTCTCGTCCTCGGCTTCCCGCGAGTAGAAGCCCAGCAGCTCGAGGCGGTGTTGCTTGTTGATGTCGTACTTGGCCAGACCGGCCGTGGACCACGCCACCGTGTTGCGGGTTCGCTTGCCCCCGTAGTCCACCCCTGGCTCGCCCTGTATCGGGTACTGCCGAATCGGGGTGTCGAAGCGGTGGGTCTGGTGCTCGTTCTTGTACTGCGCGGTCCAAAGCACCCCAAGCTTGCTGCCCTCCCCGTGCGGCTCGAACCCGTAGCCCACCGTCGCGTTGGCCCCGAAGTTGGGCGGCGCCTTCGCGCTTCGCATCCGGGTATCGGTGTACATCGCGTCCCCGAACGCTTCGATTTCCTCCGGTGAGTAGACGGGCTGGTAGTCCTCGTCGAGCACGCCGCGGCTGGCCGCGGTGGTCGTGGGCAGAACGCCCGGCAAACGACGTGGAATGTTGCCGAAGCCGAACGCGTCGGCAGCGAACGATCCGTTGGTCAGCATGTGGCGGAACGTCGTCGCCGTGTTGGCGCCCGCCTCCGCGCCGACCGAGACCAGCAGGTCATCGGGAACCTCTCGACTCTCGAGCTGAACCGAACCCCCCGCGAAGTCGCCGGGGACGTCGGGGGTGAAGGTCTTCTGGACGTTGATCGCGGACAGAGCCGACGAGGGAAAGATGTCGAGCGGGACGGTGCGAAGCTCGGGCTCCGGGCTCGGGACACGCGCCCCGTCGAACAGCGTGTTCACGTAGCGGTGTCCGAGGCCCCGAACGAACAGGTAACGACCACCAACGACCGTCACGCCGACGATGCGCCGGGCCACCGCAGAGGTTGAGCCGCCTCCGGACTTGGCGATCTCGTCGCGGCTCATCAGGTCGCGAGAGGCGCTGGATTCTTTGCGCTGCTGCAGCCGGGCCGCCTCGCTCTCCCGGTTCATCTCCGCTTGGACAAGGACAGTCTGCCCAGCACCCGCCAACGGGCGAAGCTCCGAGTTCAGCGTCTGAGCGGCGCCATCCTCGACCACGACGTTCGAGATACGGCGCGACTCGTTTGCATCGGCACGTACCCGAATCTCCCACGTCCCAACGGGTAGCTCGAGCGCGTAGTTGCCCTCCACATCGGTCTTGGTCTTGTACTCACTGTCGATAGCCTCCACGTAGGCACCGATCAGCGGCTCTCCAGTGCTTGCGTCGCGGACCTGGCCGGTGACCGAACCAGCCTTGCCGCGGACCTTCTTGGTCTCGACCTTCAGCTCCTCGGCCAGCGCCTCCTCGTCCTCGGTGAGGTCGACGAAGTCGAACGCAAAGTCGCCTTCGTCCTCCTCGGGCTCGACGTCAGCCACGGCCGGGGGTTCTGGTTCTGCTTCGGGCTCCTGGAGAACAGGCGCTGGAGCGTCCTCGGCCGGGGGTGCCTCCGGCGGAGGCGGTGCCACCACTTCAACCTCTCCCGGCTCCGGATCTGGTGAGGCTTCGGGCCCGTTGTAGTCCCGACGAAGCGACGGTGCCTCGCCTTCCACCTCCGCGAGTGCATATGAAGGGACCACAAAGAACGCGCTGAAAAACAACGCGGAGTGAGCTCGCCGGACAGACATGTTGTTACTCGAGTCTCTTGGTGATCATCACCACTGGGGCCGCTCCGCCCGAGCGGGCGAAGTCGACTCCCTGCAGCACGCGGCCGTACGCGACGTCGTCCGCACCATCGACATACAAAACGTTGTCGGGGCGGGCGTTGAACATCCGCCCCAGCCGACCGGGCAGCTCGTCTTGCTCGATGCGAACCGAGTTGACCTCGTACGCGCCGTCGACCGTCACAGAGAGTACGAGCGGCTTGTTGGGGTCGTTGGACTCGTCGAGCCGCTGGTCCGTCTCGTCCTTGGGTGGCAGTCGGACATCGAAGCCCTCCGTCACCACGGGTGCGAGCACCATGAAGATGATCAGCAGCACCAGCACCACATCGACGAGCGGCGTGACGTTCATGTCGGGCTTGACTGAGGTCTTGCCGTTTTCGCTACCGATGGCCATGCCCATGGTTCAACTCTGCTCCTTCCACTCGGCGCCAACGCCCACGGCCAACGAGACCGTCGGAAAGCCGATGTCCTGCACGTCGGCGAAGAAGTCGCGGACGATGGCGTAGCGAAGCCCGGCGTCGGCTCGCAGCAAGACCTTCTGCTTGGGGTCCCGCGCATACTCCGACCGAAGACCGCCCAACGCCACATCCCGCGTCGTGTCTGCGTCGTCCCACGTGTAGACCTCCTGCAGATCGATCGTGACGGTGAGCGGCTCCACATCGCTCGCATGCTTGTCGGCGGCGGCAACCTTGACCATCTCGACCGGCTTGCCGCCTTGCACGTCTGGGAGCACCACCATGAAGATGATCAGCAGCACCAACACCACGTCGACCAGCGGCGTGACGTTGATGTTGGGCTGAGCGCCCTTTTTGCGACCGCTACTGAGCTGAGCTCCCATGTGCGATCTCCAGGTAGTCCACCAGCTCGCTGGCAGCGTGTTGCATGGTCTGGTCAAACGCGTCGAACTTGGAGCTCAAGGCGTTGAACACGAGGACGGCCATGATGGCGACCACGAGGCCGACCGCGGTGACGATCAGTGCTTCGGCGATACCGGCCGACACAGCTCCGATGCCCCCGCCGCCGGCAGCGGCGATGCCTTGGAATGCGGTGATGATGCCGATGACGGTCCCGAACAGTCCGATGAAGGGTGCGGTCGAGCCGGTCGAAGCCAAGATGCCCATGCCGCGCCGAGCCTCGGTGCCCATCATCTCGAGCTTGCGGTTGAGCTCACGCTTCGCCATCTCGACGGGGCCCACAGCCTTGTCGTTGGTGTTCGCGCGGTACGACTCGAGGCCGAACCGAAGCAGCCGGGGCAGCGGGCCCGTTGCGAACTCCTTGCCCCGCGTCAGGTCGTAGAGCGTGTCGACCTCTTTCGCCTCCATGAGCGGACGCGCCTTGTCGGCAAAGGCCACGCTGATGCGGTGCGCTCTGAGCAGCACCAAGAATCGCTCCACCGCCACGAACGCGCTGGCCAGGCCCATTGCCACCAGCGAGACGGCCACGGTCTTGGACAGGATGCCCATTTCGGCCCAGATTTCTACGAGGGAAAGTTCCATCGAATCGCTCCTTCTTCTTGGTTGCTTCTCGGTTGGCTCAGTCGGTGAGCTCGAACGGGATGTTGACCTTGTGCCAGACGGAGATCGGTTTTCCGGCCAGCGTCGCGGGCGTGAAACGCCACGACTTGACGACTTTGATCACCGACTTGAGAAACGCAGCCGATGCCGCTTTCTTCTCTTCCTCGGTGGTGGCGCTGTTCTTCTTAGACAGCACCTTGGCCCCGCGGACGCTGCCGTCGCGGTGCACGTGAAGCTTCAGTACGACCCGCCCGCTGATGCCCTCGTCCCGAAGCCGCTTCGGATACGACGGCTGCGTGTTGCTGGCCAGTGGCCTGGGTACGGTGGCGTTCTCAGGACGATCGACCGGCTTGGTTGGGTCGATCGGTTGCTTCTTCGCCTTCTTCTTGGGCTTTGGGGCCGGAGGCTTGGTCGCCTTCTTAGGCTTCGCGGCGCGACTCGGCTTGCCCGTGCCGCCACCCATGCCTGTGCGGCTGGTCCGACCGTCCATCGGGACCTCGTAGACCTTCTCTTTGTCGGTCTCGTCCGCCGCATCGGTCGGCTTGGCGATGGGCGTGACCGGCTTGGGCCGCGGGGTGGGCTTCTTGACCCGCTTGACCTTCGCATCCGGAGGCGGCGGCGGTGGCGGCTCCACCTCGGGCTCCTCCTCCTCGGTCTCCGGCTCTTCCTCTTGTACGGAGAAGTCGCTCAGCTCCGGGTCGCCCAGCGCCACCTCGACGGTCTTCTCGGCGTTCTCGAGCGTCGCGACATAGATCGTCGCGCCCGCGAGCAGAACGCCCAACGTGATCGCGCTCGGCAGGATCCTTCTCTCGAAGAACCAGCCTTGGAGCTCTGGGCGAAACCCGTCGAACATCGGCTCGCAGACTATGGAGCGCGTGGATGGCTGCGCCGTGTCGGGGTTGTCTCGGCTCCGTGAAAATCCGTCATCGTGCATGTGACGTCGTCACCGCGACGAGACCAAGCCTCCGCCGAGTCGTCACGAAGCCGTGACGTTCCGGACACGACCGACTTCGTTCGCGCAGCTTGATCGTCGAGCGCGGCGTCTCCGAGGACCGCTACGTGCGCCGCCGCCGGGTCACGAACCCGGCCATGAACAACACGGTCCACAGCAGCGGCGGCCGTTCATCTTGCTCGGTGGTGCAGCCGCAGCCTTCATCAGCACCGACCGCCGCTTCGGTGTCCGTTCCGGAGGTGTCTTCGGCATCCCCGGATGAGGAAGAGCTGGTGCTCCCGTCTCCTGTCGCGCCGGTCGTGCTCGCCCCGCCGGCGCTCGCGTCTCCGGTCTCTCCGGGTCCCGTCGAGACTTCGGCGCCGCTGGATGACGAGGTCGGGGTGGGTCCCGTACTGCTTCCGTTTCCGGTCGTCGTCCCGGTGCTGGTCGTGCTCCCGGTGCTGGTCCCCATGACTGGGTCTTCGACGTTGCACGAAGCGTCACAGCCGTCGCCGTCCTCCGTGTTGCCATCGTCACAGGCTTCCACGCCCTCCTGCAGAAAACCGTCGCCACACGAAGCCTCTTCGCACGCCGAAAGGCACGCGTCGGTCTCATCGTCATTGCCGTCATCGCACTCCTCCCCACCATCCACCTCACCGTTGCCACAGCATCCGAGCGGGATCTGAACGATCGCGTTGAGGTCGCCGGGGTCGAGATCAACTTCGAGGAACACCGCCCCCGGATCACCGAGCGTCCGGCCCGGGTCATTCGTGGCAAACACCAGGTCTTGAACCGTCACGTCGCCGACACCGTCTGCATCGAGGTCGAGTTCATCGTTCGTCGAGATGAGGAGCCGTGCGTCGGTTGCAAGACTATCGGCACGACACGCGACAAATACGTGTTCCACGATACCGCCGGAGTTGCTGGCCCACCCGATTGCGATGTTGTCGTTGTCATTGATCGCCACGAAGCGCACTGCGAAGGTGACCGGGACCCCATCGATCAGGTCTCCTTCGTGGAAGACGATGTCCCCATTGAGCGCGACGAATTCGTCCGCATTCGTCGCTGCGCTCGAGTCCCCGGAGAACACGTAGTTCCCACCGTCGTTCACGCTCGAAAGGTCGAAGGAGCCCCAGCTCTCCGCCGGGAAGCTGGGCACGGGGTCACCCTCGCGGGCCACAATGGTTCCATCCAAGACAACCAGGCTATCGGTGAGACTGCTTCCGGCCGCCGCAAGTTGGACGAGAACGTGGGTGCCATCGTCGGACACCGCGAAGTCACTGTTCACGCCGGACAGCGACCCGACGATTTCGACTCCATCGACGACTTCCCCAGAAACGTACAGCGCCTCGATCGCGCCACCCCCGACAGCCGGACGACGGAACAGTCCCACTGCGTTGCTGAAGCCGTCGCCTGTAGTGTCCACCAAGCCTCTCCACACCACGTCCCCACCACCTGCCGCGGTGGGGCGCTGCAGGCCCGTGAATGTTGCGGCGGGGGCCAACGGAAACCCCGGGGCGGCGTCGCCGTCCATCACCAACGCCCCGCTATCGGTCCACAGCACCCCTGTACCCGCGGTGTTCGCCGATAGTACGAATGCACCGCTCTCGAAGGTCGAGATGTGGGGCGCGATGCTGGTCAAAGGCGGGACGTCGTCTGTGGCAAGCCAGACGACCTGGTCGTCGATGAACAAGAAACCGTTGCCGCCGACCACCGTTCCCGTGAAGGCGACTTGCCCCGCCGCGTTCACAAAGGGCGGCCGAACGTTTGCGACCGCAACGACCGACCCGATAGGCGTGGAACCCTCGATCGCGACAATCTGGCCCGGAACCGTCGCCGCCGAGGCATCGGGCGCAGCCAACATCGTCGCCGCTGAGACAGCCGCGGCGGTCCAGCCCGGCTGGATTCGTGACCACAAGAGCATCACCATGCTCGGGAGGCTACCAGGGGCAGAGCTACGCAACGATCGCCGACGAGGACCGGTGGACCCCTGCTCACTGGCCCCAGCGCTCAGTCCGAGGGCGGCGGCTCATCCCCGTCGAGCACCGCACGCACGGCTGCGCTCAGCACGGACGGCGTGAAGGGCTTTTGCAGGAGCGGCACCACAGAGTGCCTCTCTTTGAGGGCCGTCACTTCCGAGTAACCGGACATGAAGAGCACCTGCAGCGTCGGGCGAAGCGCGAGTGCGGCGTCGACGATCGCCGGCCCGTTCCCGTCTCGAAGCACGACATCGCTCAACAGCAAGTCGATTCGTCCTCCCTTCTCCAGCCACGCCATCGCGTCTGTGTGCCCCTCGGCCTCCAGGACCGTGTAGCCCTCTCGTTCGAGGGAGCGGACTGCCACCTTTCGGACCGGCGCCTGATCCTCGACGACGAGCACGATTTCACGCCCCGCGGTCTCAGGCTCCGGGCAGGCAGGTGGAGCCTGCGCCACCCGACTGGCACGCGGCCAGTGGATGGTCACGGTCGTCCCCTTGCCTTCCTCCGAGTTGAGAGTGACGGCGCCGCCCGAGTGCACGACGATGCCGTAGACCGTGGCCAAGCCGAGGCCGGTCCCGCCCTCCGCACGTCGGGTGGAGAAGTAGGGCTCGAACACCTGACCACGGGTGGTCTCGTCCATTCCCACCCCATCGTCGTCGACCACGATCTGCACGACGTCCTGGGTCGAAGGCAGCTGCACCTCATCGTCGAGGCTCGCGCCGCTAACGTTGAAGATCCGCAGCCGGACCCGGCCGCCGTCGGGCATCGCGGCACGTGCGTTGGCCACCAGGTTCAGGAGCACCCGCTCGAACTGTGTACGATCGGCGCGGATCGGCCAGCAGTCTTCCGCCACCTCAACCTGGAGGATCACGTCCTCACCCAGCATCCGCTCGAGCACATTGCCGATCCGTCCAAGCTCTTCGCCCGGCGCGACGCTCGCGAGCTCGAGCGGTTCCTGCCGGCTGAAGGCGAGCAACTGCCGGGTCAGCTCCGAGCCGTGACGCGCCGCCTCGGAGGCGCTCAGCAGGTCCGCGCGGAGGTCCTCGGGAAGGCCTTCGTGATCCAGCACGAAGCTGGACGCGGCCATCACCACCGTCAGCAGATTGTTGAAGTCGTGGGCCACTCCGCCGGCGAGTCGTCCGATAGCCTCCAGACGGTTGCTCTCCGCCTGTTGCCGTTCGCGCTCCAGCTCTCGCGTGACGTCGCGAAACGCAACCTGCACCGCGTCCTGATCCTCGAAACGGATCCGGGCCCCCGCGACGTCGGCATGAAACGTCTCGCCATCGAGTCGGCGGAAGCGCTCTCGTGTCCACGGGGCGGAGCCTTTCTCGTCGACCAACGCGCGCACCCGGGCGACAACGAGTTCACGGTCATCGGGATGGACGAAACGACCGAGCGGTTGGCCGACCAGATCCGACAGCGTCCCACCGAGTAGTTCTAGGGCCGCCGTGTTCGCGTAGCGAATGATCCCATCGACGTGCACGGCGATCCCGTAGGGCGTCGAATCGGCCAGCGCTCGGTAGCGCAGCTCGCTCTCCTTGAGCGCCTCGTGAGCTCGTTCGATGTCGCTGTTGTCCTTGACGGTGGCGAAGTAGAAGGCAGGCTCGCCGTGCTCGTCCAAGGCGACGTTAGGGCTGACCACCACCGGAAACCGCTCTCCGTTCGCCCGACAGAAGGTGAGCCGAAAATGTCGGAAGTCACCGTCCATCGTCTGCGCCAACGCGGCGCGGATGGTCTCCAGCTCTTCTTCGGGCCAGTAGAACCCCTCGCATGTCGCCCCCACCAGCTCCTCGCGGCTGTAGCCGACCATCTCGCACAGGGCGTCGTTGACGGCGAGATGAGCCCCCTGTGTATCGATGACAGAAAACCCGTCGAGAAGCTGCTGGCCGAAGCGCGCGACGGTCTCGAGCGACCATAGCTGAGCGTCGCCCTCTTCGATCTCACGGTCGTTGCCCACGAGGGTTAGCGTCTCCGCCTCCAGGCGGGGGAGCAACCCCCCAACGAAGAAACGTGCGCTTTACCGCTTTACCGCAGCACAGGAACGCGCTCGAGTGCATCGGGACGCAGCAGCGTGGATCGATTTCGCTCGTGGAGGCAGATATCGGGCCAATACGTTGGCGCTTCTCCTAGCAGCACACAACCCGCACACGGAAAGACAGGCTGCCGGGCCCAAAGTCTACGCTTCGATCTTTGAGATGACGGCACTGTGAAGCGCAGCGAGACGCGGGTCGGCCAATGCTCCCCGCGCGTGAAGGAGCAGGTATCGAACCCGCGGCAGGTCGGAGATCGGGATCCCCACCATCGCTCGGGGCACCCGGCAGCACCCGTTGACGACCGCGGGCCCAAGCCCGAGGGAGGCGAAGTGCAGCATCGGCTCCCAGCCCGACGCCTCGACCGCGACTGCGAGTTCGTGCCCACTCGCGCTGAATCCTGTGGCGAGGGTTTGCCGAAGTCGGCTGCCCTGTGGTGGGACGACGAGGGCCTCGCCCGCAAGCGAAGCGAGCGAGATCCGCTTGCGAGCCGCCAAACGATGTGACTTCGGCACGACGGCGACGTGGTGGAATTCGGCAAGCACCTGTCCCTGTAGTTGGTCGGGTACCTCCGCCGCGACGGCAACAGCGAGCTGTGCGTCGCCGAGCCGAACCGCCTCGATCGCGGGCTCAGCAGCACGCGTCAACAGCCGCAGGGGCGCCGCGGCGGAGCGCACGAAACTTCGAATCGCAGATCCCAACAAGTACAAGAAGGCGCCCTCCCCGGCGGCGAAGACGAGCGGACTCGTCGGTGCCTGTCCGCGAACCGATTCGATGAAGTCGCGGGTTCGACCCCGCATCTCGCGAGCAAAACGGAGAGCCTCAATGCCGGCGTCAGTCAGGACGAGGCGACGTCCACGACGTTCATACAAGGATACCTCCAGCGCCTCCCCGAGCTTGCGTACTTGAGTATGGAGCGCCGGCTGCGACATATGTAGACGGGCCGCGGCGCGCGTGAAGTTGAGGTCTTCCGCAAACTCGGCAAACCCTTCGAGCCAGTCCAGCTTGGGCGACACGGCCGATTATAGCGTTTTGGGATAGTCCATACATCAACACTTCTTCCGGACGATACACAGAGAGCCCATGGTTTGCGCGTGGAATACCAAACACAGCCACTGGGACCCCAGCCGAAGGTAGGGTTCGATATCGGTCGCGTCATCATTCACGCCGGAGATGGAGCGCAAGACACGTCGTTCTTGTCGGGCAGCGATGAGGACGCGATGCGCACGCCGCCGATGAAAGGGGCGTTCGACGTCATTGCTGACGTCAACGCGCTTGTTGGAGGTCGCACGTGGATCATCTCCAAATGCGGCCCCAACATTGCGAGGCGGAGCCTACGGTGGCTGCGATACCATCGTTTCTTCGAACGAACGGGCATGCGTCAGGACCGGGTCATCTTCTGTCGCAAACGACCAGACAAGGCACCCCACTGTCTTCGACTCGGGCTCGATGCCTTCGTCGACGACAGGCCCGACATCCACCAGACGTTGGCTGGCATCGTCGGCGTCCGGATCTTGTACGGCCCACAAAAGCGCGGACGCCAGAGGCCGCCGGGAGTGCTCCCCGCACTCGACTGGGAGGAGGTGCGCCAGATCTTGGTCCCCCTGCTTTGTCCCGCGCATTGATTCTGCTCAGTCGATGTATCCCGGCGGGACGTGCTCCACGAGCCAGACCTCGTTCGGAGTCTCATGGAACACCAAGCCGGCCTCCGCCATCTGCAGCGCCTGGATCACCAGCACAACCGGTGTGCCGCGGCGCGCACCGACGCGCTCCGCCGTCTGTCGAGTGGAGCTGAGGTGGACATGATGACGTTGGCCACGCATCAGACCCTGGGTCCGGATCGAGGGGAGCGCGGCGGCGACGGTGCCGTGGAACAGCAAGGCAGGCGGTGTCGCGGATGCGTACTCGAGCTGCACCGCGATCGAGTGCCCTTGCTGTGCACGGATCATCGTGCCGTCAGGACTCAGCGCAAATCGTTGCTTGTCACTGCTGGCCACGATGTCGCAGATGCGGGCGTGGGAGAGCTGAGTCCCGTCCGCTGCCGCTGCTTCGACCAGGCGGTCGACGGGAACCCAGCCGTCCGCCGTCGGGGTCAATCCGAGGGCCTGTGGGTTGTGCCGCAAGACCCACGAGAGGAACTTGCTCGCCGCCACATCGTCCATCGAACCCACGTCGAGCGCGAATGTAGCCTCGCCTCCGGGAGGGCGGTCAGCTTTCGCGTCGTCCGGACCAATCGTACCATCGTGATACGGAGATCTTAGCCCACGCCGCACAAGCCAACGTTCTCGTAGCCCACCGGCGCTGTCCCTTCTTCGAAGTACGGCGTACACACCGACGCGCCGCCGCAAGTGTCCTCATCAAGGTCGCAAAACGACGCGCAGCACATGGGGCTATCGCACTCAACCAGCGCGCCGCTGGGGGCGCAGTAGCTGCCGGGGTTGCAAGTGTTGATAAACTCGCAGGGGTCACCGACCTCACCAACGTCTTCTGACGCGTCGGGTACACAAGCGAACTCGTCGCCATCTGGGTAGCAGCCCAATCCGTCGGCGCACGCCTGAATCAACGGGTCGCAAAGAGGCAGACACAACGCGATGACGCCGTCGTTTCTCTGGACACAAGTACGACCGGGCTCGCACTCGGGGCTCCCCGGCGTGCCGCCGCAAAACGGAACGCACACGCCCTCGCCGGTCTCGGTGTCGACGTCCCAACACATCGACGTTTCGCTGCAATCGTCGAGCCCCGACGTCGCCGTTTCCTGCACCAGGCACGCGTCCCCCACGGCTCCAACATTGTTCGCGAGCGGGAAGCAGCGGACCGCATTCCAAACGCCGCCGCCATCGTCCGCAAACGGCATGCACTTGTCCCCGGCCGGACAGTCTTGAGTGTACGTGCTGCACTCCCCCGGGGCGACGCCCGTCGTCGATCCGCCGCTCTCCTCCGAGCTCGTTCCGGTATCGGACGTTCCGGGGCCCACCTCAGCCGTCGACTCGCTCGCGCCATGCGTCGGTTCGAGCGTTGCGTTCGTGCTGGGCACCGTCGTCTGGCTCGGGTTCGTCGGCGGTGACGGGTCGGGCCCCGTGGTGCCGTGCATCGTCGCGCTCGGCCCACTCTCCCCTTCCCCGCTCGTCGCGTCCGCGTACTGCGGGTTCAGCCCCGTGCAGCCCGCGAGGAGGAGACTCGCAAGAGCCGCACGCCCGAGACCAACTAACATGTGACAAAACTAACGCCAAAAACCGCCATAGTCAACCTCGGACGCCATCCGTGTTCCAGCAAGACGCTCCGGGGCGTGACCACGGGGGACAGGTGCAACCGTCGGAGGCACCGACTTCGCTGCAACGGCCTGCACCGTCGAAGTCACCGCGAAGACCCCTTGCCTTTGCCGAGCCGTCACTAGGCTGTCACGAGCCCAGTAGAGAGTCGTTTCCGTGACCCCGACGATTCTGATCGTGGACGACGAACGTGACCTGGTGAGCACGGTCCAGTTCTCGCTGGAGCGAGAAGGTTGGCGCACACGAGTCGCGTTCGATGGGCGGTCGGCCCTCGAAGCTGCAGAGCTCGACCCCGCCCCGGACCTCATTCTTCTCGACCTGATGCTTCCCGATATGTCGGGCACCGACATCTGCCGAGTCCTGCGATCCAAGGACGACACCAAGGACGTCCCGATCATCATGGTGACGGCCAAGGACGACGAGATCGATCGAGTGGTCGGCTTTGAAGTCGGCGCCGACGACTACGTCACCAAGCCATTCTCCATGCGGGAGTTGCTGCTTCGCATCAAGGCGATCCTTCGTCGCTTGGACAAGCCCCTGCCCGCCGCCCCAGAGCTTGCGTTCGGCCGACTCAAGGTCGATGAACAGGGACACCGGGTCTGGGTCGACGAGAGCGAAGTCAGCCTCACGGCACTCGAGTTCCGCCTGCTCAGCACATTCTTGTCGCGCCGAGGCCGGGTACAAACCCGCGATGCGCTTCTGCACGACGTCTGGGGACACACGCCCGGCTTGCCGACGCGCACCGTCGATACGCACGTGCAGCGACTTCGCAAGAAGCTCGGGCCCGCGTCGGACTACATCGAAACGTTGCGCGGTGTTGGGTATCGATTCCGGACCGACAACGTCGAGATGACGAGCGCTGCGAATCCGTAGGCTGCGCTTCGTGGTCCGGCTCAGACGTCGGCCACATCCGTGCTCGAGTCCCCTTCGGGGGAGGGCGCAAGCACCCGCTCGAGCGTGATGTCGAGCTGACTCTTGAGGGCCCGCAACACGCTGTCGCACTCCGAGTCGGTGAGCGACAGCTTCCGAATCAGGTGCTCCCGTGTGGCGGCGAGCAGAACCCGGCGAGCTCGGACCAGATGCCTGGAGATCGAAACCCGATGCAGCCCCCGCAACCGGCCCAACTGCCCGGTGGTGAGGCCGTCGACGTAGTGCTGCATCAACAAGCTCTTGTCATCGGGGCCAAGCTCGGCGAACGCGACTTCCATCGCGCGCTGCACATCCGCCGCAAAACGTTTTCGTTCGTAGCCGACTTCCGGGCGCCCCCCGAGTGCGTCCGGTACGCACATCGCTTCGAGCACGCTTTGCTCCACCGTGGGCTCCTTCCCGAGTCGAGTGCGGGCTTTGACCGCGGCTCTCACCGCGCAGATCCGCAGCCAGGTTCGCAGCTCGGCCCGACCCGCGTATCGGGCCAGCCCACCGCCAGGATCCGGCGGCAACAGCAGGCTCTGGCGTAGCGCAGAGACCACTTCGTCAACCCGCGAGGGTTCGATGCGTGCGACCACCGACCCCAGACGCCGAAAGTAGCCGCGCTCGAGCTGCGATAGGGCGGCTGTGTCTCCTTGCACGCACGCGAAGGCAAGATATACGTCTGCGATGCGGATCTCGGCGAGGGCTTGCGGCGCAGTCCCGGGCTCCACGCGCTCCGCAACGTAGGCGATGAAGCTCGAGGGGGACAGGTCGATCGACGGCCACGACGCGCGCGCGGTGCAGACCCAGTCGTCGAGCAGGCCGGCGAGTCCTGGCCACGCGGCGTACTCGGGGTCACCTGGCAACGGAAGCGCCGCGAGGAAGGCGTCTGCAAGCTCGGAGGCCATGCGCGTCCCGGCAACCGTACCAGACCAGGCGTCGCGCGCCGCCGACCCGTGCCTGCAACCGGACGAAGTGGCTGCGTTTCTTGCCGCACCCGCCGACGCGCCCGTGGCCGAGCAGGTTCACGAACACATCGCGGCTTGTCCGAGCTGCAGGGCGTGGGTCTCCGAGCTCGCCCGTGCATCCTGGGTCGACGCTCGACCGCAGGCGTCATCCGAGCTCGACTGCGAGCCTCCCGAAGAAGGACGCTACGTCCCGCTGGTGAAACTCGGTGCGGGCTCGATGGGAACCGTATGGGCCGCCTACGACGCCATGCTCGACCGCGAAGTCGCGCTCAAAGTACTCGACACCACCCACGCGACCGGTACGTCGGCGGCGACGCGGCTGCGCGCGGAGGCCCAGGCGCTCGCTGCCCTCTCGCACCCCAACGTGGTCGAGGTCCTCGACGTCCAGCTCGATGGTCCTCGCCCGGCCCTCGCGATGCCCGTGGTCGAGGGGCCGACGCTCGACCTATGGCTCGCGCTCGCGCCACGAACCTGCTCCGAGATCCTCGAGGTGTTCGAACAAGCCGGTCGCGGACTCGAAGCCGCGCACGCGGCCGGGTTGGTCCACTGCGACTTCAAACCCAGCAACGCAATCGTCGGCGCGGATGGGCATGTTCGAGTGCTGGATTTCGGGCTTGCGCAACGTACCGGCACCAGCCCCGGCGCGCGGTGGGCCGGGACGCCCGCGTACATGTCCCCAGAGCAACACCGAGGCAAGCCGGCCACATCGCGCTCGGACCAGTTCTCCTGGTGCGTTGCGTTGCACGAGGCGCTCTTCGGCGTTCGCCCCGATTCACCACGACCCCCGGACCCCCGCGGTGCAACCGACGCAGTTCCGCATCGAGTCCGTCGTGTTCTCGAACGCGGACTGAAGGTGGGCCCTGCGGAGCGGTGGCCCTCGATGGGCGCCCTGCTCTGCGCACTCGCAAGACCCAGAGGGCATCGGCGGTGGATCGCCGTCGCAGGCGTTGTGAGCGTGTTGGCGCTGACGGGCCTCGCGGCTGACTCCGCCAACCCATGTCGCACCGACGACGCGGCGCAGTCGACGTGGGGTGCAATGAACCGCACCATCGTGCACGCCGCAGTCCGCGATGGCGCGCCCCCCCTCGAAGCCGCCCATGCCGCCCGAGTCGAGTACATCTTCGCGCAACGCTCGGCGCAGCTGAGCAGCGAAGTGGACCAGCTCTGCCGCACCGGCCAGCAGCTGGACACCAACGCCCGAGATCAGCGGCGCCGTTGCTTGGACCGAAGCGCGCACCACCTTCGGCTCGCAGTGGATGCACTGGCTCAGGGGCTCGCACCTCTGGACGCGGTCACACTCGCCGAGCGGGTACCAGCGGTGGCCTCCTGCCTCGAGCCAACGCGCGACCGAGAGCCGATGGACGCGCACCAAGTCGACCTCGACCACAGCCTCGTCGAGCTGAGAGTGCGCAGCGACGCGGGGGATCACGCCGGGGCCCTTGCACGCGCCGAAGCGCTACAGGGGCCGATCGAACGCACCGGGCATGCAGGCCTTCGCAGCCGACACGCCTTCGCCTACGCCACCGCCCAGACCTACGCTGGCCAGGACGGCACCGCCCAGTTCGAGACGGCGGCTCGCGTGGGTGCAAACGGTGGAGACCGGAGCGTCGCCGCATTGGCTGCCCTTCAACTCGCCGGCGGGTACTCCCCCGGGGTCGCGATCGACTTCGACCGCTCGAACAGGTGGCTCGAGCGCGCCGAGGCGCTCATCGAAAGCGACGGGCTGAACGAGCTTCGGCCCGACCTCGCCCGTGCATCCGGAAACGCCGCGCTGTCGGCCGGTCGCTATGACGAGGCGATCGCGTCGCTGAGGACCTCCGTCACGCTGGCCAAGAAAGCAGACTCCGCGGTGCTCGTGGTCGCCCGAAACCTGGAAGACCTCGCCACCGCCCAACGCGAGGCCGGACGCCTGGATGCTGCCGAGGAGACCCAAACCTTGGCCCTGCGCCGCTACGAAGACCTGCTGGGATCGCGTCACCCGTTCTCCGCCGCCGCCTTGGAGAACCTCGCGCACGTCTGGCGTGACTCGGGCCGGTTCGAGAAGGCTGCCGATGCCTACGCGCGCAGCCTCGAGATTCAGGAGGCGACCGTCGGGCCCGAGCACCTCTCGGTCACGGTAGTGGCCACCAACCTCGCAAGCACCCACCTGCTGCTTGGAAACGCGTCCGAAGCCGTTGTCTTGCTCGAGCGGGTCATCGCCATCGAAGCCCAGCAGCTCAGCCCGGGCCGCGCCACCGCGGCGACGCTGCACGCGCTCGGCAACGCGCACGTCCTGCAGGATGACCTGGCGGCTGCACACGACGCGTTCTCCATCGGACTCGAACAGATGGCGTCCGAACTCGGGAGAGGGCATCCATTGTCCGCGATGTTCCTGAGCTCGCTGGCGAGCGTTGCACTCGACCGGGGCAACGCTCGCGAGGCCATCGCGTTCGCGACCGAGTCGCAAGCACTGCGGCGCGTCGCACTCGGAGCCGCCGACCCGCGACTGGCATTCGAGGACCTGGTCCTTGCCGGAGCGTTCCTCGAACAAGGACAACCCGAGCTTGCGCTCAGCCGTGCCGAGCACGGTGAGGCCCTGCTGCGCGACGACCCGGTTCGGCCGCTGTGGCTGGCCGAGTTGGTGTACTTCCGGGCCCGCGCGCTTGCGGACTTGAGCCGCCGCGACCTCGCGGTGGAGGCCGCCTCCGAGTCAGCCGCGCGGTTCGAGGCCGAAGGCGACAAGGCCAACGCCGCCGAGGTCCGCGACTGGGCCCGCGCACAGCACAAGCCCGCGTGAAGCCCTCACGGCCGAGTCGTGTAACGAACCTCCCGAGACTCGGTGTCGCTGTACACGATGTGGATCGCATCATCGCTCGCGATTGCAATCGAAACCCGATCCGAAGAGCTCATGGACACGTTGGTGTCGAGGACGGTCGGCTCCGACCAGTCGCCTCCAGGGGCCCGCTGCGTGTGCTGCAGCAGGCTGCCTCGTTCGCGATAGGCGATGTGAAGCGTTCCGTCGGCGGCCGTCGCCACCCCCGGAGACGCGCCGAACACCCCGGCGCCGAACACCGGGGTGACTTCCCACGGCCCGCCCGTACCGTCGCGACGAGAGGCGGACATCAGGGTCTGATGTCCATCGACAAACCCACGGTAGACGGAGAACGGAGCGCCATCGGCACCGACGGTGATGCTTCCACCATCGCGTGTTGCCCGGACGATGGCCTCATCGCTCCACGTTCCCGCAGCATCGCGACGCGCGTACCGAAGCACCGAGGCGCTACGAAAGTCGTAGGCGGCCGGGCGCGTACCGTACACCGCGTGCACGATGCCGTTCGGGTCGATGGCAACGGCCGGTGATTCCGGCGCAGCCGTCGTGCTTCCGAGCTCGGCGATCGCTTCGGCCCGCCAATCCCCCAGCTCCCCGGCGCGTCCCGTCACGCGATTGGAGTTGCTACCGGAGCCGTACACGAGGTGAGTGTCGACCGGTCCGAGTGCAAGCCCCACGCTGTGCGCGACCGAAGCCGGTTCGTCCCGGTCGACCACAACCCCGTCTTCGACCAACAAGTACTGCAGCTGATAACTGCTATCGATGTACGCCACATGGACCTGGGCGTCGGCAGCAAGGGTCAGGCCGCCACGGACGTACTGGTCGTCGAGCTGGATCGGCAGCCAAGCGTCGCTTGCACGCGCGTAGGTCGGCTGCGTTCCCTGGCCGACGTAGACCACGTGCACACCGTCGGTGTCGTCGACGGCAATGCTCGCCCAGGCCCGAAGGTCGGAGGAGGTCGAACCTCGGGACCCGATGACGACGGCGTCGGCGAAGACGGCAGGCGGGCTGGGCTCCTGGATGCAGCCCTCGTCCGCTTCGCCGGACCACGTCGAGCCCTCCGCGCAGCTGTCCCCATCATCCCCGCAGTCGGGGTCGGGAAGAGCGCACCAGCCGTAGGGGTCGTCGCAGAAGTCGTCGTCGTACCAGTCCCACGCAGCGCAGATGTCGATGCCATCGGCTTTCCCGCCATGACCATCGGCTTGCTCCGACTTATCTGCGCCGATATCGCTTTGCGAGGCCTCCTGCTCGCATGCGGGGCCGAGAAGAAGAAACAGGCAGGTGAGCAGGACCGAGGGACGATGAAGGGTCGGGTTCATGGAGAAGCTCCACCCCAACGGGCCCACATCAGCGCCCCTGTAGCATGGTGCAAGGACGGTTTTTTCGAGATTTCTCCCGCTGGGCGGATCAGTACCCTTGAGCGGCGAGGTCGAACGCCAGGTTCCGATAGAACCGCAGGTAGTCGAAGCCCGTGCGCGGGTCGGGACCCTCGTCCCCGATCTGCCCCGCGGCGTCGAGGTGGTCGCCCGGGTAACAGCCACGAAAGCGTCCCCACTTGCTGGACTCGACGGTTGATACGCCGTCGTTCGGACGCAGCTCGAGCCCGTGCGCAACGATGCCCGCCGCGCCGACCAACAGCGCATCCATGCGGTCGACGGTTCCCTCGTGACGCATCAACAGCAGCTCCCCACTCTCGTCGGTACAGGCATCAGACTCCGCGTTGCGGCGAGGGTTGGCCAGCCCCGCCACGCTGCTAACCCCTGCCCACGACTGGTACATCACGCCCGGAGCGTCGGAGATCGTCGCGTTGAACTCGACCATCGTGCGCTCGGACATCGCCCCAAGTGCCGCGACGATGTGACTGTCCTCGGCCACTTCACTGAAGGTGCGCCCGAACACGGTGGCGATGGCGTCGATCGCCTCGGCGTCGTCTTCATCGGGGAGAAAACCAACTGCCACGTCCGCCACATAGGTTCCGCGGTGCGGAGAGGAGATCGTGGTGATGGAGGCGACCTTGGCTCCGTAGTCCAGCCCTTCGGGGCTCACGAGGTAGCGACAGTCGATGCCGCCCATCGAGAAGCACACGAGGTTGACCTGCTCGGCTCCAGAGCGCTCGAGCAATTCGTCGACCTGCTCGGCAAGAAACCCGGCCCGGACCTGCGGCGTATCAAACGGCGGGACGCTGCCGAGCATCACGTCGTGGCCATCCTCGATCAGCGCGACATCGACATCGTTGAAGCGCCAGAAGTTGGTGGTGCTGGTGTTGAATCCGTGCGCCAAGATGATCGGGAACTGGGTCGCGGTGCCTTGTGGCTCGGGACCCAGTGCGGCCGGAGCCTCGTCGCACCAGCCCAGCGGATCCCAGAGCAGCGCGGCACACAGCAGGGAGTCCTCCTTGCCCACCGGCACCCCTTCGCAACCCGCCGCGTCGATCCCGGCGAGCAGCTCCTGCGCAATCGCCAGCTGGTCGCCTTCACAGGTCGCCGACGGTGCCTCCCCGGGAGCACCCAGACACGTTTCAACCGCGGCCTGGGCCTCGGCGCAGACGCTCGTCTCTTCCTCGCCTACCGAGTCGTCGCACCCTGCGAGGGCGAACATCAGGGGCAGGACCGCGGCGAGAATCGTGCGTCTCATTGTGGTCTAGTGTGGGATACGCAGCTCACGCTGGCCAGGGCCGATCACGACAGAATCCAGGCGCGACATGCCAGCCACGGGCGGCATCGCGCAGTACCCTTGGTTTGGAATGACGTTGATGCGCTCACCGTTGCCGGGCTTGATCGGCTCGCGGCTCGCCGAGCACGGACTCGACGCGCAGGCGTGCCTTGGCGCGTTCGGCCTGCAGCGGGCGTTGCAAGACAGCCACGTTGTCGCGGAGGTGGAGACGCTTGCGGCCTTCTACGACGACGCGGCGCGGCGCTTGAATCAACCTGACCTTGGGCTGGAGATGGTGTCCGCGGTGGAGCGCGGCGCCTACGGGTTGGCCGAGTTCGGCATCCGGGCCGCCCCCACCATGCGCGAGGCCATCGTCCGCTTGGCCCGATTCAGTGTCCTGCTCAACGAGGCGACGGTCGTCGAAGTCGAGGAGACCCCGCGGACGCTCGAGGTTCATCAGCGCATACCCGGCCATCCGATCGCCGGAGGACGTCATTCGAACGAATACTTCATCGCGGTCCTGCTCGTCGGAGCTCACGCGATCACCGAGGGGGGGCTGATCGCCGCCGAGGTCTGGTTCGCTCATCCGGCGCCTGCGGACTTGTCTCGGCACCGCGCGATCTTTGGAGACGGCAAACTGTGTTTCGACCGGCCGGACAACGGGTTCGCGCTGTCGCTCGAAGCCGCCGCTCGCCCGCTGGCATCCGCGGATCCCGAACTCATGCGGGCGATCGATCACCAGGCCACCGCCCTGTTGGCCAGCCGCTCGGGGCACAACGAGTTCATCGGTCGCGTCCGCGAATGCTCCGCCAACACACTTCGCGATGGTTCGTCGTCCCTCGCAGACGTCGCCCAGCTGCTGGCGATGACCCCTCGCACGCTGCAACGCCGATTGGCAGAACTCGACACGTCATTTCGGGAGGTGCTCGACGGACTTCGCAAAGAGCTCCACACGCGGCTCGCCGCGCAGGGCGTCTGCGCCCAGGAGATCGCGTTTCGGCTCGGCTACGCCGACATGGGTTCGTTCCGCCGCGCGCAGCGTCGCAGGAGCGACTGAGCGCATCGGTGCGCTACACTCCCGCCGTGGACCCCGGTGCGCCGTCCCTGTGGCTCGACGAATCTCCGGCACGTCAGCTCACCACCCTAAGGGCAGGAGCACATGCTGTCGACGCCGTTGTGATCGGTCTGGGGATCACCGGGGCAACCGCTGCGCTGGAGCTGGCTGAAGCCGGACTGTCCGTCCTCGCCCTCGATGCCCATGGCCTGGGCTGGGGCGCCTCCGCCCGCTCCGGCGGCTTCTTGCTGGTCGAACACGCGATTGAGTACCCGGCTCGGAGAGCGCGGTTCGGCCGTGAGCGCATGCGAACCGTCATCGAGATGGCGCGTTCCAGCCACGGACTCATCGAGGAACGATTCGGCAAGGCCGCGGAGCACAAACGTTGCGGCAGCCTCATCCTTCCCATGGCCGAGGATGAGAGCGAACAGCGGACCTTGGCCGAGGCGGCCTCCTTGTTGCAGGAAGATGGTGTCCCATGCAGTCAGGGTTCCGGACACGAGGGGCTGGAAGGTTTTGCGCCGGGGCTGTCGATCCCAGAGGACGGAGAGGTCCACCCGGGCCGGCTGCTCGCCGCGGTCGGAGCGGAGGCCCAGCGTGCGGGCGCGACGCTCCGCCAAGCTCTGGTAACGGGTTTGGATCCCGAGCAGCGGTTGGTCACCACCACCGATGCCACCATCAGCTACGGCGCTGCCATCGTTGCGGTCAACGCGTGGACACAGCACTTGCTTCCGCACATCGACATTCGGCCCCAGCGCGCCCAAATGCTCGCCACCCGGCCGCTCGGGCCCACCCGAACACTGGGACCGGTCTGCTACGGCTGCTGGGGATACGACTACTTTCGTCAGCGGGACGATGGCCGCATGCTGATCGGAGGCCGTCGGCATCTGCATCGCGAAAGCGAAAGCACCGACGCATCGGTCCCGACCGCAGGGGTTCAGAACGACCTCGAAGCCTATCTCGCGCGTCACCTCAGTGCGTTCGGTCCGTTCGAAGTCGAGGCCCGTTGGTCCGGCATCATGGGATTCAGCCCCGATGAGCTCCCGTTCTGGGAGGCCCTCCCCGACTCCGAAGGTGCTGCCTCCACGCACGTTCTCGGCGGCATGACAGGCCACGGAATGGGACTGGGTGCGATCTGTGGCCAGACGATCGCGCAGAGTTGCCACCGCACGCTTGATGTAGTTGAGCAGCGTCGGGTGGAGCTGCTCGATGCCGCGCGGCTCGGCGCCTCCACGAGGCGCAGTACGACCTCCAGCGACTCGCGCTGACCTGGCACCTGGCGCTCGGCCATCGGCTCCCCTGCACAGCACGTCGAGGCGGCGATCGGTCGCCGCACTAGTACGTCAGTTCTGAAGTTCGTTCCGGGTTTCCGAGGGGTTCGGAGCAAGAGAGCGAAGCGCCCGGAGGGATGCGTAGCGGGAAAGACGGAAAGTACCGAACGCAGGCCTGACCAACCGAGGGTTTCGGAGACACCCGAAGGGGGGCCGCAGAAACCCGGCACGGACTTCAGGCGTGAGGTACTAGCGAGCTGGGGTCGGCCGATGCTCTGCAAACATACGCAGGGCGAACTCCCCCGCGGGGTGCTCGCGGTACTCCGCCAAGAGCCCACGAGTCGGCTCGGGGAACTCCTCGGGGGCGGGAAGTGGCACCCCGTACTGCGCGGGAGCCGTGATCGCCGCCGCCATGCAGGCGAACGTCAGGTCGGCAGCGGTGAACCGGTCCCCGGTGAGGAACGGGCGGCCATCGCTCAGACGCGCCTGCACGTCGTCGAAGACGCGGCGCACGTGCACGAACGCCGCGGAGACTTTCTCCTCGTTGACTTCGAGATACCCCCGGGCATACCGCTCGAAAAACGGAAACGCCAACCACGCGAGCCCACGCTGGTACCGCGGTGCGCGACCGCCGTTGAACACCAAGGCCGGGCGCCCCCAACGGAAGAAGTGCTCGTACATGATCCGGCGAGCCTCCACCCCCAGAGGCTCGGTCAGCATATGCTCGAGCTCGAGCGTCTCCTGCCGAGCCGTGGGGTCCTCGGGATACAGCCGCCGGTTCGAGGGCGCGCGAGCATCGGCATACTGGACGATCTCCGCCGAGTCGGTGAGTACCTCCCCGTCATCGGTCACCAAGACCGGGACGGTCTTCCCGCCACCACTGCGTCGGACCGGTCCGTAGTGAAACATCTGAAGGTGTTGTTCCTCCCGATACTCCAGCCCCGCGTACTCGAGAGCCCACCGCGCACGCTCGCAGTAGTGCGAGATCGGGATCGTCAGCAGTCGCAAGGTGACCCCTGCGTCCGGGTCATCACATCGTCTTCACCTTCGCGCATGCGTGCTCGTTCTTGTCGGCTCCCTCACCACCTTCGCACAACTTCGTGCACGCGTCCTTGCCCATCTCGGCACACATCGTCTCCGTCACGCCCTTGGACGCGTTGCAGGCGTCGTCATCCACGGTGACATACCCGTCAGAACGTGAACTGTTTGACAAGGCCCCTGAGCTCGGTCGCCATTGTTGCGAGTTCGCTGGACGACCCACTCGCATTGACCGCCCCTTCAGAGGTGTTCTGTGCAGCCTCCGCAACGGTCGAAATGTTCCGTGCGATCTCCGAGCTTCCACGTGCCGCATCTGAAACGTTGCGAGTGATCTCATTGGTCGTCGCGGTCTGCTCTTCAACCGCCCCGGCGATAGCCGTCTGCAGGTCATTGATCTCGTTGACGATGCTAGAGATCTGCCCAATCGCCGTCACAGCGGACTGCGTGTCGCTCTGAATCGTCTCAATGCGCTGCCCGATGTCCTCGGTCGCCTTTGCCGTCTCCTTGGCCAGCTCTTTCACCTCGTTCGCCACGACCGCGAACCCCTTGCCGGCCTCGCCCGCACGAGCCGCCTCAATGGTGGCGTTGAGGGCGAGTAGGTTGGTTTGCTGTGCGATCGATGTGATCACTTTGACGACCTTGCCAATATCGGCGCTGCTATCTCCAAGCTTGGAGACGACCGAGTTGGTCTCGTCGGCGACTTCCACCGCCGACATCGCGACACGGGCAGCATCCGCGGCATTCTTCGCGATCTCCCGAATGCTGGCCGACATCTCTTCGGCCGCGGCGGCTACGGTCTGCACGTTGTGGTTGACCTGCTCCGTCGTGGTCGCCGCCACGTTGGCCTCGGCCGTCGTGCGCTGGGCGTTCTCAGACATCTGTTGACTGACCACCGTGAGTTCCTCCGACGCGCCGCCCAAGCTTGTCGTGTTGTCAGAGATCTTGGAGATGCTCTCCCGCATCATGTCGAGCATCCGTTGAACGCCCGCCCCTACGCGCCCGATCGCATCATCGCCCTCGATCTTCACCACCTGGGTGAGGTCACCGTCTCGCGCCGTCTCCACGGTGCTCAGCAAGCTCTCGACCTTGTCCTCGAGTTCCCGTGACGCCTGCTTCTGCGAGGTGATGTCCGAAGCGAACGTGACGACCTTGTAGACCTTTCCGTCGGGGTCAAAGATCGGGTTGTAGCTCGCGTTGATCCACACCTCCCGACCGTCACGGCCAAGCCAGCGGAACTCCCCGGACTGAAAGCGGCCGGCCCGAAGCTCAGCCCAGAATTGTTGATATTCGGGCGATGCGGTCTCAGCGGGCTCCATGAACATCCGGTGGTGTTTGCCTTCGACCTCCCAGGCTTCGTAACCCACCGCTCCGAGGAAGTTCTCGTTGGCCCCCATGATGGTTCCATCGGGAGTGAACGAGATGGATGCCATTGCCTTGTCGATGGCAGCCATCTTTCCTCGGACGTCGGCATCGTGAAGCGCGCGCTGTTTTTCCTCGGTGAGATCCCGCCACTCGAGCGAGTTGCCGACGTAGCGACCATCGTCGTCGACGTTCATCGTGACGTACAGTTCAATGACCAAGTCACCCACCTTGATTTCAGCGAGGAACGGCATCTTGCTGGCATCCTTGAGGATGGCCCGCTGGTGTGCCGGATTCCTATGGAATCCGTCGATGCACGTGCCAAGGATGTCCTCTGGGTCGAAATCGGGGAACGCCACCTTGAACGCGGCGGCGGAGTCCGAGAAGAGCTTGCGAGTGGCCTCGTTGACGAAGGTGACCCTCAAGTCTGCGTCGACCACCATCACAGCCGCAGCGGAGTTCTTGACCGCGTTGTCCAGGATCTTCGAGCGCAGCGCGGCTTTCTTCGCCTCCGTGATCACCGAGGCGACCTTGAGGACCTTGTAGACGCTTCCCGAGGCGTCGGATATCGGGTTGTAGGAGGCTTGAATCCAGACTTCGCTCCCATCCTTGGCCAACTGCCGAAATTCACCCACTTGCGGAACACCGCTTGCGAGCTCCGACCACATGCGCGCGTACGCGGTACTCCTCGATTCCTCCTTGTCGACGAACAGGCGGTGGTGGGCCCCCGCAATCTCTTCACTCGTGTAGCCCACCGCGCCGAGGAAGTTTGCGTTGGCGTGCAGGATGTTTCCGCGAGGGTCAAACTCGATCAGCGCCTGTGACCGGCCAATCGCGGCGAGCTTGTCTTCGTTTTCGGAGTCCGCCGGAGCACCTTTCTCGTTGCTTGCTGGGGAGGGGAGTGCTGACTGCAATTGTCGTGCTGAACGGGGTGCCACTGGTCTGAATCTCGATTCTGCGATGGAACGCTGCCGATGGATGCGGTGCGTGTTTGAACACGCTGGCTGGCGCAGCAGTAAGCTGCGTGGCTGGCCGCCTTCGTGAAGGTCTATGGGTCGCGCAGAAGCTGCGGGCAAGAGGTCTCCGTGCCAAAAACCGGACAGCTTCGAGACGAACTGGGACGGCGGGAGTGTCGGTCGTTCCGATCCGACACTCCCGGCACGAGCAGACATCCCGAAGCGCGCGGTGAGCGTCCCTCATGGGGCAGACCCTTGGCTCCGTGAATCCCTCGGTCTCGGACGCAGGGTGTACGATCCACGCCACACGTGTGCATTTTGCCGCATGCCCGCGTCGGCCCAAGACCTCCGACGGTCCCGAATCGCTTCGGCACCGCCATTGCAACTCTCGAACGCGTGCGGCTTCACTGGATCATTGTCGGTGCCCTCTTTGTCGGCGGCTGTCGCTCGGACTACGACGGCGAGAGCTTCCCGCCCGTCGTCGAAGCCGACGAGGTGGAGTTGGTCGATGCCGTGCCGGAAGGCGCTCGGGTCATCGGATTCGTCTCAGACAGCGAGGACAACACCCTCGATGGCAGCAGCCTGGTCGAACGGGCGCTGTACTGCGACGTCGAAGACCGCCTCATCCGGCAGATGAAACGTACGGTCGCGGACGAGGGCGGCGAATTCCTGGTCGAGATCTTCTGCGAGGCCACCGAAGACGAAGATCGGTCCGCAATCCACGACGACCCGGAGACGAGCCGCGTCGAAACATCGTTGTACTGCGAGACCTACTGCGAAGCCGACGTCGCTCGCCGCTGGGTTCACGACCGTGGGTAGACCACTTCTGTCAGCCAGTCGCTCATGGTGGTGAGCACTTCGGGTGCGAGCGTCTGCTCGATCGAGGCGTACTCGGCGGGAAGCCCGGTCTTGGCCGACTGAAAGAGGTGGTTGAGGCCAGGAAACTGGACGACGTTCACCCGGTCGTTGCCTTCGAGCGCACTGCGGATCGCGGGTAGGTTTTGATCGGGGAGCACCTGCAGGTCCAGGTCCCCCTGGAGCACGAGTACGGGACACCGAACTGCCCGCAACGCTGGCGCGGGATCGTAGCGGACGAAGTCCATGAACCACGGCGAGATGCTCGCGGCGGCACTGGCAGGGACGGCGGCTTGGGCAGCCTCGACGCTGTTCGCAGCGAGAATGGCGTCGATCGTCGCGTCTTGTTGAACCCGAACGGTCTCAACCTGGGCCTCCGAAGCACCCGATGCGCGAACGAGCTCGACCGCTTGCTTGCGGATCACTTGATCTCCGGGGACGCCCGTCCCAGCCATCATCACGACAAACGCGACCTTGGCATCGACCGAAGCAACTCGGGGCCCGACCACGCCACCCTCGCTATGGCCGATCACCCCCACCCGATCCGCATCGACTCGAGGGTGCTTTCGCAGCACGGCCAACGCTGCCGCCGCGTCTTGGGCGAAGTCGGCCCCCGTCGACTCCGACACGCTTCCTGTCGATCCGCCCACGCCGCGGTCATCGACCCGCAGGACCGCGATGCCCTGACGGGACAAGTGGTCGGCCAACACCCAGAACGGCTTGTGGCCCATGATGGTCTCGTCACGATCCTGCGGGCCCGACCCGGAGATCAGCAGCGCGGCTGGGTGCGGCCCCTCCCCTGGCGGAATCGTCAGCGTGCCCTCGAGATGAACGCCGCCCACGGTGTTCTCGAACGCGACCTCCTCGGCCGCGTACGGAAACGGGGCGCGGGGGGTTTGAGGGCGCTCCATCGTCTGGGCCAGGACAAACGCGTCCTCATCGATCGGCTCGAGCGCGCAGGAGAACTCGAGCCCGCGTTGGGAGAACGTGCACTTCGACGAAGCGCCACCGGGGGCAAGGGTCGCCTCGACGCAGGCGCCGGCCCCCGCCAGCAAGAACCCGGCTCGCTCCGGAGTCGATTCCACCTCACTGAGCGCTCCGTCCCGAAGCCCTTGGGCGGGGATCGAGATCTGGCTGTCGCCGCTTGGGTCCAAGACCACGAAAAACTCGATCGCCGACCCTGGTACCTCGATCGTGCCCCGAAACCTCGCAAGACTCGTCACGAGCGCCGGGACCGGGGCTTCGGCGGCGGGGGGAACGGGTGCCGGGACTACGGTTTCCGGCGGCGTTGGGCCACACGCTGCGGACGAAGCGACCAGGGCAAGCAGGGCAAGTCGAGAGAGCGGATTGAAGCGTGCCATCGGTTCGCATGTGGGGGTACCAACTGCGGCGCGATCAATTGCAACGAAGTTCGAGGTGGGTGCATGTCAACACACGTTCAGGACGTGATAGGCGTTGTTGGTGTTGCTGCGCCCCGTTCTTGCGGCCTCGATGCTCGGCTTTGTGGGCTGTTCCGGGCCTGCCCAGGAGCCGCCTGCCGCGGAGCGACGTACACGCGGGGAATCTCGAGCGGCGAGCGCATCGGCAGGGCGTGAGGCATCCGCAGCCGCCATTGCCACGATCTCGGTCACGATCACCCCCGACAAGCTGTTCCTCCGCGGTCGAGCGATCGAGCAACGCCAACTCCGAGCTCAACTCGAAGCCCTGGCCGAACGCTCGCCGACCGCTACTGTCGCGGTGCAAGCCGACGCGACCGTTGCGGATGAGCAGATGACCCAGCTCGTGAAGACGATCAAGGCGGCGGGGTTCTCAACGGTTGAGGTCGCGACTCGACCCGTGCATTGACCGGACGCTTCGTGCGTGACTCCGTGGTACGCCTCGACCCGGTGGTCACACGCGCACGCATCGGGGTCGTCTCGTTGGTCCTCCTCGGCTGCGGCTCAGATGCGCCAGCGCCGTCCAAGATCGAAGATCAGTTGGGCCGTATCGAAGCTCGACTCGACCGCATCGACGAACGCCTGCGGTCCCTCGAACGCACAGCGGTTGTCGCCAAGACGCTCACGGTCAACCTCCCCAAGGCCGACGCCGCAACCCCGACGCTCTCTCGTATCGCGGTCACCATCACCTCCAGCCAGCTCTTCCTCAACGGTGAGGCCGTCGCCAGCATCGCACTACGAGCTCAACTCGAAGAGATCGCCGCAACCTCCCCCGACGCGAGCGTCGTCATTCAGGCCGATGAGTCGATCGAACACGGACGCGTCGTCGAGGTCATGGACACCATCAAGGAAGCCGGGTTTGCGCGCATTGCAATTGCAGCCCGGTCCGAGCACTGAGTACCCTGCACGCGCATGACTCTGGTCATTCAGCTGCGGCCGCCCACCGATCTCGACTGGACGCTCCCGGTCCCAGGTTCGAAGAGCATCACCAACCGGGCGCTGTTGTTTGCCGCCATCGCGCGCGGCACGTCCATCCTCACAGGGTGGCTCGACGCCGATGACACCCGGCACATGCGCGCATGCTTGGCCAAGCTCGGCGTCGCGGTGACCGAGAAGGACGAAGCGCTGGTCGTGACCGGAGCCGGCGGGCGGTTCTCCAACAACGACGCACCCGATCTCTTCGTGGGAACCGCGGGCACGGTGGCGCGGTTCCTGCTGCCCGCGTTGGCCGGCAGCAATGTCGGCGCCACGATGGATGGGACGCCGCGTATGCGAGAGCGCCCGATGGCGATGCTCATCGACGGCCTGCGGTCGATGGGTGCCGAGTTGCACTGCCTTGGCGAAGAAGGGTTCCTTCCGCTGCGGATCGACACGACCAAAGGTCTGCACGAGGGCGAGGTTCGTCTGAGTCGGCCCGCGAGTTCCCAATTCGTCTCCGGACTCGCGGTCGCAGCCACGTTCGCCGACGGCCCGGTCAGTGTCTTGCTAGAGCAAGGAACCCCGGCGCGCCCGTACATCGACATGACACTGCGGGTGCTCGCGTCGTTCGGCGGATCCGCACGCTGGAACGGCGACACGCTTGACGTCGAACCGAGCTCACTCCAAGGCCTGACCTACGCGATCGAACCCGACGCATCCGCGGCCAGCTACCCGCTCACCCTTGCCGCGATTCACGGAGGCAAGGCCACGGCTCAGCTCGGCACGGCGAGCATGCAGGGCGATGCGCGGTTCCCCGAGGTCCTCGAGCGCCTCGGTGCGCGCGTCTCCCAAACCGAAACCCAAACCATCGTCGAGGGGACCGGGACCCTCCGCGGTGGGGCATTTGACCTCACCGACATGCCCGACATGACGCTCACGCTGGCCGTCGCTGCGCTGTATGCCGAGGGCCCCACGGAGATCCGCGGGGTGGAGATCCTGCGCCACCACGAGAGCGATCGCCTCGCCGTGGCCGCGACCGAGCTGCAAAAACTCGGCGCCGAGGTCGACGAACATGACGACGGACTCACGATCCGGCCCCCAAGCGCGGGTGTGCGCTCCGGGGTCGAGATCGATACCTACGACGACCATCGGGTCGCAATGGCCTTCGCCATGGCCGGCCACGTGGGGATTCGCGACCCCGAGTGCGTCGGCAAAACCTATCCCGACTACTTCAATCATCTGCAGCAGACCGGTATGGTCGTCGCTCGTACATGAAGCCTGGCGACACGATCACGGTTTGCGCGGAGTCCCTATCGCGCCACGGCGACGGCATCGCCCAGCACGAGGGCCGAGAAGTCCACGTTGCGGGGCTGCTCCCGGGCGAGACGGGTGACGTCAAGCTGGACTACGTCAGCCGGCAGCGACTTCGGGCCCACGGCTCGGTCATCTCGCGGCGGAACACCCACGCGGGTCGTCGGCCCGCCCCGTGCAAACACCACGGCCGCTGCAACGGGTGCGCCGTGATGGAGATGGATGTGCCCTCCCAGCGCGAGCTCAAGGTGAGCGAGCTCGAGACGCACTACGGCCTCTCGGTTGATCGCGTCGTCGCCAGCGACGATGACGGGCTGCGCTACCGCTGGTCGGCCAAGCGTGTGTTCGCGGGCGAGGCTCGGTCTCTCGTACTCGGCAGCTTCATGCGAGGCACCCACAACGTCGCCGACATGTCCGGCTGTCTCGTCGACCATCCCGACATCACAGCCGCGTGCGAGGAGCTCGTCGCTGTGGCCAACGATCTGGGCGCCGCCGCCTACGACGAACTCGATGAGAGCGGCGACCTCCGGTACGCGTGGCTCAAGACCGACGGTCGCGGCAACGTTCTGGTCGCGATCATCACGGCCGATCCACTCGCAACCTTGGCGCACCGCATCGCCGCGCGGCTCGAGCTTCCGGCCGGCGTCGCGTGGGGTGTGCACTCCGGCCGCGGCAACGACATGCGCGGCGTCACCATTCGCCCGCTGCGTGGCCGCCAGACCCTCGCCATCGAGCTGTGCAACGAGCTGGTGCACGTCGGCCCGCAGGGCTTCCTGCAGCCCAACCCCAAGACCGCCGCGCTCGCCTACCACGACCTGGTCCGCGTACCCGCCGGTGGCTTTCCACATGGCCGCGTCGCCCTCGACCTCTACGCCGGAGCCGGCATCACCACCAAGCTCATGCGCGAGCGCTTCGAGGTGGTGGTCCCTTGCGAGTCCTATCCCGAGAGCGCCCGAGCGTTGGGCATCAAAGCGGAGCTGGTCGAGGACTTCCTCGCGCCGATCCTCGCCGACCCGCACCATCCCCACCGCAGCCCCGACCTCGTCGTGGCCAACCCGCCCCGCGGTGGCCTTGGCGCAGAAGTGTGCGGGCAGCTCAACCAGCTCAAGGCGCCGCGCCTGCACATCATGAGCTGCAGCCCCGCGTCGCTCCACGAGGACCTCCAGATCCTCACTGGGAGCGCCGGCGCGTACAACCTCATCCAGTGCCGCGCCTTCGACACGCTGCCCCAGACGGCCCACATCGAGTTGGTCGCCTGGCTGGTGGGCAAGGGCTGATGGACGCGCAGCGATGGGCTCCCCCCTCGCCTCTACCGCGGTCCATTTTCACCGAGCGACTCGAGATTCGGCGCTACGTGCTCGCGGATGCCCCCGCGCTGTTCGAAGCCGTCGACCGTGATCGAAAAGCGCTGCTTCCGTGGCTGCCCTGGGCCGCGTTTGCGCACCGAAACGAGTCGGACACTCTCTCGTTTCTGCGAGACTGCCGTCGTGGATACGCGTCGGTCGACGCGCCCGACTTCGCAATGGGCGTGTTCAGCCGGACCGACGGCGAGCTCATCGGGGGCACGGGCCTTCACGCTCCGGTCGCCCAGGCTCGCCAGGCGGAGATCGGGTACTGGGTCGCGGCCGCCGAACGCGGACAAGGCGTGTGCACAGAGGCGACCGCAGCACTGATCAGCACGGCGTTGACCCCCGAAGATGATGGAGGTTGGGGGCTACGGCGCATCGTGATCCACTGTGCCGCCCTCAACGTTCGGTCCGCACGCATCTGCCACAAGCTCGGGCTCCGACGCGAGGCCGTCCACATCGCCGACCGGTGGTTTGAGGGCAGCGAGTCGATTCCCGCCGGCTACATCGACAGCCACACCTACGCAGTCCTCGACCGCGAGTGGGACATCGACGCCGACCGACGTGCTTGAGACGGAGTTCGTTGTCAGGACGCCCGGCCGGACCGTTGGGCCCGCGCTGCTCAACGCCATCGAAACAGTGCGCGCCGCCGAATCCCGGCTACGCTCCGGGAATGAACTTGATGACTTCGACGCGGAGGGTCGCGAGCTGCCTGGTCGCGACCCTCGTGGTGATGGGGGGCTGCGACGGCGAGACGCAGGACGAACCGATCTGCGCTGATGACGGCAACTGCGAGCCCGACGACGACGACGACGGCGTCATCAGTGGATGTGGAGAGGAGACCACCACGGTGCTCACCGACCTGTCCCTCGTCCCCGCCGGGTTCGAGCAAAGCGCGGCCGACATCGTGGCTTCGATCGAGGCGAGCTACGCCGGCGAGCTGGCGTGGCGCGCGAACGACGGACCGATCACCGTCGCCCACGCCGAGACGAGCTCTCCGCTCACGCTCACCGTCGCCCACGATGGTGGCGAGGTCCGACACATCGAAGTCGAGCTTGCTGGCCAGTTTCCGGACGGAAACCTAGGCGGGATCCCCTGTTCGAATCGGATTGAGATCGATACCTCCATCTCGTTTGCGACCGAAGACGGGCTCTTCAACGAAACCTGGGATGCGTCGGTCGAGCAGAGCTCAGACACCGTCTCCGACGAGGGCTCGACGGTCTCACTGTATCGGGCCATCGATTTCTCGGCCCACGACGGCACCCTCATGACGTCCGACTTCTCCTTCGAGGGCGCGCAGCTTCGAGATGTCATCGTGACCGCCGGCTTCGGAGACGGCGAGGTCACAGGATCTCTGCTGATGGAAGTCCAATCCGGAGATGACGAAACCGGATGGATCGGAGCTGGGGACGTTGCCTCGTTCTCCGCTACCGCGACTTCGGAGTGAACCCCCAGCCGTTCCCGCTAGAACGGCTTCTGTCCGACGAAGTTGCCTGGCGGATCATAGTTGCAGACCCAAACTTGCGCCGAGCCGCACGAGGCCATGGCGCAGCCGAGCTTGCGCGAGTCCGCCCAGACCACCTGCGTGTAGTGCCCGCACACCTCGCCCCGTTTGCAGGTGTTCTTGCGGGCGCCGTAGTGCTCCGCCTCGTCGGTCCACGATCCGACCACAGCGCGCGCACCCGCGGGGGCGCTGCTCCAGTAGAGATTCTCTCCGTAGGGCCCGCCTGTGCTGTGCTCGAGGTCGCAGCGACGAGTGGCAAGCTCGGCAGCCCAGGCCTCGGCCGTTTCGGCGACCGTGCCGGACCACGACAGCGGCGGCGCTCCGACGGCCGCACGAGCTTCGTTGTGCGCGCTGACCAAGTCGCGCACCTCATCCGCCGACAGGCTCGATGACGCCGATACCTCCGCCGCGTTTGCCTCGGCCGCGGACGGCTGTGATGCCCGCGGCTCGCTCGGATCGGCGACCGTCGTCGAGCAAGCCATCGCAGCGCAACACACGAACGTGAATGAAAGACGTCCTCGCACGAGACCCGCAGTGTGGCACCCCGACGGCGCAACCAAACGAGAACGCCGCCTGCGGACGGTCCCCGGCGGCGCCAGTGCAGTGCCCTCGTAGGGGTTGACCTCGTCGGGGAACGTCCGCAAGCCGAGCATGCCGCCGAACAGACCAACAAGGGCGAGCGTGGAGAACGTTGTCTTCATCGTAGTTTCCCTGGGTCCACGGGCTACCGCGGCTCGGATTCACGCTAGCGGACAGGCACTCACATGTAAGCTCGCGGTCTCGACCGCTCAACCAAACGGACACGTATCGGTCGATAACGACCTGAATTGGAGCACCCCGCGAAATCTGCGCTCTGAGCGACTCACCAACCCGCGAGCCCAGCCTCAGCGGCGAGCTATGCTTCGAACCGCGATGAGCGAAGCCGAAGAGACCCCATCCGACGCCTCCGAGACTTCGGAGCCCAAGGCCAAGAAAGAACTCCTGGGTCAGCTCGAAGAGGGCCTCGGTGAACTCAAGTCGATGGCCGGGGACCTCGGCGAGCGGCTGTCTGGAGCCGCGACCGAAGTCTCCGCCGAAGCCAAGGAGACGTGGCAAAAGATGGAGCCCGGGGTGAAGGAGAAGCTCAAGACCGCCGAGCAGACGCTCGAGCAGGTCACCGACACCGCGGCCGAGCAGCTCAAGGGGCTCTTCGGTGAGCTCAAGTCTTCGATGCAGTCCCTCAAGGACAAGCTCTGAGCCTCGCCCTCTCAACCGACGAAGTCCTCAGCGCCGCCGAGCGCGAACACTACGCTGCCGAGCGACGCCGTGACCGGGGTCTGCTTGGGCGACGTCGTGGACTACTTGGATTCTTCGTCGTCGTCTTCACCCTCACCGCAGTGTTCGCGCTTCTCGACGGCGGCAAGGTCATCGCCGGGTTCTCCCTCGCCGCGGTCTTGCTCGTTGCCGAAGTTGTTCTCGCGATCGTCCATCGGACCAAGCCAGAGCGACAACCCACGGTCGACATCGTGGAGGGCCGTGTGGAGTTCGTTGCGTTCGAGGATGAGGAAGACGCCCGTCAATCTGAGGCCCGGCATGCGCGATGGTTTGTGGGTGGGCAGCGGCTTCACGTTCCGCCGCACTGGCAGCACCTCCTCGTCGACGGTGAGCATGTCCGCGTTCGTGTCGCTCGCCCCCCCGGAGAACGCCTCGCATTCGTCCTGGGCATCGACGGCAAAGCCAACGCCCGCTTCGAGCGCTCGCGTGGCTTGCCACCCGCACCCGCCGAGCAGCCTGTCCTTCTTCTGATCCTGGTCACCACCGGACTCATCGCGGTCCCCGGGCTGCTCATCGGCGCCGCACAGTTCGCGTTCGGTGAATCCAATGCCACCGAAGGGCTCTCCACGTTGTCTGCGATGACGGTGAGCGAGCAGGTCGGAACCGTGGCTGACGTCGAACGTCTCGGTCTGCCCGAGCGCGGCACCCTGATCATCGAGGACGCGACGGTCCTTCCACGCGAGTGGGTCGTCGATCCCCCGGCCGAGGCCGCGTGGGCCGTACTCAGCTCGGACGGGCGCAACCGCCTGACCGCCGCACTCGAAGCCAAACACGGCAGAAAGGTCCGCAGCATCCCCAAACCTGACGAGGCTTCCGAGCCAGTCTCCCTTCGCCCCGGGGACGTGCTGGCTTGGCGTCGCGCAGAGCTGCAAGAAACACGCGGCCCCACCGGACGACCGGGAGACCAAGTTCTCGTGTGGCTGGGGCGTCACAAGCCTCTCGAGCTGATCCGAACCCAGAGCGACCCCGGCGATCCTCCGCTGGTTCGAGCCCGTCAGGAGGCCGAGAACCTGGCGTTTGCGACCGGATCCCTGCTCCTCGGGCTCGGTGTCTTTCCAGTGTTCATCCTTACGTTTGCCGCCGTAGCGCGGGGCCGATCGGTGAGGGCTCGGTTTCAGGATCGAGCGCGGCGAGCCAACGCAGTCACCTAGGTGGTTGCGTACCGCCGCACGTCCGACGAAGATTGCGCCGAGGCCGAACCGACGTGACGAACCCGCAGAACTACATCACCGAGGACACCACCATCAAAGGCAGCATCACGACTGCGTCGTCGCTCACAATCGCGGGGGCGGTTGAAGGCGACGTCAACGCGGGTGGCGAGATCACCGTGCTGGACGATGCGCTCATCAAGGGCGATGTCTCTGGGCCCAACGTCAAGATTCTCGGCAAGGTCGAGGGTCGTGTCAGCGCCACAGGCCGCCTCGAGATCTCGTCTTCGGGGCAGGTGCTCGGCGATATCTCGGTCCGTGCCCTGCACATCGAAGAGGGCGGCACGCTCGAAGGCGAATGCAAGATGGGCGGCGGCGGAAAAGCTGCTCGCAGCACTCCGTCGGCCCCGGTCGGAACACCCCGTCCCGCACCTTCCAGCCTGCCTCCTCCCGGCGGCGGCTGAATCACTGGGCAGCCCGAGCCCCTCTGGCCGAGGTGAGCCGTACAACGAATCGTTGGCGCGACGGGAGCGCGGACGAGGTGTTGTCGCGGAGCTCGCCTTACTCGGCGAGTGTGTTCGCCACTGGCCACGCCCGGTCCGAACCGTCCGGCGATCGCTCCACCCGAGAGAGCCCTCACGCTTGCCGACGCCCCAGCGCGCATCCTCTCGGAGAGTCCTGGTCCCATCCACGAACACGCTGAGGAACTCGCTCGCCACGACACTCTTCGCAACGCATGGTGGCTCTTCCGAGAAGCCTGCTCTCGCACCGACGCCTGAGGGCATGTTCCGTGTCTGAGGCACCGTGCGACGACGCACGGGCCATTGCACGGTGTCCACCCGGTTTGCACACGTTTTCGGCTGGGGCGTTTCGGCTAGCATTTTCGGTGAATGGGATCCTCATCGAACACGGATGTGAACGTTGACTTCGAGGTCGATCCGGCGTCGTACCGGCACTGGAAAGTCTCGTACGACGGGGCGATCGCCCGCGTCGCGATGGATGTCGATCCGAACGGCGGCCTGCGAAGCGACTACGAGCTGAAGCTCAACTCGTACGATCTCGGCGTCGACGTCGAGCTGGCGGATGTCGTTCGCCGCATGCGGTTTGAACACCCCGAAGTGCGCGTGGTCGTGATGACCTCCGCCAACGAGAAGGTGTTCTGCGCTGGGGCCAACATTCACATGCTCGGCACCAGCACGCACGGCTGGAAGGTGAACTTCTGCAAGTTCACCAACGAGACCCGCTGCGAGATCGAGGAAGCCACCGAAGCTAGCGCACAGGTGTACATCGCGGCGTGCAACGGAACGACCGCCGGAGGCGGCTACGAGCTCGCCCTGGCCTGCAAGGAGATCTACTTGCAGGACGACGGCAACTCCGCGGTGAGCCTGCCTGAAGTCCCGCTGCTGGGGGTCCTGCCAGGAACCGGCGGCCTCACTCGTCTGGTCGACAAGCGCCGGATCCGACGGGACCGCGCAGATGTGTTCTCCACGATGGCGGAGGGTATGCGGGGCAAGCGTGCCGTTCAATGGAACCTGGTCGACGATGTCTTCCCGCGCTCGAAGTTCGACGCGAACATCGCTGCCCGCTGCGAAACGATCGTCTCGGAGGCGACCGACCTCGCCACCGGCACTCGCGAAGGCGTGAAGCTCGGCAAGCTCGGGGTCGAAGAGACGGACTCAGGCCGCAAGTACTCCAGCGTGGAAGTCACGTGGGACGACAAAGCCCGCACCGCAACGCTCACCATCGAGGGTCCCACCATCGAGGATGTGGCCCTCGCCGAACGCGGAGCCGAAGCGATGCACGCCGCGGGCGATCAACTGTGGGCCCTTCGTGCCTATCGCGAGTTCGACGACGCGTTGCTGCAGCTGCGTTGCAACCATCCCAACGTGGGGATGATCGTCGTGCGCGCCATGGGTGACGCCAAGCGCGTGATCGCCCACGACGCGGCCCTCGTGAAAACGCGTGGCCACTGGTTCGTCCGCGAAGTGCTGCTGCACATGGGCCGTGTGCTTCGCCGCATGGACAACACGAGCCGCTCGTTCTTCGCTCTGGGTGATGCCGGCACCGCGTTCGCAGGCAACCTTCTCGAGCTCGCTCTCGCGGCCGACAGGTTCTACTTGCTGGACGATCCGGACAACGTCGTTCACGTCGGTATGGGCGACCTCAACGAGGGCGCACTGCCGATGAACACCGGCCTCACTCGAATCCAGGCGCACCTGTACGGCGAACCCGACAAGGCTCAAGCCCTGACCGGACGCCGCGACCTGCTCGGCCCCGAAGATGCCGACGAGGCCGGACTCTCCACGATGTTGCTCGATGACATCGACTGGGACGACGACATCCGCATCGCCATCGAGGAGCGGGTCAGCCTCTCCCCCGATGCACTCACCGGCATGGAGCAGAACCTCCGCTTCGTCGGTCCCGAAACGCCCGACTCCAAGATCTACGCCCGCCTCAGCGCCTGGCAGAACTGGATCTTCATCCGCCCCAACGCCACCGGCCCCGAGGGCGCACTCACGATGTACGGCCGTCCCGAACGCCCCGCTTTCGACTGGCGCCGCGTCTAGCTCAACACTCCAGGCTCAACACTCCAGGAACACTCGCAATGACTACAGCTACCAGCAACAGCGTCGACCTGACCTCCAAGATCCCGAACAACGTCGGGTTGAGTGACGACCCCAAGCTTCAGCGCGCCCTCGAGCGGTGGCTCCCCAACTACCTGGAGTGGTGGAACGACATGGGGCCGACCGACTTCGCGGACAAGCCGGTCTACCTGCGCACCGCGATCTCCGTCGAAGCGGGCGGCTGGGCCAACTACGGCCACGTGAAGATGCCCGACTACCGTTGGGGCATCTTCCTCAAGCCCAACGACGCAGAGCCGACCGTCAAGTGTGGCGACGATGCGGGCGCCCCGGCATGGATGGACGTCCCTGGCGAGCACCGCAACTCACTGCGCCGCATCATCGTCACCCAAGCCGACACCGAGCCGGCCAGCGTCGAGCAGCAGCGCCTCCTGGGGCACACCGCACCCAGCCTCTACGACCTGCGCAACCTGTTCCAGGTCAACGTCGAAGAGGGCCGTCACCTGTGGGCGATGGTCTACCTGCTGCACAAGTACTTCGGCCGCGACGGTCGCGACGAAGCGGACGAGTTGCTCAACCGCCGCAGCGGCGATGAGGACAAGCCCCGCATCTTGGGCGCGTTCAACCAGCCCTGTGACCACTGGCTGAGCTTCTTCGCCTTCACCATGTTCACCGATCGCGACGGCAAGTATCAGCTTGCCGCGCTCGCCGAGTCGGGCTTCGACCCCCTCGCGCGCTCCACCCAGTTCATGCTCACCGAAGAGGCACACCACCTCTTCGTCGGTGAGACCGGTCTGGGCCGCATCATCAAGCGCACCTCGCAGCTCGAGAAGCTCGACCCCAACGGCGACGTCCGCAACCAGGGCGGCATCGACTTCGATCTCATCCAGCGAACCATCAACTACTGGTTCACGTACAGCCTCGACCTGTTCGGCGGCGAGATCAGCAGCAACGCCTCCACGTTCTTCGCATCCGGCCTCAAGGGGCGGTTCCGCGAGGGCCGCTACGAGGACCACAAGGCGATGACCGGCACCTACCGGCTGCCTGTCGTCGAGGACGGCTCGCTCAACGAGAAGGACGTCCCGCTACGCAACGCGATGAACGAGGTCCTACGCGACCAGTACATCATCGACTGCGAGCGCGCCCTCAAGCGCTGGAACAAGACCATCCAAGAAGAGGGCTGCGACACCGTGCTCAGTCTTCCCAGCCGCCGGTTTCACCGCCACCAGGGCATCTACGCCGACCACCAGTTCGACCCCGAGGGCAACCTCATCAGCGAAGACCAGTGGGAGGCCAACAAGCAGAAGTGGGTCCTCACCCCCGCGGACAACGACTACCTGCTCAGCATCATGAAGCCTTGCCACGAGCCGGGACAGTTCGCCAACTGGATCGCTCCGCCAAGCAAGGGGCTTGATGGCAAAGAGTTGAACTTCGAGTACGTGAAGCTCCACGACTAGAGCGCCCGTCGTTCGAGGAAGCCCGCCCGGTTTACACCGTGGCGGGCTTTCTTGTGATGTGGACTCCAGGCCGGCTTCGCGGGAGTCCTGGGTCTCGCGCACGCTTCCGACGAACCCTAGGAGATGCCCCCTAGTTTCCGAAAAAGCAGGCGCGGGTGCGATCGAGAGTGCCCTGGGCATCCACGGTCCCGTCGAGGTAGCGCCACGTATGCTCCAGAACGGCGGGGTCGGAGGTCTCGGTGAGGTCGACCAAGCCGTCGGTGCAGGGGCCACTGATGTTAGTGTCGGAGAAGGTCCAGGTGCGCGTTCCGTCGGGTGCCAAGCCGACTCCCAGCAGCTCGAGTTCACTGGTGCAGGTGACGCCGAGGTTGTAGTAGTCCCACTCTGCAGTGCGGACGGCCGAGCCGCTCTGGGTGCACAGAGCTGAGGCCAGCTTGATGGTCGCGTCGTATTCGAGCTGTGGGTCGCCGCTGACGTTGTCCATGGGTCCGTCCCAGCGGCCGTAGTAGTCCTGGGAGGCAAGCAGGGGAGCCAGGCCCGTCCGCTCTCCGAGCTCGGCCTCGTCGACGAAGACATCATCAGTTTCTGCCTCCGCGTCGCACCCCGCGGCGACGAGCGTCAGAGGCAGAAGGACGAGAGCGGTGATCAACGTTTTCGCGGACATGAAGAATCTCTGCCAACTCCTTCGCGGCGACCCTCGTTTCGATGACACGTACGACGAAGAAGCACCCCCAGCGGGTGCCCCCACAACGACCTGGGTGCGCTGTCGCGGCCCAAGCCAGCCAGTCGAGCCATATCCCCGCGTTTCGACGCCCCTCGCCCTCGAGCGCAAGAGAAGCGCGACTTCGAACCGATTTCTTTTTTCGATCCCAGTTGAGGGAGTCGACCGGCGGGAAACGTTGTGAGGCCTGGAACCGATGCGTGCTTTTCGAAACACACTTCCAGCCGTTGCTCTTCTCTTGCTCGTCCCTGCATGCGACTCCAAAGAGGGAAGCGAGAGCAAAGGGGCCGACACGACTGAAAAGACCGGAGACGGCGACAAGGGCAAAGACAAGGGGGCCGCTGCTGGCGAAGGCGCCGCTGCAGCCGCGTCCGACGGGCTGAAGGCCGTTCAAGTCGCCGCGGGCAACAGCGCTGCGTGTGCCCTGATGAGCGACGGAACCGCCCGCTGCTGGGGCCGAAACAACAGGGGTGAGCACGGCATCGAGCCCTCGGATATCGACGCCGCGACACCGGTTGCCGTCCCAGGAGTGACAGACGCCAGCGACATCTGGATGGGCGGGGACTCGGGAAGTTCGGGCGATATGGCGTGCGTACGGACCAAGGCCAGCGCGATCTCGTGCTGGGGCAGCGCCGCCAACAAGCCCAAGGCGGATGGCAAGACGTGGACGAGCGCAGCGGAAGAAATTCCCGAGCTCAAAGGTGCCAAAGACCTGGCTCTCGGTGGGGGCACCCAGTACGCGGTGACCACCGATGGTTCGGTGATGGCATGGGGCAGCAACGCGTTCAACTCGATCGGCAACGGCGACACCAGTCGCGGCGACAAGGGGCTGACCAAGATCCCCGGCATCACGAAGGCCAAGGCGCTTGCAGCCGGCCAGAACCACGCGTGCGCACTGCTCAACGATGGCACGGTCTCCTGTTGGGGTTACGTCACTCCCAAGCAGGCGCCGAAGAAGATCGAAGGACTGTCCGGCGTGGTCTCGATAGGCTCGGGTTCGGGAAACAGTGACACGTGCGCGGTCATGGAGGACAAGACGGTTCAGTGTTGGGGCGAATCACAAAAGCCCCGCGCGGAGAGCGGCCTGACCGACGCCTCCCTGATGCGTGCACGCAACCACAAGTGCGTGATGACCACCGCCGGCGGGGTGCAGTGTTGGGGCTACAACGACCGCGGGCAGGTCGGCACCGGTGAACTCAAGGGTAGCAACGGCGAGAAGGACCCGGTCGTCGACCTCGGAAAGGCCGTTCACGTGGATGTCGGCATGAACTTCGCTTGTGCCGCACTCGAGGATGGCGAAGTGAAGTGCTGGGGCTGGAACAACCGCGGGCAGCTCGGCGATGGAACACTCATCGACCGCGCCAAGCCGGTGACTGTCGCGGGCCTCACCGCCAGCACGCTCGCAGCCGCAAAAGATGGCTCGGACCAGGCCCAGGAGTCCGAGGTCGCGATGGACTGGAGCGGGCTGCCTGCGGAGTGCACCAAGCCCGCTGAGATCACGGCCAAGAGCAAGTTCCTGCAGGGCAAGTTCAACGTCGCCAGCGCCTATGCGACCTCGCGTGCCGACGGCAAGTACGTCGACGTGAACCTGGCCAATTTCAAGATGGATCCCAAGCGCCTCTACGACGGACCTCGCGGCAAGCAGTTCCGACTCAACCTGAACTTCGGCAAAGTCAACGTCGACTCGAAAGAGGCCTTCCCGGTGGACGTCGGTGAATACATCTTTGGCCTCAAGCAAGAGCGCAAGGTCGCGAGCAACGTACAACACAAGTCGGGCAACAACATGCTGATGCGGGTCTCCCTTGATGGAGCCAGCCCCGGATCGGTCAGCATCGCGCACATGGACGACACCTGGATCTGCGGCGAGCTGAAGCTGAAGACCAAAGACTCCAGCTTCACGGGGCCCTGGGCAGCCCGCTTCGCGCAGTAGGAGTCGGCGGATTTACCAAACTCGACGGGGCCCGAGAGCTCCGCGGGTGAGGCCGCGTAGAGCTACCCCGGGTGGCACACCGGGCACACGGTAGCTGCCCGCGACCGGGCGGCCTGAGCCGCCGCGACCTGAGCCCGCTCGGCCTGAGCCGGGTCGAGCACCGCCGCGTTGCAGCCGCACAAGTGCGGGGGTCGTCGGGGCTCAGGTTGCGGGGGCAGCCCGTAGTACTCGAGTCGGCCCCGCTGCCCGACGGACGCCGCGAGCCCTTCGTCGTGCAGCGTGACGAGCGTGCGAGAGATGGTCGTACGATGCCAGTCCGAGTCCGCGAGGCGTACTTGGACCTCGGCCATCGAGAGTGGGAGCGTTTCGGAGTGAAGAAGACGTAGCACCGCCACTCGAGCTGCGGTCGGGACAAGCCCGCGCTCCCGAAGGCGCCGCCGTGCCTCGTTCTTTGTCATCGCTTCACCAACCCGATACGCCTGCAATAGAGTTGTATCCGTTCGACGAACCGCGTCGTGACACAGATAGTCGCCCGGGCTATGCCCGATCGAGTTGGTCGTCGTAGGCACCGAGGGAGAGCTGACGGAAGACGTCGGCAGCGAGGAGCTGCTGAGCGCG